>Ga0222689_1000004_pt1 | contig 361273 bp, 351 predicted proteins | sample AntAcemetage1231_FD_179838 | JGI IMG/M metagenome (GOLD analysis project Ga0222689, IMG submission 179838) | Saline water microbial communities from Ace Lake, Antarctica - #1231 | ecosystem: Environmental > Aquatic > Non-marine Saline and Alkaline > Saline | place: Antarctica: Ace Lake...
CGCCGAGACCGCCGTCAACCGCCGCAAGCACCCGGTCGCGCAGATCTTGCGAATAGCCCTGCCCTCGACGCCATGCCATCGCTCCCTCCCACAATATGTCGATGTCGAGAGAGCGAATCACACATCATCCGGTTTGGGAATCCTTCAGCCGATTCCACTCATACCGAGGATGCTCTAGGTTCGCCGCCATGACCACGCTGCTCTACACTCATGAAGCATGCTTCGCCCACGACCCGGGCCGCATGCATCCCGAACACCCGGCTCGGCTGAAGTCGGTGCTGACGGCACTGTCCGCGCCGGAGTTTGGTGCGCTGGATCGGCGTCAGGCGCCGGAGGCGACGATCGAGCAGATCGCCCGGGTGCACCCCGAAGCCTATGTCCGGCGTATCCTGGCCGCGGTTCCGACCGAGGGTCTCGTGGCGATCGACGGCGACACCTTCATGTCGCCCGGCACCGGCGATGCCGCGCTGCGGGCAGCCGGGGCGGCGGTCGCCGCGGTCGACGCCGTGATTGCCGACGAGGCCCGCAACGCGTTCTGCGCGACCCGCCCGCCGGGCCACCACGCCGAGCCGAATCGGGCGATGGGCTTCTGCTATTTCAACAACGTCGCGATCGCCGCCCAGCACGCCCACAAGGTCCACGGCCTTCGGCACGTCGCGGTGGTCGACTTCGACGTGCACCATGGCAACGGCACCCAGGCGGCGTTCGAGGCGGACGGCAACCTGTTCTACGCGTCGACCCACCAGGTTCCTCTGTATCCGGGCACCGGGGCGGGGCGTGAGCGCGGGGTCGGCAATATCCTGAACGTGCCGCTCCGGCCGATGGCTGGCGGCGCCGAGTTCCGACATGCGATCGGTGAGGTGGTGGTGCCGGCGCTGATCGACTTCAGCCCGGACCTGCTGATCATCTCGGCGGGCTTCGATGCCCATGTCGACGACCCGATGGCGTCGATTGCGCTGGAGACCGAGGATTTCGCCTGGGCGACCCGCGAACTGGTCCGGGTCGCCGACATGCTGTGCGGCGGCAAGATCGTGTCATGCCTGGAAGGGGGCTACGACCTTCACGCCCTCGGCGAGGCCTGCGCTGCCCATGTCCGCGAATTGATGGCGGCCTGATCGTCGGATGCGGTGCCGTCGGCGGACTCGCGGCCTTCAGAGGTTTCCTGGCCGCCCGGCGAACCGTGGCTCGCACACACAAGGTCGGCGGCGCGCGCCGCGAGGGCGTTCTGCGAATACCGGAACGGATGGCGGGGCTCAAAAGGGTCGACTATCTGGAAGTCGTACTGGCTCGCGCCGAGGACATAGAGCCGCCCCTGCGGGTCGGTAAACGGCAGCGACAGCCGCTTGACCGCGAATCGGGCTTGCTCCATCGACTGGCCGAGCAGCACCGCGGGCGCGGTCACGCAGTACAACCAGCGCCGGAGACCCGACCAGAACCGATCCGGCGACGAGATCTGCGACAGCGGCAGTCCCTTCGTGGTCTGCCTCCAGACGTGCCTGATCTCCTCGCCGCACAACTTTCCCACGAAGTCAGAACGATCCTCGGTGAGTTCGTAGATCCACATCCGCGGCAGGAGATTCCGGTGATCGAGAGGGTCGAAGCGGCCCTTGTCGGGCAGCAGGCCGTCCTTTGCCAGCCGGAGCCAAGACTCTAGCAGGCTGAAAAGTTCAGGGTCGTCGATAGCGACCTTGAACCGTTCAATAACGGACGAACCCGGTGCTGGCTTCAAGAAGCGGATCAAGCCACTACTCCTGCAGGTTTGGAGCGATAATCTCATCTGGCATGGGAGCATACAAGGGCCGGCCCGGGGATGTCACGCCAAGGGAGCGGCGCTCGGTCGCGGCCGGCCGCCCTTGTTTCGTCATCTGCCGATGCCTACACTCCGCCGCTATTTCGGAGGGACGCTGTGACGACCGAATCCGCTGCCGCAATCGACCCTGAGGTCATGAGTTTCGAGGATGCGCTCAAGGAGCTGGAACGCATCGTCGAGACCCTGGAGCGGGGCCAGGGCTCGCTGGACGATGCCATCGCCGCCTACGAGCGTGGGGCCAAGTTGAAGAAATACTGTCAGGCCAAGCTTGAGGAGGCCCGGCTGAAGGTCGAGAAGATCAAGCTCGACGACAGCGGCCAACCGGCCGGGACCACCGGCCTCGACGGCTGACCGGAGACGACAATGGACGAGCTGCAGGCCGCGCTGACCGAGTGCGCCGAGGACGTCGAGCGCATGATGGATCTGTTGCTGCCGCAGCCGGACGGGCCGGAGGCGCGGCTGTACGAGGCGATGCGCCATTCGTCCTTCGCCGGCGGCAAGCGGCTGAGGCCATTCCTGGTCATGCAGTCGTCCCGGCTGTTCGGCGTGGATCGCCGGTGTGCCGCCCGGGTGGCCGCCGCCGTCGAGTTCATGCACACCTATTCGCTGATCCACGACGACCTTCCGGCCATGGACGACGCCGACATGCGGCGCGGCCGGCCGAGCTGCCACAAGCAATTCGACGAGGCGACGGCGATTCTGGCCGGCGACGCGCTGCAGGCGCTGGCGTTCGAGGTCCTGGCGGTGCCGGAGACCCATTCCGATCCCGGGGTTCGCGTCGAACTGGTGCGCGAGCTGGCGCGGGCGTCCGGCGGGCGCGGCATGTGCGGCGGCCAGATGATCGACCTGCTGGCCGAGAGTATCCAGATGGACATCGGCGCGATCACCCGCCTGCAGCGTCTGAAGACCGGCGAGATGTTCGCGTTCTCGGCGGTCGCCGGCGCGGTGCTGGGCAAGGGTTCGTACCGGTCCTATATGGCCCTGCATAACTACGCGCAGGAGTTCGGCCTGGCGTTCCAGATCGTCGACGATCTGCTGGACGCCGAGGGCGACCCCAAGTGGGTAGGCAAGCCGACCGGGCGCGACGCCGAGGCCGGCAAGGCGACTTTCGTGTCGATCCTGGGCGCCGAGCGGGCCCGTGCCCAGGCCGGCATTCTGATCGAACAGGCGATCAGGGCCCTCGACGTGTTCGACGCGAAGGCAGATCTTCTGAGAGAAGCCGCGCGCTTTGTCGTCGCGCGGACGAAGTGAAGGACCCGGGATGGCCGAGAGCAAGACACCGATGCTGGACAAGGTCCGGGTCCCTGCCGACCTGAAGGGCCTCGACGTCGCCGACCTCAAGCAGGTCGCCGACGAGTTGCGCCGCGAGACCATCGACGCGGTGTCCGTGACCGGCGGCCATCTCGGCGCCGGCCTCGGCGTCGTCGAACTGACGGTGGCGCTTCACCACGTGTTCGACGCCCCCCGCGACAAGCTGATCTGGGATGTCGGCCACCAGGCCTACCCGCACAAGATTCTGACCGGCCGGCGCGACCGGATCCGGACCCTGCGCCAGGGTGGCGGGCTGAGCGGCTTCACGCGACGCTCCGAGAGCGAGTACGACCCGTTCGGCGCGGCGCATTCCTCGACCTCGATCTCGGCCGGGCTCGGAATGGCGGTCGCCCGCGACCTCAAGGGCGAGAACTTCAACGTTGTCGCGGTCATCGGCGACGGCGCGATGAGCGCCGGCATGGCCTACGAGGCGATGAACAATGCCGGCTCCTCCGACAGCCGGCTGATCGTCATCCTGAACGACAACGACATGTCGATCGCGCCGGCAGTCGGCGCCATGAGCGCGTATCTGTCGCAGATCGTCTCGTCGCGCTCGTACCGGTCGTTCCGGCATATCGCCAAGCAGATTGCCCAGCACCTTCCGAAGCCGCTGGAGCGCACCGCGAAGCGGGCGGAGGAGTTCGCCCGCGGTCTGGTCACCGGCGGCACGCTGTTCGAGGAACTCGGGTTCCTCTATGTCGGGCCGGTCGACGGTCACAACCTCGACCACCTGCTGCCGGTCCTCAAGAATCTGCGCGACACCCCGGGCGACGGGCCGGTGCTGTTGCACGTGGTGACCGAGAAGGGCCGCGGCCATCCGTTCCCCGAGGCCAGCGCCGAGAAGTATCACGCGGTCGCCAAGTTCGACGTGGTGACCGGCGCGCAATCGAAGCCGAAGGCCAACGCACCGTCCTACACCCATGTGTTCGCCGAGAGCCTGGTCGCCGAGGCAGAGGCCGACGACCGGATCGTCGCGATCACCGCCGCAATGCCGTCGGGCACCGGGCTCGACCGATTCGCAAAACGGTTCCCCGAGCGCATTTTCGACGTCGGGATCGCCGAGCAGCATGCCGTGACCTTCGCCGCCGGCATGGCGACCGAGGGTATGAAGCCGTTCTGCGCCATCTACTCGACCTTCCTGCAGCGCGGCTACGACCAGGTCGTGCACGACGTGGCGATCCAGGGGCTGCCGGTGCGCTTCGCCATCGACCGTGCCGGACTGGTCGGCGCCGACGGGGCGACCCACGCCGGGGCCTACGACCTCGCCTATCTCGGTTGCCTGCCGGGCTTCGTGATCATGGCGCCGTCGGACGAGGCGGAACTGGCGCATATGGTGGCGACCGCCGCCGCTATCGACGACGGCCCGAGTGCCGTGCGCTATCCGCGCGGCGAGGGCGTCGGCGTCGAGCTGCCGGCACGGGGCACGCCGCTCGAGATCGGCCGCGGGCGGGTGGTGCGCGAGGGTACTTCGGTCGCCCTGCTGTCGCTCGGCGGCCGGCTGCAGGAATGCCTGGCTGCGGCCGAGGATCTGGCCTCGCGCGGGCTGTCGACCACGGTCGCCGACGCCCGCTTCGCCAAGCCGATCGACACCGCCCTGGTCCGGCGGCTGGCGGCCGAGCACGCCGTGTTGATCACCGTCGAGGAGGGCGCGGTCGGCGGCTTCGCGGCCCAGGTTCTGCAGTACCTGGCGACCGAGGGTCTGCTGGACCGCGGCCTGGTGGTACGGCCGCTGACCCTGCCGGACCGCTTCATCGACCACGAGAAGCCCGAGGTGCAGTACGCTCGGGCCGGCCTCGACGCCGCCGGCATCGTGGCGACCGCGCTGCTGGCGCTGGGCAAGGATGCCGAGGCGGCGGTCAGGGCCTGACGCCGGGTCGGCCGCGGGCGGATCCGTGTCGCTGATCGACCGGCATTCCGGGTCCCCCGGCCGGCAGGGTAGAGGCATGGTCGATTGGACAATCGTTCCGGTGCCGAGCCCGGGCTTCATGGGGACTGCCTTGCTCGGCCTCGCGCCACTCGGGCTCGCGCTCTATGGCTGGCTGCTGGTGCTGTTCGCGAAGGGGTCGGCGCGGACCGTTTCGCGTGCCGGGTTCCTGGCAGGCCCGCCGCTGGCGATTGTCGCGGCGACGCTGCTGGGCGTCGATCTGGCCGTACCGTTCACCCTGTACATGACCGCGGCGGCGATCGCCGTCCCGGTGGAGAACGCATTCGCGCGGAGCCGTCCGGCGGGCCGGCGATGGTTGGGCCTGGTACCCTTGGCGATCGTCGCTCTATGGCTTCCGGTATGGCTGGCGGCCGAGGCGTCGAGCGCGGTCTGACAACGATGACGCAGCGATCCGGCGGGGGTTGGATCGAGAGACTCGAGAAGGGGGAACGACATGCGGGTGCTTCGCGCGATTGCCGGAACTCTCGGACTGGCGCTGATGCTGGCGACGCCGGCCGCGGCGGCCGGGATCTCCAGCAGCTGGACCACCGATTTCGGGGCGCTGGACCTGTCGATCGACGACCGCATGGCGGTGACCGGGAGCTATCCGAAGTATCGCGGGCGGATTCACGGCCGGATGTCACAGAACGGTCAGATCACGGCCTATTGGCTGCAGCCGACGTCCGAGCGGGCCTGCGGCAAGCAGGTCCACGGGACCTGGTACTGGGGCGTGGTGGTCTGGACCGTGCGCCCGAACGGCGATCTGGACGGTGAGTGGTCCTACTGCCGGGATCGGCCGGGTGCCGGCGGTACCTGGTCCGGTCAGCTTCTGTCGGGGGCGTCGCCGACGGCGCTGCTGGGGGCGCCCGGCGGCGGTTCCGTCGATACCGGGAATGCCTCGAAGGATCCGGCGGACGTGTTCCTGAAACTGCTGGACGTCCTGACCGACTGACCGGGCCGGGCGGCCGCTTCAATCCGGCCGGAACATCTGGAACACCTCGGTGACCGTGGCGTAGTCGAAGTAGCCGAGCCGCGAGACCGGGCGATAGCGGGTGACGTCGACCAGGCCGTCCTCGACGATCGCCGGGTCGACATGGACGCCGATCACCTCGCCGAAGATCGCGTAGTTGCCGTGCTCGGGGTTCCAGGACGGCAGCTTGACGGTCTGCAGGTAGCGGCACTCCAGCGCCACCGGGGCGGCGGCGACGCGCAGCGGCTTGACCTTGGTGCAGGCGGCGCCCTCCAGGCCGGCGAGGCTCATCTCGTCCTCGCCGTGCGGCAGATGCACGGCGGTCTTGTTCATCTGCTCCTTCAGCGCCTCGGAGACGATGTTGCAGACGAACTCGCCGGTCGCCTCGACGTTGCGCTGGCTGTCCTTCGGCGAGCCGTCGGACTTGGTGCCGGTGCCGAACACCACCACCGGCGGCAGGAACGACATGGCGTTGAAGAAGCTGTAGGGCGCCAGGTTGGTGCGGCCCTCGGTGTCGACGGTCGAGATCCATCCGATCGGCCGGGGCGAGACCACCGCCTTGAACGGATCGTGGCGGAAACCCTGGTCCTTGTGATGGCCCGGCTCATAGAAGATCATGCGAATTGCTCCTGCAAACGCTAAGTGTCCGCTCAAAATGAGTTGAGTGATTTCGACGACTTGTGGCTCGATCTGGTTGCGGCACAGGATCGAGGTTACAGGATGAGGTTTTGTGTCCCCTCAATTACAGTATTGCCGGAGGCGATGACGATATTCAAGCGGTACTACGGTTGTGGAATGGACGGTGATCGTATTGCTTCTGCCGGCGCGACCGCGGTTGGGTACGCCTCGGAGGGTTGATCTTCGACTGGTGGTGGATGCGATCTTCTACGTGGCCTCGTCCAGTTGGGCTTAAAACCTATTGCCACGGGCGTTTCCACCGGTGCCGACAGTTAAGGCTATTTCTACGCTTGGCGGTATGATGGCATCTGGCAGCGGGTTGGCAATGCCCTGGTGATAGAGACGCGCGGGATGACGACCGGGCGGACGGCCACCTCGCGCACTGAAGTGATGGACAGGCATTTGGTCAAGATCCCGAGGCCGCCGGCCCGTGGGGATACGAGGCCGGCAAACGGGTTAAGGCTCGCAATTGGCATATCGTGGCCGACACTGACGGAATGTTTCCGTCTATGCTGTGCGCCGACCGGCCGCCGCTGACGAGCCTATTTGGACTACCCGCGCTGCCATTCAGGCTGACGAAGCCGAACTCACCGCTGCGATAACACGCTTTCGGAGGACCTCGGAGTTAGCTTGGAGCATCGATACCTTTCACCAAATTGACGCCCATAGACGCTCAAATTAAACCAGATATGGGAATTCGTCTCGAACAGTCCGGCTCAAATATTTTAGATTTCACTCTAGTAAGCTACACATCTTAAATATCAAAAATACTCTTCCATAATTTTTGTAGGTATCATTCCGTCATCCCGAAAATAAGAATTGTCTCCGTCGACAAAACCATTTCCGTCCATATCAATAAAAGTCGAGTAGTCAAAAACGAAATCATCTGCAGTTAATGCCTTTCGTCTTAGATGATTTCCAATTCCCAGCATGATGTTGGTATAGTTTCGAATTTTTTTCACCGGTGTCGAAATGGCTAACTTGTTATCGGTAACGCTACCCATTACTTTCGTAACTGCTTTTTGAGATGCGGTGAGATGCCGGCAGTTCTTCAAATAAGAAACAATCAATTCTATAATTAGGATCATCTGGCGTTTGTCTAGTTTATTTCGTGGTGACATAGAAAGTACGAATCGTATATCATCACTTTTCGGGTTGTTTTCTCGGATAATAAACTTATCAATTAAAGTTTGTTTTTCACCATTTGAAAATCTTTCGTAAATTAAACTAATTAGATCCTCCGAAGATATATCTGGTTCATGTTTGTCTGCAACCATCTCAACAATGTCATAATATTCAATTGAAAGATCATAGTGATGGTGTGGTTGCTCAGCTTGAAATTGTTGAAGTGCCGTCAAAAAATCGTCACGTTTTTCTTCAGTTATCCATGTTTCAACGTAAAAATCACTGCGTCCGAAAACTCGATGAACGGATCCACCAAAGAAATTAAATCGATCTAAAATTCGCCGAAGTAACCGTGCGTCACTCGTTGGGTTGGAACTTTTTAGAAACGCAAGCACCTTAGTAGCTCGGTACATACGGTGCAGTGTGGGTCGCCAGAAGTACCGCCCGATTGGAAATGGAATATTCTTTTCTCCTTTACTGCTAAATTTAAACGACTGTTCCGTTTCTTTTGTATGAAACGCTTTCCAAATCGCCTCAGTTTCGGGGCGTTTATCTGGATCGGTCGCCAGCATTCTTCGAATAAGTCCAAGATATGCTTGATGCTCGTTCGGTACCTTCAATCGATCGAGCGTCTCTGGCGAAGGTTTCCACTGCCTTTCACCACTCAGAATCTCAAACACAACAACACCTAGGGCGTATATGTCAGATTTAAATGTTGCCGTTGTTCCATTGTCTAGTTCAGGAGCAGAATACCGTTCCGTCCGCAAACCCGGCCATTTCTGGTGAACTTGAAACGCGCCACCGAAGTCGATTAGTATTGGTGTGATCTCTTCATCTTCCATTTGGAGCAGAATATTTTCTGCCTTAATGTCGCTATGTACTATGCCGCGATTGTGAATACTAGCTACTGACTGAGATATTCGTCGAATCAAGCTCGATCTTTCCGACAAACTGAGGGGATCACGAGGAAAAAAATCATGGTCACGAAGAAAATCGCGCAATGTTCCAATCGGCGCAAATAACATGATAAATCCAAGCACGATACTATCATTCTCTTCGTCAATATGCTCAACTGAATAGAGATAACTGCCAATAAATCGATGCCGCAAAGAACCAAGTAGCGCGATTTCATTTTCTATACGTTCACGTAAATTTTGGAAATCTCGATGAGATCGTTGGCTAAGTGGCGTTGATATTAATTTGGCAGCAACAACACGTCCAGTGTGCGTTATCTCTCTGGCTTTCCATACCGATGCCTGTCCACCCTCTTGAATTAACTCTATGAGTTCAACTCGAGCGCCGTGTGTGTCCAATACCATGCCTGACCTTAGCATTATCTAGATCCCCTTCGTCTTTCGACGCAATGCACCTGTAAGAAATCGATCAATTGCAGCATGGTTATCTCCTGGATCGTATGCGATTATCTCAACACCATACGCTTCTCTAAATTGCTTAATTTCAAGATCGGTTAAATCTAATGTCGGCATCAAAGCATAGTGAGCCTGTGTAATATAAGAAAATTTGTGACGAAGTCGTTCTAGATGATATAGAACTTCTCTGTCTTGGAGCGAAAATCCTACAAAAAGGAAAACATTATTTAAAAACATAGAAGTTATTACAGTTTCATAAGTTTGTTGGTCGTACATAAGAGAACGATAATCTCGTTCAGAAAGTATTATTGATTGTTTTGACTTGATGTCTCCATGAATTTTAAAAATCATTGGTTCTTTAGGGCGTCTGTGATCTTGAATACTGTATTGTATCGTTGATGATTGTTCAAACGTAACTGAAGTAGGTGATCGACGGAAAGTTCGAGCAAATGTATCTTCCAGTAGTCGATCGTAATTTGTTGTAATTATTACATTTCCAGCAATCCGCAATAGCAAATTTTGTGTGTTGAGATTTGCACCGGAAATATCAACGTACTCAAACCGGGAGGTAAGTAAATCTTCATAATCTTCTTGTGTAAGAGCGCTCTTAAGCAAATCCATTACAAAAGTCAGTCGGTTTGTGCGAATTAATTGTCTAATTTCATTGTGCTCTGCTGGTGAAATGACACCCTTAGACTGTGCAAGAGTGTTCATTTCGGCGGCGAATTCCCGCCATGTGGGAAAGTGGTCGGGAATAGCTTTTTTGGAGACACCGGCTCCAGCGAATGGTATCAATTTTCGACTGTTCATGCCGGCGATCAACCGTTCGGGATAGTGGAATTTATTCAATGTCGACCCCTATGAGAACAACAGTATAGTTATCTTGCGGATCAAACTGGTTTAGTATGGATTTTAGGTGCTGGGAAGTTTCGTCGACTGAGGTGTTGACGGAGAGGGCGGACTGGAGGATGTTGTTGCCGACTGAGTGCGCGCCATCACTAGTCATCAAGAAAAGATCGCCTTTTTCCAATAGCCCGGTTACGTAAGACGGAGGAGTAATTTGGAGTTTTCCAAGATAATTTGTTAGAATATTAGAGTTTAAATTACTTGCAAAAGTGACAGCGGCATTTTGATCGGTAGTGAGTTGAAATAGAGAGCCGCGCCTATAAAGATAAGCTCTGCTATCACCTATGCTGGCAACATAGAAATTCCGAGAGAATATACTCAGTAAGCAGATAGTGGATCCGGATTGTGGATTGGCATCGCGAAACTGTTGATTGATATTAATAAGCATTGACGTAATTTCGGGTTTTCCAGCTTCGGAAATGCTTCGAGTTTTTGTAGCTATCTCCAGTACCATTTGAGCGGCGGATAGGGCGGCGGCTTTGCCGTTTGGAAGGCCTCCCATACCATCTGCAAGGACACAGTGGCGCCCATTAAAGCAATACGTATCCTGGTTCTCTGATCGGTGGTTTCCAGTACAGGTGAATCCCGCGCGAGATATATGCAACGGTTAACCTCCGGAGGGTGATCGGACTGCCAAGGCTCTCGCAACCACTATAGGTTACCCTTTTTAGGTGATAATAGAGCCTTGTGTCTATGGGCATTGTACGTAAAAGTGGCATTTCCTGTGCTATTTGTTGGCGGGCTGCGCGAGACTGGTAGAATTTTGGCTACGCGCCGCAGCTTATGGTTCGCACAGGCGTGCCGACCGGACCTTGGTGCAGGCGGCGCCCTCCAGGCCGGCGAGGCTCATCTCGTCCTCGCCGTGCGGCAGATGCACGGCGGTCTTGTTCATCTGCTCCTTCAGCGCCTCGGAGACGATGTTGCAGACGAACTCGCCGGTCGCCTCGACGTTGCGCTGGCTGTCCTTCGGCGAGCCGTCGGACTTGGTGCCGGTGCCGAACACCACCACCGGCGGCAGGAACGACATGGCGTTGAAGAAGCTGTAGGGCGCCAGGTTGGTGCGGCCCTCGGTGTCGACGGTCGAGATCCATCCGATCGGCCGGGGCGAGACCACCGCCTTGAACGGATCGTGGCGGAAACCCTGGTCCTTGTGATGGCCCGGCTCATAGAAGATCATGCGAATCCCTCCCGCACACGCTAAGACGACTGCAGGAATGGCGTTCCTGGGCCGCCGGCGCAACGGCGGTGGCGGGAAACGGTGCGGTGGCGGAGTGGGGGAAGTGCGTGGTCGTCCTGGATCTTCTGGGCATTGTCGTCCCGGTCTTCGTGTGCGCCGCCATCGGCTGGACCTGGGCCAAGCTGGGCCGGGCCTTCGACAGCGAGACCGTGACCGGCCTGACCGTGCAGATAGGGACGCCCTGCCTGGTGTTCGACACGCTCACCCGGCTGGACCTGGACATCGCGGATTTCGGGATGATGGCGGCGGCGACGGCCGCGACGGTGGTCGGTTTCGCGATCCTGGCGGCGGCGTGGCTGTATTTCGCGCGTCTCGACCGGGCGACCTTCCTGCCGGCGCTGATGTTCCCCAATACCGGCAACATGGGCCTGCCGATCTGCCTGTTCGCGTTCGGCGACCGCGGTCTGGCGCTGGCGATCTCGTTCTTCGCCGTCATGGTCATCCTGCAGTTCACGGTCGGGGTGGCGATCGCGTCGGGGCGCGCGTCGCTGCGGATGGCGTTGACCTCGCCGGTGCTCTACTCGGTTGCCGCCGCATTGCCGGTCATGGCGTTCGACATCGAGATCCCGGCGGCCGCCGCCAAGACCCTGCACCTGCTGGCCGGGTTCACCATCCCGGTGATGCTGATCGCGCTCGGGGTGTCGCTTGCCAAGCTGGAGGTACGGTCGCTCGGCGACGGGCTGGCGGTGGCGCTGGCGCGGCTGCTGATCGGCTTCGGGGTCGGCACCGCCGTCGCCTGGGGATTCGGGCTGCCGGCGGATGCGGCCGGGGTGCTGATCCTGCAGTCGTCGATGCCGATCGCGGTCTTCAGCTACCTGTTCGCGGCGCGCTATGGCCGCCGACCGGAGGCGGTGGCCGGCGCCGTGCTGCTGTCGACGATCCTCGGATTCGTCGGCTTGCCGGTGGTGATCTGGCTGGTGCGGTTCGGCGGCCTGTCGTTCTGAGATCAACCGGCCGAAGCCGCCATCTCCGGCTGCCGTTCGAGGCGCACCGCCGGCGAGGCCAGGATCACCAGAGCCTGCAGCAGGAACCCGGTGACCGCCAGCAGCAGGCAGGCCTCGACGCCTGACATCGCGGCGACCGCGGCGCCCAGCGCGGCGCCCAGCGGGCGCGAGCCCTGGGCCAGTACGCTGAACGACGAGACCCGGCCAAGCAGGCGCTGCGGCGTGACGGCCTGGCGCAGGGTGGTCGTGCTGATCACCCACAGGATCGGACCCACGCCCATCAGGAACAGGCTGAGCCCGGCGAGCAACGGGGTCGGCACCCAGATCGTCAAGGCCATCACGGCCGAGGCTGCGAGACCGGTGATCGGCCCGACCGCCACCACCGTGCCGAACGCCAGCCGCCGCATCGCCGCCGGTGCCAGCAGCGCGCCGGCCACCATGCCGGCGCCGTACAGCCCGAGCACCATGCCGATGCCGGTCGCGGTCATGCCGAGGTGGCGGACGGCATAGGGCACGAACACCGCCATGATCACGAAGTAGGCGGTGTTGAACACGAACTGGGTGACCAGTACCGGCCGCAGCAGCGGGTGGCGGGCGACGAACGCCGCACCCTCCGCGATCTCGGGCAGCCATTGCCGTCGCAGCACCATGGCCCGGGGCGGCTCGCGCAGTCCGGCCAGCAGGAGGGCCGCAAGCAACGACAGGGCGGCGGCGACCGCGAAGGCGGCGCCGGCGCCGGTCCAGCCGACCAGCACGCCGCCGACCGCCGGTCCCGCCGTGAACGCCAGGGTGCGGGCAAGCTCGAGTCGGGCGTTGGCCGGGGCCAGCCGGTCGCGCGGCACCAGGGCCGGGACCACGGCCGGGGCGGCGACGCTGTAGGCGACGGTGCCGCAGGCGGCGAGGAACCCGAGCAGCGCCAGCAGCGGCCAGGTGAGCGTCCCGGTCAGGATCAGCGCCAGGATCGCCAGCAGGGCGCCGGCCCGCAGCGCCTCGGCGCCGGCTATCAGGCCACGCCGCGACAACCGGTCGGCCAGCACCCCGGCCGGAATTGCCAGCAGCAGGTACGGCAGGGTCAGGGCGGTCTGCAGCAGCCCGGTTTCGCTGGCACCGGCGCCGAGCGCCAGCACCGCGACCAGCGGGGCAGCGGCCAATGCTATCTGCTCGGCGGACTGGGCCGTCAGGTTCGACCAGGCGAGACGGTGGAAGGCGGCGGGCAGCCGCGGGACGGAGGCGGTCATGGCGGGCGGCTCCCTCGAAAGCGGGTTCAGGCGCGAGCGATGCGAGCTGCGTAGCAGCCGCGGGTGGCGTAGTGCGCGTGCAGATAGGCGATCCCCGGATCGGCGAGATAGCGCCGGATCAGCGCCTCGACCGCGTCGCCGCATGCCAGATCGGCATCGACGATCATGTGGCCGGTGTCGAAGGCGCGCAGCGAGATCGGCCGGACTTTGAGGGCTTCCGGAACCTCGTTGACCCGGTCGTAGGCCGCCTCGGCCCCTTCCAGCACGAAGATCGCGTGGCTGGAGCGGTACGGCGTATCGGCCGGCTGATGGAGGTGATTGATCAGCAGCAGGCACTCGCCCGGCTCGGCGTCGCGGACCTCGATGCGGTCCGGAAACCCGGGCTTGCTGTCGGCGACGTAGCGGCGCGCGCCGTGGGCGGCCAGCTCGGCGTCGGACAGGCCGTAGAGATGGCGGAACGGCTCCGGCGACAGCCCGGTGATGCGAAAATCCCCGGTGGTGCGATTGTCCATGTCGGCCTCCATCGTTGCGATGGAGGCAAGCTAGGGACGGACGGTCGCGACCGCGTCCCGGCGCTTGCGGTGCAATTGCCGGGATGGACCCGCCGTCGCCTTGCCTGGCGATCGATCGCGCCGGAAGTCGGCCTCAGGGGCTGCGGTCGAGCAGGTCGTCGGATGCGGCATCGGGAATGGCCGCGGTCGCGCCGTGACGTGCGAGCGAGGGTTGCTCGCTCGCGAGGTCGCCTTCGGCCTCGGTCGCCGACACGCCTGGGTCGGCCGGCGCGGAGTCTGGATGCGTCGGCACTGGGGCCGGCGACGGCTGCGCATCGGGCGCGCCGCCGGCAGGGCTGGCGGTCCCCGGATAGACCACTGGCACGCCTTTCGGAAACACGATCTCGCGGGCCTCGTCCGGCATCGAGATGCCATTTTCCGTCAACGCCTGCTTGATCAGCCGCAGCAGCGCCGACCGCACCCGGAAGACCGAATAGGCGTGACCGTCGAACCAGAAATAGGCGCGCAGATTGACCGTCGACGCGCCGAGGGAGTCGACCAGGACCAGCGGTTCCTCCGGATCGGCCAGCACGGCGGGATGGGCCTCCAGGACATCGAGGATGACCTGCTGCGCGTGCGCGATCGAATCGTCGTAGCCGATCCCGACATCGAGGACCTCGCGTCGGGCCGGCGCGGTGCTGTAGTTGACGATCGTCCCCTTGAAGATTGTGGCATTCGGAATCTGGACGTGGTTGCCCTCGTTCGACAGCAGGAGGGTGCTGCGGGTGTTCATGCTCTGGACGATGCCTTCGTGATCGCCGATCTTGATGTAGTCGCCGCGCCGGAATGGCTGCCGGATGCTGAGCAGCAGGCTGGCCAGGAAATTCTCGGCGATGTCGCGGAAGGCGAAGCCGACGATGATTCCGAGCACGCCGGCGCCGCCCAGGATCGAAACCGCAAGCTGGGTCAGGCCGGCGATCTGCAGGACCACGTAGATGCCGACCAGGAACACCGGTACCGCCACCGTGCGCGCCACGACCTGGCGCAGGAACGCCGAGGCGACCCGCTCCCGCAGCAGCCAGTCCGTCAATCGCGCGACGATCGTCGCCGCGTAGCCGGCGACCGGGAAGATGACCAGGGCGATCGCCACCAGCGGCAAGGCCGCGATGGCGACCCGGGTCAGCTCGGCGACCTGCGCCAGGGCCGGCCCGAAGCTCCAGTCCATCACCGGCGATACCGTGATGCGGTTGACCACCGCGACCACATCCTGGGTCTTCGCGGCGAGGTCGCGTGCCCAGCCGCGCTGTTCGGTCCTGTCGGTGTCGCCGTCGAGGAACACCACCCCGTCGGTGACCTCGACTTCCAGTTGGCGGTACCAGCCGGTCGCCGTCAGGATGCGGGTGATCCGCCGGTCGATCTGGCTGTCGCGGGCAACCGGGTCGACCGACACGGTCTGCCCGGGCGGCGCCACGATCGAGGCGTCGGGCTTTGCCTCCTGGGCGCCGAGGATATGCGCAGGCCCCAGGCAGAGCGCTGTGAGAACGGCGAGCCGGAGCAGCCAGCGGATCGTCATTGTCGTTCCCGCCACCACGTTATCGACGATCCGCGGGGGTCACGCGAATTCCAGTGCCAGATAGGAGTTCAGGATCCGCTCGATGGCGTCCTTCTCCAGGTCGCGGGCGATGATCACCAGCTTGGAACGGTGATCGTCGTCGGGCCAGGCGTCGAGCTTGGCGGGCGGGTGGAACAGGTGCTGGACGGCATGTACCACCACCGGCTGGTCGACTTCCTTGACGTTCAGGATGCCCTTCATGCGCAGGATGTTCAGGCCGTGGCTCTGCACCAGCATGTCCAGCGCCGGGGCGATGGCGTTCCAGGCGAACGGCTCGTCGAAGGTCAGGCAGAACGCCCGGATATGGTCGTCGTGGCGGTTGACGTCGTGGTGGTGATGCCCGTGGTCATGGCCATGATCGTGCCCGTGGTCGTGACCATGCCCGTGTTCGCCCTCGCCCTCGCGGTGGTAGACGTGGCCCTCGGTGTCCCGGTAGGCCTCCTCCTTCAGCCAGCGCTGCACGTCGGTAGACTTGGTCATCGGGTTGTACAGCCCGGCGTCGAACAGGGTCGCCGGCTCGATCGCACCGTTGACGGCGCGCAGGATCGGGGCCGCGGGATTGATGGCGTACAGGCGCTGCTCCAGGGCGGCGATGGCGTCCTCCTGGGCGAGGTCGGTCTTGCTGAGCACGATGCGGTCGGCCACCGCGACCTGCTTGACGCTCTCGAACTGCTGGTCGAGCTGCCAGGGGGCGTTCACCGCGTCGACCACCGCGACCACCCCGTCCAGGGTGAAGCGGGTCACCAGGAAGCCGTCCGACATCATGGTGTGCAGGATCGGCGCCGGGTCGGCGAGGCCGGTGGTCTCGATCACGATGCGGTCGAACGGTGCCACCTCGCCCTTGGCGCGGCGCTTGTACAGCGACTTCAGGGTATCCAGCAGGTCGCCGCGCACGGTGCAGCACAGGCAGCCGGAGTTCAGCAGGACCGCGTCCTCCTCGATCTTCTCGATCAGGGTGTGGTCCAGGCCGATCTCGCCGAACTCGTTGATGATGACGGCGACTCGGTTCATGCCGGGATGCGCCAGCAGCGCCTTCAACAGCGTGGTTTTTCCGCTGCCGAGGAAGCCGGTCAGGATCGATACCGGCATGCGGTCGAGCGGGGAGGGGGCTGCGTCGGTCATGGGTGTTCTCCGGCGTGGGTCTGTCTGGTCCGGGCATCGCTGCCCGCCCGGCGGCAGGCCGGGCAGCGGCCGGCCACCTCGATGGTAATGCGGCGGATCTCGAAATCCATGTCGCGGGCGGTGGCGCGCAGATTGGTGTCGAGCGCATCGCCGCCCAGCTCGTGGGCGACCCCGCAGGTCTCGCAGATCAGGAAATAGCCACGATGCGGGTGCTCGGGCTGGGCGCAGCCGACGAAGGCGTTGCGGCTCTCGATCCGGTGCACGAGGCCCTGCTCGATCAGGAATTCCAGCGCCCGGTAGACCGTCGGCGGCGCCACCCTGCCGCCTTCGCCGTCGGTCTCGCGCGCCCGCGACAGCTTGTCGATCAGTTCATAGGCCCCGATCGGGGCATGGCTCTCCCAGATCAGCTCCAGCACCTGGCGGCGCAGGTCGGTCAGCCGGGCGCCGTGCTGCCGGCACACGATCTCGGCAGCCGCCAGGGCGTCGGCCACGCAGTGATCGTGGTCGTGCTCGTGTCCGGTGAAGCGTTCGGCGTCGGCCATGAGGTCTCCGTCGGCGGGTGCCATCGGTATATCAGAGTTCGCCGGTCCGCTGCCAACCCGCCCCTTGCCTCGCCCCGCGCCGGGACGCAATCTGATGCGGCCGACAGAACGTCGGATGGAGGTGGAGCGATGCTCGTCTCGGACACCCCGCTGGCCGTGGCCAGCCCCCGGTCCGCCAGCCCCCGACTCGCCAGCCGCCGGCCACGTCTTCGCCCGATCGATCCGCCGACCCGACGACCGACCGCGCGGCGGCGGACCCCGCGGGTGCCATCTCGCTGGCCGGTGCCAAGGAAGCCGCCGACAAGTCCAGGACGGCGCGGCGCGACGCCCTGGTGCGCGACCTGCAGCGGCTGCTGGAGGTGGCCCGCAAACTGAACGGCGTCGGCGACCTGCGCAGCAACGCCGATGCCGTGCAGGCCCTCGCCCGTGAGATTGCCAAGCTGGCGCGGGCGCTGGCCGACGCCGAGCGTGCATTGCCGGCGGCGGCGCGCCGCGGCGTACCCGCCATCGCTGTCCCGCAGACCCGGCCGGTGACGGCCGCCGGCGGAACGGAGGCCGGCGCGCCGGAAGACCAGGTGCCGCAAGGCGGGGCCTCGGAGACCGGGGCCTCGGAGACCGGGGTTGCAGGTACCGGGACTGTTGGTGCCAGGGCGGTGGATGACCTTGGCGAAGCGCGGGCGGCATCGCACGAGGCTGCCGTGCCGGCGGCCGGCGCGGCTGGCGCGACGCCGGGTGCCGCCGACGACCGTGCCGCCGACGACCGTGCTGCCGATACGGCGGAGCTGGCTGGAGCCGAACCGGCCGGTCCCGGGCAGTCGATCGCCCCGGGCGCGGACCGCGGCGGCACCGGGGCGCTCCTGAAGCGCGCCGCCGACATGTTGAAGAAGATGCGCGAGACCGTCCGCAAGGCCGAGGCGATGGAGAACCTGATCGATCCGGAGGCGGCGAAGGAACGTCGCGGAGCCATCCGGGAGCTCGACGGCTACGTTGCCGAACTGAACGCGCTGGCCCTCGACTTCGCCGAACCGCTGCGGGGTCAGGGCGTCGACGTCACGGCGTGAGGACCGCCGCGGCCGCGAAGCGCCTTGAATGTCGAAAGCGCCCGCTCGCGTGCCATGCCGTGGTCGACCATCGGCTCCGGGTAGTCGCGGCCCAGCCGGATCCCGGCGTCGACCAGATCCAGCGGTCGCGCCCGCCACGGCGTGTGGATGGCGGTATCCGGCAGCCTGGCGAGTTCCGGCACCCAGCGCCGGACGTAGGCACCGTCAGGATCGAACCTCGTCCCCTGCAGGGACGGGTTGAACACCCGGAAGAACGGGGCGGCGTCGGCGCCGCAGCCGGCAACCCACTGCCACGACGCCGAGTTGCTCGCCAGGTCGGCATCGACCAGGGTGTCCCAGAACCACGCGGCCCCGGCCTGCCAGGGCAGCAGCAGGTCCTTGATCAGGAACGAGGCCACGACCATGCGGACGCGGTTGTGCATCCAGCCGGTCTCCCACAGCTCGCGCAGGCCGGCGTCGACGATCGGATAGCCGGTGCGGCCACGTTGCCAGGCGGCCAGGCCCTGCGGGTCGTCGGCCCAGTCGAAGTCCTGGAACTCCGATCGCAACGGCCGCTCCGGAAGGTCGGGGAAATGGAACAGCAGGTGGTAGGAGAACTCCCGCCAGCCCAGCTCCGACAGGAACTTGTCGGCGTCGCCGCCCTCCTGGCGGATGGCCGCCGCGTGCCAGACTTGGCGCGGTCCGATTTCGCCGAAATGCAGGTGCGGCGACAGCCGTGAGGTGCCGGGCACGCCCGGGATGTCGCGTTGGCCCGCGTAGTGCCGGACCGAGTCGTCGAGGAAACCGTCGAGCCGTTGCAGGGCGGCGGCCTCGCCGGGCACCCAGGCGGCCCGCAAACCGGAGGCCCAGTCCGGCCGGCTCGGGGTCAGGGCCCAATCGTCCAGGTGGTCGCCCGCGGGCAGCCCCGCGGCAGTCGGCAGCCGCTCCGGCGCCGGCCGGGGCGTGTCGACGTCGATCTGGGCGCGCAGGGCCTTCCAGAACGGCGTGAACACCTTGTAGGGGCCGCCGGCTCCGGTCCGGACGTTCCACGGCTCCTGCAGCAGCGCGGCGTTGAAGCTGCGGACCTCGCTGCCGCGCTGTTGCAGGCCGGACTTGATGGCCTCGTCGCGTTTCGTCGCCCAGGGCTCGTAGCGGCGGTTCCAGTAAACCGCGTCGGCGCCGGTCTCGGCGACCAGGTGCTCGATCGCCTCGGCCACCGGGCCGCGCCGCAGCACGAGGCGGCTGCCGCGCGCCTGCAGGGATTTTGCCAGGGCGTCGAGCGAGTGATGCAGCCACCAGCGCGAGGCGCCGCCGGGCGCCCAGGCGCCGGCATCGTCGTCGTCCAGCACGAACACCGGGATCACCGGCCGGCCGCGCGCCGCCGCTGCGGAGAGGGCGGGGTTGTCGGTCAGGCGCAGGTCGCGGCGGAACCAGACGATGGTGGGGGCGGGCTTGGTCATGCGGTCGTCTACGGTCGGCGGCCGCCGGCGGATCACCCGAGCGCGCGCAGGGCCGGGTCGGCCAGGTCCGGCGCCGGCTTCACGAGCCGATCGTGCGGCACCCTCAGGATACGCTCGGCGGCCAGCAGCAGCACCTCGAAGCGGCGGGCCAGCAGCCGCCGAAGGGCCGGGCGCAACACGTCGAGTCCGCCGGTGTAGGCCCCGAACGACGGCAGGATCAGGCGCCGGCCGTCGGTGACGAAGCAGCGCCCCGAGACGTTGCGGGCCCGCAGCCGGACGCGGGCCTTCGGGTGGTAGTGGCCGGAGACCTCGCCGGGCGCGGCACCCTCGGCGGCCTCGTGGCGGAATTCCAGCGGCCCGTCGATCAGATCCGGCAGCACCCGCCCGCCCCAGTCGGCCGGCGGTGCCGGGTCGTGGTTGCCGGCGATCCAGATCCAGTCGGTGCCGTCGGCCAGGGCCCGCAGTCGGTCGCGCTCGGGTTCGCCGAGGCGGTCGCCGGCGCCGGAATCGTGGAAGCTGTCGCCGAGGCAGATCACCCGCGCCGGGCGATGCAGATCGATCGCTGTCGCCAGCCGGGCCAGGGTCGCGGCGCTGTCGAACGGCGGCAGCAGCACACCGCGCCGGGCGAAGCCCGAGCCTTTCTCGAGATGCAGGTCGGCGACGACCAGGGTCCGGCGGGCCGGCCACAGCAGAACCCCGAGCGGGTCGGCGACCAGTTCGGCGCCGTTGAATTGCAGGACTGGGGACATCATGGCCGGACCGTAGCCGGGGTGCTCGAAAGGTCAACGGGATTGCGGAACGGGAGGCTGCGTCACCACGTTCCGGAGTCCTGGATCACAGAACCGATGGAAGACTTCCGATGAAGATCGCAGGACGCCCACCGATGACGGCGTTGCGCGATGCCGCGCGCTGGGGCGACGCGCATCTGCCGCCCGGCGTACGCTCACTGCTCGGCCTGCTGCTTATGGCCGGTGGCATCCTCGGCTTCCTGCCGATTCTCGGCTTCTGGATGCTGCCGCTCGGCGTTGTGCTGATCGTCCTGGACATCCCGGTCCTGCGGCATCGGTTGCTGGACTGGCTGGAGCGTGCCGCTGCCGACCGGGAGAACGCGAGCTAGGCGCCCGGCCCTGCCGGCTCTATCCGGAACCGACGGTCTCACCGCGGACCCGGGCTCGCCTTTCCTATAGGATGGACCCATGGAATTGGCATCGCGTTGGCGGTCGACGGATGAAGCGGAAGCGGCTCACTCGACGCAAGGCCCTGGCGCTGGTTGGCGGTGGCGTGGTGCTGTCCGCCAGCGGGTGGGGCGGCTGGCAGTACTATGCCCGCACGCGCCGGCCGTCGCGGGCCCTGGCGCCCTGGCAGCAGGCCGGCGGCTACGACGAGCCGCGGCGTCGTGCCCTGTCCTACGCCATCCTCGCGCCGAGTCCGCACAACCTGCAGCCCTGGCTGGCCGACCTGCGCCAGCCAGGGCGCATCGCCATTCTCCGCGACCCGTCCAGGGCGCTGCCCGAGACCGACCCATACGGCCGCCAGCTGACAATCGCCATGGGCTGTTTTCTGGAGCTGCTGGGGATGGCGGCGGCCGAGGATGGGCAGACGGCCGAGATCGCGCTGTTCCCGGACGGCGAGGACGGGCCGGTCGCCATCGTACACCTGCGGCCGGGCGCCACACCCGATCCGCTGTTCCGCCACGTGCTCGACCGGCGCTCCTGCAAGGAGCCTTATGAGGAGCGGCCGGTGCCGGACGAGATGGTCCGCGAACTGTCGGAGCATGCCCGGGTCGTGGTCGAGCCCGATCTCGTCCGCAGTCTTGCCGGCCTGGCCCGGGTGTCCTGGGAGGTCGAGGCCCGGACCCCGCGTACCCTGAAGGAGAACGTGGCCCTGATGCGCTTCGGCAAGGCCGAGATCGAAGCCGAGCCGGACGGCATCGCCCTCGGCGGCCCGACCATGGAAGGCCTGATGGCGGTCGGCGCCTTCGATCGTGCCGCCTTGCTGGACCGCGGCTCCGCCGCCTTCGACGTGATGATGCGGCTGCAGGATCGTATCTTCAGGGCGACGCCGGCCTTGGCGGTGGTAATCACCCCCGGCAACACCCGCCTCGACCAGATCGAGGCTGGCCGCCGCTGGCTGCGCCTGAACCTGGCGACCACCGCGCTGGGCCTGTCGCTGCACCCGGTCAGCCAGGCGCTGCAGGAGTATCGCGAGCTGTCGATGCACCGCCGCCGTGCGCACGAGTTGCTGGCGAATCTGGGCGAGGCGGTGCAGATGCTGGGGCGGCTGGGCTTTGCCGCTCCTGTGCCGCCGGCGCCGCGCTGGCCACTGGAGCGGCGGCTGGTGCCGGCGTAGCTCAGGCGAGTTCGAACAGCTTTCCCCAGCCGCGGATCGCCGACGGGTCGCCGCCGGCGGCCCGGATCGCGCCCCACAGCGCCACCGATACGCTGTCCAGCAGGACGATGCCGAGCTCGGCCTCCAGCCGTTCGGCGAGGCGGGCGCCGCGCAGGTTGGTGCACAGCACGACGATGGCGGTGGCGCCGTCCTCGGCGACCTCGCGGATCATGCGCTCGACCGTGGCTTCCGGCACCTCGGCGAAGGCGAAGTTGTCGGTGATGTCGAGCCGCCGGTCGGCGACGCAGGCGAAGCCGGCGGCCTCGAAATTCTCCCGCACCCGTTCCTGCACGTCGGCGACGTAGGGTGTGACGAGACCGAAGCCCGGCGCCTCCAGCAGTTCCAGCGCCGCCAGGGTGTCCAGCACCGCCGAGGTCGCCGGGATGCCGGTCTCGGCGGTGACGGCGGCCAGGATGACGCGGTCGCGCTCGGGCCCGAGCCAGCCGGCCGAGGTGCCGTTCCAGCAGATCGCGCCGACCTTGGCATCGGCCAGCAGCCGGCCGGCCTCCAGCATCGGCGCGGTGTCGAACTGCGCGGTCGAGCCGCCGCCCATCGAGATCGAGGTCACCCGGATGCGCGCCGAGTGCGAGGAGATGTGCGGTGCCGAGGCCAGCAGCGCCGCCGTCATCGGCTCCAGCACGGTGTTCGACGACGGCGTGATCATGCCGAGGCGGAGGGCAGGGGGCATGCAATCGTCCTCGGCTTGTGAGTGCAGAATTTGCACTATATAGTCGTGCGATGCCGACCGTCCACAGGCAGCAGGGCTGGAAAGTTCAGATATTCGCCAACGATCACGCCCCACCGCATGTTCATCTCGTCTCGGCGGAGCACAAGGTCGTCGTGGAGATCGAGACAGGTGGGGTGCTCAAGGGAAGCGAGGCATCGGTGCGGGCCTTGGCCGAGGGATTGAAATGGATTCGCGAAAATCGTGAGTGGTTGCTGGTCGAGTGGAGTCGGATCGTGGAGCGCGACGATGAGTGAGGCACGGCAGACAAAGCCGTTCGAGTTCGTGCGGGCCGTCGAATATCGCGGCCCCGAATACCTGCTTGTCGTCACCTGGCGCGATGGTCGAACCGAGGAGGTCGACCTCGCGCCGTTGGTGTTCCGCTACAAGATCCTGAGGCCGCTGCGGGATGTGGGCAGGTTCCGGGGGGTGGCCGTCGACGAGTACGGCAATGGCCTCGTCTGGGGAGACGACCCGGACCTTGAGGTGAGTCCGGAGCAGCTTCGCGACCTGATCGAAGCGCAGCGAGGGCCCTGTCTGCGCACCAGTTTTTTCCGACAATGGATGGCGATCCGACACCTCAAGCAGGAGGATGTGGCCGGCCTGCTGAATGTGTCAAAACGCACGATCGCTGGCTATGCTACAGGCGGAACAATGCTCGACACCCCGACCAGCCTCGCGATCGGCCTGATTGCCGGCTATGCCAAGCCGGTGAAGGACGCCGGTGCGTTGACGGATCGGGTGCGGGAGATCGAGCGGCATATCGTTTGAGGATCGCCCGACACCGCTACGCCATCAAACTCCCCTGCATCTCCCCGCCGGTCGCCTCGGCCACCAGTTCCTCGGTCAGCTCATCCATCAGGATGTCAATCGCGCCACCGGCGACCTGCTCACGGCCGATTTCCAGCAGGATCGGCACGGCCAGCGGCGACACCCGGTCGAGGTGGCGGTGCACGATCCTGCCCTGGACTCGGGTCAGCAGGCCGGCCAAGCGGGAGATGTCGGTCAGGCCGCGGGCGGCGTCCTGGCGGGTCGCCTGCAGCAGGATGTGGTCCGGCTGGTGGCGGCGCAGCACGTCGTAGATCAGGTCGGCGTTGAAGGTGACCTGGCGGCCGGACTTCTCGTGGCCGGGCAGCTTGCGCTCGATCAGCCCGGCGATCACCGCGACGTTGCGGAAGGTGCGCTTCAGCAGGCTGGACTCCGCCATCCATTCCTCCAGGTCGTCGCCCAGCATGTCCTGGTCGAACAGCGCGTCGATGTCCTCGCAAGGTTTCACCGACCACACCGCGATCACGTAGTCGGTGGCCACGAAGCCGAGCGGGCCGAGCCCCATGCGCTCCATCCGTCGGGTCAGCAGCATGCCCAGGGTCTGGTGGGCGTTGCGGCCCTCGAAGGTGTAGGCGACCAGGAACTCGCGGTCGTTGCGTGGGAACGCCTCGACCAGCAGGGTGTCGGCGCGCGGCAACACCGAGCGCCAGCGCTGCTGCTCCAGCCACTCGGCGACCGGGCCGGGCAGGGTGGCCCAAAGGTCGGGATCCTCCAGCATGGCCCGGACCCGGCCGGACAGCTGGGTGGTCAGCGGCAGCCGGCCGCCGCCGTAGACCGGCACCGCCGGCTCGCCGCTGCCGCCGGGCGTGGCCTCGACGAAACGCTCGCGGATGCCCTGGAAAGTCAGCAACCGCCCGGCGAACATGAAGGTGTCGCCGGGCCGCAGGCCCTGCACGAAATACTCCTCGATCTCGCCGAGGATGCGGCCGCGGCCGAGCCGCACCTTGAGGACGTCGGCCTCGACGATGGTGCCGACATTCATGCGGTAGGCCTGGGCGACCCGCGGGTGGGCGATCCGCAGCCGGCCGTCGCCGGTCGGCCGCAGCCGTTGCCAGCGCTCGTAGGAGGCCAGCGCATAGCCGCCGGAGCGCACGAACTCGACGACCTCGTCGAAGGTCGCGCGCGGCAGGTCGGCGTAGGGCGCGGCGGTGACCACCTCGGCGTACAGCGCGTCCGGATCGATCGGCGCGGCGCAGGCGCTGCCGAGCACGTGCTGGGCCAGCACGTCGAGCCCGCCCGGCCGCGGCTCGTCGCCGTCCAGGTCGCCGGCCCGCACCGCGTCCATGGCGGCCTTGCATTCCAGCACTTCGAAGCGGTTGGCGGGGACCAGCAACGCCCGGCTCGGCTCGTCCAGGCGGTGGTTGGCGCGGCCGATGCGCTGCAGCAGCCGCGACGCGCCCTTGGGTGCGCCGACCTGGATCACGAGGTCGACGGCGGCCCAGTCGATGCCGAGGTCGAGGGAGGAGGTGGCGACCACCGCGCGCAGGCCGCCGCGGCTCATCACCGCCTCGACTTTGCGGCGCTGTTCGGCGGCCAGCGAGCCGTGGTGCAGGGCGATCGGCAGATGGTCCGCGTTGGCGTGCCACAGGGCCTGGAAGATCAGTTCGGACTGCGCCCGGGTGTTGACGAACACGATGGTGGTGCGGTGCGCCTTGATGGCGGCATAGATCCCCTCGACGGCGTGCAGGCCCATATGCCCGGACCACGGCAGCCGGCCGTCCGGCATCAGGATCTTCACCTCGGCCTGGGCCGCCTCGCCGCCGCGCACCACCGCCACGTCGTCGGCCGGCGCGCGCCCCGATTTCGACAGGAACGCCTCCAGCGCCGGCGGGTGCGCCACCGTCGCCGACAGCCCGACCCGCCGGGCCTGCGGGGCGATGCGGGCGAGCCGGGCCAGGGCCAGCGCCAACAGCTCGCCGCGCTTGGTGCCGGCGAGCGCGTGCAACTCGTCGATCACCACGCAGCGCAGGCCCTCGAACACCTGCTCGGCATCCGGATAGGAGATCAGCAGCGCCAGGCTCTCGGGCGTGGTCAGCAGCAGGTTCGGCGGGTTGCGGCGCTGGCGCTGGCGCTTGCCCTGCGGGGTGTCGCCGGTGCGGGTCTCGGCGGTGACCGTCAGGCGGATCTCCTCGATCGGGGTCGTCAGGTTGCGGTGAATGTCGACCGCCAGCGCCTTCAGCGGCGAGACGTAAAGGGTGTGCAGCCCGTCGCGCGGGTTCTCGGCGAGGTCGACCAGGCTGGCCAGGAATCCGGCCAGGGTCTTGCCGCCGCCGGTCGGGGCGATCAGCAGCGCCGAGCGGCCGGCGCGCGCGGCCGCCAGCATCTCCATCTGGTGCCGGTGCGGGGCCCAGCCCTTGGCGGCGAACCAGTCCCGGAACGCCGCCGGCAGGGCGGCGTCGGGAGGCGGGCCGTCCATGAAGCTCAGTCCACTGCGGCAGTCGACAGCCACCAGCCGTTGCCGGCGACCCAGGCGGTGTCGTCGGGCGGGGAGTCGCGATGCAGGGAACGCACGTCGCCCCAGCCGCGTCGGAAGGCCCGGTCGAGCGCCTGGGCGTCATGCCGGTCCTGCGCCCCGATGCAGGGGATGAAGCCGCAACCGCACACGAAGCGGGCGGCGAACCCGGCCGAGCGTCGGCTGACCAGCAGCATGCCGCCACTACCGTCGGAGCCGATCAGCGGGAACAGCAGCCGGCCGCCGGGGCGCAGAGCGTCGACCCAGGCCGGCATCGGCGTCGTGGCGCCGGCATTGACATAGATCGCGTCGGCATCGGGGAGCGCGGCCTCGGTCGCCGAAGCCGCGACCACCTTCACGTTCGGCCGATCGGCAAGGTTCTCGGCGGCGATCTCGGCCAGGGTCGGCTCGAGCTCCCAGGCCTGCACGGCGCCGGTCGAGCCGACCAGTTCGGCGATGATGGCGGTGTAGTAGCCGGTGCCGCAGCCGATGTGGATCGCGGTTTCGCCGATGGCCGGGGCGAGCGCGGCGAGCGCGACGGCATGCAGCGACGGCTGGCCGTTGTTGATCCCGGCCTCGGCATCCAGGGCCACCAGAACGTCGCGGTAGACATGCGCGGGGTCGGCGTTCGGGGTCGACCGGTAACCGGTGCCCGATTCCAGGATCTTCCACGGACCGGGGCCGAGGAACCGCTCACGCGGTACCGCCGCGAAGGCGTCACGTACCGTCGGCGACCCGGCACCCGCCGACACCTCGTCGGCATAGCGAGCCCGGATCGCCGCGATCGACGCGCCGCCCGCCACCGGCGTGCCGCGGTTACGCAACGTCGATCGAGTCGACACGGTTCGGATAGAACGCCACGTGGCCGCGGATCGGCATCGCCTCGTCGTAGGGCAGGTCGTAGGACCACGCCACATCGGTGCCGTCGACGCCGCCGGCGCTGATCGACCAGTAGCTGGCCTCACCCTTGAACGGGCAGTAGCTGCGGGTCGCGGTGGGCCGGAAGAGATTCGCCCGGGTGTCGGTCATCGGCAGGTAGTGGACCGGGCCGTGGCCGGTCTCCTCGCACAGTACCGCCTTGTCGCTCTCGGCGATCACCTCGCCACCGAGCCTGACGGTCACGCGCTTGCCCGCGGGCCGGAATGCGACGACGTGGTCGGGCTTCCTGGCGAAGCCGGGGGCGGGATTGGCGGTCGCTGTGGCGGACATCGAAACCTCCTCGGGACGTGCGTGCCTTCAGAAGTTGGGCGGCCTGGGTTCGGACGCAAGATCCATGCGTCGGATCCTAACGCGCGGTGATGTCGCCGATGATGTCGGTGAACCGGCCCAGGAACGCCTGCAGCCGCTCCGAAGCCGGATTCTTGAACACCGCGTGCGGTTCGCCCTCCTCGAGAATACGGCCGGCATCCAGGAACACCACGTGGCTGGCGACGTCGCGCACGAACAGCATCTCGTGGCTGACCACGATCATGGTCATGCCGCTCTGCGCCAGGTCCTTCATGACCCCCAGCACCTCCGACACCAGCTCCGGGTCGAGGGCCGAGGTCACCTCGTCGAACAGGATCAGTCGTGGCTCCATGGCGACGGCGCGGGCGATCGCCACGCGCTGCTGCTGGCCGCCCGAGAGTTGGTAGGGATGATGGTCGCGGCGCTCGGCGAGGCCGACCCGGGCCAACCAGTGCTCGGCGATCGACCGGGCCTCGGCCTTGGCCATGCCCTTCACCTTGACCAGGCCGAGCATCACGTTCTCGGCCGCGGTCATGTGCGGGAACAGGTTGAAGCTCTGGAACACCATGCCGATGCGGGCGCGCTGGGCGGCCAGCCGGCTCTCGGAAATGCGTCGCCGCGTGCCATGCTGGTCGACATAGCCGACCGGGTCGCCGTCGACCGTGATGCTGCCCTGCTGGAACTCCTCGAGCAGGTTGATGCAGCGCAGGAAGGTGGTCTTGCCGGAGCCGCTGGCGCCGATCAGGGCGACCACCTGGCCCTCGGTCACGGTCAGGTCGATGCCCTTGAGAACCTCGGTCTCGCCGAAGCTCTTGTGGACATTGCGGGCGACCAGGATCTCGTGGGTCGAGGCGGCGGGCCGGGGGGCGGCGGCAGTGGCAGGCATGGACAGGCTCCGTCAGTACCGGATGAACCCGAACCGGCGCTCGAAATACGCGCCCAGGCGCGAGAGCGAGAAGTTCAGGACGAAATAGAACAGCATGGCGGTGGCGTAGAACTCGATCACCATGTAGTTGCGGGCGATGGTCTGCTGGGTCGCCAGCAGGACGTCCAGCACGCCGATGATCGACAGCAGGGTGGTGCCCTTCACCATCTCGACCGCGGTGTTGATGGCCGGCGGCACGATCCGGCGGGCGGCCTGCGGCAGCAGCACATAGGCGAAGCGCTGCGGGAACGTCAGGCCGATCGCCTTGGCGGCCTCGGTCTGGCCGGCCGGAATCGAGTCGATGGCGCCGCGGAAGGTCTCCGACATGTGGGCGCTGCAGAACCCCGCCAGTGCCACGATGCCGGCGGTGAACGCCGATATGTTCACACCCATCAGGGCCAGGCCGTAGTAGCTGAACAGGATCAGCACCAGCACCGGAATGCCGCGCAGCACGTCGACGTAGAGCCGCATCAGCAGCCGGACCGGCTTCGGCCCGTAGACCAGCAGCAGGCCGCCGATCATGCCGGCGATCAGGCCGATGACGATCACGATGGCCGAGATCTCGACGGTCGTCGCGAACCCCTGGAGCAGGCTCCACTTGGCCTTCAGCAGCTCGCCGAAATAGGTCTTCTGCATGTCCCGACGCCTACTTGATGACCGAATACCGCTTCTCGATCTGCCGTAGAGCGATGGCGATCAAGTAGCAGGTCGCGAGGTACAGCAGGCTGGCGGTCAGCCAGGCCTCCATCACCCGGTAGGTGTTGGCGTTGATCTGCCGGGCGGTGAAGGTCAACTCGGGGATCGCGATGGCGGTGGCGAGCGAGGTGTCCTTGAACAGCGAGATCAGGTTGTTGGACAGCGACGGCAGGACGATCCGGAAGGTCAGCGGCAGCACCACGTAGAGCTGGGTCTGCCAGGGCTTGAGCCCGAGCGCCTTGGCCGCCTCGACGTAGCGCTCCGGCACCGAGGTCAGGCCGGCGCGGAATACCTCGGTCAGGTAGGCACCGGCGTAGATCGACAGGGTGAGGACGAAGGACTCGTACTTGTCGAGGAACCGGATGCCGATCGCCGGCAGCCCGAAATAGACGAAGAAGATCAGCAGCAGCAGCGGCTCGTTGCGGATGAACTCCACATAGCCCCAGACCAGCGCGCGCAGGGTCTTGTTGTTGGTCCGGAAGGCGTAGCCGCAGACCAGGCCGATCACCGTGCCGATGGTCAGGGAGATGACCGCCAGCAACAGCCCGAGGCCGAGGCCCCAGAGCATCACGTCGAACTGACGCCAGATAACCGCGAAATTGAAATTATACGTCATGCTCGACCGGGAACAGGAACGGGATCGATGAAGAAACGTCGGCCGGCCGCCCCGCCGAAGCGGTCGGCCGGCCGACACCGGTGGTTACTGGAACTCGGACGGGAAACCGACCTTCGGGGTCGCCACGTCGATGCCGAACCACTTCTTGTAGGACGCCTTCATGGTGTCGAAGTCGACACCCATCATGGCTTCCCGGTAGACGCTGTTGACCCAGTTCAGCCAGACCGGGTCGCCCGGCTTGACCGCCGAGGCGTAGGAGTTCGGCAGCCAGCCGTAGCCGGCGTCGACATAGCGGCCGGGGAACTGGTTCATCAGCCAGCGGATCGCCGACTGGTCGCCCAGATAGGTATCGACCCGGCCGGCATTGAGCGCCTGCAGGGTGGAATCCGGGCTGTCGAACTGGTCGACCTTGGCGTCGGGCAGACCCTTGTGGATCCAGTCCTCGATGAAGACGTTCTGCATGGCGCCGACCGTGATCCCGTCGCCGGCCTTCAACAGGTCGTCGAACTTCTTGTAGGTCGGGTTGTCGGCCATGATCAGCAGGCCGACGCCCTCGCGGTAGTAGGGGACGGTGAACTCGACCTGCTGCGCCCGCCCGGCGGTGATCGTCATCCACTGGCAGATCACGTCGACCTTGTCGGTGATGAGGCTGGGGATGCGGGCGTCGGAGCCCTGGATCACGAACTCGATCTTTTCCGGATCGTCGAACAGGTTCTTGGCGATCAGCCGGGCCATGTCGATGTCCATGCCGACCAGCTTGCCGGTGTCGTCCTCGAAGTGCCAGGGCGGGTTGGTGCTGCCGGTGCCGACTCGGAGCACGCCGCGCGACAGCACGTCCTGAAGCTTGCTCTTGGACGAGTCGAGATTGGCCTGTGCCGGCTTCGGCTGCAGCATCGCGCCGGCCGCACCGGCCACGACCGCGGTCCCGAGTGCCCCTGCGAACAGGTTCCGCCGGCTGGTCGCGGTCTCGTCCTCTGTGGTCTTGGTCCTGTCGTCAGTCATGACGCTTGCCCCTTTCGTCGGTTGCTGGAACCGCGGGGACGCCAGGACCGTCCGTCCTGACTGGCTGCCGCCCCCCCCGGCATTAACCAGACATCATCCTGCGGCGGGTCGCGACCCGGAGTCGAGGGGGGATCGACTCCGGGTGCTGCATTGCGTCATCAGGGTCCGTAGAACAGGTCGACCAGGAACATCGGGATTGCCGGCACATAGGTGCAGATCATCAGCACCGTTACCAGGACGCCGATGAACGGCAGGTTGACCTTGGTGGTCTCCCAGATATCGGCCTTGGCGATCGAGCACGAGGTGATCAGCACGCTCGCTACCGGCGGGGTCTGCTGGCCGATCGCCAGGTTCAGGGTGACGATCAGGCCGAAATGCACCGGGTTGATCCCGACCGCCTCGATCAGCGGCACGATGATCGGCACCACCAGGATGATCGCCGCCGCCGAGTGCAGGAAGAACCCGATCACCAGGAAGAACACGTTCAGGATCAGCAGGATCAGGTACTTGTTGTCGGTCAGCTCGATCATCGATTGGGCCAGTTCCTGCGGCACCCGTGACACCGTCAACAGGTCGCCCATCAGCACCGACGCCGCCACCAGGATCATCACCACCGCGGTCTGCAGCCCGCCGTCGATCATCGCGATGCGCAGCTGCCCGATGTCGAAATCGCGGTACCACAGGCCGATGATCACCGACGCCAGGACCGCCAGCCCGGCGGCCTCGGTCGCCGTCACCAGACCGGTGAAGATGCCGCCGAGGATGATGACCGGCAGCATCAGCGCCGGCAGGGCGTCGACGAAGGTGGTCCGCAGGTCGTGCAGGTTGAACGCCTTCTCGACCGGGAAGTCGTAGCGTCGGGCGAACAGGTAGGCGACGCCCATCAGCCCGAGCCCGCCCATCAGGCCGGGAACCAGACCGGCGACGAACAGCTGCTCGACCGAGGCATTGGCCGAGACCGCGTACAGGATCATCGGGATCGACGGCGGGATGATGATCGCCAGCGACGCCGAGGACGACGTCACGGCGGCTGCGAACGGTGCCGAATAGCCGCGTTTCTTCATTTCCGGGATCATCACCGAGCCGAGCGCCGCGACGTCGGCGACGGCGGAGCCGGAGATCTCGGCGAAGAACAGCGACACGCCGATGTTGACCATGGCGAGGCCGCCGCGCACGAAGCCGATCATGGCGGCGACGAAGGCGATCAGCCGGCGCGAGATGCCGCCGGCGTTCATGAGTGCGCCGGCCAGCACGAACATCGGGATCGAGATCAGCGCGAAGCCGGTGGCTCCGCGATACATCTCGATGCCGAGCGACAGCAGGCTGTCGACACCGTGGAAGGCGGTCTGCCCGAGCAGGGCGGCAATTGCCAGCGCAATGCCGATCGGCACGTTGATGAGGATCATCGCGACCATGGCGACGAACATGAGAGCGAGGATCATGGCTCAGTTCTCCGCCACGTGCAGGTCCGGATGCTCGAGCGATCGGCCGACCTTGGCCGCTCGCCAGCTCTCCGGCAGGCTCAGCAGTTCGCAGACCACGAACAACGCGGCGCCGATCGGGATCACCGACTGGGTGAGGGTGACCGAGATCCACGGTAGGCTGATCAGGTTCTCGTCGCCGACCACCTCCAGCACGCGCCAGCCGGCCCAGGCCAGCAGGACGAAGAAGCCGATCACCAGGATCTCGGCGACCGCGACCGCGATCATCCGGATCTCGACCGGCATCCGGAGCAGCAGACCGTCGAAACCGAGATGCTGCCGGCGAAGCGCCGCAAGCGCCGCCCCGTAGTAGGTGATCCAGGCCAGCATCACCGAGGCGACCTCGTCATACCAGCTCAGCGACGCGCCGAACTTCCGGTAGAAGACCGCGACGATCACCATCACGGTCAGCATGATCATCAGCCCGACCACGACCCATTGCAGGGTCACGTCCAGGCTGCGTCGAAAGCGGGAAATTATCACGGCCAGATGCTCCGCGGACGATCGGCAACACAGGAAGCCGGCGGCCGCACGATGGTGCGGCCGCCGGCCGGTAACGGCAGGCGAGGCGTGTCAGCCGCGCAGCGCCGAGATCTGGTCGATCAGGGCCTTGCCGCCGTCGACGGAGGTCCCGAACTCCTCGTAGATGCCCTTCGAGGCGTTCACGAAGGCCTCCTTGTCGGCCTCGTTCACGGCCATGCCCTTCTCCTTGAGCTTGCCCAGCAGGTCGTCGTCGAAGTTCTTGCCGGCCTCACGCGCGAACGGCTCCATCTCGACGGCGGTCTCGCTGATGATCTTCTGCACGTCGGCGGGCCAGCTCTTGAAGGTGTTCGGCGAGGTGACGATGTAGGCCGGGATATACACGTGGCCGGTCATCGAGAGGTACTTCTGGACCTCGTAGAACTTGGCGCTCCAGACGTTGATGAGCGGGTTCTCCTGGCCGTCCATGACGCCGGTCTTCAGGGCGGTGAACACCTCGGAGAACGCCATCGGCGACGGGTTGGCGCCGTAGGACTGGAACATCTTCAGACGCCACTCGCCGCGCGGGGTGCGCAGCTTGACGCCCTTCAGGTCGTCCGGCTTCACGATCGGCCGGACATTGTTGGTGATCTGACGGAAGCCGTTCTCCCAGAAGCCGAGGATCATCACGCCCTTGGCGGTGGCGGCCGGGCGGAACACGCTGTCGCCCATCTCCGCCATGACCCGGGCGGCATGGTCCCGGTCCTTGATGATGTAGGGCATGTCGAACACGCCGAACTCCGGCGTGACCGACGACATGATCGATGACGGAAGGAAGAAGTCGATCTGGCCGAGCTTCATCTTCTGCAGCATGTCCTTGTCGTTGCCGAGCTGGCTCGACGGGAACACCTGCACTTCGATCTTGCCGCCGCTCTTCTCCTTGACCCGTTTGGCGAATTCGTTGCCGGCGACGTCGAAATGCGAACCGACCTCGCCGACATGGCCGAAGCGGAGAACGGTCTGGGCGTTGGCGGCGGCGGCGGTCAGGGTCATCGAGACCGCGAGCGCCGTCGCGCAGAGCATCGTGGAACGCATGGGCTTCCTCCTGGAAAATCTACGTGGGACTTTTTCGTCTCTTGGGCCGGATGGCCGGGTATCCGGGACAGGCTCCCGGAATTCAATATCACCTCTTTATCGTTGCCTAGCCAACGTCCCTTCGCGGCGAGGCGGTTCAGCCGGTCAGGGGCCGCAGGCTGTCGCGATACACGCGCATCCGTTCGATGTAGCTGTGCGCTGGTCGACGGATACGCTCGAGATCCTCGTCGCTGACCTCGCGCACGATCTTCCCGGGCGACCCCATCACCACCGAGCGTGGCGGGATCTCCTTGCCCTCGGTGATCAGGGCGTTGGCGCCGATCAGGCAGCCTTCGCCGATCTTCGCGCCGTTCAGCACCACCGAGCCGATGCCGATCAGCGTGCCGTCGCCGACGGTGCAGCCATGCAGCATCACCAGGTGCCCGATCGAGACCTCGTTCCCGAGGGTCAGCGGGAAACCCGGATCGACGTGCAGCACCGAGCCGTCCTGGACGTTGCTGCCGCGGCCGATGTGGATGCGGGCGTTGTCGCCGCGCACCACCGCGCCGAACCAGATGCTGGCGTCGTCCTCCAGCACCACGTCGCCGATCACCGTGGCGGAGTCCGCGACCCAGCTTTTCGCCGGGTCGCAGACCGGCCGCTTGCCGTCGAGTTCGTACAGCATGGCGGTCAGGCCCCGACGAAGTTCGGCGTGCGCTTCTCCATGAAGGCGCGCCGACCCTCGATGTAGTCCTGGCTGTCGAAGCAGCCCTTTACCAGATCGGCGCATTTCTGCAGGTCGCGCTGCGATTCCGGCTTCACGGCCTCGCCGACGATGAACTTGACCGAGCCGACGGTGAGCGGCGCGTTGCCGGCGATGCGGTTCGCCATCGCCGTGCAGAAGGCCTCGACCTCGCCGTCGGGCACCACCCGGTTGACCAGGCCCATGAACTTGGCGTCCTCGGCGCTGAAACGGTCGGCGGTGAAGAAGATCTCCTTGGCGAAGGACGGGCCGACCAGGGCGACCAGCCGCTCCAGTCCGGCAAAGGCGTATCCGAGGCCGAGCTTGGCGGCCGGCACCGCGAACTGAGAACCCTCGCCGCATACCCGGATGTCGCAGCACACCGCCAGCGCGGTGCCGCCGCCGACGCAGAATCCATCGATCTGCGCGATCACCGGTTTCGGGAAGGCGTGGACCTTGGTGTAGACCCGCGCCGTGGTCTCGTTGTAGTGCGCGACCGCTTCGGTGCTGGCACGCTCGCTCTCGAATTTCGAGATGTCGGCGCCGGACACGAAGGCCTTGCCGCCGGCCCCGGACAGGATGACCACGCGGACCGCGTCGTCGGCGGCGTAGCGGTCGAGCGCCTCGTCCACCGCGATCCACATCTCCAGCGAGACGGCGTTCCGCTTCTCCGGTTGATTGAAGACGATCCGCCCGATCGGCCCGTCGACGCGGGTCAGTATCTTGTCGGTCATGGTGTCGGTTCCTCTTCTCAGATCACGCCGTCGGCACGCAGCCGGGCGATGTCGTCGTCGTCATAGCCGGCGTCCCGCAGGACCTCGTCGCAGTGTTGGCCGGCGGTCGGGGGAGGCGCCGCGATCCGGCTGGGTGTCCGGGTCATGATGATCGGCTGGCCGACCAGGTGGCTGGCGCCGCGCTCCTGGGAGGCGACCGGCTGCGCCATGCCGAGGTGCTTCACCTGGGGGTTCTCGAACGCCTGCTGGATGTCGTTGATCTCGCCGCACGGCACGCCGGCGGCATTGAACCGGTCGACCCAGTCGGCGGTCGATCGGGTCAGGGTGACCTCTTCGATCGCGGCGTTAAGGGCGTCTCGGTTCGTGGAGCGCAGCTTGCCGTCGGCGTAGTCCGGGTTCTCCGCCAGGTCCATCCGGTCGATCGTCCGGCAGAACCGCAGCCAGATCTCCTGGCCGGCGACCGCGAGGTTCATGTAGCCGTCGGTGGTCTTGAACACGCCGGTCGGAATGCTGGTCGGGTGGTTGTTGCCGGCCTGCTTGGGCACTTCGCCGTCCATGGTCCAGCGCGCCGCCTGGAAGTCCAGCATGAACACCTGGGCCTGCAGCAGCGAGGTCTGCACCCACTGGCCCTTGCCTGACACCTCGCGCTCCAGCAGCGCGATCATGATCGCCTGCGAGCAGAAGATGCCGGCGGTCAGGTCGGCGATCGGGATGCCGACCCGCATCGGGCCGTCGCCGGGCTTGCCGGTGATCGACATCAGCCCGCCCATGCCCTGGGCGATCTGGTCGAAACCGGGCCGGTCGCGGTATGGCCCGTCCTGCCCGAAGCCGGAGATGCTGGCGTAGACCAGGCCGGGGTTGTCGACGCTCAGCGTCTCGTAGTCGATTCCCAACCGGCGCTTCACGTCCGGCCGGAAGTTCTCGACGATGACGTCCGCGTCCTTGGCCAGTTTCCTGAACACCTCGATGCCGGCCGGCTTCTTCAGGTCGAGGGTCAGGCTGCGCTTGTTGCGGTGCAGGTTCTGGAAGTCGGACCCGGAGCGCGGGCCGCCGAGTTGGCCGCCGTCGTCGGTCACCGGCATCTCGATCTTGACCACATCGGCGCCCCAGTCCGCCAACTGGCGGACACAGGTCGGTCCGGACCGGACACGGGTCAGGTCGAGGACTTTGAACCGGGACAGCGCGGTGCTGGCTCGCTCGATCGGCATGCGGATCTCCTCCGGGGCGGCTCGTTCTTCTGCCCCCATGGTGACAGCAGGTGCCGGGGGTTGTGCAAGCACCGTAGCGCCATGGCAGATTGTTGACAATAAACTGTCTGGAATCTACCGTCGGCGAAGATTACGCGGAGGCCGAATGTCCTCAGACGCAGAAAAGCCGTTCCATGCCAGTGAGTTCACCACGCTGACGACCCGTGTTCACCGGGAGATCGAGCGGCGCATCCTGACCGGCGAGATCAAGGCCGGCGAGAAAATCGGCGAGGCGGCGCTCGCGGACAGCCTGGGGGTCAGCCGCGGCCCGGTCCGCGAGGCGATTCGCACGCTCGAGCGTTCCGGGTTGGTCTCCATCATTGCCAATCGTGGCGCCATCGTGCGCAGCATCGGGCTCGACGAGGTCGCCTGCCTGTACGAGTTGCGCGGCGCGATCTTCGCCTATGCCTGCGAGCGGGTGGCGCGACGACGCAGCGACGCCATGCTGGAGACTCTGCGCGAGCAGGTCGCCGGAATGGAGGACGCGGTCAAGCATGACGATCTCGGGACCTACTACCGCCTGAACGTCGAGTTCCATGCCAGCCTGCTGGAATTTTCCGGCAATGGGCGGGCGCGATCGACCTACGAGGGCGTCGTCAAGGAGATGCACCTGTTCCGGCAGCGGAGCCTGTCGAAGGTGCCGAACGTCGACGCCTCGCTGGCCGAGCATCGCGGCATCCTCGATGCGATCGCGCGGGCCGACGCCGACGCCGCCCGCGAGGCTGGGCGCATCCACGTCGTGCACGGCTGTCGGCGGTTTCTCGACACTCTGGACGCCGCGGCCAAGGACGAGCGAGCGCCCGACGCTGCCGGTCACCGGGCCGCCGGAACGGCCGATTAGCATACGGTCGCCCGCCGGAGCCGGCGAGGCGGCCGCCGGACCAGAAGAGCCCGATGCAAAGGGGCTCGCAATCCATAAGGGGGCGGCCGATCCGGCACGTCTTCGGAGTCAACGGAGGAGGAAACCATGACGACAATACCCGTGCGCCCGTCACGTCGAACGGTACTTTGGGGGGCGGCCGCCGGTGCCGGCTCGCTGCTGCTTCCGGGCCGTCCGGTCCTCGCGGCCGACGAGTTTCCGTCCCAGACCATCAACATGGTCACCCACGCCGGGCCGGGCGGCGGCACCGACATCACGACGCGCATGATGATGCTTCGAGCCCGCAAGGAGTTCGGCCAGGACCTGGTGGTGGTCAACAAGCGCGGCGGCAGCGGTTCGGCGGCGTTGATGTACACCAACAGCCAGCCGCGCGACGGCTACACGGTGATGACCATTACCCAGTCGCACATCTTCCAGATCATCCAGCAGAAGGTGCCGATCGCCATCGAGGATCTCGTGGGCATCGCGCGCGCCACCGACGACCCGACGGTGATCGCGGTCAATGCCAACAGCAAGATCAAGACCCTGGAAGACCTGATCGCCGCCTCCAAGGACGCCAAGGGCGGCCTGAAATGGGGCACGACCTTCGCCGGCGGCGCCGACCATGTCGGCATCCACAATTTCGCCAAGGCGGCCGGCGGCATCCCCTACACGATCGTGCCGTTCAAGGGCGGCGGCGACATCGTCACCAACCTGGTCGGCGGCAATGTCGACGTGGCGCTGCTGAACTACGCCGAGGGCGAGTCGCAGTTCACCGCCGGTGAGATCCGCGGCGTCGCCAGCCTGTCCGAGGAGCCGATCGCGGCGCTGGGCGGCGTCCCGACCGCGCGCGACAAGGGCATCGACGCCCTGGCCTCGACGGTGCGCGGTTTTGCCGTGCTGTCGGGAGTGCCGGAGGACCGCATGGCGCGGCTCGAGACCGGCATGGTCAAGGCCATGAAGCACTCGGTCTACCAGAACTACCTGACGACCAGCGGCATGCCGGTCTCCAGCGTCGCCGGACGCGAGGTCTGGAACAAGCAGATCCGCCGCATCTTCGAGGAGAGCAAGACCGCGCTGACCGAGCTCGGCATGCTCTGAGGACCGGTCGCCATGGGCATGTCCCAGGGTGAGGGAGGGGCCGCCGCACCGGCGGCCCGCTTCCCGCGCGACCTGCTGGTGGCGGTCGCGATCCTGGCGTTCTGCGCCGTCGCCTACGCGATAACGCTCGGCTTCGCGAAGGCGCCGGCGGCGGTCGCGCAGAACGTCCAGCCTGCGACCTTCCCGCGCCTGGTACTCACGGTGATCGCGGTGCTGTGCGCGGCGCTCGCGGTCATGTCGTTCCGGGTCGACTCCGCGCGCAAGCGGCCGGTCAAGCCGATGGTCGGCGCGACCGCCGTGATGATGGTCGGGTTCGTCATCGCCTTCGACACCCTCGGCTTCATCGCCGCGATGGTGCTGTTCGCGGCGGCCATGCCGGTGCTGTGGGGCGAGCGGCGCTGGCGGCGGGTGCTGCCGTTCGCGGTGCTGTTTCCGGCCGCGGTCTACCTGGTGTTCGTGGTCGGCCTCGGCGTGCATTTCGATCCCGGCCTGCTGGGCATCAACTGAACCTGACCTCCTGGTGTCGACGATGGACGCGTTCCTGGCCGCCGGTGCGGCCTTCCTCGATCCCTATCTGCTCGGCCTGGTGCTGGTCGGCACCGTCGGCGGGGTACTCGTCGGCGCCATGCCGGGGCTCAGCTCCACCATGGCGACGGCGCTGCTGCTGCCGTTCACCCTGACCATGGAGCCGATCCCGGCGATCGCCCTGCTGAGCGCGCTGTACTGCGCCGGCACCTATGGCGGGTCGATCACCGCGATCCTGGTCAACGCGCCGGGCGCGCCGCCGGCGGCCGCCACCGCCTTCGACGGCTATCCGCTGGCGCAGCAGGGCCGGGCCGGGCTGGCGCTCGGCATGGCGGCGGTATCGAGCGTGATCGGCGGCATCTTCAGCGTGATCGTGCTGATCGTGGCCGCCCCGATGCTGGCGCGGGTCGCCTACGACTTCGGGCCGCCGGAGTATTTCGCGCTGTCGCTGTTCGGGTTGTCGATGCTGGCAACCATCAGCGGCGAGTCGGCGCTCAAGAACCTGATCGGCGGCGCCTTCGGGGTGCTGCTGGCAACCGTCGGCATGGATTTCACCACCGGCGTCGACCGCTTCACCTTCGGGTTCTGGGAGCTGTCCGAGGGCATCCACTTCATCCCGGTGATGATCGGCCTGTTCGCCGGCTGCGAGTTCCTCACCCAGGCCGGTCAGCTCGACCGGGTGCAGGTCCGCGCCGCCCTCGACGCGGTGCGGCTGCCGGGATGGCACCATTTCCGGCAGTGCGCCGGGACCATCGCCCGGTCCTGCGGCATCGGCACCTTCATCGGCCTGCTGCCGGCCGAGGGCGGCACCGTCGCCGCCATGATCGGCTACAACGAGGCCAAGCGCTGGGCCAAGGACAAGTCGCTGTTCGGCAAGGGCGACATCCGCGGCATCGCCGGGCCGGAAACCGCCAACAACGCCGCCACCGGCGCCGCCATGGTTCCGACCCTGGCGCTCGGCATCCCGGGCAGCGCCACCACCGCGATCATCCTCGGCGCGCTGCTGGTGCACGGCCTGCGCCCGGGACCCCACCTGTTCACCGAGACCCCGACGCTGCTGTACGCGATCTTCCTGGCGATGCTGCTGGCGAACGTCGTGTTCGGCATGTTCGGACTGATCGGCGCCAAGCTGTTCGCCCGGGTAACGCTGATTCCGATCCGCTTCCTGTGGCCGTCGGTGTTCGTGCTGGCCTGCATCGGCGCCTACGCGCTGGAGCAGTCGGTGCTCGACGTCTGGATCATGGTCGGCGCCGGCCTGCTGGGGTTCGTGCTGAAGCGCTACGGCTTCGCGGCGGCGCCGATCATCATGGGACTGATCCTGGGCGAACTGGTCGAGAACAGCCTCAAGCAGTCGCTGATCATCTTCGACCACGAGTGGCTGCGGTTCCTGGAGCGGCCGATCGTGGTGACCTTCCTGGCGCTCACCCTGCTTTCGGCGCTGTGGCCGCTGGTCTCGGTCTGGCGGGCGCGCAGGGCTGCGGCGGGGTAGGGGCCGGCGCCGGCAGTCGGAGCGGCGGGTGGGTTCCGGGTCGCGCTCCGCTTGCCCGGGATGACTAAGAAATGAAGCCCGTCATTCCGGACGGACGCGCCGCCTTGGCGCGGCCGAGCCGGAACCCACGGAGCGACAGGCATTTCCGGCGCAGCGGCGCTCAGAAATACTTCGCCAGATTCCGCCGGATCCGCTCCAGCACGGTGCCGTCCATCGCCGGGATGTCGAATTCCCGGCCGGTGATGGTCTCGTAGGCCCTGACGTAGACCTCGGCGGTGCCGAGCACGACGTCCTCCGGGATCGCCGGGATCGGATCCTTGTAGGGGTCGCAGCGCGCCGCCACCCAATTGCGCATGAAGTCCTTGTCGAAGCTCTCGGGCTTCTCGCCGCGGGCCACCCGCCCGGCATAGCTGGCCTGGAACCAGTAGCGGCTGCTGTCCGGGGTGTGGATCTCGTCGGCCAGCACGATGTTGCCGTCGGCGTCGGTGCCGAACTCGTACTTGGTGTCGACCAGGATCAGCCCGCGTTGCGCGGCGACCTCGCGACCGCGGGCGAACAGGGCGAGGGCGTGACCGCAGACCTCTTCCCACTGGGCGGTGGTCAACAGCCCGCGCTCCAGGATCTCGGCCGCGGTCAGCGGTTCGTCATGGGCGCCGTAGGCGGCCTTGCTGGTCGGGGTGATGATGGTCTCGGGCAGCCGGGCGTTGTCGGCCAGCCCGTCGGGCAGGCGGATGCCGTACATCTCGCGCTTGCCGGCCTTGTACATCGACAGGATCGAGGTCGAGGTGGTGCCGGCCAGGTAGTCGCGCACCACGATCTCGACCGGCAGAATGTCCAGCCGCCGGGCGACGACCACGTTCGGGTCCGGGTATTCGAGTACATGGTTCGGGCAGATGTCGCCGGTCTTCTCGAACCAGTACCGTGCCGTGCGGGTCAGCACCTCGCCCTTGAACGGGATCGCCGCCAGGCTGATGTCGAAGGCGCTCAACCGGTCGGTGGCGATCAGGATCCGCCGGCCGTCCGGCAGGTCGTAGTTGTCGCGCACCTTCCCACGATAGTGGTTCGGCAGCTCCGGGATGGTGGCATCGTCGAGGACGCGGCGGGCATTGGTCTTGAGGGCGGTACGATCCATGGTCCAGGTCCAGCGAGGATAGCGCGGCGGCGCGGCCGTCGAACGCCCGTTATGACCGGTAACGCGCCGCCTGTCTGCGTTTCTCTGCTGCCGGCACGGCCTGGCTTGGGCGCCAGCCTATCGGTCGAGGTTTCGTTGTCGCAGCAGCCACTGCCACACGGCGTCGACCGGTGCCCGACGCTGCGCCGGTCGCGGACCCAGCAGATAGAAGTCGCGATCGCCCCTCATGGTGCCCTCGACCGGCCGAACCAGTCGCCCCAGCTTCAGGTCGTTCGCCACCAGGAACCGGCTGGCCAGTGCGACGCCCTGACCGGCGAGGGCCGCGTCGATGCTGAGCGAGGTCTGGTTGAAGCGAAGCCCCTTGCCGTTCGGTTCGGCGTTCCGGCCGACCACCTGCTTCAGGAAGACCGGCCAGAGATCGTGGGTGTCGTGCAGGAGGAACATGCCGTCGAGCGCATTCGCCGCCGTCGGGGCGGGCAGCAGGGCCGGCGTGCAGACCGCGACGATCTCCTGCGCGAACAGCAGTTCCGCGGCGAGGCTCGCGCCGAACGGCGGATTGCCCTGCCGCACCGCGAGGTCGATGCCGTCGGCATGGAAGCTCATGACGCCGTCGGTCGCCAGGATGCGCAGATCGACGTCCGGATGCGTCGCCGTGAAGTCCGGCAGATGCGGGATCAGCCACTTCGCGGCGAAGCTCGGCGTCACGCTGATCGTCACGCCGCTGGCGCCGGGCCGGAGCGCCGCCGTCGCGTCGTGCAGTATCCGAAACGCCCGCTCGACCTGCAGGTGATAGGCGCGGCCGGTGCCGGTGAACGCCAGGCCGCGGTGTCGGCGCTCGAACAGGTCGAAGCCGAGACGCCCCTCCAGCCCCCTGATCTGCTGGGCGACGGCACTTTGCGTCACGCCGATTTCCGCCGCCGCCGCAGCGACACTCAGATGCCGGCCGACCGCCTCGAAGGCGCGAAGCGCGTTGAGCGACGGGAGCCTGGATGGGTGTTTCACAATTTTTCTACAGGCAAATGACAGAACTGCCTTCGTGCAATCGACGGGAGTTTATCCATATCTTCGCGATGAATAGCGTACATCATCGATGAGGAGGTAGAAATGAGTGTAGAAAAAGTGGCGATCGTCACGGCCGGCGGCAGCGGTATGGGGGCGGACGCCGCGCGTGCGCTGGCGGCCGACGGCTTCCGCGTCGCGATCCTGTCGTCCTCCGGCAAGGGCGAGGCGCTGGCCGGGCAACTCGGCGGCTTCGGCGTTACCGGCTCGAACCGGTCCGTGGACGATCTGCGCAGGCTGGTCGACGGCGTCATGGACCGCTGGGGCCGGATCGACGTGCTGGTGAACTCTGCCGGCCACGGGCCGAAAGGTCCGGTGCTGGAGATCAGCGACGACGACTGGCACGCCGGGCTCGACGTCTATCTCCTCAACGTGATCCGGCCGACCCGGCTGGTGACGCCGGTGATGCAGGCCCAGGGCGGCGGGTCCATCGTCAACATCTCGACCTTCGCAGCTTTCGAGCCCGATCCGCTGTTCCCGACCTCCGGCGTTTTCCGGGCCGGCCTCGCGGCGTTCGCCAAACTCTTCGCAGACCGGTATGCGGCCGACAACGTGCGAATGAACAACGTTCTGCCCGGCTTTATCGACAGCCTGCCCGAGACCGAGGACCGCCGCGCCCGGATCCCGATGGGACGTTATGGCCGGGCCGGCGAGGTCTCGTCGCTGATCGCATGGCTGGCATCCGAGGGCGGCGGCTACATGACCGGCCAGAACCTCCGGGTCGACGGCGGGCTGACCCGCGCCGTCTGACGTGCTGTACCGGCTCCCGGGGGGGGGGGGCGCGTGCGACGCCGTTGCCCGCTTGCTCCCACGGACCGGGGGCCGGATCAGGCCTCGGGGCGTTCGTCGCCGACGATGGTGGTACGGTGCATGATCCGCCGGTGGTTGACGGAATCATAGGGCATCACCGCATGCATGGTGCAGCGGTTGTCCCATATGATGACGTCGTCCTGCTGCCACTGGTGGCGGTACACGAAGCGGTCGTCGGTGGCGTGCCGGGTCAGTTCCTCCAGCAGGGCGCGGCTCTCGTCCGCGGGCAGGCCGACCACGCCCTCCATGGTGTGCGGGCTGAGAAACAGCGATCGGCGGCGGGTGACCGGATGGCGTCGCACCAGCGGCTGCTCGACCGCCGGCATGTCGGTGTACTTGCCCTTGTCCTGGCGGGCGCTGAGCTTGGCCGAGCGCGAGAGGACCGCGTCGTGGCTGTGGCGCACCTTCAGGCCGGCGATCCGGGCCTTGGTGTCGTCGGCCAGCGCGTCGTAGGCCGCGTACATGTTGGCGAACAGGGTATTGCCGCCGGTCGGGGGAATCTCCAGGCCGTGCAGGATCGAGCCCTTGGACGGAATTTCGCGGAACGAACTGTCGGTGTGCCAGAGCCAGGTCAGCTCCATATACTGCCACTCGCTGCTCTCGGACGGCAGGATGTCGCCCTGCTCGTCGACATTCGAGACCCGGTAGATCTCGGGATGGGCGGACGACCGGTGCGCCACCGACGGGTGGATCTCCAGGTCGCCGAAGTTCCGGGCGAAGGCGATCTGTTGCTCGTCGGTAAGCGCCTGCTCGGGGAACACCAGCATCGGATGCTCCATCCAGATCGCTTCCAGTTCGGCCAGCTCTTCGCGGGCAAGGGGGCGGCTGAGATCGACCCCGCGAATCTCCGACCCGATGAGCGGATGTCGCCGGGTGACCGCCGGCTTGTTCCTGTTCAGCGCGAGCGTGGCCATCTCTGCTTCCTCCCGCTCGCGGTTCGTTGCGCGTCGGCAGCAATTGAAACCGGTGCCGGGCGTTAGCAAAAATGATCATTTCTACTGATATCGATCATCTGATCTAATGCCTCGATGATCCTGACCCCGGCCGCGATGCGCCTGCTGGTCGCCGTCGTCGAGGAGCGGTCGTTCACCGCGGCGGCCCGACGCGAGAACGCGACACAGTCTGGCGTGTCGCAGCAGGTTCGCAAGCTGGAGGATCGCCTGGGGGTTCGGCTGATCGTGCGGGGGCAGGGCGGCGCCCGGCCGACCCCGGCCGGCGAACGCCTGTACCGGCGGTGCGCGGCGATCCTGCTCGGCATCGCCGAGGCCGAGCATGAGGCCGAGGACTTCGGGCGCGGCCTGGACGGCGAGGCTTCCATCGGCCTGATGTCGGCGCTCACCCGCTGCGTGATGGGCCCGACGCTCCGCGGCTTCATGGTCGAGCATCCGAACGCGTCGGTCCGCATCAGCGAGGCGATCAGCGACCAGCTGATACCGCGCGTGGCGGCCGGCGGCCTGGACGCCGCGGTGGTCCCGGCGATCGATCCGCTGGGTCCGCTGACGGGCCGGCGGCTGGCCTCGGTCCCCGAGATGCTGGTCGGGCGGGCGGACAGCGGCGACCATATGCGACCGGTCGACCTGCGATCGCTGAGCCGGCTGCGACTGGTAGTACCGCCGACCGGAAATCTGCGCACCCGCCGGATCCTCGGTCATCTGGCGCTGATGGGTGTCGAGGTGGACGGGTTGCTGCAACTCGACTCGATGTTCGGCTGCTTCGACTTCGTCGCCAACAGCGACCACGTCGCGATCATCCCCGCGACGATGCTGCTGCCGGAGATCGTCGACCGTGCCCTGTGCGTCCGGCCGATCGCCGGGTCGCCGCTGACGCTGGACCTGATGGTCATCCGGCCCGGCCGCAGTTCGCTGTCGCCGGTCGCCGACGCCTTCGTGGCGGCGCTGGAGCGGCAGCTCGAGCTGGCGTCGGAGGCGTGGCGGATTCGACCGCCGCGCTGATCGCGGCGAAGGCGGCGGAGAAGCCGCTGGCTTTCGGCCGGGCAGGCGCTCTACCATCGTTGCCCTCACCTTTCGACCGAGGCGGGCATGTCCGTGCCGGCCGGTCCGCCTTATTCATCCTGTGCCGGAGCCCCCGATGCCAATCAACAATCGCATTGCCGATTTCCACGACGAGATGACCGAGTGGCGCCGCGATTTCCATACCCACCCGGAGATCGGGCTCGAGGAGGTCCGGACCTCGGCGATCGTCGCCGAGAAGCTGGAGGCCTGGGGCATCGAGGTGCATCGCGGCATCGGCGTGACCGGGGTCGTCGGGGTGCTGCGCGGCAACGGCTCGGGGACCGGCACCGTCGGCCTGCGCGCCGACATGGACGCGCTGCCGATGGACGAGGAGGGCGACGTTCCCTACAAGTCGCAGATCCCGGGGCGTATGCACGCCTGCGGCCATGACGGTCACACCACCATGCTGCTGGGGGCGGCGAAATATCTGGCCGAGACCCGCAATTTCGACGGCACCGTGCATTTCATCTTCCAGCCGGCCGAGGAGGGTCGGGGCGGTGCCAGGAAGATGGTCGAGGACGGCCTGTTCGAGCGGTTCCCGTGCGACAGCATCTTCGGGATCCACAACGCCCCGCATATGCCGGCCGGCACCATGGCGTTCCGCGGCGGCCCGATCCTGGCCTCGGCCGACCGCGCGACCATGACCGTGCACGGCAAGGGCGCGCATGCCGCGAGGCCGCATGACGGCATCGACCCGATCGCCATCGGGGTGCAGCTCTACCAGGCGACGCAGACCATCGTCAGCCGCAACACCGACCCGCTGAAGTCGGCGGTGGTGAGCATCACCCAGTTCCATGCCGGCACCGCCAACAACGTCATCCCTGCGACCGCCCAGCTGATCGCCTCGGTCCGGACCTTCGATCCCGAGGTTCAGGACATGGTCGAGCGGCGGTTGCGGGAGCTGTGCGACGGTATCGGCACGATGTACGGCGCGCGGGTCGAGCTGGAGTATCTGCGCGGCGTGCCGCCGACCATCAACGACGTCGACGAGGCGACCTTCGCAGCCGATGTCGGCGAGGCGCTGGTCGGAACCGACAAGGTCAACCGCTCGCCGGCGCTGGCGATGGGCAGCGAGGACTTCTCGATCATGCTGGCCCGGCGGCCGGGCGCGTTCGTCTGGCTCGGCGGCGGCAAGCCGGGCAAGGATTTCGGCCTGCATCACCCGAAATACGACTTCAACGACGAAGCCCTGCCGGTCGGCGCGTCGTTCTTCGCCAAGCTGGTCGAGACCAAGCTGCCGCGGGGCTGAGCGGGGGCGCGTCTCCCGTCGCCCTCATCCCGGGCGCCGCGTCAGCGGCGATCCGGGACCCGCGCGGGCGCTTCGCTTGACCGGGACGAGGACGGACGGGGAACGCCCTCACCAGCTCCAGAGCGTGCCGTCGGGCAGCCGGGCGACCGGCAGCTGGGCCGGCTCGTAGGGGTATTTCGCGGCCAGGTCCTCGTCGATCTCGACGCCGTGCCCCGGCGTCTCGCCCGGGTGCATGTAGCCATCCTCGAAGCGATAGCCATGCGGGAACACCTCGTCGGTGAGTTCGTCATGCGCCATGTGTTCCTGGATGCCGAAATTCGGAACCCAGAGCGCGAAGTGCAGGGAGGCTCCCATACACACCGGCGACATGTCGGTGGCACCGTGGCAGCCGGTCCGCACGCCGTACAGAGAGGCGAGGTCGGCGATCCGGCGCAGGTGGGTGATGCCGCCGGCGTGGACGACCGTAGCCCTGATGTAATCGATCAGCTGCTCCTGGATCAGGTCCTTGCAGTCCCAGATGCTGTTGAACACCTCGCCGACCGCGATCGGCGTGACGGTGTGCTGGCGGATCAGCCGGAAGCTCTCCTGGTTCTCGGCCGGCGTCGGATCCTCCATCCAGAACAGCCGGTACGGCTCCAGCGACTTGCCGAGCCGTGCCGCCTCGATCGGCGTCAGCCGGTGATGGACGTCGTGCAGCAGGTGCGGGCCCATGCCGTATTTGTCGCGCAGCGCCTCGAACAGCGTCGGCGCGAAGTCGAGATAGGGCTCGGTCGCCCAGATCGACTCCTGCGGCAGGCCCTTGGTCGCCGGCTCGTAGTGGCCGTCATTCTTGCCGATCCCGTATGTCCCCTCGACGCCGGGGATGCCGGACTGGGCGCGCACCGCCTTGTAGCCCTTGTCGAGATACTCGCCGACCCGGTCGACGGTCTCGGCCAGGTCGCGGCCGTTGGCATGGGCGTAGACCATGGCGCCGTCGCGGCTGCGGCCGCCCAGAAGCTGGTAGAGCGGCAGGCCGGCGGCCTTGGCCTTGATGTCCCATAGCGCGGTGTCGACGGCGGCGATCGCCGCCATGGTCACAGGGCCGCGCCGCCAGTAGGCGCCCTTGTACAGGAACTGCCAGAGGTCCTCGATGCGATGGGCGTCGCGGCCGATCAGGCAGGGGATCACGTGGTCGGTCAGGTAGGCGGCGACCGCCAGCTCGCGCCCGTTCAGGGTGGCGTCGCCGATCCCGTGCAGGCCGTCGTCGGTCTCGATCTTCAACGTGACGAAGTTTCGACCAGGGCAGGTGACGATGATGCGGGCACTGGTGATCTTCATGGCGGTCTTCTTGGTATCGGAAGGCTGGACGACTGGTCAGGCGGCGGTCCCAGCGTCGGCGATGTCCGACGATTCGGGCTCGAACAGGTCGGGAAAGCGCTGGGCGAGTTCCGGCAGCGAGGTCAGGATCTCGCTCAGATGGGTGCGCATGGCCGCCTCGGCCTTGGCCGGGTCGTGGGCGGCGATGGCGTCGACGATCACCTCGTGCTGGTCGATCAGCCGGGTCAGCGGCGTGGCCGCCGGCAGGCTGAGATACCGTACCCGGTCCATCTGCACTTTCATGTCCTCGACGACGCGCCACGCGTAGTCGCAGCCGACGCCGAGGGCGAGGCCGCGGTGCAGCGCCTCGTCGAGCGGGAAGAACCGGTCCGGCCGCTCGTCGGCGGCGACCTTGCGCTGCTCCTTCACGATCTCGCGCAGCGACCGGATCGCATTGCCGGGCAATTCCAGCGCGGCCTTGCGGACCACGGCGACCTCGACCGCCTCGCGCACGAAGCGGACGTCGTAGACCTGCCGGGCGGAAATCTTGACGACATAGGTGCCGCGTTGCGGGCGGATGCTCAGCAACCCGGCCTCGCTGAGTTTGATGAACGCCTCGCGCACCGGCTGCCGGCTGACCCCGAATCGATCGGCGATCTCCTTCTCCGACAGCGCCTGGCCGGGCCGGAAGGTCATTTCCACGATGGCGGCGCGCAGTTCCCGGAACACCCGCCTGGCAACGGGCTCCGGCCCCTCCGGTCTGATCGGATCGAGCATTCCCGTCCCCTCTATGGCCCGTTTCGTCCCTGTCGCCGGCGATTCTGCACCAAAGCCGGGACGGTATTGTCATTCGATTTCAACCATACTACCATACCAGTTATCCAAATAAGCATCAACGCCCGTCACGGGCGGACAGAGGGGCGCAGGAGGAAACCATGAACAGCATCGCGAAGACTCTGTGTGCGGCCGCGGCCGGCATGATCCTGATGGCCGGCGGCAGCGTCGCCTGGGCGGCCGACTACTCGTTGAACGTCAACACGGCGCTGCAGCCCCAGGACCCGCTGTTCGAGGGCTTGAACGCGTTCAAGGCGAATGTCGAGAAGCGGTCGGAAGGCAAGATCGAGGTCCGGCTGTTCCCGGGCTCGCAGCTTGGCAAGGACGAGGACGTGCTGGAGCAGGCCCGGGCCGGCGCCGGGGTCGCGGTGGTCGTCGATGGCGGCCGGCTGGCGGTCTACACCAAGGAATTCGGTATCCTCGGGGCGCCGTACCTGGCCTCCGGCTACGACGGCGTCCGCAAGGTCGTGACCTCGCCGATGTTCGAGACCTGGGTGGAGAAGCTGCGCAAGGCGGCCGGCCTGCAGGTGCTGTCGTTCAACTGGTGGCAGGGCGAGCGCCATCTGGTGACCAACGTGCCGGTCGCCGTGCCGGCCGACCTGTCCGGCATCCGCATGCGTACCCCGGGCGCGCCGGTATGGATGGAAACGATCCGCGCCATGGGCGCCACCCCGACCCCGATGGGCTGGGCCGAGGTCTATACCGCCATGCAGCAGAAGGCGATCGACGCGCTCGAGGCGCAGAGCCCGGCAGTCTACAACTCCAAGCTCTTCGAGGTCGCCAAGTACCTGACCAAGAGCGGCCACATCAACCTGATCACCGGCGTGGTGACCAGTGCCGCCTGGTTCGACGGCCTGCCGGCCGACCTGCAGAAGATGGTGCGCGAGGAGGCCCTGAAGGCCGGCGATATTGCCTCGCATGGCACCGAGGCGTCGCTGGCCGACTACGAGAAGCAGATGGCAGACAAGGGCATGACCGTCGCCACCATCGACGTGACGCCGTTCCGGGAGGCCACCAAGTCGGTGTACGACACCCTCGGCTATGGCGATCTGCATGCCGAGATCAACAAGTTCCTGACGAACTGAGCGAGCGGGATCGGGCGATCGTCCCCGTGCGTCGGGTGGATTCCGGAGCCGGGTGCTCACGCGCCCTCTCCGGGATCCGCGGCGCGACGGTCGCGACGAACCACCCGAGGTCCAGGGCAAGTTCGAAATCCTCAAATCCAGTAGGTGCGCCGCCATGGCTGGAATGCTCTACAGGGCCGAGGCGTTGCTCGCCAACGTCCTGCTCGCGGTCATCGTGTTCCTGGTCTTCGTCGCCGGCATCATGCGGTGGTTCGGACAGCCGCTGGTCTGGTCGGTCGACCTGGCGCAGCTGCTGTTCGTCTGGGTCAGCTTCCTCGGCGCCGACATGGCGCTGCGGAAGCGCGCCCATATCGGCATCGACTACCTGGTCCGGCGCCTGCCGGGACGGCCGCGGGTGGTGCTGGACGTCCTGCTCGCGGCCGTCTGCGTCGCGTTCCTGGGGGTCATGGCGGTGCTTGGCTACCGGCTGACAATGCTCAACCTGGAGCGGCTGTACGGCGACAGCGGGATCCCCTACGCCCTGGTTACGATCGCGGTGCCGGTCGGCTGCGTGCTGCTGGCGCTGACCCTGATCGGCCAGACCTGGACGTCGCTCCGCCGGCTGCGCAGCGAGGCGCGGCCGATCTTCGTGGCGGAGAGCCGAGACGAGATCGAGGAGCTGGCGCCGTGATCCTGCTGGCGGTCACCTTCTTCGTCCTGATGCTGCTCGGGCTGCCGGTCGCCTTCGCCATCGGCATCGCCGGGTTCTCATTCTTCGCAACCGGCCCGATGCCGCCGTCGATCGGTGTCCAACAGGTAGCCTCGGCCTCGCAGAGCTTCCCGCTGCTGGCGGTGCCGTTCTTCGTGCTGGCCGGCCACATGATGAACCGTACCGGCATCACCACCCGGCTGATCGGGTGTTCCAGCGTGCTGGTGTCGTGGATGGCGGGCGGCCTCGCCCAGGTCTGCATCGTGCTGTCGACCCTGATGGGCGGGGTGTCGGGCTCGGCGGTCGCCGACGCCGCCATGGAGGCCCGGATCCTGGGGCCCAGCCTGATCGCGCGCGGCTACTCGAAGGGCTTCACCGCGGCGGTGATCGCCGTCAGCTCGCTGATCACCGCGACCATCCCGCCGAGCCTCGGGCTGATCCTGTACGGCTTCGTCGGCAACGTGTCGATCGGTCGGCTGTTCCTGGCCGGCATCGTGCCGGGGCTGCTGATGATGGTCTTCCTGATGACCACGGCCTGGCTGATCGCCCGCCGCCGCGGTTACGGCGCGGAGGCCAAGCAGCCGCCGACCTTCGCCGCCATCCGGCATGCCGTCGCCGATGCCAAATGGGCGCTGCTGTTCCCGCTGGCGCTGCTGTTCGCGATCCGCGGCGGACTGTTCACCCCGTCCGAGGTCGGGGCCTTCGCGGTAGTCTACGCCGGCGTCGTCGGCTTCCTGCTGCACCGGGAACTGACTTGGAAGAGCCTGGTCGAGGCGCTGACCGACGCGGTCGTCGACACCGGCATGATCATGCTGATCATCCTGTTCTCGGGCATGGTCGGATACGCGATCATCTTCGAGCAGGCGCCGCAGACGGTGGCCGCGGCGCTGACCGCGCTGACCCAGGAACCGGTGCTGGTGGTGGGACTGATCCTGGGGTTCCTTTTCCTCGCCGGGCTGTTCGTCGAGAGCACGGTGCTGGTGCTGCTGCTGACCCCGATCTTCCTGCCGATCGTGCTGCCGCTCGGCGTCGACGGCGTGCATTTCGGAATCCTGATGATGACGGTGGTCACCCTCGGCTCGATGACCCCGCCGGTCGGCGTCGCGATGTATACGGTGTGCAGCCTGCTCAATTGTCCGGTCGAGGAGTACATCGTGGAGTCGCTGCCGTTCGTGGTGGCGGTGGTGGTCCTGATCGTCATCTTGACGCTGTGGCCGGGACTGGTGCTGTTTGTCCCCAACGCCCTGATGTAGCGAGAGGTCGTGCATGCATGAGGATCGCCTGTTCCCGGCGGATCCCGGGGATCGCGCGATCGCGCGGCGGCTGTATGCCGAGGTCGCCGGCCTGCCGATCGTCAGCCCGCACGGCCACACCGATCCGGCATGGTTCGCCTATGACGCGCCGTTCCCGAACCCGGCCGAGCTGCTGGTGGTCCCGGACCACTACGTGCTGCGCATGCTGTACAGCCAGGGTGTCCGGCTGGAGGATCTCGGCGTGCCGCGGCTCGACGGCGGGCCCATGGAGGCCGACCCGCGCCGGATCTGGCGCACCGTCGCCACGCACTGGCACGCTTTCCGCGCCACCCCGAGCCGGCTGTGGTGGGAGCATTCGCTGGCCGAGGTGTTCGGCGTCACCGAGCGGCTGACCCCGGCGAATGCCGACGCCGTCTACGACCGCATCGCCGACTGCCTGACCCGCCCCGAGTTCCGGCCCCGGGCGCTGTTCGAGCGCTTCGGCATCGAGGCGCTGGCAACCACCGAGGGCGCCCTCGACCCGCTCGACCATCACCGCGCGATCCGGGAGTCCGGCTGGGCCGGCAGGGTGGTGACCACCTTCCGCCCGGATACCGTGGTCGATCCCGATACCCCGGGCTTCCGCGGCAACCTCGAGGAGCTTGGCCGGCTGACCGGCGAGGACACGCTGACCTGGCGGGGATACCTCGCGGCACTCGCCGTCCGCCGCCGGGACTTCATGGCCGCCGGCGCCACCGCCACCGACCACGGGCATCCGACCGCCGCCACCGCCGACCTGCCGGCGGCCGAGGCCGAGGCGCTGTTCGACCGGGTCGTCGCCGGACGGGCCGGGCCGGTGGATGCCGAGATGTTCCGCGGCCAGATGCTGACCGAGATGGCGGGCATGAGCCTGGAGGACGGGCTGGTGATGCAGCTGCATTCCGGCGTGCATCGTGGCCACAATGCCTGGATCCAGCGTACCTTCGGCGCCAACCGCGGCGACGATATCCCGACCCGCTCGGAGTTCGTCGACAATCTGAAACCACTGCTCGATCGGTTCGGCAACGAGCCGCGCCTGACCCTGATCCTGTTCACCCTCGACGAGACCACCTATTCCCGCGAGCTGGCGCCGCTGGCCGGCCACTACCCGGCGTGCGGCTCGGCCCGCCCTGGTGGTTCTACGACAGCCCCGAGGGCATGTGGCGCTACCGCCAACGCATCACCGAGACCGCCGGCTTCTGCAACACCGTCGGCTTCAACGACGACACCCGCGCCTTCCCCTCGATCCCGGCCCGCCACGACGTCGCCCGGCGTATCGACTGCGCCTTCCTGGCCCGGCTGGTCGCGGAGCACCGGATCGACGAAGATGAGGCCCGCGAGGTCGCCATCGATCTCGCCTACCGTCTGGCAAAGCAGGCCTACCGATTGTGACCGTTCATTCGATTTCCGGACGTCTCGGGCCCGACAGCCTCGTGACGATCCCCGCGACCGTGGCACGCCCGCAATACGATCGAACCGACCTGGATGTGGGAATCGTCCATATCGGGCTCGGCGCCTTCCACCGGGCTCACCAGGCGACCTATACCGAGGCGGCCCTGAACCGGGCGGCGGGACCCTGGGGAATCTGCGGGGTATCGCTCCGCAGCCCGGAGGTGCGCGACGCCCTGGCGCCGCAGGCCGGCCTCTACACCGTCGGCATCCGTGACGAGGAGGGCGAGCGGCTGCGCATCGTCGGCGCCGTGACGGAGACGCTGGTGGCGCCGGAGAGCCCGGCGACGGTGCTGGCGCGGCTGGCCGACCCGCGGGTGCGGGTGGTGACCGCCACCGTCACCGAGAAGGGCTACTGCCACAACCCGGCGTCCGGTGACATCGACGATCGCCACCCGGACATCCGCCGCGACCTGACCAACCCGACGCAACCGCGCACCCTGCCGGGCTTCCTGGTCGAGGCGCTGCGCCGCCGGCGCGCCGCCGGGGTGCCGGCGTTCACCGTGCTGTCCTGCGACAACCTGCCGAACAACGGCGAGGTCACGGCGCGGATCCTGCGGGCCTACGGCGCCATGCTGGAGCCCGACTTCGATCATTGGATCGAGGACCACGTCGCCTGCCCGAGCTCGATGGTCGACCGCATCGTGCCGGCCACCACGGCGGACGACCGCGCGCGGATCGCGGCGGCCCTCGGGGTCGAGGATGCCGCCCCGGTGGTGACCGAGCCGTTCACCCAGTGGGTGTTCGAGGACCGCTTCTCGGCCGGCCGCCCGGCCTGGGAGGAGCACGGTGCCGAACCGGTGGCCGACGTGCGGCCCTACGAGGCGATGAAGCTGCGGCTGTTGAACGCCAGCCACTCCTGTATCGCTTATCTCGGCTACCTCTCGGGCTACCAGACCGTCGCCGAGACCACCGCCGATCCGGCCTTCGCGCGCTTCGTGGCGGCGCTGATGGACGACGAGGTGACGCCGACCCTGCGGATGCCGGCGGGCGCCGACCTGACGCGCTACAAGGCGGCGTTGCTGGAACGGTTCCGCAACCCGGCGCTGCGGCACCGAACCTGGCAGATCGCCATGGACGGCAGCCAGAAGCTGCCGCAGCGCTTCCTCGACACGGTTCGCGACCGGCTGGCCGCCGGTGCCCCGTTCGACCGCCTCGCGCTCGGGGTCGCCGGCTGGATGCGCTATGTGCGCGGGGTCGACGAGACCGGCGCGCCGATCGACGTCCGCGACCCGCTGGCCGAGCGCCTGCGGCATCTCGCCGAGGAGGCCGGCCCGGTCGCCGGCCGCCTGGCCCCGGCGCTGCTGAGCGTGCGCGAGGTGTTCGGCGACGACCTGCCGGCGAACGAGGCGTTCGTGACGGCGGTCACGGCGGCCCTCGACGGGCTGTTCGACCGCGGCGCCTGGTACTGCGTGGAGCGGCTGGGGTAGGGGCCGAGGGCCCCGCTGCCGCGTCAGGTCGCCTCCACCCGGTCCGTCAGCGAATACCCCCAGGTCATGGTGATGCCGCCGTGCAGCTTGATCGTCTCCTTGATGATCTGGCAGCTATCGCGTCGTTCGGCGCTGTCATCACCCAAGCCGTTCGGCGATCCACAGCTTGATGAGAGCTTGCCGGGTGACGCCGAGGTGCCGAGCCTGTCGGTCCAGCCCCTCCACCACCCAACTCGGGAAGTCGACGTTCACGCGCTTCGTGACAAGGTTTGGGCGGCGGGCCTTGGACCAGTCGACCTGTTCGGTGACGTCCTCGCCATCATCGAACGCCCGGTCGAAATCATTCGCCTTCATAGTGATCGATCTCCTGTCTTCGGGCGCGGCGCACCGAAATGATCCGGACCCTGTCGCCCCGGTAGACGCACACCGCCGACCAGTGCCGGGTGCCGATCATTCCGACGATCAGGAAGCGGGCTTCGTCATCCGTCCTCGCCGGTGCCACCAGCAGTGCAGGGTCGTCCCAGAGTGCCTGGGCTGCGGCGAAGTCGATGCCATGCTTGAGCCTGTTCGAGGCGCTCTTGTCCGGATCGTATTCGAACTGCATGAGTTAAAATAGTATAGTAATTATACCTTTTCAATTGGTGCCAAGGCGCGCTGGGGCGGCCATGCCATGGTCAGCCCTTCGGGCGGTTACGCCGTCTCCACCCCGTCCGTCAGCGCGATGAAGCGCTCGGTGTGGTGGTCGACGTCGCCCAGCAGGTGGTCGATCATCACCAGCCGCTTGGCGTAGTGCGCCAGCGAATACTCCCAGGTCATGGCGATGCCGCCGTGCAACTGGATCGCCTCCTCGGCGACGTGGTGGGCGGCGCGGCCGATGGTGACCTTGGCGGCGCTGACGGTGCGCTCGCGCTCGATCCGGTCGCCGGACAGCCGGGCAGCCGCCAGGATCGCCATCGAGCGGGCCTGCTCGAGCGCGGTGCGCATGTCGACCATGCGGTGCTGCAGGGCCTGGAACGAGCCGATCGGCCGGCCGAACTGCTTGCGGGTCTTGAGATACTCGAGCGTCACCTCGCAGGCGACTTCCATGGCGCCGACCGCCTCGGCGCACAGCGCCACGATGCCGCGCGCCACCGCCGCTTCGATGGCCGGATAGGCCGTACCCGGTTCGCCGAGCGGCTCGGCCGCCACGCCCTCCAGCACCAGCTCGGCCGAGCGACCGCCGTCGATGGTCGGGTTGCCGCGCACCGTCAGTCCGGCCGCGCCACGCGGGACCAGGAACAGGCCGAGGCCGTCAGGGTCGCCGATCCCGCCGGCGGTCCGGGCCGAGACGACCAGGATGTCGGCGGTGTCGCCGCCGATCACCACCGACTTGCGACCGGAAAGGCGCCAGTCGCCGCCGTCCGGCTCGGCCCGGGTGGCGACATGGGCGAGGTCGTAGCGCCCGTCCGGCTCGCCATGGGAAAAGGCCAGCAGGGTCTCGCCGGCGACCACACGGGCGAGGATGTCTGCCTTCTGGGTTTCGGATCCGGCCAGTTCGACCAGGGCGCCGCCGAGCACCACGGTCGACAGATACGGCTCGACCACCAGCCCGCGACCGAACGCCTCGGCCACCACCATCAGGTCGAGGCCGCCGCCGCCGAGCCCGCCGAGCGCTTCCGGGAACGGCACCGCCAGCAGCCCGAGCTCGGCGAAGGTCGCCCAAGTGTCGCGGCTGAAGCCCTCTTCGGAGCCGGCGGCCTTCTGCCGGGCCTCGAAGCCGTACTGGTCGCGGACCAGCCGGTCGACGGTCTCCTTGAGGAGCCGCTGCTCCTCGGACAGCGAGAAGTCCATGGGTGGATACTCCCTCAGTATTCCTGGCGTGGCGCCATGGATCCCGGCTCTTCGCGGCTACGCCGCTACGGTCGGGAGGACGGCAGGGGGTGGATGGCCCTTTTCCCCGCCGTCATCCCGGCCCCCGAGCCGGGATCCACCCAGTGACGGGCGTCCCGTTCACAGCCCCAGGCTGGCCTTGGCGATGATGTTCTTCTGGATCTCGTTCGAGCCGCCGAAGATCGACAGCTTGCGCATGTTGAAGTAGTTCGCGGCCACCGGGGCGGCGTAGTCGGGGCCGATCGGCTCGCCGTTGAAGCCACCGTCCAGCGCCTCCGACTGGAACGGCAGGGCGTAGGGGCCGAGTGCCCGGCGCGTCAGGTCGGTGATCGCCTGCCGGATCTCGGTGCCCTTGATCTTCAGGATCGAGCTCTCGGCCCCCGGTGCGCCGCCGGCCTGGACGTCGGCCAGCACCCGCAGGTTGGTCATTTCCAGCGCCATCAGGTCGATCTCGATCTGCGCCAAGCGGGCCCGGAAGATCGGGTCCTCGATCAGCGGCCGGCCGCCCTTCAACTGGTCGTGGGCGATGGTCTTCAGGTGGCGCAGCGCCTCCTTGGACAGCCCGATTCCGGCGATGTTGGTGCGCTCGTGGGTCAGCAGGTATTTGGCGCAGGTCCAGCCCTGGTTTTCCTCGCCGACCCGGTTGCCGACCGGCACCCGGACGTCGTCGAAGAACACCTCGTTCACCTCGTGCTCGCCATCGAGCAGGATGATCGGCCGGACCGTGATGCCGGGGGTCTTCATGTCGATCAGCAGGAACGAGATGCCCTGCTGCGGCTTGGCGGCCTGCGGGTCGGTGCGGACCAGGCAGAAGATCCAGTCGGCGTGCTGGCCGAGCGTGGTCCAGGTCTTCTGGCCGGTGACCACGTAATGGTCGCCGTCGCGCACCGCCCGGGTCTTCAGCGACGCCAGGTCGGAGCCGGCGCCCGGCTCGGAGTAGCCCTGGCACCACCAGTCGGTCAGGTCGAGGATGCGCGGTAGGTAATGGGCCTTCTGCTCCTCGGTGCCGAACTTCATGATCACCGGCGCCACCATGCTGACACCGAAGGCGAGGATGCGCGGCCCGCCGGCGGCGGCGCATTCCTCCTCGAAGATGTGGCGCTGCACCGGCGACCAGCCGGTGCCGCCGTGCTCGGTCGGCCAGTTGACGCCCAGCCAGCCGCGCTTCGACAGCGCCGTCATCCAGCGGATGTGGTCGTCGCGGGTCAGCCGCCGGCCGCCCTTGACCTTGGCGGCGACGTCGGCCGGCAGGTCGCTCTTCAGGAACGCGCGCACCTCGTCGCGGAAGGCCTGCTCGGCGGGCGTGAAATTCAGGTCCATAGGAATTCTCCCTCGTTGCCGGTGCGGTGCGTGGCCGGGCTCAGCGCGCGTCGCTCCATTCCTTGAAGGTTCGGCCGGCCTCGGCCAACTCGACCAGCAAGGGCGCCGGCACCCAGCTCTGCGGGTCGTGGTCGGCGAAGCCGCGGATGTCGGCCAGCACCCTGGTCAGGCCGTGGCGGTCGGCCCAGAACATCGGCCCGCCCTCCCAGGCCGGAAAGCCGTAGCCGAACAGCCAGACCATGTCGATGTCGACCGGTCGGAGAGCGATCCCTTCGGCCAGCACCTTGGCGCCTTCGTTGACCAGCGCGCACAGCGCCCGGGTGCGGATCTCGTCCGCCGAGAAGGAGCGGCGGTTGATGCCCTTCTTCCGCGACTCCTCGACGATGATCGCCTCGACCGCCGGATCGGCGATCGGGGTGCGGCCGTCCTCGTAGCGGTACCAGCCGGCCCCGGTCTTCTGGCCGAGCCGGCCCAGGTCGTACAGCCGGTCGGCGATGGCGACGTAGCGGGCGTCGGCCGGGCGGGTGGCATCCTCGCGGCGCCGGGTCATGTAGCCGATGTCGAGGCCGGCGAGGTCGCCCATGGCGTACAGCCCCATCGGGAAGCCGAAGCCGGTGATCGCGGCGTCGATCTCCTGCGGCAGGGCGCCGTCCTCCATCAGGTAGTCCATCTGGGTCTTGTAGGTCTTCAGCATGCGGTTGCCGATGAAGCCGTCGCAGACCCCGGACACCACCGCGACCTTGCCGAGCCTGCGGCCGATGTCGAGGGCGGTCTTCAGGGCGTCGTCGGCGGTGTTCGCCCCGCGCACCACCTCCAGCAGCCGCATCACGTTGGCCGGGCTGAAGAAGTGCATGCCCAGCACGTCGGCCGGCCGCGAGGTGGTGGCGGCGATCTCGTCGACGTCCAGGTAGGAGGTGTTGCTGGCCAGCACCGCGCCCGGCTTGGCGACGGCGTCCAGCTTCGCGAACACCTGCTTCTTCACGTCCATGCTCTCGAACACCGCCTCGATCACCATGTCGGCGTCGGCGACGGCGGCCATGTCCAGGGCCGGGGTGATCAGGGCCATCCGCGTCTCGACCTCGTCGGCGGTCAGGCGGCCACGCCGGGCGCTGATCTCGTAGTTGCTGCGGACCCGGCCGAGCCCGCGGTCCAGCGCTTCCTGGCCGGTCTCGACCACCGTCACCGGGATGCCGGCGTTGGCGAAGCACATGGCGATGCCGCCACCCATGGTGCCGGCGCCGATCACCGCGGCCTTGGCGACCGGGCGGGCCGACAGCTCCTTGGACATGCCCGGCACCTTGGCGACCGCGCGCTCGCCGAAGAAGGCATGCACCAGTCCGGCGCGCTGCGGCGATTCCATGCACTCCAGGATCAGTTCGCGCTCGCGCTTCATGCCCTGGTCGATCGGCAGGTCGACGGCGGCCTCGACCGCGTCCACCGCCTTCTGCGGCGAGATCAGGCCGCGTGCCGACCTGGCGAGCTTCGTGCGCACGCTCTCGAACGCCGAGCGGTCGGCGCGGGCGGCCGCCAGCTTGTCGTCGCGGTCGCGCACCGGCAGGGCGGTCAGGCCTTCGTCGATGACCCGTTGCGCGAAGGCGATGCCGGCGGCCCTGACGTCCTTGCCGTCGACCACCGCGTCGACGATGCCGAGTTCGAGCGCTTCCTCGACCGTGACGTGGCGGCCGCTGGTGATGATCTCCAGCGCGGTCGCGACGCCGGCCACGCGCGGCAGCCGCTGGGTGCCGCCGGCGCCAGGGATGATGCCGAGCTTGACCTCCGGCAGGCCGACCCGGGAGCCCTTGAGCGCGACCCGGAACCGGCAGCCGAGCGCGGTCTCCAGCCCGCCGCCCAGCGCGGTGCCGTGGATCGCGGCGACCGTCGGCTTCGCGCAGGCCTCGATCTCGTTGATCACCTCGCCCAGGATCGGCGGCATCGGCGGCTTGCCGAACTCGCGGATGTCGGCGCCGGCCATGAAGGTCCGACCCGCGCCGAAGATCACCAGAACCTTGGCCCCGGGGTCGTCGGTGCCCTGGCGGATCGCCGCGCCGATGCCGGCGCGCACCGCCTGACCGAGCGCGTTGACCGGCGGATTGACGACCTCGATCAGGCCGATGGCCCCCTCGCGGCTGTATCGGACGACGTCGGTCATGATTCCTCCCGGAAAGGCTCTTCGGATCAGATAGGCCGGCTGTGCGGCGGACTCAAGGATATTGAAACAGTGTTCCATCTATCGGAATAACTGGGAAAGCGGCTCAGCTTCCCAGGTCGCGGGGACGGAATCCAGGGGTTCCGGCGGGGGCTCCGGTCGGGGCGCCGGCCAGGTCGTGTTCGACCAGGCGCACCAGCTCCAGCAGCCGGGGCCCGATCGAGCGTTCGATGACCCGCCGGGTCAACCGCAGCGAGGAGCCACCGCAGTTGAACGCCAGGACATGGGCCCCGCCCTCCAGGGAGATCGGGATACCGGCCGAGGCCACGTCGCGGTTCCAGTCGCCCTCGGACATGCAGTAGCCGTGGTCGGCGTAGAACTTCAGCGCCTCTTCGAGTCCCTTGCGGAGCCCCGGCCAGTCGTCGCCGTAATGACTCTTCAGGCGGGTGAACGCCGCTTCCCGGTCGGCTTCCGTCAGGCCGGCGAGATAGGCCCGGCCCATCGAGGTGACCGGCATCGGGATGCGGGCGCCGACGTCGAGCCGCAGGATCAGCGGCCCGCGGCCCTGGCAGACGTCGACATAGACCATCTCCGATCGGTCGCCGGCGCCGAGGGCGACCGAGCAGTCGGTGGAGTCCGCCAGTGCCTGCATGTGCGGGTGGGCGATGTCGCGCACGCCGTTGCCGGCGAGGTAGCGGTAGCCGAGCGCCAGCACCCCGGGCCCGAGCTGATAGCGCTCGAGCTGGTCGACATAGCGCAGGTAGCCGAGCGCGGTCAGGGTCTGGGTCAGGCGCGAGACCGTCGACTTGGGGATGCCGGTGCGCTTGGCCAGTTCGCCGTTGCCGAGGTAGCGGTCGTCGCGGCCGAACGCCCGCAGGATCTCCAGCCCGCGGGCGAGCGCGGTCACGAAGCCGGGGTCGGCGTCGGCGCCGTCGCGCCAGTCCTCGATGTTGGCGAGCCGCGGATTGCTGGGACGTCGGGGCATTCAGGAAACTCGCGTGGCGGCGGGGGCGGTGACCGTTTCGCGGGCTTGGTTCTCCAGGTCCTGGAGGACTCGCCACTGCACCTTGCCGGTCGGCGATTTCGGCAGGCTTTCGGCGAACTGGACCACCGCCGGCACCTTGTAGGCCGCCATGCGCTCGCGGCACCAGTCCTGGACGGACTCGGCCGTGGGCGCCGTGCCGTCGCGCGGCACGACCACCGCCTTCACGGTCTCGCCGCGGCGCGGGTCGGGCGTGGCGATGATACAGACTTCCTGGATCTGCGGATGCTCGTACATCATCGCTTCGACCTCGGCCGGCCAGACCTTGAAGCCGGCGGCGTTGATCATCCGCTTCAGCCGGTCGACAAGAAAGAAGTAGCCCTCGTCGTCGTAGTAGCCGAGGTCGCCGGTCCGGAAGAACCGCTTGCCGTCGCGCTCGAAGAACACCGCGGCGGTGTCGTCAGGCCGGTTCCAGTAGCCGAGGAACACCTGCGGCCCGGATACCACGATCTCGCCCACCGCATCGGGGCCGAGTTCATCGAGTGTCTCGGGGTCGACGACGCGGGCATCGGTGTCGAAGAACGGGATGCCACCGCATTGCCGTTTCGAGCGGCCGACCGGGTTGATGTGGGTCGGCGCCATGGTCTCGGTCAGGCCGTAGCCCTCCAGGTATTCGATGCCGGTCAGGACGTGCAGCCGTTTGGCGATCGCCGCCGGCATCTGCGCGCCGCCGCCGCTGACCGCGACCAGAGACGACAGGTCGAAACCGGTGACCTCGGGGTCGGACAGCAGGTCGACCGCCATGGTGGTTATGCAGCGCCAGTGCGTCACCCGGTGCCGGGCGATCAGCTCGGCCGCGGTCCGGCGGTTCCAGCGGGTCGTCATGACCATGGTGGAACCCTGGTAGATCAGCATGTTCATCGAGTTCTGCATGCCGGTGACATGGAACAGCGGCAGGCTGACCAGCGATACCGACTCGAGGCTGCTCGGGCTCCACACCAGGGTCCCGAACATCGTGAAGCCGACGGTCCGGTGACTGTGCAGGCAACCCTTGGGCCGGCCGGTGGTGCCGGAGCTGAACGGCAGCACGCACCAGTCGTCGAGCCCGACGACCAGTGGCGGCACCGGATGGTCCGACGCCATCACCGCTGCCCAGGCGGTCAGTCCGTCCCCGGCGATCTCCCGGCGCGGCGCCGCCACCGCCTCCGGCAGGTCGAGATCGGTGTCGACCCGCAGGTAGTCGCCGTAGCAGGCAACCGCGACATGCGCGAGCGGGCCGCCGCGGCCGGTGAGCGGGGCCACCACGTCGAGCATTTCCTGGCCGACGACCGCGACGCTGGCGTCGGTGTCCGCGGTGATGTGCCGGAGCTCGTCGATCCGGCTCATGGTGTTCACCGGCACCACCACCGCGTTGGCCCGCAGGATGGCGTAGTAGCCGATGACGAATTGCGGGCTGTTTTGCATGAACAGCAGTACCCGGTCGCCGCGCCCGACGCCGGCGACGGCATGCAGCCAGCCAGCCAGCCGGTCGGTCGCGCGGTCGAGCTCGGCCCAGGAGATCGGGGTGCCGTAGTAGTGGATCGCCACCTTGTCGGGGAACCGCCGGGCGGACACTGCCAAGTTCTCCGGCAGGGTCGTGGCCGGCGGGGTCAGGCTGTGCGGCAGCCCTTTCGGCCAGGCACCGAAATGACGATCGAACATCGGTCCTCCCTCGACTGGACGGCTGTGCGCCTCGCGTTTCGAAACCTATCCCACGGCCGGGCCGGGGGATCAACTGGGTGGAACGTGGTTCCGTATGTCGGAATGCGGGTGAATCGGACCGCCAGTGACCGTGCTGCGGCCCAAGGCATTGCCCGGCCGCCGATGTGCCGGGCGAGGAACAATTCGATCGGTTGGCGGCCAGCCGTCGATACCTTGTCTTGACCGGCTCTCATTATCGATATCACTATTTGGCGGATGTGAATTCGGGGGAGACGGAATGTCGGTGGCCGAGGCCCTGGAAGCGGGCGGGATCAGCCCGTTCCCACCGTCCAGCAAGCGGCAGATGATCCAGGAGACCCTGCAGCGGTTGATCGTGACCGGCAGGATCAAGCCGGGCACGCCGCTGGTCGAGACCCAGCTCGCCGCCGAGTTCGGCTCCAGCCAGGCGCCGGTCCGCGAGGCGCTGATGAAGCTGCAGGAGGCCGGGCTGGTGGTCCGCAACGGCTATCGGGGTACGGTCGTGGCCACTACCTCGATGGACGAGGCACGCGAGATGGTCGCGGTCCGCCGGCGCCTGGAGACTACCGGTATCCGCCGCGCCGTGACGCGCTTCGACCGCGGGATGCGGGACCGGTTGGCCGGGCTGATCGCCGACATGGAGACGGCGGCCGGATCCGGGGACCTGTTCGCGCTGACCGAACTCGACCGGGCGTTCCACCTGGCGATCTTCGAGCGCGCCGCGCTGCCGTCCCTGGAGCCGATCCTGACCCGCTGCTTCCTGCACGTGCACCGTGCCGCGCTGTCCAATCCGGCGCGGGCCCGGCCGATGCTGCAGTCGGCACGCCGGCACTGGACGATCGTCGAGGCCCTGGACAGCGGCTGCCCGGACCGGGCGGCGACGGCGCTGGCCGAGCACATCAACAACGTCATCGAGGGGATGCCGCCGGTCGACGGCGACGAACCCTGACGGCGGAAGGTCAACAGGGACGCAACACGGAGGTGGAAGAAAGACCATGACCCGGAAACTGTCGCTGGCCGTCGCGGCCGGCATGATGCTCCTGGGAACGGCCGCATCGGCCGAAACCCTGAAGATCGGGCTCGCCGACGACCCGGACGTGCTCGACCCGGACCAGTCGCGCACCTTCGTCGGGCGGATCGTCTACACAGCGCTGTGCGACAAGCTCGTCGACATCGATCCCGAGCTGAACTTCGTGCCGCAGCTCGCCACGGCCTGGGAATGGTCGGACGGCGGCAAGACCCTGACCATGAAGCTGCGCGACGGCGTGACCTTCCATGACGGCGAGGCGTTCGACGCCGCGGCGGTCAAGTACAACATCGAGCGGTCCAAGACCCTGCCGGAGTCGCGCCGCAAGTCCGAGGTGAAATCGATCACCGGGGTCGAGGTGGTCGACCCGCTGACCGTGAAGTTCACGCTGGCGGCACCCGACGCCACCCTGATGGCGACGCTCTCCGACCGGGCCGGCATGATGGTGTCGCCGAAGGCGGCCGAGGCCGCCGGCGCCGGGCTTGGCGCCAACCTGGTGTGCTCGGGGCCGTACAAGTTCGTCGAGCGGGTGCAGCAGGACCGGATCGTGCTGGAGAAGTTCCCGGCCTACTGGAACGCTGGCGCCTTCCATTTCGACGAAGTGATCTACCGCACCATCCCCGACTCCACGGTCCGGCTCGCCAACCTGCAGGCCGGCGACCTGGACATGATCGAGCGGCTGTCGCCGCCGGACATTCCGACCGTGAAGGGTGACGACAAGCTGCAGGTCGTGGACGTCGTCGGCCTCGGCTACCAGGGCATCACCATCAACAACGCCAACGGCGAGCGCGCCAAGACCCCGCTCGGCCAGGATCCCCGGGTCCGCAAGGCGCTGGAGTTGTCGATCGACCGGGCCGCGCTGAACCAGGTGGTGTTCGACGGCGCCCATCTGCCGGGCAACCAGTTCGTGTCGCCGCAGAGCCAGTTCTACAACAAGGCCGCGCCGGTGCCGGAGCGTGACGTCGCCAAGGCCAAGGCGCTGCTGAAGGAGGCTGGTGCCGAGGGCTTCTCGTTCGAGATGCAGTTCCCGAACAACCCCGACATGACCCGGGCCGCCCAGGTGATCCAGGCGATGGCGGCCGAGGCCGGCTTCGACATCAAGCTGCGCGCCACCGAGTTCGCGACCATGCTGAAGGAACAGTCGGCCGGCAACTACCAGGCCAGCGAGGTTGGCTGGTCGGGCCGGGTCGACCCGGACGGCAACATCCACTCGTTCGCGACCTGCAAGGGTGGCATCAACGATTCCAAGTACTGCAATCCCGAGGTCGACAAGCTGCTGGACGGGGCGCGGCAGACCAACGATATCGCGGAACGCAAGAAGCTCTACGCGTCGGCCATCGAGATCCTCGATCGCGACCGGCCGATCATCTACCTGTACCATCCGAAGTGGATCTGGGCCCTGAGCAGCAAGCTCAAGGGCTACAAGCCCTATCCGGATGCGATGATCCGGATCGAGGGCATGCAGAAGGCCTCGTGACCGTCGGCCGGGCGGTCCGACGCGGCCGCCCGGCCCCGATCCTGTCGTCCGAACCCGCGGGGAGCGGCCGGTGCTCGCGTATTTCCTTCGCCGTCTGGTCGGGGTCGTCCCGACCGTCGTGCTGGTCTCGATGTTCGTGTTCGCGCTGCAGCAGATGCTGCCGGGCGACCCGGCACTGGCGCTTGCCGGCGAGGAGCGCGACCCGGAGTCGATCGCCTACATTCGCGAGAAGTATCATTTGAACGAACCGATCTGGATCCAGTACGGCTACTGGATCGGCGGCGTGCTGCAGGGCGACCTCGGAATTTCCCTGCGGACCAACATCCCGGTGACCGAGCTGCTGTTGCAGAAGCTGCCGGTGACCGCCCAGCTCGCCGTGATGGCGATCGCCTTCGCCCTGCTGATCGGCATCCCGATGGGCGTGGTGTCGGCGCTCAAGCGCGGCACGCCGGTCGACTGGCTGGCCAATGTGGTGGCGCTGTCCGGTCTGTCGATCCCCAACTTCTGGCTCGGCGTGCTGCTGATCCTGCTGGTATCGGTCAAGCTGGGCTGGCTGCCGGCTTCGGGCTATGAGAGCCCGTTCGACGACCCCGTCCAGAACCTCAAGACCATGATCATGCCGGCCTTCGTGTTGGGCAGCGCGATCGCCGCCACGATGATGCGGCACACCCGCAGCGCCATGCTGGAGGTGCTGAAGTCGGACTATGTCCGCACCGCCCGTGCCAAGGGCGTGCGCGAGCGGCTGGTGGTCATGCGCCACGCCTTCCGCAACGCCCTGATCCCGGTGGTGACGATCGGCACCCTGCAACTCGGCGAGCTGCTGGCTGGCGCAGTGCTGACCGAGCAGGTGTTCACCATCCCGGGCTTCGGCAAGCAGATCGTCGATGCGGTGTTCAACCGCGACTACGCGGTGGTCCAGGGCGTGGTGCTGTGCAGCTCGCTCGCCTTCATCGTGCTGAACCTGATCGCCGACATGGCGTACTTCATCCTCAACCCGCGGATCCGGGTGTAGCGCCATGGTGGACGTCGCCGCATCCGTCCCGACCGTCCTCGGCCTGCGCATCCGCTCGCGGGCCGGCCGCCGGCTGCTGCGCCATCGCGGCGCCCTGGTCGGCGGGTCTTTGATCGGGTTCTTCATCCTGCTCGCCCTGGGCGCGCCGTTGTTCGCCACCCACGATCCGCTGGGCACCGACTGGCTGGCGGTCCGCAAGGCGCCGACCCTGGCGCACCTGATGGGCACCGACGAGATCGGCCGCGATGTGTTCTCGCGACTGGTCTGGGGGGCCAGGACGTCGCTTCTGGCAGGGGTGGTATCGGTGGTGTTCGCCCTGACCATCGGGGTGCCGCTCGGGGTGGCCGCCGGCTACTTCGGCGGCTGGACGGACACCGTGATATCGCGTTGCAACGAGGCGCTGCTGTCCTGCCCGTTCCTGATCCTGGCAATCGCCTTCGCCGCCTTCCTGGGGCCGAGCCTGAGCAACGCGATGATCGCGATCGGCCTGTCGGCGGCGCCGATCTTCGTGCGCCTGTCGCGTGGCCAGACCCTGTCGGTGAAGGCCGAGGAGTACGTCGACGGCGCCCGAGCCGTGGGCTTGGCGCACCCACGGATCCTGCTGCGGTACATCCTGCCGAACATCTTCCCGCCGCTGCTGGTGCAGGCGACCCTCACGATTGCCGCCGCTATCATCGCCGAGGCCAGTCTTTCGTTCCTGGGCCTCGGCCAGCAGCCGCCGGATCCGAGCTGGGGCAGCATGCTGAGCATCGCCAAGAATTTCCTGGTGCAGGCACCGTGGATGTCGGTGTGGCCGGGCGTGGCGATATTCCTGGTGGTGTTCGGATTCAACCTGCTGGGCGACGGGCTGCGAGACGCGCTCGATCCGCGCGGCGACTGAGCGGGGCAATGGCATGACGTGGTCGATCATCGCGCGCGAGCCGGATAGCGGCGTCATGGGGCTGGCGCTCGCGACCCGGTTCTTCGCGGCCGGCGCGCTGGTGCCGCACACCGCCAACGACGCCGGCATCGTGGCCACCCAGGCGCTGGTCAACCCGACCTACGGGCCGCTTGGTCTGGATCTGTTGCGCGCGGGCCGCGACCCGTCCGCGGCGGTTGCCGGGCTGGTCGAGCCGGACGCCGGCCGGGCGGCCCGGCAGATCCACCTGATGGCCGTGGATGGCCGGGCGGCCGCGTTCACCGGAGACGGCTGTGTCGACTGGGCCGGCTCGCGGTCCGAACAGGACCTGTCGGTGGCCGGCAACATGCTGGCCGGGCCGGCGGTCGTCGAGGCCACCTTCGAGACCTTCCGGGCCGGCGCCGGCCAGCCACTGGTCGAGCGCCTGATAGCCGCCATGCGGGCCGGCGAGGCGGCCGGCGGCGACAAACGCGGCAAGCAGTCGGCCTGCCTTGTCATCCAGGACGCGCGGCCGTACCGCTGGCTGGACCTGCGGGTCGACGACCATCCCGATCCGTTGGCCGAGCTCGAGCGCCTGCACAAGGTGGCCGGCGAGCGGTTCCTGACGTTCCGGCACGCCTTCCCGACCGCCGAGCGGCCTTGGGGCGTCTGGGACCGTGCCGAGATCGATGCGATGATCGCGGACCGGCGCTTCGTCTGACCGGCCCAAAATTTCGTTCGGCCGGGTCGCGGTCTTCATGGACCCTTTACCAATGTCGATGCACACTGCGCGCCCAACCAGCAGGGCATGGCCATGAGCGCAACCAGCAAGCCAATCGAGAATACCCAGTCGGTCATCACTGACCTTGAGGCGGACCTGAACCTGATCCGTGACGTGGCGCGGCGCATCGACCAGATCGCCGGGCAGACCAACCTGCTGGCCCTGAACGCAACCATCGAGGCAGCGCGGGCCGGCGACGCCGGGCGCGGCTTCGCGGTGGTGGCGGGCGAGGTCAAGACGCTCTCGGGCAACACCAAGGAGGCGACCGACCAGATCGCCAAGGTGATCGCCACGGTCGAGAAGCGGATCGAGACCCTGAAGCGCACGCTGAGCGAGAATGACCGCCGCGATCACTCGATGTCGGCCGCCGAGTAGCCATGCGATTTCGTCAGTCGAGCTCGAAGCCGCCCTCGTAGCTCTGCGCGAGGGCCGGGTTCTGGCGCGGCTTTTCCAGCAGACAGTTGCCGATCGCCAGCAGGTCGAGTTCGGTGCCCATGAAGCAGCGGAATGCATCCTCGGGCGTACAGACGATCGGCTCGCCGCGGACGTTGAACGAGGTGTTCACCAGCACCGGGCAGCCGGTCCGGGCCTGGAACGCGCCCAGCAGCGCGTGATAGCGCGGGTTGGTGTCGGCATGCACGGTCTGGATCCGGGCCGAGTAGTCGACATGGGTGACCGCCGGGATCTCCGAACGCGCGACGTTGAGCTTGTCGATGCCGAACAGCGCCTGCTCCGCCGCGGTCATCGCGCGGCGTCGGTCGGCGCGGACGTCGGCCACCAGCAGCATGTAGGGGCTGTCGGCGTCGAGTTCGAACCAGTCGGCCACGTCCTCGCGTCGCACCGACGGCGCGAACGGACGGAAGCTCTCGCGGTATTTGACCTTCAGGTTCAGGGTCTTCTGCATGGTCGCCGAGCGCGGATCGCCGAGGATCGACCGGCCTCCCAGGGCGCGCGGGCCGAACTCCATGCGGCCCTGGAACCACCCGACAGCCGCGCCGTCGGCGAGCGCCGCCGCGGCCCGGTCGATCACGGTGTCATCATCGACGGTCTCGAACACCGCACCGGCGGCCGCAAGCTGGCGCTCGATCTCGTCCTGGCCGAAGCCGGGGCCGAGATAGGCGCCGCGCATGCCATCGCAGGCCGGGGTGGCGCGGTCGTTGCCCATCTCCTGATGCCAGGCTGCGAGCGCCGCGCCGATCGCGCCGCCGGCGTCGCCGGCGGCGGGCTGGATCCAGACCCGCTCGAAGGCGCCGTCCCGCAGCACCTTGCCGTTGGCGACGCAGTTCAGCGCCACGCCGCCGGCCAGGCACAGGTTGGGAATACCGTACTCGGCGGCCAGACTGCGGGTGAGCCGCAGCACGATCTCCTCTGTCACCGCCTGCACCGATGCGGCGATGTCCATGTGGAACGGGGTGAGCCGGTCGGTCTCCGGACGGCGGGTGGGTTCGCCGAACAATGCCTCGAATCGGCGGTTCACCATCCTGAGGCCGGTGCAGTAGTCGAAATAGCGCTGGTCGAGCCGGAAGGTTCCGTCCGGCTTCAGGTCGATCAGGTTGTCCAGGATCAGGTCCTTGAACCGCGGCTCGCCGTATGGCGCCAGGCCCATGACCTTGTACTCGCCGGAATTGACCTTGAAGCCGGTGTAGTAGGTGAAGGCGGCGTACAGCAGACCGAGCGAGTGCGGAAAGTGGATCTCCTTGTCGATCCGGAGTTCACGGCCGCGTCCGATCGCCACCGCGGTGGTCGCCCACTCGCCGACGCCGTCGAGGGTCAGGACCACCGCCTCGTCGAACGGCGACGGATAGAAGGCGCTCGCCGCATGGCTCATGTGGTGCGCGGCGAACAGCAGCCGTGCCGGGTCGTCGAATCCGCCCGCATGGCCGCGCAGTTCACGCAGCAGCATATCCTTCTGGAAAAGCTTCTCACGCAGCCACAGCGGGATCGCGGCCCGGAACGACTCGAAGCCGTTCGGGGCCGTTCCGGCGTAGGTCGTGAGCAACCGTTCGAACTTACGGAACGGCTTGTCGTAGAACACCACGCGGTCGACGGCGTCGAGGTGCAGCCCGGCCTCGGCCAGGACCGCGTCCACGGCGTTCCTGGGGTAGGCCGGGTCGTGCTTGCGGCGCGTGAAACGCTCCTCCTGGGCCGCGGCCACGATTTCCCCGTCCCGGACCAGGGCTGCGGCGCTGTCGTGGTAGAAGGCGGAGATACCGAGGATCGCGGTCACGAACGGCGCCTCAGAACTGACTGTTCATGGAGGAGGGGCGTTTGCCGTCCCGGTCGCGCCGGACCCAGTAGCTGGTGGCTCCGGCGTTGAAGCGAAGGCTCAGCGGGTCGCGGCCGAGAGCCCGAAGCAGCACAGCCACCGGGGTCATGACGCCATAGAACAACAGGGCCATGGCGATCGCGGTCGCGAACGCAGCCAGGGCCTGGCCGAGGCCGGACGCCGGTTCGGTTTCGAGATTCCGCGTGTTCTGGGTATCCGCCATCGATCCGCCGCCCCGCCGGTCGTGCGAACTATCCTCCGCGTTCGTCGCGGGGGTCAACCGTGGCCGTACCGCGCCGTGAGTCGAGCGGTGAACTGTCGAGCCGGTGGTTGTGCCGGATGGCGGGACGGAGTTTGATCCCGGCATCAAAGGGCGCCCGGTCGTGGCGCCGCCATTCCCATCAGGAGGAGCCCTCATGGCCAAGGCCTACTGGATCTCGATGTACCGCGCCGTTCACGACGCCGACAAACTCGCGGCCTATGCCAAGCTGGCCGGCCCCGCGATTCAGGGCGGCGGCGGCCGCTTCCTGGTGCGCGGCATGCCGTCGAAGACCTACGAGGCCGGCCTCGACCAGCGAACGGTCATCATCGAGTTCGACAGCGTCGACCAGGCCGTCGCGACCCATGACAGCCCGGCCTACAAGGCGGCGCTGGACGCCCTCGGCGACGGCGCCGAGCGCGACATACGGATCGTCGAAGGGGCCTGAAATCGGGGCTCGGGCGGCGGTCTCCCGCCGCCCGATGTCGGTGGTTCGGCTCAGCCGAGGTCCATCTGGTAACCGGCGGCCACGTAGCGGAAACCGCTGCCCATCGGCTCGACATAGCCGACGTTGGGGAACGGCATGTGGTACCCGGTGAAGGGGATCTTGTCGGCGGCGAGCATGCCGAAGATCTCCATGCGGGCCTCTGCGGCATTCTTCTTGTCCATGTCGAACGCCACCTCCCAGTCGGGACGCTGCAGCGACATGACGTAGTGGTTCGCGGTATCGGCCGTGATCATCAGCCGCTTGCCTTCGCTCTCGACGTGGAACGCCATGTGGCCCGGCGTGTGCCCGTTGGCGTCGACGGCGGTGATGCCGGTCACGACGTCCTGATTGTCCTCCAGGAACGTCATCTTCTCGGCCAGCGGCACCACGTTCGACTGCACCAGCTTGCCGACCCGCTCGGTCTTGCCGGTCGCCTTGTCGGCCGGCGACCAGAAGTTGTACTCGTCGGCGCCGGTGATGTAGCGGGCATTGGCGAACGCCGGCTTGCCGTCCTCCATGACGCCGCCGATGTGGTCCGGGTGGAAGTGGGTCAGGACGACGATGTCGATCTGCTCGGGCGTGTATCCGGCACTGCCGAGCATGGCCCGGAGCGCGCCGGCGTCCGGCCGCCGGCCGGCACCGTTCCCGGTGTCGAATAGGATCAGTTCCTTGCCGGTGTTGACCACCACCGGGGCGAAGCTGATCGCCATGCGCGAGGTCGGCAGGAAGTTCTCGGCGGCCAGTTTCTGGACGTCCTCGGGCTTCTGGTTGGCGCCGAAGATCGGGTGCGGCCCGTCGAGCTGGATGGCACCGTCGAGAATGGTGCTTACCTCGAAATCACCAAGCTTGAAGCGATAGACGGACGGCTTGGTCGGGCCGAGCATCGGGGCCGCCGCCTGCGCGGGACGGGTGGGAATGCCGGATGCGGCCAGGGCTGCGCCGGCGCCGAGCGCGCCGAGCAATGCCGTCCGACGGGACAGGGTGGATGACGTTGATGACATGGTTGCCTCCCTCAGAGGTCGCGGACGCGACTGTATACAATTAGAGGAGGCAGCCCGGAGATCAATCCGGCCAATCGTCGGGCGTCATCACGGATTCGCGAGGTTGAACCAGGGCCGCAGCCGGATGCCGATCAAGGAGCCTGGCAGCGCCATCGCGATCCAGGCCCAGCCATGCAGGCTGGTGGACGCGACGCCGGAGAAGAACGCCCCGATGTTGCAGCCGTAGGCGAGCCGGGCGCCGTAGCCCATCAGCAGTCCGCCGATCACGGCCGCGGCCAGCGGCCGCCAGCCGATCCGCCATGCCGGGCGCAGGGCACCGGCCAGGGCGGCCGCCAGGAACGCCCCGATGACGATGCCCATGTCGGAGACCGAGGTGGTCGACGCCAGCACCGATTGCGTCAGGGCGATGCGGGTCCAGTCGGCCGACCAGAACACGCTGGTCGCCGGGTCCCAGCCAAGGGCCGCCGCGGTCTTCGCGCCCCACAGGGTGAAGCCCCAGGTCACGCCCCAGGGCGACCCGGTCAACGCCAGCATGACGGCGTTCAGGACCGCGAGCGCCAGGGCACCGAGCAGCAGCGGCCACGGCCCGCGCAGCAGCGCCGTGCCCGAGAACCGACCGTTCCACCAAAGCGGTCGGCGCACCCGGCCGCCGAACCGGTACAGCAGCCACAGGATCTGGCCCAGCGTCATCGCCTGCAGCAGGATTGCCGGCAGCCAACCGATCGCCTGGGCGAGCGATATCGGCGGCAGCGACGGCAGCGCGCGCCACCACGGCAGGTCGAGCGTGCCCCACCACGATCCGGCGCAGAAGCACACCAGCACCACCAGCATGCGCGGACTGCCGCCGCCGACGGTGAACAGGGTGCCGGACGCACAGGCGCCGCCGAGCTGCATGCCGATGCCGAACAGGAAGGCGCCGGTCAGCATGTCGATGCCGACCGGGGCTATCGCGCCGCCGACGCCATGCCCGAAGACCTCGCCGGCGGCCAGCATCGGCGCGAACAGCAGCGAGGCCACGATCAGCATCGCCGCCTGCGCGACGATCCCGGAAAGTTCCCTGTCGACGATGGCCCGCCGGTACGCGACGGTGAAGCCGAAGGCGGCATGGTAGAGTGCGATGCCCAGGCCGATGCCGACGAGGAGTACCGCGGCCATGGTAGCGGAGTCGGTCCAGAGCACCGTCCCGAGCCACAGGACCAGGATGGCGGCAACGACAATGGCGGGTCGCTGGATTGCCGGCAGGGCGGGGGCCGGCGCGTCGGTCGTCGCTGCGATCAAGAGCCCGCCCGGGCGTCGGCGACCATGCGGGCGACATGGTCGTCGAGTTCGCGGCCCATGGCGGTGAGGTCAGGCACCTCGTAGGCACCGAACACGCCGCTCGGCTTGCGGTAGGTGACGTGCGCGGTGCCGTCGGCGGCCTCGGTGGCGTACACCCGGATCGGCGCCTCGATGCCGGCGGCGACCGAGGCCGCGATAATGCGGCGGGCATAGGCCGGCTTGAAGAACAGGAACACCCGGTTCCCCGGCACCGTCTCGCCGAACACGCCCTTGATCGCGCAGTTGGCGCAGGCGATGCCGACGACGTTGAAGCCGTTGGCGGTGATCGCCTTGGCGAAAGCCTCGACGAACGGCTCGAAGGGTTTGCCGGTCTCGACCATCACGGTATCCGGGTAGGGCGCCGGGTTCTCGGCCCGGACCGGGGCGGCGATCGCCAGCAGGACGGCGACCAGGAGTGCTGCGATTGAACCGGTGGCGGGGATGCGCATGGCGGGCCTCCTTCATGTCCCGACAGTCCTAGCCGGGCGCACCGCTCGCGGGAAGACAACAGGGCGTGAGGAGCTGGACGCAGTGTGCCTTGAGCCGCATGCTTTATTAAACTAAACTAATCGGACTTAGTTTGATAGGCAGGCATGCGGAAGATCAACATCCACGACGCCAAGACGCATTTGTCCCGGCTGGTCGAGCAGGCGGCGAAGGGCGAGCCGTTCGTGATCGCCAAGGCCGGCCGTCCGATGGTCAAGGTCGTGGCGCTCGACGGTCCGTCGGCGCGGGAGATCCGGCGACTTGGTTTCATGGCCGGCCAGTTCTCGGTTCCGGACGACTTCGACCGGATGGGAGAGGCCGAGATCGAGGCACAGTTCGGGGGCGACGGTTGAGGCTGCTGCTCGACACCCACGTCATGCTCTGGGCTGCTGGTGAGCCTGATCGCCTGCCCCCGCCGGCGCGTGCGCTTCTCCTGGATCCGGGCAACGCGCTGTTGTTCAGTGCCGCAAGCCTGTGGGAGGTTGCGATCAAGAGCGGGCTGGGCCGCGCCGATTTCAGGGTCGATCCCGGGTTGCTGCGGCGCGGGCTGATCGACAACGGCTATGAAGAACTGCCGATCCGGGCGGCGCACGCGGTTCAGGTTGGCGCCTTGCCGGCGATCCACCGGGATCCGTTCGATCGGATGCTGGTCGCGCAGGCGCTGGTCGAGGCGGTGACGCTGCTCACCGTCGATGTGGTCCTGGGACAGTATCCCGGCCCGATCCGGCTCTTGTAGCGGGCGCGTCGATGGCGGCGAACGCGAAGGAACTGGCTTGAACGACGGACTCCCTTCTCCGGCCCCGACCCTCGAGCGCTACGACGGAGCGCTGCGCTTCAGCGTCGCCGGCGGACGCATCGACGGGTTGCGGCAGACTCCGCCGATGCGGCTGTTCCGGCCGCATCCGGAGGCGGGCGAGCCGCGCAGCGTGGTGGTCGGAAATGTCGCCGGCGGCGTGGTCGGCGGCGACCGCCTCGGCGTCGAGGTTGCGGTCGGCGCCGGCGAGGACCTGCTGGCGACCACCCAGGCGGCCGAGAAGATCTACCGGTCCGACGGTGCCACCGCCGCCATGACCGTCGGCCTGTCGGTCGCCGGCGGCGGCACGCTGGAGTGGCTGTCGGCCGGCACCATCCTGTTCGACGGCGCCCGGCTCGACCGCGCCACCACCCTCGACGTCGCGGCCGGCGGCCGCCTGCTGTACTGCGAGACCCTGGTGCTGGGGCGACTGGCGCGCGGCGAGGTGTTCGCGTCGGGCGCGCTGCGGGACCGGATTCGGCTGCGCATCGACGGCCGGTTGGCCTGGGCCGACGATCTCGGGCTTTCCGGCGACGGCTTCAACACCTTGGATGCGGCAGCCGGCTTCGGCGGCGCGCGCTCGTACAGCACGCTGCTATTGACGGCTCCGGGCGCCGGGGCTGCGGTCGGGACGCTGCGGCCGGCCTTCGAGGCGGCGGCCGGCGTCCGTGCCGGGCTGACGGCCCTCGGGCCCGACCTGCTGCTGGTGCGGATACTCGCCGCCGATCCGGCACAGGCACGCCTGCTGGTTGCCTCGAGCTGGATGACGCTGCGCGCGACGCTCCTCGGCCGGCCGGCGCGCATGCCCACGATCTGGGCAATCTGACGACATTTTGTGCAGTGCAAGAATTGCTCGACGGCAAGGCTGCGGGACGCCACGCTGGCGCCGTCCGGTGCGTTTCACGGGCACGTGTGACGGGAGCAGGATGAGGAGGAGGGGCCCATGCAGCTCACCCCGCGGGAAAAGGACAAACTGCTGATCGCCATGGCGGCGATGGTGGCGCGCCGGCGCCTGGAGCGCGGCGTGAAGCTGAACTATCCGGAGGCGATCGCGCTGATCACCGACGCCGTGGTCGAGGGCGCCCGCGACGGTCGCTCGGTGGCCGACCTGATGGAGGCCGGCGCCGCGGTGGTCGCACGATCGCAGGTCATGGAGGGCATCGCCGAGATGCTGCACGAGGTGCAGGTCGAGGCGACCTTCCCGGACGGTACCAAGCTGGTCACCGTCCATGAACCGATCCGTTGAGGGAGGCACCCAGATGATACCGGGCGAACTGATCCCCGCCGACGGCGAGATCGAACTGAATGCCGGCGCCGACCGCGTTACCGTCACCGTCGCCAACACCGGCGACCGGCCGGTGCAGGTTGGCAGCCACTACCATTTCGCCGAGACCAACCCGGGGCTGGACTTCGACCGGGCGGTCGCCACCGGCCGCCGGCTCGACATCCCGGCCGGCACCGCTGTGCGCTTCGAGCCCGGCCAGACCCGCGAAGTGACGCTGGTTCCCTATCTCGGCGACCGGAAGGTGTACGGCTTCAACCAGAAGATCATGGGGGCGCTGCCGGCCTCCGTGCCCGGCAAGGGCAACGTACCGCCGCGCATGATGACCCGCGCCGCCTACGCCGGCATGTTCGGCCCGACCGTCGGCGACAAGGTGCGCCTCGCCGATACCGACCTGTTCATCGAGGTCGAGAAGGACTTCACCACCTACGGCGAGGAGGTGAAGTTCGGCGGTGGCAAGGTGATCCGCGACGGCATGGGCCAGAGCCAGGTCAGCCGCGCCGACGGTGCCGTCGACCTGGTGATCACCAACGCCACGGTCCTCGACCACAGCGGCATCTTCAAGGCCGACATCGGCATCCGCGACGGCCGCATCGTCGGCATCGGCAAGGCCGGCAACCCGGACGTCCAGCCCGGTGTCGACATCGTCATCGGCCCCGGCACCGAGGCGCTGGCCGGCGAGGGCAAGATCCTGACCGCCGGCGGCCTCGACGTGCACATCCACTTCATCTGCCCGCAGCAGGTCGACGAGGCGCTGGCGTCCGGCGTCACCACCATGATGGGTGGTGGCACCGGCCCGGCGACCGGCACCAACGCCACCACCTGCACGCCGGGTCCGTGGAACCTGATGCGGATGCTGCAGGCCGCCGACGCCATCCCGATCAACCTCGGCTTCTTCGGCAAGGGCAACGCCGCCCTGCCGCGCGGCCTGGAGGAGCAGGTCGCCGCCGGCGCCTGCGGGCTGAAGCTGCACGAGGACTGGGGCACCACGCCGGCCGCCATCGACTGCTGCCTGTCGGTGGCGGATGCCATGGACGTGCAGGTGATGATCCACACCGACACCCTGAACGAATCCGGCTTCGTCGAGAACTCGATCGCGGCGTTCAAGGGCCGGACCATCCACGCCTTCCACACCGAGGGCGCCGGCGGCGGCCATGCGCCGGACATCATCAAGGTCTGCGGCGAAGCCAACGTGCTGCCGTCGTCGACCAACCCGACCCGGCCGTTCACCGTCAACACGGTGGACGAGCACCTCGACATGCTGATGGTCTGCCACCACCTCGACCCGCGCATCCCCGAGGACGTGGCGTTCGCCGAGAGCCGGATCCGCAAGGAGACCATCGCCGCCGAGGACATCCTGCACGATCTCGGCGCGTTCTCGATCATGGCGTCGGACAGCCAGGCCATGGGCCGGGTCGGCGAGGTGCTGATCCGCACCTGGCAGACCGCCGACAAGATGAAGAAGCAGTTCGGACGGCTCGACGGCGAGCAGGGCGACAACGACAACCTGCGGGCCCGGCGCTACGTCGCCAAGTACACGATCAACCCGGCGATCGCGCAGGGCGTGGCCCATGAGGTCGGCTCGATCGAGGTCGGCAAGCGCGCCGACCTGGTGCTGTGGTCGCCGGCGTTCTTCGGCGTGAAGCCTGACCTGGTGCTGGTCGGCGGGCTGATCGCCTCCGCCATGATGGGCGACCCGAACGCCTCGATCCCGACCCCGCAGCCGGTGCACTCGCGGCCGATGTTCGGCAGCTTCGGCAAGGCGATCGGCGCCGGCTCGGTCAGTTTCGTGAGCCAGGCCGCGGTCGGGCGCGACGTGCGCGGGCAATACGGCCTCGCCAAGGAGACCGTGGCGGTGCGCGACACCCGCGGCTGCATCTCCAAGCGCTCGATGCGGCTGAACGACCTGCTGCCGAAGATCACCGTCGACCCGGAGACCTACACCGTCACCGCCGACGGCCGGGTGCTGACCTGCGAGCCCGCCAAGGTGGTGGCGATGGCGCAGCGCTACTTCCTGTTTTGAGGGTCGCCATGCCGACGAACCCCGTGCCGGTGGGTGGATCCCGGAGCCGGCTGCTGCCGCAGCCTCTCCGGAATGACGGACCGAGGTATGAGAGGCGCGTTCCCTCCGATTCGTCATTCCGCAGGGGGCGCGAGAGCGCCCGGCTCCGGAACCCACCGGCTGTTCTGTCCATCGGATCTGCCCCATGATCCGCGCCGTCGAGCATGTGGCGGCCGGGGGCTGGCCGGCCGGCGAGGCGGCCGACGCGGTGACCCTGGACTACGACGCCCGGTTCCGGCGCCGCATGGTCCTGCACTGCGACAGCGGCCGCGAGGTGCTGCTGGACCTGGCCAAAGCGGTGGCGATGGCCGACGGCGACGGGCTGCGGCTCGAAGGCGGCGGCTGGTTGTCGGTTCGGGCCAGGCCGGAGCCACTGGTCGAGATTCGGGCCGCTGACGCCCACGCATTGGCGCGGCTGGCCTGGCATCTCGGCAACCGGCACCTGGCCACGGAAATCGCCGACGGCGTGCTGCGGATCCGGCCCGACCACGTGATCGATGCCATGCTGGAGGGCCTGGGTGCGACCCTGGTCCGGGTCGAACGGGCGTTCCAGCCGGAGGGCGGTGCCTATGGCGACCACGCCGGGCATCATCAGCATGAACACGATGGTCACGGCGGGCGGATCCACCACCATGGCGCCGATCACCACCACGGCCCAGGCGCGAATGACCATCACCACCGCTGATCCGGCTGCCCTTCTGAAGCTCGCCGCCTGGCTGTCGCCGTCCTTCCCGGTTGGGGCCTTCGCGTATTCGACCGGCCTGGAATGGGCCGTCGAGGACGGGCTGGTGGTCGGACGGGACGGGCTGGAGGCCTGGCTGCGGACCATCGTCGAGAGCGGGCCGCCACGCCAGGACGCGGTGCTGGCGGCGCGGACCTGGCGGGCCGTCGCAGCGGCCGACGCCGGCGGTCTGGTCGAGACGGCCAAGCTTGCGGGCGCGCTGAAGGGCACGGCCGAGCTGGCGCAGGAGACCGTCGTCCAGGGCGGGGCCTATCTGCGCACCGTCGCCGCCGCCTGGCCGCATCCGCGGCTCGCAGAACTGACCGCGGCGCTCGCGGTGGCGGGCGTGGAACCGGCGCTGCCGGTGGCGGTCGGTGCCGCCTCGGCGGTGCATGGCGTCGCCCTGGCGCCGACATTGTGGCTTTTCCTGCACGCCGTGGTCGCCAACCAGGTGTCGGCGGCGATCAGGCTGTCGGTGATCGGCCAGACCGACGGCCAGCGGGTGACGGCGGCGCTTGAGCCGGTCATCCTGGCGGTCGCGACGGCGGCCGAGGCGGCCGGTCCGGACGACCTGGGGGCGGCGACCCCGATGCTCGACTGGTGCTCGATGCGCCACGAAACCCAGCACACCCGGCTGTTCCGGTCCTGATGGTCGGGGCCGGTCCTGAAAGGCAGGCAAGAAGCATGAGCGAGGCGTTGGACATGGCGGCCACCGGGCCGCTTCGGGTCGGGATCGGCGGGCCGGTGGGCTCCGGCAAGACCGCGCTGGTCGAGGCATTGTGCAAACACATGCGCGGCGACCACGACCTGGTGGTGGTCACCAACGATATCTATACCGACGAAGACCGCCGCATCCTGGTGCGCGCCGGCGCGTTGCCGGAGGAGCGCATCATGGGGGTCGAGACCGGCGGCTGCCCGCACACCGCGATCCGCGAGGACGCCTCGATCAACCTCGCCGCGGTGGCCCGCATGCAGGCGCTGTTCCCGGCGGCCGAGATCTGCTTCATCGAGAGCGGCGGCGACAACCTGGCGGCGACCTTCAGCCCGGAACTGGCCGACCTGACGATCTATGTGATCGACGTGGCGGCCGGCGAGAAGATCCCGCGCAAGGGCGGCCCCGGGATCACCCGTTCCGACCTGCTGGTGATCAACAAGATCGACCTGGCGCCGCTGGTCGGGGCCGATCTCGGGGTAATGGCGGTGGACGCGAAACGCATGCGCGGCGAGCGGCCGTTCATCTTCACCAACCTGAAGGTCGGACAGGGCGTCGCAGAGATCGCCGGTTTCATCCGCGCGGCCGGCGGGATCGGTGCCGCCTGACACGACTCTGCGAGTATTCGAGAAACGCATGGGAAAACCTGATCATTTGCAGGAATTCGCGGATTTGCGCTACGGAACTCCAATATGGGCAAACACTGAGTTGTAACTGAAAAGATTGACTTGGCGGGTTTTGTTCGGCTCGATTGTGAGGTCGGCGAGGCATGCGTGGTGTCAGCCGCACCGACCGCGCCAGCCGAGCATTCGGCGCGTTTCTGCCTCAACATTTGAAGGGAGATGGAGATGTGCGGTACCTGCGAAATGAACTCGATGCTGTCTCGCCGCCGCCTTATGGCGGGGAGCCTGGCGCTGGCCGGCATGGCGGCGGGGATCGGCATGCTGCCCGGTTGCGCCACCGCCACCGCGCCGGCACCGAACGCTATCTCGCCGGATGCGGCTCTCGAGCGGATCATGGCCGGAAACACCCGATACGCTGGTAATACGTCGGTTAACCGGGACTTTGCGGTCGGCCGTGCCGACCGGGCGGCGGCACAGTATCCGGTTGCCGGACTGATCAGTTGCGCCGACGCGCGTGTCACACCGGAACTGGTGTTCGATCAGGGGCCGGGGGAACTGTTCGTGGCGCGGGTCGCGGGCAACTTCGTCAACGAGGACGGTCTGGCCAGCCTGGAATACGGGGTCGCGGTTCTCAACATTCCGCTGCTGATGGTGCTGGGACATTCCGGGTGCGGCGCCGTCGATGCCACGATCAAGGTCATCCAGGAAAATGCGCAGTTGCCCGGTCACCTGCCGCAGCTGGCCAACGACATGAAGCCCGGTGTCCAGGTCGCGATCGACAAGAAGCCGGCGGACCTGTTCGACGCGGCGGTCCGTGAGAACGTGCGCTACAACGTGTCCGTCCTGCAGTCGGCCGGCCCGATCATCTCAGCGGCGGTGACCGCCGGAACGGTCAAAGTCGTCGGTGGCGTCTACGACATCGCCACCGGCAAGGTGACGCTGGTCTGATTCGGAGGGCGGCGGTGCGGCGTCAGGCCGATGCCGCACCGCCGCCGACCCAAGCCTCGGCCAGCGGCGTGTCGGCGGCCGACAGGTCGTCGATGACGTCGAAATGGTTCCGGCCAGGGGCTTCGATCGCCTGCGCCCGGGCACCCAGGCCGGTCCAGATGTTCGCGAGCAGGGCGTTCTGACGTCGGAATTCCGGTCGCTCCCCGGCGCCGACCCAGCAGACCAGTTGGAGGCCCGGCAGTGGGGCCTGCAGAGCGGCACTCTCCGCCGCCGCTTCCGTCGGATCGAGCCGCAGCGTTTCGTTCATCCGCGTGCGCAGCAGCGGCCGCAGGTCGTGCAGGCCGCTGATCGAGGCGATACGCGCCAGACGGGCTCGCAGCGGGTCCGGCAACGGGCCGTCGGTACAGGCCATGCGCGTGACAAGGTGGCCGCCGGCGGAGTGCCCGGCAAGATGGATCGGCCCGGCCACCCGACCGGCCGCAGCCTCGACCGCCCGGCCGATCTGCCGGGTGATATCGGCGATCCGTGCCTCCGGGCACAGCGTGTAGCTCGGCACGGCGACGGCCCAGCCGCGGGCCACGGCGCCCGCCGCCAGATGCGACCAGCTCGACTTGTCGAAGGCCATCCAGTAGCCGCCATGGACGAAGACCGCGAGACCCTTGGCGGGTTCCTCCGGATGGAACAGGTCGAAGCGCTCACGCATCGCTTCGCCGTAGCGGAGGTCGATCTCCGCGCGGCCGGCATCGGCCATTGACCGGCGGAAATCGGCGGCCCGGGTCGCCCAGCGCGGCGGATAGCCATCGGCCCCCGCGATGTGCGCGCCATTGGCATAGGCGTCGTCCCAGTCGTGTATCATGGTGGCCTCCGGTAGCTTTGGGAAAGGTCGATCAGGCCATGACCGACTTCGCGAAGACCCGCGAACTGTTCCACATGCCGGACGGGATCATCTACCTCGACGGCAATTCGCTCGGCCCCCTGCCCAAGGCGGCGCAGGGCCGGGTGGCGGAGATGATGGCGGCCGAGTGGGGCGAGCGGCTGATCCGCGGCTGGAACGACTGCGGCTGGATGGCGCAGCCGAGCCGGGTCGGCGACCGGATCGCCGGGCTGATCGGCGCGCCTGCCGGAACCGTGACCACCGGCGACACCCTGTCGATCAAGGTCTATCAGGCGCTCGCCGCGGCCCTTGATATGCGACCCGACCGCCGCGTGATCCTGTCCGACACCGGCAACTTCCCGACCGACCTGTAAATGGCGTCGGGGCTGATCCGGTCGCTTGGTCGCGGGCACGAACTGCGGCTGGTCGAGCCGGAGGAAGTCGATGCGGCGATCGACGACAGCGTCGCGGTGCTGATGCTGACCGAGGTCGACTACCGCACCGGTCGGTTGCACGACATGGCCGGGCTCACCGTCCGAGCCCATGCCGCCGGCGCGCTCACTCTCTGGGACCTGGCGCATTCCGCCGGCGCCCTGCCGGTCGACCTGAGCGGCGCCGGCGCCGATTTCGCGGCCGGTTGCACCTACAAGTATCTCAACGGCGGACCGGGCGCGCCGGCCTTCATCTATGTGGCGCCCGAGCACCTGGAGACCGCGCGACCGGCACTGTCGGGCTGGATGGGGCACGAGGCGCCGTTCGCCTTCGACCTGGACTATCGCGCCGGCGCCCGGATCGAGCGGATGCGGGTCGGCACCCCGCCGGTCATCGCCCTCGCCGCGCTGGAGGCCGCCCTCGACTGCTGGGACGGCGTCGACATGGCCGATGTCCGCCGGGCCTCGATCGCTCTCGGCGACCTGTTCATCGCCGAGGTCGAGCGGCGCTGCCCGGGGCTGGAACTGGCGAGTCCGCGGGACGGCAATGCCCGCGGCAGCCAGGTCTCGTTCCTGTTCGACGAGGGCTATGCCGCCATGCAGGCGCTGATCGCGCGTGGCGTGATCGGCGACTTCCGGGCCCCGCGGACCATGCGCTTCGGATTCACCCCGCTGTATATCGGCGAGGCCGAGGTCCGGGCCGCGGCGGCGATCCTGGAGGAGGTCGTCGCCGGCCGTCTCTGGGACCGACCGGAGTACCGGATGCGGAGCGCGGTCACATGACCGGGCCCTACGATCCCGCCGCCGAAGGCGCGCAGATGTCGTTCGACGGGCGGATGTCCTATGGCGACTACCTGCGTCTCGACCAGATCCTCGGGGCCCAGACCCGGTTGTCGTCCGCCCATGACGAGATGCTGTTCATCATCCAGCACCAGACCTCGGAACTGTGGATGCGGCTGGCGATCCACGAGATCGTCGCGGCGCGCGCGGCGGTCGCCGCCGACGACCTGCAGCCGGCCTTCAAGATGCTGACCCGGGTGGCGCGGATCTTCGAGCAGCTCAACGGCGCCTGGGACGTGCTGCGCACCATGACGCCGAGCGAATACACGCAGTTCCGCGAGGACCTGGGCCAGTCCTCGGGCTTTCAGTCCTATCAGTACCGTGAGATCGAATACCTCCTGGGCAACCGCAACCGCGCGATGCTGCAGCCACATGCCCACCGGCCGGAGATCCACGAGCGGCTGATGGCGGAACTGGCGCGACCCAGCCTGTACGACGAGGCGCTGCACCTTCTTGTCCGCAACGGCATCGCGGTTCCTGCGGCGGTGCTGGAGCGTGACGTCGGATCGCCATATCTCGCCGACGATGGCGTGGTCGAGGCCTGGCGGGTGGTGTACGGCGACCCGCGCGCCCGCTGGGACCTCTACGAACTCGCCGAGAAGCTGGTCGACCTCGAGGACTATTTCCGGCGCTGGCGCTTCAATCACGTCACCACGGTCGAGCGGATCATCGGCTTCAAGCGCGGTACCGGCGGCACCGGCGGGGTCAGCTACCTGCGCCGCATGCTGGAGGTCGAACTGTTCCCCGAACTCTGGCGTGTCCGGACGGTGCTTTGAGGCGGCGCGGCGCTACAGTACGGTCCCCGACAGCGCCAGGATGTCGTCCTCGAGCTTGCCGGTGACGGCGGCGTAGAGGTCGCGGATCGACACGATCGCCAGCAGCTTGCCGTCCTTGACCACCGGCAGGTGCCGGTAGCCGGCGGCGGTCATGTGCTCCAGGGCCATCAGGACCGGCCAGTCCGGCGTGGCGGTGGCCGGCGAGGCGGTCATGACCTGCTCGACCGTGGTGGCATGCGAGTCGAGTTCGCGGTCGACGACCCGGCACATCACGTCGCGCTCGGTGAAGATGCCGACCAGGGCGCCGTCGGCATCGACCACCGGTACGGCGCCGATGTGGCGCTTGGTCATCAGGTGTACGACCGCACGCACGCTGTCGCCCGGATGGACGGTTACCAGCGACTGTTGGCTGACGGCGTCGGGGATGATGGTCTGGGGCATATTGCTCTCCTCGAAGTACTCTCCTTGGGGCGACTGGTCCCGGGACGGCTGGCCGGCTGGTCAGGCGGCCTCGGATGCGACGTGCGGCCTGGGCATGACGACGGCGCTGGCCACGGTCACCAGGGCCGCGAATACCAGGAAGCCGGTCGCGTAGTCGTGGCCGAGCGCCAGCAGCAGGCCGAACGTGCCTGGCCCGGTCGCAAGGCCGATGAAGGTGACGAACGAGACGGCGCCGGTGGCGGTGGCGGCGTGCCGGACTCCGGCCGCCTTGACGACCTCGGCGAACAGCAGGCCGTTCCAGCTCATGGCGACGCTGCCGAGCACCGCTGCCCCGAGCAGCACCATGGCGGTCGTCCAGCCCGGCGACAGCATGGCGGCGCCGGTCAGGCCCGCCGCCATGCCGAAGCCGAGGAGGCTGAGCACCAGTCGCGGCTTGCCGCTGGCCGTGGCGATGCCGCCGAGCAGGAAGCGGTTGGCGATCCCGGCGGTCTGGGCGGTCGCGAAGCCCAGGCCGGCGATCACCAGGGACAGCCCGGCGACCTCGTGCATATAGGCGACCAGATACACCACCAGCGACAGCTGGGCGCTGGCGAACACGACCGCGGCGAAGGTCAGGCGGCGCAGTTCGGGGTTGTCCCGGATCAGGGCCAGTGGCTCGACCAGCCGGCGCCGGGCGACCTTGTGGAATTTCGGCGTGCTGGGGTCGAGCCGCGGCCGCCAGCGCTCCAGCACCAGGGCGAGGGCCGCGGCCAGCGCCGCCCAGGCTGTCAGCATGCCGGTCCAGCCGCCCATCAGCACCAGGGTCGGCACCACCAGCCCGCTCACCAGCCGGCCGATGGTCATGCCGGATTGCCCGAGCGACATCGCCAGCGGCAGCTCCCGGCTCGCGGCGTGGCGGGCGATCATCTGGCTGCAGGCCGGAACCGACAGGCCGAGCGCTACGCCGTATCCGAGCGCCGAGGCCAGCATGGCCGGCGGCGAACCGGTGGCGAACAGCAGGGCCGCCGACCCGGCCGCCGCCAGGCAGACCTGCCCGCCGCGCACCGCGCCGTGGCGCAGCACGAAGCTGCCGGACAGCAGCGAGACCGGCATGGCGACCGCATAGCAGAGGGCGACGAACGGTCCGATCCAGCCGACCGCGATGTCGAGGCTGCGCGCGATGGTCGGCGCCGACACCTGGACCGACGCCATGGCCAGCGCCACCACGACCTGCACGGTGGTCGCAATCAGCACGGGCGGAACGGCATCGCGGGACAGTCGCATGCACGGAACCTCCCCGGTTCCCGTACATGGTATCGGCTGGAGGCCGGAAGGGGAACGGCGCGCGGGTCAGCGTGCGTGGGAACTCGACTCCTGGTCGCCGTACCGGATCGCGCGTTCGTAGGTCGCCTGCAGGTTCAGCCAGAACCGGGCCGACGTCCCCAGATGGTCGGCGAGCCGCAGCGCGACTTCCGTGGTCACCGCCCGCCGGCGCGCGACGATCTCGGCGAGATAGGCAAGGGGAATGCCGCTGGAACGTGCCAGGGCAGCCACCGACATGCCGATGGTCGCCAGCTCCTCGGCGAGCCGTTCTCCCGGATGGCGGCAGTGATCGGCCGGTCGCTCGATGCTGCGCGGTGGAGTGGGGAACATGCGAACCTCCGTTTCGGGGCCGGGAGGCCACCGGACAGTACAATGCCACTGCGGGTGCTCCGGTTCCGGTTGCACCGGTTGATCGTCGCCCGGACGGAAACAGGCCGTTGCCCGGACGGCCCTGGCATTCGGAATCCGGGTCGCCATGTGAGCCGTCGCGACGATGATCGCTTCGGCAGCGTGAATCCGTCGTGAACGACAACGGGAGACACCCATGGGACTGCTGATCGACGGCACCTGGCATGCGCGGGGCTACGACACCAAGTCGACGGGCGGCCGGTTCCAGCGCAAGGAGTCGGCGTTCCGGAACTGGGTCACCGCCGACGGCGCCCCCGGTCCGAGCGGCGAGGGCGGCTTCAAGGCCGAGCCGGGACGCTATCATCTCTACGTCTCGCTGGCCTGTCCGTGGGCGCACCGGACGCTGATCATGCGGGCGCTGAAGGGCCTCGAGCACGCGATCCCGGTCTCGGTCGTGCACTGGCGCATGGGCGACGACGGCTGGAGCTTCGCCGACGGTCCGGGCGTGGTCGCCGACCCGATCCACGGCGCGGCGTTCCTGCGCGAGGTCTACCTTGCGGCCGACCCGCGCTACACCGGGCGGGTGACGGTGCCGGTGCTCTGGGACCGTGAGACCGGGACCATCGTCTCGAACGAGTCGGCCGAGATCCTCCGCATGTTCAATGCTGCCTTCGACGGCGTGGGCGCCGCGGCCGGCGACTACTGTCCGGCCGGACATCGCGCCGAGATCGACCGGGTGAACGCGCGGGTCTACGACACCGTCAACAACGGCGTCTACAAGGCCGGGTTCGCCACCTCGCAGGATGCCTACGAGGAGGCGGTCGGCCCGCTGTTCGACAGCCTGGACTGGCTGGAGGAGCGGCTGTCGCGGCAGCGCTGGCTGGTCGGCGATGCCATGACCGAGGCCGACATCCGGCTGTTCCCGACCCTGGTGCGCTTCGACCCGGTCTATGTCGGCCACTTCAAGTGCAACATCCGCCGGATCGCCGACTACCCGGCGCTGTCCGGCTATACCCGCGACCTGTTCCAGACCCCGGGGATCGCCGCGACCGTCGACCTCGACCACATCAAGCGCCACTACTACCAGAGCCACCCGAGCGTGAACCCGACCGGCATCGTGCCGGCCGGGCCGGCGATCGACTACACGGCCCCGCATGGGCGGCAGGGGATGTAGGGGCGCTTCCGGCCCCCGCTGCCGATTTCGGCGGAGCGGGGGCGGCGGCGGTGCTCAGCCGGCCTTGGCGGCGGTGAACACGACCTCGATCAGATAGCCGTCGAGGTCGGACGAGCCGATGGTGGCGCGGGTCGGCAACTGCGCGGGGGTGAGCCACTCCTTCCACAGCTTGTTCATCTCCGGCTTCAGCTTCATGTCGGTGATGAAGATCAGGGCGGTGAGCAGGTGGTTCCTGTCGGAGCCGTGGGCCGCCAGCAGCTGGTCGGCCTGGGCGAGCACCGAGCGGGTCTGGCCGGCCATGTCCTGGCCCTTGTCCTCGCCGGTGATGCCGGCGAAGTAGAGGATGCCGTCGTTCTCGACGACCTCGTGGAGGACGTCGCCATGGGGGTCGCTGCGCTTGATCATGGTCGGTTTCCGGTTCGTTAGCGGGCAGTAGGGATAGAGTTGGGAGTATGGGCTCCCGTCGCGGCACGGCGGGTCGATCCGGCCGGGACGGTCGTGCCTATACCAACCCGTCGAGCGAAGTCGAGGCCGGCGCCTGCCAGGCCAGTTCGTCGGCCGTGAAGCCGGCCGGGGCGGCACGGTCGCCGTCGTCGGCGGCGAGCGCGGCGGGCCGGTTGCTGCTGGCGCTGGTCACCGACAGCGTATAACTGCCGGTGTAGTAGGAGTAGCCGTCGACATCGAGGTAGAAGGTTCCGGATTGCGACGGCGTGTAGGCCAGATAGGCGTCGTAGCCGGCGCCGCTGTCCCAGTTGTACGCCAGCAGATTGCCGCTGCTGTCGCGCACGTAGAGCTCCGGATCGTAGAGCGTGCCGCCGCCGCTGGCGTATCCGCGCGCCTCGATGATCACCGTCTGGCCGGCCGTCAGCTCGGTGCGGTACCAGTCGCGGTCGTACAGGCTGATGGTGCCGGTCACGCTCTGGCCGACGCCGACATAGCCGGACGTCGAGCTGTCGCCGGGCAGGTCGCTGGAACCCTCGGACACCGCCGGTGTGGTGGTGGTGTCGGTGCCGCCCGAGGTCGTGCCGCCGGTCGCCCGGCCCTCGTAGTAGCCGCTCGAGATGTAGTGCCGGGTCGCGGCCGCGACATCACCGCCGAACGCCGCCTGCAGGTCGGCATGCGCGGCCAGATAGCTGGTGCCGTCGAAGCTGACGCCACGCCCCTCGGCCTGCCCGGCGTTGAGGTAGTGCAGGGCGCCGGTCTCGCGCGCGGCGCCGAAGGCCTGGATCAGGTCGCCATGCGAGGCGATGTACTCCAGCCCGTCGAAGCCGACCTCACGGCCTTCGTAGACACCGGTGCCGGTGAGGTGGTCGCGCGCGCCGGCGGTGTTGCCCGCATACACCGACGCGATGTCGCCATACGAGGCCATGTACTCGTAGCCGCTGAACTCGGTATCGAGATAGCGCGACAGGAAGTAGTTCACCGAGCCGTCGTGGTCGAACAGGTAGTAGCGGGTCGTGCCGTCGGCCGGATCGGGATTGGACAGGGTGGCGCCACCGCCCTGCTGCAGCACGTCGACCGTCTCGTCGAAGCTCAGCCGGCGTTCCAGCGCGGCATCCGTCAGGGCCTGCACCGTCGCGACGCCCGCGCTGACCTGCGGAGCGGCGAAGCTGGTGCCGCCGATGCCGGCCCCCGGATAGTCCTCGCCGTCGGCGAGCACGTGGACATAGCCCGGATGATTCTGCGAGAAGTTCGACGGGTTGCCGGCGCCGTCGTGGCTGCCGACCGAGATCACGTTGCCGAGTGCCGCCGGGTAGATCGGCACCTCGAACGACGCGCTGGTACCCCCGTTGCCGGCGGCGGCGACGACATGGATGCCGCGAGCCGCCAGCGCGTCGATCTGCGCCACGTAGCTGGAGTCGTAGGAACTGCGGCCCCAGCTGATGTTGACGGCGCCGATGTGCCAACCCTGGTCGTGCAGCGAACTCAGCTGGCCTAAGGCCGAGGTGGCGGCCCCGGCCGACAGATAGCTCTCGCTGTTCGACGAGATCTGCAGGTCGATGCGTTCCAGTGCCGGGTTGGTGTACTCGACCGACTGCGCCACATAGGTACCGTGCGAACTGGTGCGGCCGCCGTCGGTGTCGCTGTTGCCGTAGTAGAAATCATAGGCGTACAGGCTGGCGCCGTGGACCGCCTCGAACTCGTCGACCACGCCGGAATCGACTATTCCAACCGCCCATACGCCCATCGACGTCCCCACACGGCATAATGCTCACGCTTTTATTGTATCGACTCCCCGATGCCCAAGCGAGGACCCAGACCGGGCGCGGGCGGAGCGGGTCGGTTCAGTTCAGTTCAGTTCAATTCAATTCAATTCAATTCAATGCGTCCCACACCGCCTGCGCGGCGGCGCCGTCGGCGGCTTCGGCGCGCAGCAGCAGGGACAGCAGCAGGCGGGCCTTCAGCGGCGGCAGACGACCGCCGGAAATCACCCCGCGCCGCGCCAGATCCATCTCCGACCCCAGGCGCTCGTAGGTCGCCTTCAGCAGATAGCCGGACTGGATGCGGGCCGCCAGCACCACCGGCATGCGGCGGGCCAGGCGCTCGACGTCGTCGACCACCCAGGCCGGGGTGTGGCCGCCGCCCATGCCGCCGAGCACGATGCCGGCATAGCCGAAATGCGCCGGGTCGTCGGCCAGTGCCGCCAGCAGCCCGCCGGATTCGCCGAGGCCCATGGTCAGCAACGCCACGCTGTCCGGGCCGGCGAGGGTTCCGTCCGACCAGGCCGCCGGCCGCCGGTGGCCGGTGGCGGCGTCGAAGGCGTGCTTGTGGGCGCGGTTGGGGGTGCCGACCAGGCGGACCCGGTCCTCCACCAGCACCCCGACCGGCCCGGCGACCAGGCTGTGGAACGCGTCGATCCGGTGCGGGCTGGCCTTGGCCACGTCGATGGCGGCGTGGATGGTGTCGAGCAGGGTCACCAGCACGCCGAGCTCGGCCGCACGGCGGCGGACTTCCGGGTCGGTCGCCGTCATCACCGCGGCCAGCAGGTTGCCGGGGCCGTCATGGGAGACCGACAGCGGGTTGCGCATCGCCCCGGTCACCACCACCGGGACCCGGCCGTCGAGCACCAGGTCGAGCAGGAACGCCGACTCCTCCATGGTGTCGGTGCCCTGGGTGACGACCGCCCCGTCGATCGCGCCGGCCGCCGCCAGTTCGTCGATCCGGGCTGCCACCGCCAGCACGTCGTCGACCCGCAGGTCCGAGCTGCCGACGACCTTGACCGTCTCGGCGGTTACCGTGGCGATCCGGTCGAGGCCGGCAACCGCGGCCACCAGGTCGGCGGCGGTCAGGCCCGGCTTCACGCCGCCGCCGTCGCCCTTCACCATGGCGATGGTGCCGCCCAGGGCCAGCACGGCGATCCTTGGCTTGTCGGTCATCGGGGTTCTCCTGAGGTGGTCGGCCTTGACGCGGCCGGGCGGGCGTTGTGGGATCTGCCAAAGCGATACACCGCCCGCCCGGGCGGTGCCAAGACGTCGCCGAAAGCGACGCACCCCCAGTCTCAAGGAGGAAGCCATGGCCGCCCGCGCTTTCGGTCCGCTGCAGGGCATGACCGTCATCGAGCTCTGCCACCACATGGCCGGCCCGACCTGTGGCCTGATGCTGGCCGACATGGGGGCCGACGTCATCAAGGTCGAGAAGTCCCAGGGTGGCGACGATACCCGCCGCACCGTTCCGCCCGGGATCAACGGCGAGGCCGCGTCCTTCATGATGATGAACCGCAACAAGCGGGGGATCGTCCTCGACCTGAAGACCCCGGAGGGGGCCGAGGTTCTGCGGAAGCTCGTGGCCAAGGCCGACGTGCTCACCGAGAACTTCCGTCCGGGCGTGCTGGAGCGGCTCGGCCTCGGCTACGAGGACCTGAAGAAGCTCAATCCCGCCCTGATCTACGCCTCGATCTCCGGCTTCGGCCTGACCGGCCCCTATGCCACGCGCGGCGGCTTCGACCTGGTGGCCCAGGGCATGAGCGGGCTGATGAGCGTCACCGGCGAGCGTCCCGACGGCCCGCCGGTCAAGGTCGGCCCGCCGGTCTGCGACATCACCGCCGGCCTGCTGCTGGCGCTCGGCATCTGTGCGGCATACTCGCACCGCCTGAAGACCGGCGAGGGCCAGCGGCTCGACACCTCGCTGATGGAGGCGGGGATCACCCACACCTACTGGCAGTCGGCGATCGCCTTCGCGACCGGGATCGCGCCGCGCGCCATGGGCTCGGCGCATCCGCTCAGCGCGCCGTACCAGGCGGTCGAATGCGCCGACGGCTACATCAACATCGCCGCCAACACCGCGCGCTTCTGGGAGAAGATGTGCACCATGATCGGTGCGCCCGAGCTGTTCGCCGACCCGCGCTTCATAAGCAACGGCGACCGTCTCGCCAACCTCAAGGAGCTGGAGGCCGAGCTGAATGCCCGGTTCCGCACCGATACCCGCGACGCCTGGCTGGCGAAATTCGAGGCCGAGGGCATCCCGGCCGGGCCGATCTTCGATATCCTCGAGATGCACCGGGACCCGCAGACCATCGCCCGCGAGATGGTGCCGACGGTCGAGCATCCGGTGGCCGGCAAGGTCCAGACCATCGGCCTGCCGATCAAGTTCCACGACACGCCCGGCAAGGTGGCGTCGCCGTCGCCGCTGTTCGGGCAGCACACCGCCGAGGTGCTGGCCGAGCTCGGCTATGCCGAGGCCGAGATCCAGGCCCTGGGGGCGGCCGACGCCGTGCATCTGGGCGACAACACGAGCCGGGAGGCCGCCGAGCAATGACTGCCGAAGCCAAATCTGGGGTGAGGGGTACCGCCGCGCTGTCCGGCACGGAGGACCTGCTGGTCCACATCGAGGACCGCATCGCCACCGTCACCATCAACCGGGCGGCCAAGCACAACGCCATGAACCTCGAGGTGTTCGGGGCGATCGGCAAGGTATTCACCGCGCTGGATGCCGACCCGGAGCTGCGCTGCGTGGTGGTGCGCGGCGCCGGCGGCAAGGCGTTCTCGGCCGGCGCCGACATCTCGGAGTTCGAATCCGTCCGCAAGGACAAGACCGCGGCGAAGAAATACGCCGAGCTGTCCGGGCCGTCGAACGATGCGGTGGTGAAGTGCCGGCACCCGGTGATCGCTTTGATCGAGGGGCTGTGCGTCGGTGGCGGCTTCGGCCTGGCGGCGCTGTGCGACCTGCGGATCTGCGGCGAGGGCAGCCGGTTCGGCGTGCCGGTCAAGCGCCTCGGGCTGGTGGAGTCGATGGAGGAGCTGGAGTTCCAGGTCAAGAAATACGGCGCCAACGCCATGCTGCAGATCCTGCTGGTCGGCGACCTGCTGAAGGCCGACGAGGCGCGGCACTACGGCATCGTCAACCGGGTGGTGCCGGACGATCAGGTCGAGGCCGCCGCCTACGAGTGGGCCGCCAAGATCGCCGAAGGTGCGCCGCTGACCGCGCGCTGGCACAAGCAATTCATCTACCGCCTGATGGAACCGGCGCCGCTGACCGATGCCGAGAAGGACAGCGGCTACGACGCCTTCGACACCGAGGACTTCCAGCGCGGCTACAAGGCGTTCCTGGCCAAGGAGAAGCCGAGCTTCGTCGGAAGATAGGATTTGAACGGTTCACAGCGATCACACCGGAACTGGGTGCCGGGCATGGCGGTTGTTCCCGCAGTCCAACCCAACCGATGGAGTTCGCAATGAACCGCGATCAGATTCAGGGCAATTGGAAGCAGCTCAAGGGCAAGGTCCAGCAGCAGTGGGGCAAGCTCACCGACGACGATCTCGATCAGATCGAGGGTCGTCAGGAGGAACTCGAGGGCCGCATCCAGGAGCGCTATGGCAAGGCCCGCGAGGAAGTCGTCCGCGAGGTCGACGACTGGCTCGCCCGCCACTGAGCCTCGAACTTTCTTGACGATGCAGGCGCGCCGGTCAGTCCCGGCGCGCCTGTTCGTTCATCCGGTCGTGGCGTTCGCGGATCGCCATCGGCCACGTGCTCTTGATGTAGGACATCACCGCGATGATCTGGTCGTCGCTCAGGACCCCGTCGTAGCCCGGCATGTCGGAGTTGTAGGCCGGATCGCCGATCACCCTGGCCGGGCCGTATTTCGTCAGCGCGAACAGGACCGGGTCGGGATGATGCCAGGTATGCCCGGTTGCGTCATGCGGCGGCGCCGGCAGTTTCCCGTCCGGCTTGCGGGCCTGCCAGTCCGGCTGGCCCTCGAGTTTGGCCCCGTGGCAGCTGGCGCACTGGTCGGCATAGAGCTGCCGGCCTTCGGCCACGGTCGCGGGGTCGCCGGGGTTGAGGGAGATACCGGACGCCGGCCCTGGCATCGGGCCGGGCCAAAGTGCGGCGAGACCGCCGAGCAATGCCAGCACCACCGCCGTGATCAGCACCAGTCGGGCGCGGGTCAGATGCACGGGCGGGCTCCCCTCATAGCTTCGTCGCGCGCAGCCGCAGGGCGTTGCCGATCACCGAGACCGAGCTGAGGCTCATGGCCGCGGCGGCGATCATCGGGCTCAGCAGCAGACCCAGGAACGGATACAGCACGCCGGCGGCGATCGGCAGGCCCAGCGCGTTATACACGAAGGCGAAGAACAGATTCTGCCGGATGTTGCGCATGGTGGCACGGCTCAGCAGCCGGGCCCGGGCGATGCCGCGCAGGTCGCCGCGCACCAGGGTCACCCCGGCGCTCTCGATCGCCACGTCGGTGCCCTTGCCCATGGCGATGCCGACATCGGCGCGGGCCAGTGCCGGCGCATCGTTGACGCCGTCGCCGGCCATCGCCACCACGGCACCCTCGCGCTGCAGGCGGGCGACGATGTCGGCCTTGTCCTGCGGCTGCACCTCGGCCTCGACCTCGTCGATGCCCAGTGCCCGCGCCACCGCCTCGGCGGTCGGCCGGGCATCGCCGGTCAGCATGACCACCCGGATGCCGTCGCGGCGCAGGGTCTCGACCGCGTCGCGCGAGGTTTCCTTGATCGGGTCGGCGACCGCGACCACGCCGGCGGCGGCACCGTCGATCGCGACGAACATGGCGGTCGCCCCGTCGCGCCGCTCCGCCTGGGCGATGTCGGCCAGGGTCTCGATCACGACACCCTGCTCCTGCATCAGCCGCTCGTTGCCGAAGGCGATGGTTCGGCCGTCGACTTCGCCGGTCACGCCGCGGCCGGCGTGCATATCGAAGGTCGCAGCCTCCGGAACCGCGATCCCACGGTCGCGGGCGCCGGTCAGGATCGCTTCGGCCAGCGGATGCTCGCTGCCGCGCTCCAGCCCGGCGACCAGCCGCAGCACCTCGGTCTCGTCGAACCCGGCGGCCGGCGATACCGACTTGAGTTTCGGTCGACCCTCGGTGAGCGTGCCGGTCTTGTCGCAGACCAGAGTGTCGACCTTCTCCAGCCGCTCCAGGGCTTCGGCGTTGCGGATCAGGACTCCCATCTGGGCACCGCGGCCGGTTCCGACCATGATCGACATCGGGGTGGCGAGGCCGAGCGCGCACGGGCAGGCGATGATCAGCACCGAAACCGCGGCGACCAGGGCATGCGCCAGTGCCGGCTCCGGTCCCCAGACGGCCCAGATCACGAAGGCCACGACCGCGATCGCCACCACCCCCGGCACGAACCAGCCGGCGACGGTGTCGGCGAGGCTCTGGATCGGCGCCCGCGAGCGCTGCGCGTCGGCGACCATGTCGACGATGCGCGACAGCATGGTGTCGCGGCCCAGCTTGTCGGCGCGCATGATGAACGAGCCGCGGCCGTTCAGCGTACCGCCGACCACGACGTCGCCGGGATTCTTCTCGATCGGCACCGGCTCGCCGGAAACCATCGATTCGTCGACCGAGCTGGAGCCCTCGAGCAGTGCCCCGTCGACCGGAACGCGCTCCCCGGGCCGAACCCGCAGGCGGTCGCCGACCGCCAGCACGTCGATCGACACCTCTTCGTCGTCGCCATCGTCCTTGACCCGGCGGGCGGTGCGCGGCGCCAGCTCCAGCAACGCCTTGATGGCGCCGCTGGTGCGTTCGCGCGCCCGAAGCTCCAGGACCTGGCCGACCAGCACCAGGAACACGATCACCGCCGCGCTTTCGAAATACAGGCCGATGGCGCCGTGTGCGCCCCTGAGGCTGTCCGGAAACAGGCCCGGGGCCAGCAGGGCGGCGAGGCTGTACAGGTAGGCGGCACCGGTGCCGAGGCCGATCAGCGTGAACATGTTCGGGCTGCGCAGGCGGATCGACATCCAGCCCCGCACGAAGAACGGCCAGCCGGCCCACAGGACAGCCGGCGTCGCGAGGATGCCCTGGGCCCAGCGCGCCCCCGGGCTTTCCAACAGCCCCATCAGCGCCGGCTGCATGCCGCCCATCGCCACGACAACGACCGGGAGCGAGAGGGCGCCGCCGATGATCATCCGGCGCGTCATGTCGGCCAGTTCGGGGCTCGGGCCGACATCCAGGGAGACGGTCATCGGCTCCAGCGCCACGCCGCAGATCGGGCAGGATCCGGGGTCGTCGCGGACGATCTCCGGGTGCATCGGGCAGGTGTACTGGATCTTGGCGGCGCCCCGCGGGTCGGCCGGTTCCAGCGCCATGCCGCATTTCGGGCAGTTGCCGGGCTCCGGGCTCCAGACCCCGGCGCACATCGGACAGATGTAGCCGCCGCGCCTGCGCTCCTCGACCGAAACTGCGCGGTCGGTGTGATGCTCATGCGCAACGTGAGGGCGGGCGTGCTGTCCGTGGTCGTGGTGCTGGTGGCCTGACATGGCTGCCTTCTCCGATGCCGTATGTTCCCGACCGCCCCTACTTGGGGCTTCCAGTGGTGGTAAGGTCAAGTCCGGTGGCATCGGACCGGTGGCCGTTCACCATCTTCATGGACATACAAGTAATGCAAGAAAAGGAATTCTTCTGTATTGAGTAAAACGAGCATTGTGCGGTAATGCCGCCGGCACGGCTCTCGCAGCGGGTCAGAGCGCCAGTTCGACTGTCGGCCCGGCCGGGACTGCCTGGCACAGCAGGATCTGGCCGGCCTCCGGCACGGCGACCGGGGGCCGGAGATAGCCGGTCGTGCCCCGCGTGAGCGGCGCCGCGCAGGTGCCGCAGCTGCCCGACCGGCAGCTGGCGGGGGCGTCGATGCCATGCGCCTCGGCGAGTTCGAGCAGGCTGCCGGCCTGCGGTGTCCAGGTGGCGGTGATCCCGGAGGCCCGGAAGCTGACCTCGGCGCTGTCGACGGCGGGTGCCTGCGCGACCGGGCCGGCCGGGCCGAAGGCCTCGGACCGGATGCGTTCCGGACGGACGCCGAGCCCGTCGAGGGCGGTCCGGGTGTCGGCCATGAAGCCGACCGGTCCGCACAGGTAGACGTCGTAGTCGTCGAGTGGCAGCAGCGCGCCCAGGGCCGTGCGGTCGATCCGGCCGGTGCCGTCGAAATCGCGGCCGGCGACGTCTTCCGGGCGTGGCGCGGTGTAGCGGACATGAGCCGTCAGGTGGTCGGGATGCGCCCGCGCCAACTGCCTGAGGTGGTCGGCGAAGACGTGCTCGCCGCCGTGGCGCGCGACATGGACGAACCAGACCCGGCGATGCGGCGCCCGCCGCCGACCCTCCGGCCCGCCGAGCAGGTGGTTCAGCATGGCGATCATCGGGGTGACGCCGATCCCGGCGGACAGCAGCAGCACCGGCCGCCGGCTGTCGGTGTCCAGGACGAAGCCGCCGGCCGGCCGCGCGGCCCGGATCGTATCGCCCTCGGCCAGGTTGTCGTGCAGCCAGTTGCTGGCGGTCCCGCCGGCCTCGCGCTTCACGGTGATGCGGTAGGCGCGGCCGTCCGGCGCGTCGGACAGGGTGTAGGTGCGGCGCACCGGCCGCGGTTCGCCGCCGACATCCAGCGCGAGCGGCAGGAACTGCCCCGGCATGTAGGCGGAGATGCCGCCGCCGTCGGCCGGCTGCAGGTGGAACGAGCGGACGGTCGCGCTCTCCTCGACGACCCTGGTCACCCGGAAGGGCCGGTCGCCGGATGCGCGTCCGGCGCCGAGCGCGCTTTCGGTTTCGCTCCAGGTACCGGTGGCGGCGAGCTGCGGCGCCGGCTCGGCGTCGCTCCAGCGCAACGGCACCGCCGCCTCGATCCGCAGGCTCTCGCGCAGCCGGAACCGCATCAGCCGCTCGGCCCCCGCGAAGGCCGCGACCTCCGGGCCGTCCCACATCACTTCGGCCTCGCCCGACAGCATCAGGATGTCGCCGCCCTCGAAGTCGACGAACAGCAGGCCGGTCGCCGGGTTCAGGGCGATGTTGCCGAAGGTGTTGAAGTAGAAGTTGCCGAGGAAGTCGGGCGCCGTCAGCACCGTCGTCCCGGCGTCCTCCGAGATCCGCACGAAGCCCGGGCGCCCGCCGCGGTGCGAGACGTCGACGCCATGCACCGGGTCGCCGGCGCCGGCACCGGGGGCGGCGGTGGCGATGAAGAAGGTGTCGGCGCTTTCGACAAGGTGGCGCGCCCGATCGTCCAGCAGAGTTCCGCCGCGTTGCACCGGTCGTCGCGCCGCAGGATCCGCGGGGTCGGAGACGAAACGCGGTGTCCGCGCCTGGATGTATTGCGGGCAGTTGCCGAAGCTCTGTCCGACCCGAACGGTGACCAGCCCGTCGGCCAGACTCTCGATCGTGCCGTTCATGCGGTTGCGTCGCCGGGTTTCCGGCTGGATGCCCAGCAGGCCGAGCGGCGCACCCGCGGCGAGTGCGGACACCAGCGGATCGCCATGGGTCGGCACCGCCCGGATCGTCAGGGTGCGCGGATCCGGCGAGGCCAGGAAGCCGGGCCGGCCGGTCAGGATCGAGGCCCATGGCCGGGCGTCCCGGTCCAGGCTGCCGACGATCAGGAACGGCAACCCGGCGAAGAACGACCGATGCTGGTCGGGCATGAAGTCGCGGACCGCCCTGCGCATCCCGGCCTCGGCCCGGGCGCGGATGCCGGCGCGTTCCTGCAGGGCGGTCTCGCCCTCGTGGGTCGGGCTGCCGGCGGCCGGCCAGCCGGGAAGGGGAATGTTTGCGGTCATGGTCTCGATCTCCTTCGGTTCGCCCGTCCGGGGGGCCGCGCCTGACTTATGCGGCCAGGCCGACGGCGCTGCGCGGCATCCCCACGAACCCCGGCAGTGCCTCGATGCGGGCGAGCCAGGCGCGGATGTTCGGATACGGCTCCAGCGACAGGTCACCCTCGGGGGCGTGTGCCGTGTAGGAGTAATGGGCGATATCGGCGATCGTCGGGGCGTCGCCCGCGAGATACGGCCGTGTGGCCAGCTCTGCGTCGACGATTCCAAACAGCGTGCTGGCGACGCAATGCGCCTTGTCGCGGTCGATTTCCAGGTTGAACAGGTTGCCGATGCGGGCCGTCGCCGGGCCCTCGGCGAGCTGGCGCGCGGCCACCGACAGCCAACGCTGGATGCGGCCGGCGACGATCGGGTCATCCGGGTACCAGCGCCCGGTCGCGTCGTATGCGCGGCACAGATAGACCAGGATCGCGTTGCTGTCGGCGAGCGTCAGGTCGCCGTCCTCGATCACCGGCAACTGGCCGAAGGCGTTGCGGGCGAGTCCCTCCGGCGAACGCGAGCCGGCCGGCCCGAACGCGGTGTCGACCAACTCGAACGGCAGGCCGAGCAGCGACAGCATCAGCTCGACCCGGTGGCAGTGGCCGGAGAGCCTGTGGCGATAGACGCGGATCGGATCGATGGGTGCGGGCATGGGTTTCCTCCCTTGGGTGCGAGCCCTGAAACCGGCTCGGTCCATCCAAGATAGGTGTTGGCATTCCTCGAAATAATCGATGGCTATTGCAATCCACTGTGCCGTTTGATGGAATAATCCAATGGACCGGATCGACGGCATGCGGGTGTTCGTGGCGGTGGCGGAGGCCGGCGGTTTCGCCCCGGCCGCGCGCTCGTCGTCGTTGTCGCCGCCGGCCGTCACCCGGGCCGTTGCCGCGCTGGAGCGGCGGATCGGCGCCCGGCTGCTGCACCGGACCACCCGCAGCGTGCGGCTGACCGAGGCCGGGGCCCGGTTCCTGGCCGACGCCAAGCGCATCCTGGCCGAACTCGACGAAGCCGAGGCGACGGCCGCCGGCGCCCATGGCGAGCCGCGCGGGCAGGTCGCGGTCACGGCCCCCCTGCTGTTCGGCAAGATGCATGTGACGCCGGTGGTGCTGGATTTCCTGGCGCGCTATCCGGAGGTCGCGGCCCGCACCCTGTTCGCCGATCGTGTCGTCGACCTGATGGACGAGGGCATCGACGTGGCGGTTCGCATCGCGGTGCTGCCGGACAGCACCCTCAGCGCGGTGCGGGTCGGTCAAGTCCGGCGGGTGGTGTGCGCCGCGCCGGACTACCTTGCGCGCCGTGGTACGCCGCAGGCGCCGCGCGACCTGGAGGATCTTGATTGCATCGGCTTCCAGTCGGGCCCGGCGCCGGCGCCCTGGGTGTTCCCGGGCCGCGACGGTGGCGGCGAGACGGTCCGTCCACCGATGCGATTGCTGGTCAACAACGCCGACGTGGCGGTGGCGGCGGCGATCGCCGGCCATGGCGTCACCCGGGTGCTGTCCTACCAGGCCGCGGACGCGGTGCGGGACGGCCGCCTGACGATCCTGCTCGCCGACCGCGAGCCGTCGCCGATCCCGGTACAACTCGTGCACCTGGAGGGGCGGCGGGCGGCGGCCCGGGTGCGGGCCTTCGTGGAGTTCGCGGCCGAACGGCTGCGGGCGGTGCTTGGGGCCGCCATGTAGGTGCGGCCGCGGACCGGCGGTGCCGAACTGAGCCGGTATCCAGTTGATATTTAGATAAAAATATAAAACTCCCTCGAGCTGTACCAAGGGTTCACTAGTTCGCCCGGAATCGAACGGTCACCTTCCCCGCCGTCACGCGGCCCGACGGGCCGCCAGCTTTTCCGGAGGATGACATGACCACAGCGACCGTGACCGCTCTCGACCGTTTCGACACGGAGCGCGCGACGGCCTTTGCCGACCGGGTGGTCGGCATGCTCAACGACGGCGCGATCGCGCTGATGACTTCGATCGGCCACCGTACCGGCCTGTTCGACACCCTGGCGGAGATGCCCGCTGGGACCAGCGCCGAGATCGCGTCGGCAGCCGGTCTGCAGGAGCGCTACGTGCGCGAATGGCTCGGCGCCATGGTCGTCGGCGGGTTCGTCGAGCACGATCCGACGCAGGCCAGCTACCGCCTGCCGCCCGAGCACGCGGCCAGCCTGTGCCGCAGCGCGGCGTCCGAGAACTTGGCGATGTTCGCGCAGTACGTCCCGTTGCTCGGCGCCGTCGAGGAGGACATCGTTGGCTGCTTCCGCAACGGCGGCGGCGTGCCCTACGAGCGCTACGGCCGGTTCCACGAGGTCATGGCCGAGGACAGCGGCCAGACGGTGCTGCCGGCACTGGAGACGCACATCCTGCCCCTGGTTCCCGGGCTGGCGGAGCGTCTGCGCGCGGGTATCCGGGTGCTCGATGTCGGCTGCGGGAGTGGCCGGGTGATCAACAGGCTGGCCTCGCTGTTCCCGAACAGCCGGTTCGTCGGCATCGACCTGTCGGCGACGGCGATCGGGGCCGCGCGCGACGAGGCCCGGCAACTCGGGAACGCCAACGCGGAGTTTGAGATCCGTGACCTGAGCGACTTCGACCGGACCGCCGAGCCGGGGAGTTTCGACTTCGTGACCAGCTTCGACGCGGTACATGACCAGAAGGACCCGGCGGCGGTGCTGCGCGGCATCCGGCGGTCGCTTGCCGACGGCGGCGTCTACGTCGCTCAGGACATCAAGGGATCGAGCCACCACCACCACGATCGCGACCACCCGATCGGGCCGCTGCTCTACACCGTGTCGTGCTTGCACTGCATGACCGTCTCTCTGGCCCAGGGCGGCGAGGGTCTGGGGGCCATGTGGGGGCGGGAGACGGCGCTGAAGTATTTCGCCGCAGCCGGTTTCTCGGACGTCACGGTGAACGAGCTCGAGCACGACATCCAGAACTACTGGTACGTCTGCCGGTCCTGATCTGCCGTCCGTGATCTGCCGTCCGTGACGGGCGGTCCCGCGGTCGCGACGGGTCACTCCGCCGCGATCGCGGGCTCGTTCTTTCCCATGTTGCCGAGCAGCCAGATCAGTCGCTCGGCGTGGTTGGCGAGGGCCAGCAGGTGCAGGCGTTCGTCCGGGTCGAGGGCGCGTTCCTCGGCCAGGTAGGCGGACCGTACGCTCTTCATCCCGTTACCCTGGTCGTCGGTCATCGCGGCCAGCATCGCCCGGTCGCCGGCGTCGTGCTCACGCAAGACGTCGCAGAGCATCAGGACGACGGTGTCGAGGCCTTCGACGACCGACGTGACGAACCTTCTGCCGACCTCGTTCGCCAGCAGGATCCGGCGCTCGGCGGCAATTCCCCAGACGGTCTCGGCGGCCGCGTCGAGCGCATGCTGGAAGCTCAGCAGCGCATTCAGTCGCTCGTAGGAATGCTGGGCCATGCGGCGCCCGGAAGCGAGGTCGTCGATGGTCTCGCGAATGGTCCCCGCCAGGACGCCGAAGGCCTCGTGGATCGGGCCGAATGCGCTGGGCGGCCGGTCGTCGCGCAGGGTGTCGAACATGTCGGACAGATATCCCACGAGCCGCGCCTGCTCGAGCGCCACGAGATCCATGCCGGTCTCGGTGTCGGCGGCAGCGTGCTCATGGACATATCTCGGGCGTGAGGCGACCTCGACCTCGGTGTCCGGCCAGATCCATTGCAGCAACCGTGTCGCCGGCGACAGCAGCGGCATCAGGACCAGCCCGGGTATCAGGTTGAACAGGATGAAGGCCGCCGCGATCTGGCCGCCGAGGTCGGTCGTGATGCCCTGGATGAGGGCGAGCATCAGCGGCACGTGGAACCAGAGCTCGACATAGAACAACGGCACCAGCAGGGCCGCGCCGGCGAGGTTGTAGAAGGTCTGGAACATGGCGATCTGTCGTGCCTGGCCCCTGAGATTCACCGAAAGCATCAGAGTGAGCAGCGACGAGCCGGCATTGGCGCCGTAGACGATCATCACCGACTCGGCGAGTCCGAAGACCCCGGACAGCTCGAAGGCGAGGACCACGGCCATCACGGCGATCGACGACTGGACCACGAAGCTGAGCAGGCAGCCGATCAGGAATCCGAGCAGGTAGGAGCCGTGCGTCCAGGACAGCAGGTCCGCGAACCACGGCGCGTCCGCCAGCGGCGCGACGCTGTCGTTCATGAGGTCGAGCCCGAAGAACAACATGGCGACGCCGAACACGGCGCCGATCACCGACCCGGCCGTCTTGCGGGTGTCGGCCTGGTAGAGAATCCCGGCGACGCCGATCAGGCACAGCACCACCAGCTTCACGTCGACCACCAGGATCAGGACGATCAGCGCGCCGAAGACGTTGACACCGACGATCATCGGCATGGCCTGGCCGACCGCCATCATTCCCGACCGCAGCATGCCGACGATGATGAACATGGTGGCGGCACCGCTCTGGGTGACGGAGACGATGGCGCCGCCCCAGAGCATGCCCGAGAATGGCGAGCGGGTGGAGCGGGCGACCAGGCCGCGCAGCCGCCGGCCGCTCAACCGCTTCAGGTGTTCGGTGAGGATCTGAAGGCCGCCGAAGAACAGGCCGAGGCCGGCGAGCAGCGATGCCAGAGTCGAGATCAAGATACACCCAAGTGTTCATTGTCGGCGCCGGCGCCTTGGCGCCGCGCTGAAAGATGACGGCGATCCAGGGCGGTCGACGAGGCTAACGCGTGCCGATCCGGGTTCCGTCTTGCTCCGCCAGCGCCGCGAACCATTGTAGCATCGGGCCAAGGGCGCGGCGCCAGACCTTCCAGTCGTGGCCGCCGTCGTCGATCCGGAGCTCGGCCGGGACGTTGTGGTCGCGCAGTTCCTCGAATAGCTCCAGCGTCGAGAACTGGGTGCCGAAGCCGTCGTCGTCGCCGGCCTCCAGGTAGATGCCGAACGATGCCGGCGGATGCTTGACCCGTGCCAGGAAGCGGCGCGGATGATTGGCCAGGAACCGTTGCGCATCGAAAGGCTCGCCGAACGAGCCAGCGAAGATCCGGATCATGCGCGTCGCATCGGCGGGTTGCCATCCCGGCTGTATGCGGTTCCACAGCGCCGAGCTGAGCGCCCCGATCGCGCGGTAGCGCTCCGGGTGCTCGAAGCCGAGGCGGAGCGCGCCGAACCCGCCCATCGACAGGCCGGCGACGAACCGGCCGTCGCGACCGGTATCGGCGCGCCAGGTCGCCTCGACATGGGCCGGCAGGTCGTCGCGCAACGCGGTGCCGTAGTTGCCGGGGCCGCCGATGTCGGCGGAGTCTACCCACCAGCTCTTCACGCCGTTCGGCATCACCACGATGAACGGCGCCAGCGCGCCGGCGGCAATCAGCGAATCCATGGTCTCCTCGACCCGGCCGTATTGCGGCCAGGCCCGCTCGTCGTCGCCGACGCCGTGCAGGAGATAGACCACCGGATAGCGCCGTTCCGCCGCGTCGGGTGCGTGATAGCCGGGCGGCAGGTAAATCGAGAATCGCATCGGCCCGGCCAGCGCCCGGCTGTCGAAGGACTGCGACCACAGCAGCTCGGCGGCGGCGGGGCCGGCGGGCAGCAGGCTCGTCATGGCGAAGACCGCTGCGGCGAGCACCCGCGCGGCGACCGCGGTTACGTGACGACGGATCATGGCAGGGACGCTCCCGAACAGGCGACAGGGCACTCCAGGCACGATGGATGCCGACCGGCGGATTTCTCCGGCCTGATCATCAGTGGTCGGCCGGGTCATCGTTGGTTGGATGAATCCGGGGCGACCAGCATGGTCCGTGCCCGCTCGGCCAGCGTCTCGGGGATCGCGCTCGGCCGCCGTGCCTCCATGTCCAGGTGCACCCCGAACTGCGACATCTCGGCGATCAGCGCCTCGTCGGTCGGCCGGGTCAGCCGATGCACCATGCGCATCGACGACCGGCCGACCTGGGCGAAGCAGGAATGGCAGTCGACCGGCTCGCCGAGGCCGGCCGGCTCGACCACCCGGAGCTGGAACTCGAAGGTCGAGTAGCCGATGCGGTTGTCGCGCAGGTATGCCGGCGTCATGCCGGCCCGTGTCAGGGTCTGGACGATGGCGGCCGAGAACCGATGGATCATCGCGTCGACGCCGAGACGGCCGGTACGGTCCAGGTCGCGCGGGATGACCGTATCGGTCGCGGTCCGCACCCAGGCCGGCCCCCAGGCCGGTTGCGGCCGGACCTCGCGGGCCGGGCCGTCCCACACCACCAGGGCATCGGCCGCGGCGCTGGCACCGATCACCGTCTGCTCGGTGGTGGCGCACAACTCGCCGTCGGCGCTGTCGTAAAGCTTGTGGCCGATCACCAGATCGCCGTCCTCGGCCGAGATCGGCGCCGACATCACGTGATAGCAGTCGCCGACGCGCAGCTCGCGCTGGTAGCGGGTGTGCCAGTCGACGGTGTGGGTGGCGGCCGGGTCCTGGCCGAGGGCCAGCAACGCCCGGTCGCCGGCCATCGCGAACTTCTCGTAGTAGCAGGCCACCGTGAAGTGCTCGACGAAGTCAGTCTCCCACGGGAACACGTTGGAGCGGAAGGTCTCGAAATACGCGCTCACAATCAGTCCTCCAGCCGGTAGAATCGGGTGGCGTTGTCGTGGAACACGGCCTTCTGCTCCGGCCGGGTGAGCCCGGAGAGAATGTCCAGGAAGCCCTCCAACTGCTCGCGGTAGCCGATCTTCAGGCTGGCCGGCGGAAAGTTGGATGCCCACATGCAGCGCTCGACTCCGAAGATCTCGACCGCTTCCAGCACCACGCGACGGTTGCTCTCGACGGTCCACGGCGCGTCCTTCAGGCCGAGTTCCGACAGTTTCACATGCACCCAGGGCAACCTGGCGATGCCGCGCATCTGGTCGCGCCACATCGCGAGGCCGGCTTCCGAGCGGTCCCAGGGAAAGCCGGTGTGGTTCAGGACCACCGGGGTCTCCGGGTGGCCCTCGATCACCGTCGCCGCCTCGGCCAGATGCCAGCACGGCACCCGCAGGTCGTAGCTGAGCCCGAACCGGGAGAGCGCCGCATAGCCGCGCCGCCAGGCCGGGTCCGACAGGCTGCGCGGGCCGTCCGGGCGGGCCGCGTCCGGGGTTCCCGAGGTGACCGGCTTCGAGCGGATGCCGCGCATCAGTGGCGACCGGCAGTGTCCGGCCAGCTTGTCCCCGACCGCCGGGTCGTCGAGCCAGACATGGCCGACGATGGCGTTCGGCAGCCCGTGCTCGGCGGCGACCGCGGTCAGCCAGCGGGTCTCGCCGACCTGGTCGTCGCGGTCCCACTCGGCCTCGACATGGACGGTCTTGACGATCCGGAAGCCCGCCGCATCCCGGCGGTAGTCCTCGGGCATGTAGCGGCGCTTCAGCGCCGTGTAGTCGCCGAGGAAGAAATGCGGTTCCGGATGGTCGCTAAGCCAAGGGTAGTAATTCCGTTCGATATCCCACAGATGATGATGGGCGTCGACGATGGCGAGGTCGGTCATGGCCGGATGGGTGCGGACGATTGCGGGCAGGGGTTGAGCCTGTCGAGCATGGCACGCGGCCGCCGAGCCGGCAAACGGCCCGGCCGCCAGGGGGATATCGAGATGGTGAAACGTATCGGGGTCATGACCAGCGGCGGCGACTGCGCCGGCCTGAACGCCGCGATCCGCGCGATCGTGCTGCATGCCGACACCCACGGACTGGAAGTGATCGGCATCGAGGACGGAACCCAGGGGGTCTACGAGCGACCGCTGCGGGCCCGGCGCCTGGACCCGGAGGAGTTCGACGGCATTCTGCTGCGCCGCGCCGGGACGATCCTCGGCACGGTCAGCCATGGCGACCCGTTCGCCTTCAGGATGCCGGACGGCAGCGTCGTCGACCAGTCCGACCGGATGATCGAGGGAATGCGGGCGCTGGCGATCGAGGCCCTGATCTGCATCGGCGGCGACGGTAGCTTCCGGATCCTCGACCGGCTGTGCCGGAAGGCCGGACTTCCGCTGGTCGGGGTGCCGAAGACCATCGACAACGATGTCTACGGCACCGACGCGGCGATCGGGTTCAATACTGCGGTCGAGGTGGCGGTCGAAGCGCTCGACCGGTTGCAGCCGACGGCACAGAGCCACGACAGGGTCATGGTGCTGGAGGTGATGGGTCGGGACGCCGGCCACATCGCCATTCACGCCGCGGTCGCGGGCGGCGCCGATATCTGCCTGATTCCGGAAATTCCGTACAGCTTCGACAAAGTCGCGGCGAAGCTGGCGGCGGTGAAGGCCAGCGGCCGCAGTTTCGCGCTGGTGGTGGTTGCCGAGGCGGTGACGACCGACAAGGGCGAGCCGATCGCGCATCGCAAGCCGGACGGCGGTATCCGCTACGGCGGCATCGGGCAGTGGTTGGCCGAGCGCATCGAGTCCGAGATCGGCGTGGATTCCCGGGTGACGGTACTCGGGCATGTTCAGCGCGGCGCCGAGCCGATCGCGATCGACCGGGTGGTGGCGAGCGCGCTGGGCGTGCATGCCGTCGACCTGGTCGTTTCCGGTCGGACCGGCACGGTCGCGGTCTGGAGCCGGCGCAGCGTCGGCGACCTGCCGATCGCCGAGGTGGTCAGCCGGACCCGCCTGGTCGAGGTCAACGACATTCTGGTGCGTACGGCACTCGGCCTCGGCATCTATGTCGGCGAGATCGGCGGCGACTGCACTTCCCCGTGACCGGCGACGCGCTACACTCCGCCGGTACTGAACCAATGAGGGAGCGGGCATGACGACGATAAACCCCCTGAAGCGGCGCCTGCAGGCCGATCAGGCGGCAGCCGGTGTGCTGATCACCATGCCGAGCGTCAATCTGGCCCAGGTGTTTGCCGGCGCCGGCTTCGACTGGCTGTTCATCGACATGGAGCACGGCTCGATCGATACGGCGGCCATGCACCACCTCATTGCCGCAACCGCCGGAACCGCCTGCGCCCCGCTGGTCCGCGTCCCGCGACCCGACCTGTCGCTCTGCAAACCGGCCCTGGACGCCGGCGCGATGGGGTTGATCTTCCCGATGATCTGCACCGCCGAGCAGGCGGCGGCGACGGTGCGCTGCATCAACTATCCGCCGACTGGCGATCGCGGCTGGGGGCCGTTCTACGCCCCGACCCGCTGGGGACTGCCCGGGCCGATGGAGTATTTCGAGGTCGCCAACCGGGAGTTGGCGAACATCGTGCTGATCGAGCACATCGACGCGGTCGAGAACATCGAGGCGATCATGGCGGTGCCGGGTATCGACGTCGCCACTGTCGCGCCGATGGACCTGGCCGTCAGCATGGGCTACCCGGGAGACCGCGACCACCCGGCGGTGGTGGCGGCGATCGAGAGGGCCGAGAAGGCGATCCTGGCGAGTCCGGCCGCTCTCGGCGGCATGGCGCTGTCGAGTGCCGAGGCCAACGCCAAGATTGCCAGGGGATACCGCTTCCTGGTGATGGGCTACGATGTCATGCTGATACAGCAGATCGCGTCTCAGTTGCTGGACGGGCTGGAACGCTGACGGCCCGTCGCTTCGTCAACGTCTCGTTTACCAGAGCGCGGTAGGTTGAGCGCATGGCAGCCAGCGAAGCTCCGTCGATACCCTTGAGGGACCGCCTCACCGCGTGGTGGCGAGGGTACGACGCTGCCGAATACGCCGCATGGCGGAGCGAACAGGCCGGATCGCCACGATCGCACTCCATGGAGGACCTGATCCCGAAGATGCCGGTGCTGTCGACCGTCGACCACGCGCGGGCCCGGATCGACGTTCTGCAGCGGTTGTTCGGCCCCGGGTTCGCGGCGCCCGGTGGCGGCGAGCATGCCGTCGAGATGGTCAAGCCGTTCGGTTTGACGCCCGAGCACTCGGTTCTCGACCTGGCGGCCGGCCTCGGAGGCGCGGCGACCGCGATCGTCCAGCGCTTCGGCGTTTGGATCACCGGCTACGAGATGGAGCCGAGCCTTGCGGAATGGGCACCGAACGTCGTGGCGACGCTCAAGGGTGGCGATCATGTGACCGTCCGCGGGTTCGCGCCCGAAGGATTCACCCTGCGCCCCAAGAGCTTCGACTGCGTGATCTCGCGCGAGGCGCTGTTCATGGTGCGCGATCGCGCTGATCTGCTGAAGACGGTCCACGGCGTCCTGAAGGCCTGGGGCCAGCTGATGATCACCGACTACGTGCTGCCGTCGGACCAGCCGCCGTCGGACCGGATCCAGTCCTGGCTGGAGTCCGAGGATCTCACCTACAAGCCGTGGTCGAAATCGGAATACGAGAAGGCCTTCGCCGAACTCGGATTCGACGTCCGGGTGGTCGAGGACCGCTCTGCGGAGCATCAGCAGCACATCCGCGACACCTTCGCGCGCTTCGTGCAGCATCTGGACGGCTCCGACCCGCTGGCCGAGGATCCCGCGCACCGCGCCGCGCTGATCGTCGAGGCCGAGCGCTGGGCCCGGCGGGCCTCGCTTCTGGAGAGTGGAGACCTGGCTCTCTACCGGTTCTTCGTGATCAAGCCCGAGCCGAAGGAAGAGCCGAAATGAGCGCCGGTTCTTACCGTGTTGACAGATGCGGTAGCCCTGAGTAGCTTCCGCGCTCTTCGCGATTCCGGAGACTAATGATGCGTGTGGCCAACTCGCTGAAGACGTTGAAGAAGCGGCACAAGGATTGCCGCATCATCCGCCGCAAGGGGCGCGTCTTCGTCATCAACAAGACCAACCCGCGTTTCAAGGCGCGCCAGGGCTGATCGTCGCTTCGGGCGGCGCCGGCAAGGCGTCGCCCCACGCGAACGATCGGTCCCAGCGTGCCCGTGGGACAGGCGGCCGACGGCAGCGTCGTGCCGCCTTTCGTGTTTCCGGTATTCGCCGAACGACCGTGCCCGCGGTGCCGTGGCTTGAATTGCACGGCTGCTCAGGCATCCTGGTTCCGCGCGGGGAACACGGCCGGGGAGATTGCCGATGAGGATGCCGGAGCCGGATCGGGCGGTGCTGGAGCGGCGCGGCGAGATCGTCGCGGCCCTGCGTGCCATCGTTCCGGGCGAGGGCGTGATCGCCGACGACCGCGAGATGCGACCCTACGAGTCGGACGGGCTGACCGCCTACCGCCAGCTACCGATGGTGGTGGTCCTGCCGGAGACCACGGCACAGGTCGCCGCGATCCTGAAATACTGTCAGGCGCACGGTATCAAGGTGGTGCCGCGCGGGGCCGGGACCTCGCTGTCGGGTGGGGCGCTGCCGCTCGCCGACGGCGTGCTGCTCGGCCTCGGCAAGTTCAACCGCATCCTCGACGTCGACTACGCCAACCGCACGGTGACCGCGCAGCCCGGGGTGACCAACCTCGGCATCACCCACGCGGTGCAGGACCGCGGCTTCTACTATGCGCCCGACCCGTCCTCGCAGATCGCCTGCTCGATCGGCGGCAACATCGCCGAGAACTCCGGCGGCGTGCACTGCCTGAAATACGGGCTGACCACCAACAACGTGCTGGGGGTCGAGCTGGTCACCATCGACGGCGAGGTGCTGCGGATCGGCGGCAAGCACCTGGATTCCGAGGGCTATGACGTGCTCGGCCTGCTGACCGGCTCGGAAGGGCTGCTGGCGGTGGTGACCGAGGTGACGGTCCGCATCCTGCGCAAGCCGGCGACCGCGCGCGCCCTGCTGGTCGGCTTCGGGACCAGCGAAGAGGCCGGCGCCTGTGTCGCCGCCATCATCGGCGCCGGCATCGTGCCGGGCGGCATGGAGATGATGGACACCCTTGCGATCAACGCCGCCGAGGACTTCGTGCATGCGGGGTATCCGCGCGATGCCGGCGCCCTGCTGATCGTCGAGCTCGACGGTCCGGAGGTCGAGGTCGACTTCCTGATCGAGCGGGTGCGCGAGATCGCCGAGGGCCATGGCGCCACCTCGCTGCGGGTGTCGCAGAACGAGGACGAGCGCAACGCCTTCTGGGCCGGCCGCAAGGCGGCATTCCCGGCGGTCGGCCGGATCTCGCCGGACTACATGTGCATGGACGGCACCATCCCGCGCCGGCAGCTGCCCGAGATTCTGTCGCGCATGACCCGGATGAGCGAGAAATACGGTCTGCGGGTCGCCAACGTGTTCCATGCCGGCGACGGCAACCTGCACCCGCTGATCCTGTTCGACGCCAACCTGCCGGGCGAGTTGGAGAAGGCCGAGGAATTCGGCGCCGAGATCCTGACCGCCTGCGTCGAACTCGGCGGCGTGCTGACCGGCGAGCATGGTGTCGGGGTCGAGAAGCGCGACCTGATGGGCACCATGTTCAGCGACATCGATCTGGAGCAGCAGCAGCGCGTGAAATGCGCCTGGGACCCCAAGGGCCTGCTGAACCCCGGCAAGGTGTTCCCGATCCTGCACCGCTGCGCCGAGCTCGGCCGCATGCACGTGCAGCGGGGCCAGTTGCCGTTCCCCGACCTGCCGCGGTTCTGATGGGGATGGCATCGCTTCTCGGACATCCTCATCCCGGACCGATTGGTCGCGGGCGAGGCGGCGCCGGGACGAAAAGGGCTTCAGCAGGGGAATGATACGCCCATGACCACCCTCCGTCCCGACACCGCGGCGCAGGTCCAGGACGCGATCGCCTGGGCGGTGTCCGAGGAGGCGCCGCTCGAGGTCGTCTCGCGTGCGAGCAAGCGCGCCGTGGGCCGGTCGATGCAGACCGGCCACACCCTCGATCTCTCGGCGCTGTCCGGCATCGGCCTGTACGAGCCCGAGGAGCTGATCTGCCAGGCCGGCCCCGGCACCCCGGTCGCCGAGATCGAGGCGGCCCTGGCCGAGCAGCGCCAGATGCTGGCCTTCGAGCCGATGGACCTCGGGCCGCTGCTGACCGGCGAGGCCGGGCGGGGCTCGATCGGCGGGCTGTTCGCCTGCAACCTGGCCGGGCCGCGCCGCGTCAAGGCGGGGGCGGCGCGCGACCACCTGCTGGGCTTCACCGCGGTCACCGGCCGGGGCGAGACCGTGAAGTCCGGCGGCCGGGTGGTGAAGAACGTCACCGGCTACGACCTGTCGAAGATCGTCACCGGGTCGTGGGGCACCCTGGCGGCCTTCACCGACTTGACCTTCAAGGTCCTGCCGGCGCCGGAGCACGAGGCCACGCTGGTCGTCAACGGCCTCGACGACGATACCGCGGTGCGGGTGATGAGCGCCGCCATGGGGTCGCCGCACGAGGTGTCGTCGGCTGCCTACCTGCCGATCGGCCTCGGCGCCGGCGAAGTGGCCGGCCCGGCGACCTGCATCCGGCTCGAGGGGTTCGGCCCGTCGGTGGCGGCCCGGGCGGCGGCGCTGGAGGCCGATCTGGCAGGCTTCGGCGGCACCCAGGGCGCGGTCGAGGGCTACCAGAGCCGCGACCTGTGGCGGGCGCTGCGCGACGTCGAGCCGCTGGCGGCCCCCTTCGACCGGCCGGTCTGGCGGCTGTCGCTGCCGCCGATGGCCGGACCGTCGGTGGTGCTGGCGATCCGCTCGGTGGTCGAGGGCGCCGACTACTACTACGACTGGGCCGGCGGCCTGGTCTGGCTGGCGCTGCCGCCGGCCGCCGACGCCCACGCCGGTACCGTGCGCGGCGCGGTCGCTGGCGCGTCGACCGGCCACGCTACCCTGATCCGCGCCGACGAAGCGGTGCGCGCGGCGGTCGCGCCGTTCCAGCCCCAGGACCCCGGCGTCGCGGCGCTGTCGGCGCGTATCAAGACCAGCTTCGACCCGCTCGGGATACTCAACCCGGGACGGATGACGGCGGGGGTATAGGCGGGACCGACATGCAGACCCATTTCACCCTGGCCCAGCTCGCCGATCCTGAGATCGCGGTCGCCAACGACATTTTGCGGAGCTGCGTGCATTGCGGGTTCTGCACGGCGACCTGCCCGACCTATGTGCTGCTGGGCGACGAGCTCGACAGCCCGCGCGGCCGCATCTACCTGATCAAGGACATGCTGGAGAGCGGCCGCGACGCCGGCGAGCAGGAGGTCCGGCATATCGACCGCTGCCTCTCTTGTCTCTCCTGCATGACGACATGCCCGTCCGGGGTGCACTACATGCACCTGGTCGACCATGCCCGGACACATATCGAGCGCACTTTCCGGCGGCCGTTCCTCGACCGGGCGCTGCGGGCGCTGCTGGCCAACCTGCTGCCGCGGCCGGGGCTGTTCCGGCTGGCGCTGCAGGCGGCCCGGCTGGCGCGGCCGTTCGCGCCGCTGGCCGGCAACCTGCTGGGCGGCCGGCTGAAGGCCATGCTGTCGCTGGCGCCGAAGCGGGTGGCGAAACGCTCCGACCTGGACCGACCGGGAGTGTTTCCTGCGATCGGCGAGCGTCGGGCCCGAGTAGCGCTGTTGCTGGGTTGCGCGCAGCGGGTGCTGGAGCCGGCGATCAACGACGCTACCATCCGGCTGCTGACCCGCCATGGCGTGGAGGTGGTGGTACCGGAGGCGGCCGGCTGCTGCGGCTCGCTGGCCCACCACATGGGCCGCGAGCATGATGCCCACGCCGCCGTGAAGGCCAATGTCGACGCCTGGTGGGCCGAGACCGTCGAGGGCGGCGGCGAGGGGCTGGACGCCATCGTCATCAACGCGTCCGGCTGCGGCACCACGGTCAAGGACTACGGCTTCATGCTGCGCGAGGACCCGGCCTGGCGCGACAAGGCGGCCGTGGTCGCGGCCCTCGCCAAGGACGTGACCGAGTTCCTGGAGGGCCTGGACCTGCCGGCGCCGGCGGCGCCCTCGGGGCTGACCGTCGCCTACCACTCGGCGTGCTCGATGCAGCACGGCCAGAACATCAAGACCCTGCCGCAGGCGCTGCTGACGGCGGCCGGCTTCGCCGTGAAGAACGTGCCGGAAGGCCATCTGTGCTGCGGTTCGGCCGGCACCTACAACCTGCTGCAGCCGGCGATCGCGAACCGCCTGCGCGAGCGCAAGGTGCGCAACATCGAGAGCGTCGAGCCGGACCTGATCGCCACCGGCAACATCGGCTGCATGAGCCAGATCGGCGGCGGTACCGCGATTCCGGTGGTGCACACCGTCCAGCTGCTGGACTGGGCGACCGGCGGGCCGAAGCCGGAAGCCCTGGCGGGGAGGTAGGTCCGCCGGTTCGGCCGTCGCTTGGCTCGTCCGATCGTTGCCTACGCCGTGTTCTGGCCGTTGCCGTTGCCGCGGACCTGGTCGAGGAATCCTGTGACCTCCTCGTCGAGCTGGTGGGCGTCCTTGGCCAGTGCCTCGGCGGCGGCCAGCACGGCCTCCGCCTGGGCGCCGGCGTCGTTGGCGACCGCCGACACCCCCTCGATGGTCCGGGTCACCTGGTTGGTGCCCTCGGCGGCGTCCTGGCTGGAGCGCGCGATCTCCTGGGTCGAGGCATCCTGCTCCTCGACCGCCGAGGCCACCGCCGTCACGTAGCCGTCGATCTCGCGGATCGCACCCGCGACCTCACGGATCGCCACCGCCGCCGACGCCACGCCGTCCTGCACTTCCTTGATCTGCTGGGTGATCTCGTCGGTGGCCTTGGCGGTCTGCCCGGCCAACGACTTGACCTCGCCGGCCACCACCGCGAAGCCCTTGCCGGCTTCGCCCGCCCGGGCGGCCTCGATGGTGGCGTTCAAGGCCAGCAGGTTGGTCTGCTCGGCGATGTCCTGGATCAGGGTCACCACGGTGTCGATCCGGCGCGCCGCCTGCTCCAGGTTCTCGACCAGCCGGTTGGTGGTCTCGGCCTGGTCGGCGGCCTCGCGGGCGCGCGTCGAGGACTGCGCGATCTTGCCGGAGATCTCGCGGATCGACGCCGACAGCTCCTCGGCGGCCGAGGCCACGGTCTGCACGTTGGCCGAGGTCTCCTGGGCGGCGTTCGCCCCGTCGATCGAGCGGTCGCGGACGGCGGCCGCGCCACCGGTCATCGCCTGGGCGTTGGTGGTCATCTCGCGGGCCGCCTGGCCCAACCGGTCGACGATCCCCTTCACCCGGCTCTCGAAAGCGTCGGCGAGCTGGACACGCTGCACCTGTCGCTCTTCCGACGCCCGCTTCTCGGCGGCGATCTGGTCGGCCTGAAGACGCTCGACCTCGATCGCGTTGTCCCGGAAGACGCTGACGAACGCGGCCATGCGCGCGATTTCGTCGGAACCCCGCTCGTCGACCTCGATGTCATGGTCGCCGCCGGCGAGCCGTTGCATCGCGTCGGACAGGGTGACCAGGCGCCTGACCACGTTGCGCGCCACGATCAGCCAGCCGATGGCCACGCCGATAAGGATGGCGGCGGCAGCCACCGCGCCGAGAACCGCGACGCTGAGCTCGATGGCGGCGGTGGCTCGGCGGGCATCGGTCGCCGCCGTCGACTGCGCGGCGTCGACAATGCCGTTGACCGTGCGATCGAAGGCGCTGGCGGCGCGCTGGGTTTCGGCCAGCGCCTCCAGGGCGGCGCCTTCGATGGACAGGACCGACTGCCGCCGCGAGAAGACGCTCTCGTCGCCGTCCGCGATCCGCGACAATTCCCGTACCGGCGCCAGCGCATCGGGGTCTACCCCGGCTGCTTCCAGCAGCAAGCGTTCCTGGTCGAGGGTGGTGGCGGATTCAGTGAAGGTGTCCCGGTAGGCCTGCAGCGCCGCGACGTCGACCGCGCCGGCGACGACGTTCAGCTGTCCGACCGCCAGGTTGCCGTCGGCCAGTACCCGCAGCATCTGAACCATTCGGTCGACATCGTCGGTGACCAGCGTGTCGATCCGGGTTCGCAGGTTGCCTGACAGCGTGGCACTGCCGGCCTTAAGGGACTCACGGGCCTCGTTGACGATCGGATCGATCGACTTGTCGAAGTCCAGGCCGAGTTCGAGCACCTCGTCGTCGATGCCGAGGCGCAGGGCCTCGTTCCGGGCCCGCGTCGCCTCGTCGCCATCCGCCTTGGCCTGCAACTCGTTACGCCGAAGGTTGAAGACCGAGGTGTCGCCCTCGCCATACAGCGCGAGCAGGTCGGCGAAGCCGAACAGGGTCTGGGCCTCGGGGGTGTCGGGAAGCTTCGCCATCGTTTCGGCCATCCGGGCGACGACCGTCGCGAACTCGCGCTCCTGGACGTCCAGGTCGGCCGGATTGTCGATGCGGCCGGAGCGCGACATGATCCCCATCAGCCGCTGCCCGTCAGCCGACAGGTTGAGGGCGTTGCGCAGCTTGCCGACCTCGTCGTCGACCAGTTGGTCGATGGTCGAGGCGGCCTCGTCCACGGTCTCGCCGCCGGCGGTGATCAGCATCCAGTTGGCGTCGTCGACCAGCGGCTGCATGGCGTTCAGGAAGCGGTCGTGCAGTTCCAGAACGCGCTTTCGGGCGGCCGACAGTTGCTGGCGCGCCGCCTCACGGGATGTCACCTCGGCCTCCAGCCGGGCCAGTTGCTCGGCCAGGCCGGTCGACAGTCCGCGGAGCTCGGTGGCGGCGTCGGCGCCGGTCTCGGCGATCTTCTGAAGATCCCGCTCGATGGCGCCGAGGCTGGCTTGCATCTGCGCCTTGACCGCCTCGCGACCTTCGTCGGTGCCGGCTGAGATCAGCCCGGGTGCGGTCGCGGCGACATTCGCGGAGTTCACCGCCAGCCGAAGGGAGGCGGTCACCGCCGGCATGGACCGGTCGGTGACGTCGCCAAGGGTGCGGCCGACCTGGGTGAATGCGACGACAGCGATCCCGGCCGCGAGCACGGTCAGCAGCGTCATGCCCCCGAATGCAAGGTACAGGCGTGGCCCGATACCGAAGCGCGCCCTCGTCCGGGTGCCCTGAGCCGAATGATCCGTCGAGGACTCGCTCATTGTTTTGTCTCTTAAGTTGTGTCGCTAGACAAGCGAACGTGACAGGCGTGGACGGGTCGGCCGCGGGCGGGTCGGGCTACGTGCCGCTCTGGCCGTTGACGCTGCCGCGGACCTGGTCGAGGAATCCTGTGACCTCCTCGTCGAGCTGGTGGGCGTCCTTGGCCAGTGCCTCGGCGGCGGCCAGCACGGCCTCGGCCTGGGCGCCGGCGTCGTTGGCGACCGCCGACACCCCCTCGATGGTCCGGGTCACCTGGTTGGTGCCCTCGGCGGCGTCCTGGCTGGAGCGCGCGATCTCCTGGGTCGAGGCATCCTGCTCCTCGACCGCCGAGGCCACCGCCGTCACGTAGCCGTCGATCTCGCGGATCGCACCCGCGACCTCACGGATCGCCACCGCCGCCGACGCCACGCCGTCCTGCACTTCCTTGATCTGCTGGGTGATCTCGTCGGTGGCCTTGGCGGTCTGCCCGGCCAACGACTTGACCTCGCCGGCCACCACCGCGAAGCCCTTGCCGGCTTCGCCCGCCCGGGCGGCCTCGATGGTGGCGTTCAAGGCCAGCAGGTTGGTCTGCTCGGCGATGTCCTGGATCAGGGTCACCACGGTGTCGATCCGGCGCGCCGCCTGCTCCAGGTTCTCGACCAGCCGGTTGGTGGTCTCGGCCTGGTCGGCGGCCTCGCGGGCGCGCGTCGAGGACTGCGCGATCTTGCCGGAGATCTCGCGGATCGACGCCGACAGCTCCTCGGCGGCCGAGGCCACGGTCTGCACGTTGGCCGAGGTCTCCTGGGCGGCGTTCGCCCCGTCGATCGAGCGGTCGCGGACGGCGGCCGCGCCACCGGTCATCGCCTGGGCGTTGGTGGTCATCTCGCGGGCCGCCTGGCCCAACCGGTCGACGATCCCCTTCACCCGGCTCTCGAAGGCGTCGGCGAGTTGAACCCGTTGAACCTGGCGGTCCTCCGACGCCCGCTTCTCGGCGGCGATCTGGTCGGCCTGAAGACGCTCGACCTCGATCGCGTTGTCCCGGAACACCGCCACCGCCCGGGCCATCTCGGTGACCTCGTCGCGACCGGTGGTGTCGACCTCGACACCGTGGTTGCCGCCGGCGATCGTCCGCATGGTGTCGGCCAGTCGCAGGAGCCGGCCGACCACCGCCCGATTGACGACCAGCCAACCGATGACGAGGCCCACCAGGATGCTGATCCCGGCGATTACCAACAGGGCGAGCTTGCTGCGCTCCACGGCCAGGGCGGCGACGCCGGCCTCTTCGTCGGCCTGCCTCATGGCGGTCGCGACCTGGACGTCGACGACCGCGTCGAAACGCTTCGCAAGCGCCTGAACCTGGGCGAGCGCGTCGGTAGCGGCCTGCTCCTCGGTGAGAACCTGCTGGCGCCGCTCGAAGATGTTACCGCTCTCCCGGCCGAATGCGATCAGGGCGCGGACCTTGTCGGCGACCGCGGCCATGCCGTCGATCTCGGCCAGCGCCTCCGTCGACTCGTCCAGGCTTTGCCCGGAGCTGACGAACGCGCCCTGCAGTACCGACAGTCGGTCCTTGTCGGGCGTGCTGGTCGCCGTGCTCATCAGCCCGATCACCAGGTTGGCCTCGGCCAGGGTCTCGAGCATCTGCCGCAGGCTGGCGACGTCAACCTCGACCAAAGTCGAGATCCGGTCCTCGAGGTTGCTCGACAGGTCGCTGCTGCCGCCGATCAGTGCGATCCGGGTGATATTGACCACCGGCACCACGGCCTCGTCGAAGCTCCGGCCGATCTCGCCGATCTCGCCTTCGAAGCGCTTGCGTTGCTGCTGGACCGCCTCGTACTGCTCCACCGTCAGGTCGACCCACGACAGCTCGCCCTTGCGGATCGCGAAGGCGGACCCATCGCCGAGGCCGAGGCCCATGAGATTGTTGGCCAGTTCGCCCAGCGTCTCGCCCTCGGCCGTCTTCGGCAGGCTGGAAATGGTCTTCTTCATGGCGATTGCAGCGGTCCCGAACAGCTGCTCTTCGGCGGCCAGGGCGTCCAGGTCTTCGATCCGGTTGGTGCGCGCCATGATGCCGAGCAGGCGCTGGCCCTCGGCTGACAGTGTCAGCGCGCCCTGCAGGGACGCGACCTCGACCTGGACCAGGCGTTCGATGGTGTCGGTGACCTCCGTGGTGGTGTCATCGCTGGCGACCCCCAGGTTGATGGTGGCGTCGTCGACTTTCGGCCGGATCACCGTCAGGAAGTCCCGATGCGACGCGAGGGCCTGGGCCATCGTGGCGGCGAGGCCGGCTCGCGCGACCTCGCGCCGCTCGACCGCTTCGTCGAGCGCGCCGAGCTGTTCGCGCAGACCTTGGGAGAGCGGGCGGATGGCTTCGCCGGTCGCTTCGTCGAAAGCGGCCAGCGTCGACGTCGCGGCGTCGACCTGGCGAAGGCTGATTTCCATCTCGGCCCGGGCCGCGTCGCGCGCCGCGTCGGTGGTCGCGGAGATGATGTTCGGTGCGACGGAGGCCGCGGTCGCCGACTCGGCCGAGAGCTGGAAGCTGGTGGCGAGGACCGGAATGGCCTGGTTCGTGATGTTGTCGAGGGTGCCGCGGACATTCTCGAAGGCGGCCCATGACAGCCCGACCGCCATCACGGTCAATGCCGTCGTCGCTCCGAAGGCCGAGTAAAGTCTGGGTCCGATGCCGAACCGTGTCCGGCGCTCCGAAGGTGCGGAATCGGCGTCCGCTTCCTTCTCCGTCATTGGCATTCCTCCCTTGCTCACCTTACTTTGATTGAGTGGCCCCGAGGTGAGTTCGGAGTCGCTCTTGACTAGTCGCTTCGAGACGCGTCAGTTTGTCGACGAGCCGTTGGCCCAGAATCTCTCGTTCGCCTGGATCTCGGTAAGATACACCGTCTCCATACCCTGGTTGTCGTTGGCACCGAATCTCATTTAAGTGCGGTCAGGCTCAAAGGCTGCGGGATCGTAGATCGCCTTGAGAAACGACTTACGGCTAACGTCCGCGCCCTCGAAGGTCGGGCCTGTCCGAAGACGATCTTGCCGGCCGAGACACCGGCCGCCTCCACCGAGGCGTTGGCGGCGACGAGCCATGTAGCAGCTACCGGCAGTGCCTCTCCAAAGACAGTCCGGGTCATCTTGGTTTGTCCTCCCAATCCCGAATAGCCTGACTCAACGTTGCAGGACAAAGGTTAACGTTAGGTTGCCGGCAAAAACTCGTCATGAGGTTCTGTTGCGGACAGGAGGACGACCATGACCGTGCGGCGGCGATTGACAGTATTTACAATTATTTTATTTAGCTTTTGCCTCATCGCGGCGGCGAGAGGGGACCAGAAGGACCCCAGGCTGGACGCGCTGTTCGCGGAGCTGTCGGTCGCCGACGGCGCGGACCGGGCTCAGGCCCTGGAGGCAAGGATATGGTCGATCTGGCTGGAGCCGCCGGCCGGCCCGGGGATCGCCGAGGCGATGCAGCGCGGCCTGCGGATGATGGCCCTGGGCCAGGGTCACGACGCGATGCGGGCGTTCGACACGGTGGTGGCCGCGGCGCCCGGCTACGCCGAGGGCTGGAACAAGCGCGCCACCATACGGTACGCCCTGGGCGATCTCGACGGCTCGATCGAGGATATTCAGCGGACCCTGGCCCTTGAGCCGCGGCATTTCGGGGCGCTCTCGGGGCTCGGGCTGGTCCGGCTCGCCCAGGACAAGCCGGCCGAGGCGTTGGAAGCCTTCGAGCTGGCCCTGAAGATCCACCCGAACCTGCCGAGCCGGCCGAATATCGAGGCCCTGCGCGACCAGGTGCGCGGCAGACCGCTGTAGCGACGTCTTCTCCCCGTTGCCGCGGCGGCCGACGCGACTATGCTGCGGCCGACGGCTGGCGATGGGAGACGAGACGATGGCGGAGACGTTCGATCTGGTGGTGCGCGGCGGCACGGTGATGACGCCGTCCGGGGCGACGGCGACCGATGTCGGTGTGCGCGGCGGCAAGGTGGTGGCACTTGGCGATCTCGGCGGCGCCGCGGCCGCGGCAACGCTCGACGCCAGGGGGCTGCACGTGCTGCCCGGCGTGATCGACACCCAGGTGCATTTCCGCGAACCCGGACTGGAGCACAAGGAGGACATCGCCCACGGCAGCAAGGCGGCGGTGAAGGGCGGCGTCACCGCCTTCTTCGAGATGCCGAACACTTCGCCGCTGACGCTCGGCAGGGCCGACCTTGAGGACAAGCTGCGCCGCTCGGCCGGCCGAGCCTGGTGCGACCACGCCTATTTCGTCGGCGGCTCGGAGGACAACGTCGCCGATCTCGCCGATCTGGAACGCCTGCACGGCTGCGCCGGGGTCAAGGTGTTCATGGGCTCCTCGACCGGCTCGCTGCTGGCCGACAAGGACGAACTGCTGGCCCGCATCCTGGCCAACGGCCGGCGCCGCGTGGCGGTGCATGCCGAGGACGAGGAACGCCTCAAGGAGCGCCAGCACATTGCCAAGGAGGCGGCGCACCCGCGGGCCCATCCGATCTGGCGTGACGAGGAGGTGGCGCTCAGGGCGACCAAGCGCATCGTGAAGCTCGGCACCGAGGCCGGTCGGCCGGTCCACGTCCTGCACGTCACCTCGGCCGAGGAACTCGAGTTCCTGGGCCGGCACAAGGACGTCGCCACCGTCGAGACCACGTTGAACCACCTCACCATGGCGGCGCCCGAGTGCTACGAGCGGCTCGGCTCCATGGCGCAGATGAACCCGCCGGTGCGCGAGGAACGCCATCGGGCGGCGCTGTGGCGGGCGATCGCCGACGGTACCATCGACGTGATCGGCTCGGACCACGCCCCGCACACCCTGGAGGAGAAGCAGCGGCCGTACCCGTCCAGCCCGTCCGGCATGCCGGGCGTGCAGACCCTGCTGCCGCTGCTGCTCGACCATATGGCCAAGGGCCGACTGACCCTGCAGCGGCTGGTCGACCTGACCTCGGACGGGCCGCACCGGATCTACGGCATCGCCGGCAAGGGCCGGATCGCCATGGGCTGGGACGCCGACTTCGCGATCGTCGACCTCAAGGCCGAGCGCGAGATCACCGACGCCTGGATCGCCAGCAAGTGCGGCTGGACGCCGTTCGCCGGCATGAAGGTCACCGGCTGGCCGATCGCCACCGTGGTGCGCGGCCATCTGGCGATGAAGGACGACGAGGTCCTCGGCACCCCGGTCGGCGAGCCGGTGCGGTTCTGGTCGACGCTGCGGGGGAAGTGAGGGCTTCTCGAATCGCCGCCTGGGCTTTCCATAGTCGGATTGGTAACATGTAACCGATCCTGAATGGAGGCCGCCATGCCGTCCGAATCGAGACCGAAGTCGTCCCGCGCGAAGGTGCACGCGTATCGCGCCCGCTTGCGCCTGCAAGGGCTCCGTCCAGTCCAGATCTGGGTTCCGGACGTTCGTTCCCCTCACTTCAGGACCGAGGCGCATCGCCAGTCGCTTGTGGTCGCAGCGGCGGATCGAGACACCGACGATCAGGCTTTCATCGACTCCGTCGCCGATTGGGGCGAGGGCGGTGAATGAGGCGAGGCGAGATCTGGACGGTCGCCGGCGGCACCGGCTACGCGGGTAAGCCTCGACCGGCCATTGTCATTCAGGACGATAGCTTCGATGTGACGGCATCGGTCACCATCTGCATTCTCACGACCATTGAAACCGACGCGCCGCTGATTCGCCTCCCCATCGAACCGAGCGACCAGAATGGCCTGCGGCTGATCAGCTGGCTCATGGTCGACAAGATCGTCACCGTGCCGCGCCTGAAAGTTGGACAGCGGCTTGGCCGCCTGGACGACCAGGATGTTCTGCGGCTCAACCGCGCCATCCTGGTCTTCCTGGGACTGGCAGCTTCGCCACGATCACAATCGGCACACCGGTAGCACTGTGGCATCGAGCCGCGGGGAGATGGCCGCCTGCTTGCCCCGTCACAAATCCATAGCCGAGAGGTGACGGCGATGGCCACGACCAGGGTCTACTACAACAGCGCCTGCCCGGTGTGTGCGGCCGGGATCGCCGACCAGAAGCAGCGGCTGGAGGGCTGCGCGGCCGAGGTCGAGTGGATCGACGTGCATGCCGACAACGCCCGGGTCGGGGAGATCGGCGTCGAGCTGGAATTCGTGCGCGAGCGCCTGCACGTGGTGGATGCCAGCGGTGCCAAGCGGATCGGTTCCGAGGCCTTCGAGGCGCTGTGGGGCCTGACCCCGGGGCAGGGACGGTTGGCCCGGATCAGCCGGCTGCCGGTGCTGCGCACGCTGTTCCGCTGGGCCTACAACGGATTCGCCGCGGTCCTGTACCGGTGGAACCGGCTGAACCGGCGCTGGTAGCACGGTTGGCAAGGACATCGCCGCGAGGCATCGACGGTGGACACCGCCGACCGCCGGTGAATCAGGTCGGCGGAACCACCCAGGGATGGCGGTGCTGGTCGAATACCGCCTGGGTCGGAGCCGGGAAGCCCGGATCGGCGAAGCAGCCGACGGCGACGGCGACCATTTGCGGCATTCGCGACGGATACCAGAATACCGTCGACCCGCATGCGCCGCAGAAATGGAACGCGATGGAGTGTCCGCTGTCGGAACTCCGCTCAAAGACGGTGCTCGGCCCCACGGCTTCGGTCGAGGCGGCGTCGAAGAACGCCCCGATCCCGAACGGCCCGCCGGTCCGTCGCTGGCACTCCAGGCAATGGCACAGCGATATCTTCAAGGGCTCCGCAGGGCACCGGATAGCGAGCTTCCCGCAGGAGCAGGTGGCGACGCGCGTCATGACATCTTCGCCGCCGTTCAGCCGTCGCGCCCGACATTGCCGCTGCGGACCGGCACGCCGAATTCGCGGTGGCAGATCTCGGCCAGTTTCGCGACGCCCTCGTGGATCGCCTCGACCGACGGATGCGCGAAGCACAGGCGCAGCTTGTGGGCGCCGGCCGTCGCGTCGGCCGACCATTCGCCGCCCGGGTTGATCGCGACGCCCTCGGCACCGGCCGCCTTGAACAGCCGGGCGGTGTCGACGGCGTCCGGCAGGGTGACCCACAGGAAGATCCCGCCCTTCGGGGTGCCGAACTCGGCGGCCGCGCCGAACTCGCGGTTCACCGCCTCCATCATCGCCTGGCACTTGGTCTTCAGGGTCCCGCGCAGCTCGGCGACATGGGCGTCGAAGGTGCCGGCCAGGTATTCCGCCAGCACCATCTGCTCGAGCGCGCCGGTGCCGCCGTCGGTCTTCAGCGGCAGCATGCGGCTCAGCACCGGCCATTCGGCGACGATGTAGCCGACCCTGAGCGCCGGTGCGATCGACTTGGAGAACGAGCCGCAGTAGACGACCCGGTCGCCGCCGGGCAGGCCCTTGATCGCGGTCGGACGCCCGCCCTTCCAGATCAGGTCGGCGTAGCAGTCGTCCTCGACGATCGGGATGCCATGGGCGGCGGCGAGGCGCAGCAGCTCGACCCGGCGCTCGACCGGCATCACCGAGCCGGTCGGGTTCTGCACGGTCGGGATGGTGTAGATGAATTTCGGCGTCGTGCCCTTGGCCTTCAGGCCGTCGAGGATGTTCGACAGCGCGTCCATCCGGATGCCGTCGCCGTCGAGCGGGGCGCCGACGTAGCTGGCGCCCAGCTTCTTCAGCCGGGTCATGGCACCGCCGTAGCAGCCCTCCTCGATGATCGCGGTGTCGCCCGGCTCGATGAACACCGCGTTGATCAGGTCGAGGGCCTGCAGCGAGCCGGAGGTGACCAGGATGTCGTCGGCCGCGCAGGCGAGGCCGGCCTTGGTCTTCAGGTGCCGCACGATGCCCTCGCGCAGCGCCAGATAACCCTGCGGTCCGCTGTTCAGCCCGTAGGTGGCGAGCGTGCGGCCCTCGCGTGCCAGCACCGCCGCGGCGGCGGCCACCAGATCGGCGACCGGCACGGCGTCGGCGTCGTTGTGGCCGCCGACGAAGTTGTATTTCGGAAAGCCGCCGAAGCGGGCGGCGGGGGCCGGCAGGTCGGCGCGCAGGAACGGCGTGTAGTCGAAGCTCATGGCGTTTCCTCGATCGGAAAGATGACGCGGCGGAAGGGCGGCGGCTAGCGAGTGTAGGGGACGCGGACCCCGGGTGTCTGGGCGGGGAAGTCCTTGGTGTTGCGCGTGACAAGGAGCATCGATCGAATGTCGGCCGATGCCCAGATCACGGCGTCCGGCAATTTGATCCGATGTCTCCGGCGCAATTCAATGGCGCGCTCTGCGATATCGGCTGCGAGCGGTATGACCGTGAAGGTCGCCAGGAAGCGGCGCGTCGCTTCTTCGACGCCGGGATCGGCACCAACCATCACCTCCATCCAGGTGACGATGCTGATCGCTTTCTCGTCGTATCGCTCCAGTTCCTCGCGGGCCTCGGGAACGGCGTTCAGGAAGTCGACGAGAATGTTCGTGTCGAACAGCGCTTTCACCATTCGCTACGGACTTTCTCTTGATACGTTAGCCCGTCGATCCGGGGTTGTCCCCAGAGACCGAAGGCGTTCTCGGCCTCTCGGAGGCGCCGTTGCTTAAGATAGTCTGCCACAGCCTCACGAATGAGCGCGGCACGTGATCGTTTCTGCTGCTTCGCGAGGCGGTCGAGGTCGCGGATCTGATCCTCTTCGATGTCCACGAGTGCACGCATGGCTGGTATCCCCGAGAACCGGCATGGCGGATATATGATATCGGCATGATATATCGATAAGTGGCCGGTTTCCAGCAACAGGAGCGCTGTCGACGTGTCTCGCTCAGTTCTTCGCCTTCTCCCCGGTCACCACCGGCCCCACCCGGTCGCCCAGGATAGGGAACCGCACGACGCCGTCGGACGCCTCGTAGACCCATTCCTCCAGCGGCCCGGCCTTGTTCAGGGTGTCGGGATCGCCCAACGCCTTGCGCAACTGCTCCTTGGTGGCGGCGTGCTCGGACTTCTTGACGATCTCGGCCTTGGAATCCGCGAAGCAGCCGGCGAGCGCCAGGGTGGCGGCGAGGGCGAGGGCAGTCAGGACGTGGCGCATGGTTCGGCTCCGGTCGAAAGGCGATGGGGTCAACCTACAGCAACGAGCCACCGCGTCATCCGCTCCGCTGACCGTGCACGAGAAGCGACGCTCCATCCGGGCTCCCCCCGATCAGGCGCCGCAGCACTTCTTGTATTTCTTGCCCGAACCGCAGGGACACGGCTCGTTGCGTCCGACCTTATCGACCCTGCGTGGTTCGCCCTTCGGGTTCATCTCGCCATCGACGTAGACCCATCTTCCGTCCTCGCGGCGGAACTCGGATTTCTCATGGTGGACATGCAGTTGCCCAGCCTTCTTGTAGCGGGTCGCGAACTCCACGGTGCCGGTTTGGTCGGTTTCGCCGCCGCCACTCGTCGCCTGGATTTCGAGGCCCAACCATTCCGCGGACCGTGCCAAGTTCTCGGCCTCCGACTGATCGAAGGTCGAGCGGGCCTCGCTGGCGTGGGTCTGCGCGATGTGATCGAGCTCCTCGATGACGTAAGCGGTGTAGCGCGAGCGCATCAGCGCTTCCGCCGTCGGGGCCGGCGCACCGCCGATGATCGGTCCGCAGCACGCCCCGAGGCTGGCGCCGGAACCACAGGGGCATTGTTCCGTGGGTTGCATTCTGATGGCCTGACGGTTGGGGTTCAGCTATCCGAACTTAGCATCGGGGAGAGAGCTCATCGAGACGGGCGATCGGCTGTCCGTGAATGCGGCTGGGCCGGCCGGCACTGCGTCAAGGTCGCCGAGCGTCCTCCAGGATCATCGCCGACGCCTTCTCGGCGATCATGATGGTCGGGGCGTTGGTGTTGCCTGTCGTCAGCACCGGCATCACCGAGGCGTCCACCACCCGCAGCCCGTCGAGGCCGTGGACCTTGAGGCGCGGGTCGACCACCGCCGTCGGGTCGGTGCCCATCCGGCAGGTGCCGACCGGGTGGTACAGCGTGGTGCCCTCGCGGCGCGCGAACTCCTCGATCGCGCCCGGGGCCGTCACGTCGGGGCCGGGCCGGATCTCGGCGACGCTGTGGCGGGCCAGGGCCGGTGCCTGCAGGATGCGCCGGGCGTGGGCGAAGCCGGCCTGCATCACCCGCACGTCGTCCGGGTCGGTCAGGTAGTTCGGCCGGATCTTCGGGCGCGCCAGCGGGTCCGGTCCGTCGACCATCACGGTGCCGCGGCTGGCCGGGCGCGTGGGGCAGACGACAAGCGAAATGCCGGGCTCGTTCTCCAGGGTCAGCACCCGGCTGACATCGTAGCTGGCCGGGGTGAACAGCAGCTGCAGGTCCGGGCTCGCCAGTCCCTCCCGGCTCCGGCAGAACACCATGGCGCTGGTCACGCCGAAGGTCAGGGCACCGTTGCCGAACAGGGCATAGCGCAGGATCTCGCCGGCGACCCGCGGCAGCCGCGACAGTTCGTTCATGGTCACCGCGCCCTGCACCCGGTGCACGACGCGCGCGACGTAGTGGTCGGACAGGTTGCGCCCGACGCCGGCCAGGTCGTGCAGCACCTCGATGCCGTGGCTCCGCAGGTGCTCGCCCGGGCCGATGCCGGAGACCTGCAGCAGATGCGGGGAGTTCACCGCGCCGCCGGCCACGACCACCTCGCGGGCCGCCCGGACAGTGCGGTCGCGACCGCGCTGGCGGAACGCCACGCCGGTGCAGCGCCGACCCTGCATCAGCAGCCTGGTCGCCACCGCGTCGGTCTCGACCAGGAAGCCGGCGCGGCCGCGGGCGCGCTTCAGGTAGGTCCGGGCCGTCGATCCGCGGAACCGGCCGACCCGGGTCATCTGGCTGTAGCCGACGCCCTCGGGCTCGGCGCCGTTCAGGTCGGGGCTGAGCGGAAACCCGGCCTGCTGGGCGGCCTCCACGAAGCGGTGGGTCAGCGGCAGGACGGTGCGGTAGTCCTCGACCTCCAGCGGCCCCTCGCGGCCCCGAAATTCCTCGTCGCCGCCGCTGACATAGTTCTCCGACTTCCGGAAGAACGGCAGCACCTCGTCCCAGGTCCAGCCCCGGCAGCCGGCCTGGGCCCAGCTGTCGTAGTCGGCCGGGTTGCCGCGCACGTACAGCATGCCGTTGATCGACGAGCTGCCGCCCAGCACGCGGCCGCGCGGCCAGTGGATGGCGCGGTTGCCGGAGCTCGGCTCGGGCTCGGAGGCGTACATCCAGTTGACGCCGGGATTATGCAGCAGCTGCTTGACCCCGGCCGGGATGTGGATGAACGGGTGGCGGTCGGGCGGCCCGGCCTCCAGCAGTGCCACGCTGGCACCGCCCTCGCTCAGCCGGTCGGCCAGCACACAGCCGGCCGAGCCGGCGCCGACGATCACGTAGTCGAAGATGTCGCTGTCCATTGGGGACCCCCGGTGAGGGCCCGAGCATCGCAAGCTTCGCCGCCGCGGATCAACGGCCTACCGATGGAACCGGTGGAATTACCTTGCGGCATCTTGCGCTCGGCCGCCGAATGCCCAACCTTGTGTCGCGAACAGGCATTAATATGCAGATACACAGTTTGTTGCGGAACGAGGAGATCCCGTCATGACCGCCTGCATCGTCGGTTGGTCGCATCTGCCCTTCGGAAAACGCGAAGGTGACGATGCCGAGAGCATGATCGTGAAGGTCGCGGCCGATGCGGTGGCCGACGCCGGGCTCGAGCCGAAGGACATCGACGCGGTGTTCCTCGGCCACTTCAACGGCGGCTTCGAGAAGCAGGACTTCACCGCCTCGCTGGTGTTCCAGGCCTCCGACGACTTCCGCTTCAAGCCGGCGACCCGGGTCGAGAACGCCTGCGCCACCGGCAGCGCCGCCGTCCACCAGGGCCTGACCCTGATCGAGGCCAAACAGGCGCGGCGGGTATTGGTGGTCGGGGTCGAGAAGATGACCGCGCTGCCGGGCAAGGAGATCGGCGAGACCCTGCTGAAGGCCAGCTACCTCAAAGAGGAGGCCGGCATCGACGGCGGCTTCGCCGGCGTGTTCGCGCAGATCGCCCAGGCGTATTTCCAGCGCCACGGCGACCAGTCCGATGCGCTCGCGCGGATCGCCGCCAAGAACCACAAGAACGGCGTCGCCAACCCCTATGCGCAGATGCGCAAGGACCTCGGCTACGAGTTCTGCCGCGACGTCAGCGAGAAGAATCCGTTCGTGGCCGGCCCGCTGAAGCGTACCGATTGCTCGCTGGTGTCGGACGGGGCCGCCGCGATCGTGCTGGCCGATGTCGAGACCGCGCTCGGCATGGACAAGGCCGTCGCCTTCCGGGCCGCCGCGCATTCAAGCGACTTCCTGCCGATGTCGAAGCGCGACATCCTGAAGTTCGAGGGCTGCACCTCGGCATGGCAGAAGGCGTTCGCGCAGTCCGGGCTGAAGCTCGACGACCTGTCGCTGGTCGAGACCCATGACTGCTTCACCATCGCCGAGCTGATCGAGTACGAGGCCATGGGCCTGGTGCCGGAAGGCCAGGGGGCGCGCGCCATCGCCGAGGGCTGGACCCAGAAGGACGGCAAGCTGCCGGTCAACCCGTCGGGCGGGCTGAAGGCCAAGGGCCACCCGATCGGCGCCACCGGCGTGTCGATGCACATCATGGCGTCGATGCAGGTGCGCGGCGAGGCCGGCGACATGCAGGTTGCCGGGGCCAAGCTGGCCGGCATCTTCAACATGGGCGGGGCGGCGGTCGCCAACTATGTGTCGATCCTCGAACCGCTGCGATAACTCCATGACATACGGCGTCCGGCTCGCGCGTCCCGACGAGCTGGACGCCTTGTCTGCCATAGAGGTCGCGGCCGACGGCCGCTTCCAGGCAACGCCCTATGCCGCCCTGGTGGCCGGCTACCCGACCACCGAGATCGCCGACTTCGCCGATGCCCAGGACCGTTGGGGACTGTGGGTGGCGGTCGCCGGTGACGACCGCGCGGTCGGCTTCGCGCACTGCAAGCCGGTTGGCCGCGGCACGGTCTATGTGGCCCAGCTGTCGGTGCATCCGGACCATGCCGGCAACCGCTTGGGGGCCGTGCTGCTGGAGCGGGTCGCGGCGTTCCATGGCCCGCGCGGCGTGCGGCGCCTGACCCTGACGACTTTCCGCGACATTCCCTGGAACGGCCCGTACTACGAGCGCCTCGGCTTCCACGAGGTGCCCGACCTGGCGGCCGAGGTGTTCCTCGGCCGCCAGGTCGCCGAGCAGGTGCGCTCCGGATTTCCAGAGGAGTCACGGGTGGCGATGGCCTGGGCGATCGGCTGATGCCGGCTCCACGGGCAGCGTCCCGAAGGCCGGCGCCCTAACCCGGCGCCGACACGAACCGCAGGTGGCCGGTCTTGATCCATACCACCGCACCATCGGTTCCGGCGATCGCTTCGGTCCAGCCTTCGCCCGGCAGCCGCAGCCAGGAGTGACGGCGGAACCGCTCCTTGCCCTCGGAAAAGCCGCCGTCCAGCACGAACAGCTCGGCGCCGCCCTGCCAGACCAACTCCACCTTCGTTCCGGCCGCCCAGCGCTCGACCCGAACGTCCTCGCGGGCATCCCGGAACAGCGGCGTCACCGAGACGCCCGGGCGCACTGGATCCACTACCGAACCGATCCTGTCGGTATCGATGATCACCTGGGTCCGGTCGTCGGGATCGAACTGCCAGAGCTTCACCATGATCGTGCAGCCCGGGGCCGAGGCCGGGGTATGGCGCGAGGTCGGCGGGTTGCGGACGTAGGTGCCGGCGGGGAAGTCGCCGTGCTCGTCCTGGAAGACGCCCTCGAGCACCACGAACTCCTCGCCGCCGCCATGAACGTGGGCGGGAAAGCGGCTGTCGGGATCGTAGCGCACGATGGTGGTCGCCCGCGCCACCTCGTCGCCGATGCGGTCCAGCATCCGGCGGGAAACGCCGGCCGTGGGTGAGTCGATCCAGTCGATTTCGTCGGCGTGCATCGCCACGCGCTTGTCGAAGTCGGCGTTGATCTGCATGCCGCGTTCTCCTTCCGGATCAGGTCGCGACGGATGCGCTCGGCCGAACCGAGACGCGCTCGCGCCATGCCTCCAGCTTGGCACAATCGTCCTGGATCGCCAGGTTCACGAATTCGGCAATGGCGGAACCGGCCATGGCCCCGCAGGCCGCGAAGATACCGGGGATCGCCACCGGCCGCCCGGTGCTGTTCGAGGAGAGGCGTGCGCGACCGCCCCGCGAAGGCTGATCCGAGGCATCGAATATAGAGCCGAGAATTGACCGAGATCAGCCGGCTGCCGGTCGGCTGCTGGTATCGATGGGCGATCCGTTCCGTACAGGCCCACGGGCATGAGCACAGCCAGCCCCTTCCCGACGCACGACGATCGCGAATCACCCGACTCCGACGGCGCAGTTGCGGCCGGCGTGGTGACCGCGGTCCACGGTTCGGTGGTCGACCTGCGGTTTGCGCCGGGGGGGCTGCCGGCGATCTACGAGGCGGTGACCATCGACCGCGACCCGGGTCCGCCGCTGATCGCCGAAGTTCAGCAACACCTCGATCCAGCCACGGTGCGCTGCGTCACCCTCGGCGGCGCCAGCGGGCTCCGGCGCGGGCTCCGGGCGCAGGCCACGGGCGGTCCGATCCGGGTGCCGGTCGGCGAGCCGGTGCTTGGCCGGCTGTTGAACGTCGTCGGCGAACCGGTCGACCATGGCGATCCGATTCCGGCCGGCGTCGCCCGCCGACCGATCCATGCTCCGGCGCCGTCGCTGCGGCGGCAGAGCGTGGCGCTCGAGGTGTTCCATACCGGCATCAAGGTGATCGATCTGCTGGCGCCGATGGTCAAGGGCGGCAAGGCGGCGATGTTCGGTGGCGCCGGGGTCGGCAAGACCGTGCTGATCATGGAACTGATCCGGACCACCGTGGAACGCCATTCCGGCATCTCCGTGTTCGCCGGCATCGGCGAACGTTCGCGCGAAGGCCATGAGCTCCTGCTGGAGCTCCGGCAGTCCGGGGTGCTGCCGCGTACCGCGCTGGTCTTCGGCCAGATGAACGAGCCGCCGGGGGCGCGCTGGCGGACCGGCCTGACGGCACTGGCGATCGCCGAGCATTTCCGTGACGACGCCCATGAGAACGTCCTGTTGCTGATCGACAACGTGTACCGGCTGGTGCAGGCCGGCGGCGAGGTCTCGGGCCTGCTCGGGCGGCTGCCGTCGCGGGTCGGCTACCAGCCGACCCTGGCCGCGGAGGTCGCCGAGTTCGAGGAGCGGATCGCCTCGGTGGCAGGGGCCGCGATCACCTCGATCCAGGCGGTCTACGTACCGGCCGACGACCTGACCGACCCGGCCGTCGCGGAGATCTTCAGTCATCTCGATTCCTCGATCGTGCTGTCGCGCGACATGGCGAGCGAGGGCATGTACCCGGCGGTCGACCCGCTGACATCGACGTCCAGTCTGCTGGATCCGCGGCTGGTCGGCGAAGCGCACTACCGGACGGCCCAGGACGTCAGGAAGGCGATCGCCCATTACCGCGAGCTTCAGGAGATCATCACTCTGCTCGGCATCGAGGAGCTCAGCGCCGGCGACCGCCTGATGGTCGCCCGGGCGCGTCGGCTCATGCGGTTCCTTACCCAGCCGTTCATGGTGACCGAGGCGTTCACCGGCAAGCCGGGCCGGGCGATCGAGCTGGAGGCGACGCTGGCCGGATGCCAGGCGATCCTGGAAGGCGAGGCCGACGGCTGGGCCGAGAGCTCGCTCTACATGGTCGGTGACCTCGACGAGGCGCGCGAAAAGGAAACCGGGGGCGGCGGGTCGTGAAGCTGTTCGTCACCACCCCGTTCGCCGTTGTCGTCGAGGCCGACGAGGTCGGGCAGCTGCGCGCCGAAGACGCCACCGGCGCCTTCGGCATCCTGCCGGGACACGCCGATTTCGTGACCGTGCTCGCAATCTCGGTCGTCACCTGGCGAGACCGGGCCGGCGCCGAGCACCACGTCGCGGTGCGGGGCGGCGTGCTCGACGTCCGCGGCGGCGACCGGATCGACGTGGCCAGTCGCGAGGCGGTGCCGGGCGACGACCTGGAGCGGCTCGAGGCCGAGGTGCTGACGCAGTTCCGACAGCGGCTCTCGGACGAGCAGGCGGCCCGGACCGATGCGCAACGCCTGTATCTCGCCGCGATCCGGCAGATCAGCTTGTACCTGCGTCCCGGACAGGCACCGGTGCGCGTGCGCGACACCGTGGCGGATGAACTGGGAGGTCTCGGGTGACCACCGATCCGGACCATCCCGACCAGCTCGACGACGCGGTCAAGACCAGGCGCGAGCGACGGCAACACTGGCGGGCCGAGGGCGAACGCCCGATCGGCCGGAACATCGCCCTGATCGGCGCCCTGGGCTGGGCGATCGTCGTCCCGACCCTGCTCGGCCTGTTCGCCGGTCGCTGGCTGGACCGTGAGTTCGATTCCGGCCTGTTCTGGACCCTGGGGCTGCTGGTGGTCGGCCTGACCGCCGGCTGCGCGCTCGCCTGGAAGAGGATGCAACGGGAATGATCGACCAGGCGATGATCGTGACGGCCGGCTCGCTGTTGCTCGCAGCGGCCCTCGGTCTGGGGCTGGGCCGGCTCTACTTCATGGCGGTGCGACGGACCGCGGCGATGTATGGCACGGTCGCCGACTGGCGCATGCCGGCGGCATTGACGGCGGGCCGGATGCTGGCCGCCGCCCTGGTGTTCGTCGGTGCCGCGCAGTTCGGCGCCGGGCCGCTGCTCGCCGCCTTCATCGGGTTCCTGGTCGCGCGCCGGCTGGCGCTGCGCGGCGGGCGGGAGGGCATGGCGTGACCGCGTCCTCGCCGCTGGCCAGCGCGCTGGTCGTCCAACTCGGGCCGGTTCCGATCACGCGGGCGGTGGTGACGACCTGGGCGATCATGGCCGCGCTCGCGCTCGGCGCGCATTTGGTGACCCGTCGGCTGCGATCGCGCCCGGACCGCCGGCAGATGGTCGCCGAGCTGCTGGTGATGGGCATCGCCGGGCAGATCAAGGATATCGTCGGACGCGATCCCCGGCCGTTGCTGCCGTTCATCGCCACGCTGTTCATCTTCCTGGTGACGGCCAACCTGTCCGGCCTGCTGCCGGGGACCCAGGCGCCGACCGCCACCATCGAGACCCCGGCGGCGCTGGCCGTCATCGTGTTCGCGTCGGTGCACTATTTCGGCATGCGGGCCCGCGGCCCGCTCGGCTACCTCGCCAGCTTCGCGAAACCCAAGCTGATCATGCTGCCGCTCAACGTGCTGTCGGAGATCACGCGGACCTTCTCGCTGATGGTTCGGCTGTTCGGCAACGTCATGAGCGGCGAGTTCGTGATCGCCCTGGTCGCCGCCCTGGCCGGTCTGTTCGTGCCGGTCCCGCTGATGGCGCTCGAGGTGCTGGTGGGGCTGGTGCAGGCATACATCTTCACTGTTCTCGCAACCGTCTTCATCGCCGCCGCCGTTGGCGGCGAGGGATGACCGCAGGAGGCACCATGGATCCCAAACTGCTCAGCATCATCGGCGCCGCCCTCACGGTATCGATCGGTTCGATCGGCCCGGCACTGGCGGAGGGCCGCTCGGTGGCCGCGGCGATGGACGCCATCGCCCGGCAGCCGGAGGCCGCCGGTACCATCTCGCGCACGTTGTTCGTCGGGCTCGCCATGATCGAGACCATGGCGATCTACTGCCTGGTGGTGGCGCTGCTTCTGCTGTTCGCCAACCCCTACGCCGGATGACCATGGAGCTCGACTGGTCGACCCTGGCGCTGCAGGCGCTCAACCTCGCCATCCTGGTCTGGCTGCTGCACCACTTCCTGTACCGGCCGGTGCTGCGGACCGTCGATGCGCGGCGTGCCGAGATCGATGCCCAGTACGCGGCGGCGGCGAAGGCGGAGAGTGCGGCGGAGGCGCTGCGCGTCGATATCGAGAAGCAGCGGGCCGAGGTTCCCGGTGCCCGCGCCGCCACCATGAAGGCGGCGACCGCGGAGGCCGAGCAGGCAGCCGCCGATCGGATCGGGCAGGCCGAGGCCGAGGCCAAGGGGATTCTGGTGGAGGCGCGCGGCACGATCGCCGACGAGCGCGCCCGGGCCCTGACCGAGCTGCGGGGGATGGCCGTGGACCTCGGGGCCGAGATCGCCGGGCGGCTGCTCTCCGAGATCCCGGTCGAGGGTCGGGCCGAGATCTGGATGCATCGGATCGAGGCGCACCTCTCGACCCTTCCCGCCGAGCAGCGTGACGAGCTCACGGCCGGCCGGGACACTGCCCGGCTCCGCGTCGTCACCGACATGGAACTCCCGGAGCCGGTCCAGGCGGCCTGGCGGTCGCGGCTGCGGGCTGCGCTCGGCCCCGGCCTCGATGTCGATTTCGCCGTCGACGAGACCTTGCTGGCGGGCGCCGAACTGCATTTTCCGGACACCGTGCTGCGCTTCTCCTGGCGCAGCGCTCTGGACACCATCCGATCGGAGCTGGCCGCCGATGAGCACGCTGGCTGACGAACTGCGCGGCTGGGTCGGCCGCAACCGCGGGCGGATCGCCGAGTTGTCGGTCGCGCCACGCTTCGAACGGATCGGCCGGGTCGAGCGGATCGGTGATGGCGTCGCGATGGTATCCGGCCTGCCGGAGGCCCGCCTGGACGAGCTGCTGCAGTTCGAGAACGGCGTCCAGGGCCTGGCGGTCGAGCTCGGCGAGGACCTGATCGGCTGCATCCTGCTCGGGGAGTCCAGCGGCATCGCCGCCGGCGGGCTGGTGCACGGGACCGGTGCTGTTGCCCGCGTTCCGGTCGGCGACGCGTTGCTCGGCCGGGTGGTCGATGCCCTCGGGCAGCCGCTCGACGGCGCGGCCCCGCCGGCCGGCACGGCGCGGATGGCGGTCGAGCAACCGGCGCCGGCGATCGTCGACCGGGCGTTGGTGAGTCGACCGTTGGCGACCGGGATCCTGGTGGTCGACGCGATGATTCCGCTCGGCCGCGGCCAGCGCGAGCTGATCATCGGCGACCGTGGCACCGGCAAGACCGCGATCGCCGTCGACGCCATCATCAACCAGCGCGCCTCGGACGTGGTCTGCGTGTATGCGGCGGTCGGCCAGAAGGCGTCTTCGGTCGCGCAGGTGATCGACGCGGTCCGCCGCCACGGCGCACCGGAGCGCTGCCTGTTCGTTGTCGGCCAGGCCGACGCTGCCCCGGGCCTGCAGTGGCTGACGCCCTACGCGGCCTGCACCATGGCCGAGTACTTCATGAGCCGCGGGCGCGACGTGTTGCTGGTGATCGACGACCTCACCAAGCACGCTGCCGTGCACCGCCAGGTCTCGTTGCTGTTGCGCCGCCCGCCCGGCCGCGAGGCCTATCCCGGCGACGTCTTCTACCTGCATGCCCGGCTGCTGGAGCGCGCCGCCCGGCTGGCGCCCGAACTGGGCGGCGGCTCGCTGACCGCGCTGCCGATCGCCGAGACCCAGGCCGGCAACATCAGCGCCTACATCCCGACCAACCTGATTTCGATCACCGACGGCCAGATCTATCTCGATCCGCGGCTGTTCTACGAGGACCAGAAGCCGGCGGTCGACGTCGGCCGCAGCGTGTCCCGGGTCGGCGGCAAGGCGCAGGCCCCGATCCTCAAGGGACTGGCGGAGAGCCTGCGGCTGATTTACGCGCAGTATGTCGAGCTGGAGGTGTTCACCCGGTTCGGCACCACCGTTGACGATCGTACCCGGGCCCGCATCGAGCATGGCCGGCGGATCCGGGCCGTGCTCGGCCAGCGGCAGTTCGCGGTGTCGACACTGGGCGAACAGGTGGCATTGCTGTTCGCCGTCGGCGAAGGCCTGCTGGATCCGCTGCCGCTGGAGGCGGTCGACCGCTTCCGTGCCGGGCTCCCGGCCTGCCTCAAGGAACAATGCGCCGAGATCCTATCGGTCGACGATCGATCGCCGCCGCTGACCGAGGCGCAGCGAGGGAGCCTGCGAGCGGCGCTTTCCGAGCTCGTGCGTGCGGTCGGTGACGACCCGGCAAAGCCGGCGACGTCGCCATGACGCGGCTCGCCGAGGTCGAGCGCCACATCGGCGGCATGAAGGAGCTGCTGGGCATCGTCAGCGCCATGCGGTCGCTCGCCGGCATGCGCTTGCAGGAGGCGCAGCGGGCCGTGCCGGGGATGCGCGGCTATGCCGCCGCGGTCGCCGCGGCGATCGTCGATACCCGGTCGCTGGTCGAGGATCGCGGACCCGCGCCGGCCGCCGCGGGCGGGCGGCGGGCTCTGGTTCTGTGTACCGCCGAGCATGGCTTCGTCGGCGGATTCAACGAGCGGCTGGTGGATGCCGCGACGGCTCGGCTGGGGCCGCATGACCCCTTGTTCGTGCTCGGCAGCCGGGGGGCGGCGATGCTCGCGGAGCGCGGGCGGTCGGCGGCGTGGACCCATCCGATGCCGAGCCGCTGCTCGGCGGTCCCGGAGGCGGTCAACCGGCTGTCGGCCGAACTCTACCGGAGCATCGCGGCCGGCGATGTCGACCGGGTCGAGATCATGTACACCCTTGCCCGGCCCGGTGGTCGCGACTCCATCCCGTGTCACGGAGTCCTGCCGGTCGACACCGCGGGCCTGTCCGCCGGCTCGCCGAGGCAGCCGCCGATCCACAACCTGCCGCCGGCGGTGCTACAGGAGAAGCTGCTGGGCGAGTACGTGTTCGCGGTTCTGGCCGAGGCCCTGGTCGAGTCGATCGCCAGCGAGAACGCCGCGCGTTTCCGGGCCATGGAATCGGCACGGGAGAACGTTTCCGGGAAGCTGCGGGACCTCGCGGCCGAGGCACGGCATGCGCGGCAGACCGAGATCACCGACGAACTGCTGGACCTCGTGACCGGTGCCGAGGCGGTGAACGCCGGCAACTGAGCGGTCGGGCGGCCCCGACTACCCCAGTTCCGCCGTCTCGCCATGCTCGGCGACGTGGCAGGACCAGCCGAGCTCCTCCTCGATGCGGTGGCGCAGGGCATCGGCCGCGGTCGGCTCGCCATGCACCACGAAGGTCTCCCGCGGCGGGCTCTCGAAGCCGCCCAGCCAGCGCATGATCTCGTCGCAGTCGGCGTGGGCGGAGAACATCTGCAGATTGTCGACCTCGGCGCGCACCGGGATGTACTGGCCGTGGATCTTGACGCTTTCGGCACCGTCGATCATGGCGGCACCGCGGGTGCCGCCGGCCTGGAACCCGGCGAACAGGATCATGTTCCGCGGGTCGGGGGCATAGTGCTTGAGGTGGTGCAGAACCCGTCCGCCGGTCGCCATGCCGGACGCCGAGATGATCACCTTCGGCATCGGGTTGGTGTCGAGCGCCTTCGACGCCTCGACGTCGTGGACATAGCGAGCCACCGAGCAGGTCGCTCTCGCCTGCGCCGCCGTCAGCTTGTGCGCCCGGTGCGCGCGGCAGAACAGCTCGCTGGCGTCGACGCTCATCGGGCTGTCCAGGAACACCGGCAGGTCGGGGATCCGGCGCGAGTCCTTCAGGCGCCGGAGGTGGTACATCAGGGTCTGGGCGCGGCCGACCGCGAAGGACGGAATGATCACCGTGCCGCCGCGCGCCGCTGCCCGGTTGATGGCGGCGGCCAGAACGTCCTCCGGATCGGCGGTGTCGTGGCGGCGGTTGCCGTAGGTGGACTCCACCAGCAGCCAGTCGGCGCGCGGGATCGGCGTCGGATCGACCATGGTCGCGCTGTCGTAGCGCCCGAGGTCGCCGGAAAACACGATCCGACGCCCACCAAAGGTCATGGTTACGATGGCGGCGCCCAGGATGTGGCCGGCCGGGTCGAAACGCGCCGCGAACGGGCCGGTGACCGACTGCTCGACGCCGGTTGGCACCGACTCGATGAGCGCCAGCGCGGCGTCGGCATCGGCGCGGGTGTAGAGCGGCAGTGCCGGGTGGTGCTTGGAGAAGCCATGCCGGTTGGCGAACTCGGCGTCCTTTTCCTGCAGATGCGCGGCGTCGGGAAGCAGTATTCCGCACAGGTCGCGGGTGCCTTCGGTGGCGAAGATCGGCCCGCGGAATCCATCACGCACCAGGCGTGGCAGGTAGCCCGAATGGTCGATATGGGCGTGGGTGAGCACGACTGCGTCGATGCTGGCCGGGTCGACCGGCAGCCGCGCCCAGTTGCGCAGCCGAAGCTGCTTGAAGCCCTGGAACATGCCGCAGTCCACCAGCACGCGGGCGTGCTCGGACTGCAGCAGGTATTTCGAGCCGGTGACCGTCCCGGCGCCGCCGAGGAACTGAAGTGTCGCTTGCATCGGAGCATTCAGCACCAGCGCGCGGGTTGGTGCGTTGATCTTGCTCAATGCCGGCAGGTCCGGTTGGGTCGATTATCGATCCAGGGCTGTCTCCGACCGAGGATTCGACATGCGGACCATCACCTGGATCCTGACCGCCGACCATCAGCACGCTCGTGTGTACGCGTCCGCCGGCCGCGGCGCCGGCTTGGCGCCGGTCGATGCCCTGACCATGGATGAGCATCTTCCGATGAGCCACGAGGCCGGATCGCACCGCCCAGACCAGGGCTACGCGGCGAAGGGCGGCCCCGGTCACGGCTACGAGCCCCGCACCACCCCGCACGAGAAGGCTGCCCTGGGTTTCGTCGATCGGGTGCTGTCGGCGCTTGAAGCCGCCGCCACCCAGGACGCCTTCCAGCGCCTGATCGTCAGCGCGCCGCCCCGCGCGCTCGGCGAACTGCGGCAGCACATGCCGGAAGCGGTACGCAGCCGGGTGGTCGGGGAACTCGATCTCGACCTGACCAAGGAACCGGCCGAAGCTGTGCTCAGCCATGTCGACCGCTTCCTCGTCTGACGGATTGCAGGCCGGTCTGCCCGAGCGTCGGTCATGAAGGCGATGGTGTTCGACCGGCGGGATGCGCGATTGCGCCTCGGCGAAATCGCGCTCCGCGTTGCCGGGCCCGGCGAGATCCTCGTGCCGGCGAGATCCTCGTGAAGGTCGGGATCCGGTGGTTGGGACGGCCCTGCGGCCAGGGCGGTTACCGCCGGATGGATGGCGGCCTGGGCCGGCGATTCGGACGAGATCCCGCAAGAGCCGCTCGACGCCGCCATCCTGTTCGCGCCGGTGGGCGCCCCGGTGCGGTCCGCATTGCGCGCGATCTGCAAGGGCGGCAGGGTGGTGTGCGCGGGCATCCACATGTCTGACATCCTGTCGGTTCCCCACCGGCCGCTGTGGGAGGCGTGCGGGGTCGGCCCGGTCGCCGACCCGACCCGTTCCGATGGTCATGAGTTCTTTGCGCCGGCACAGGAGATCGACATCCGGACCGAGACCGCCGCCTATCCCCTGGAACGGGCCGGCACCGCCCTCGACGACCCGCGACATGGGCGCTTCGAGGGCGCCGCCGTGCCGGTGGTGTGATGGAGGCCGCAATCGCTGCAGCGGTCGAGCCGCACGCCCTGCCGGCCCAGGCGGTCGCCGCCGCCCTGGACGTGGACCCGACGGTCGGGCTGGCGGATGCGGAGGTGGTGCGCCGTCGCCGGCGCTATGGCCGCAACGAGTTGCACCGCCACCCACCGCGACCGCTGATCGGGATCTTTCTCGATCAGTTCAAGAGCCTGATCACCGTGTTGCTCGGCGGGGCAGCGGCGCTGTCGGCAGGGTTCGGACACTGGACCGAGGCCGTGGCGATTGTCGCGGTCATCGCGATCAACGCGCTGATCGGCTTCGTCACCGAGTGGCGGGCGGTGCGGTCGATGGAGGGCCTGCGGAGCCTGACCGTCCAGCGCGTCCGCGTGCGTCGGGCCGGAGCCCTCACCGAGGTGCCGGCCGGCGAACTGGTACCGGGCGACGTCGTGCTGCTCGAAGGCGGCGACGTCGTGCCGGCGGACGTCCGGCTGATCGAGGCATCCAAGCTGCAATGCGACGAGTCGGTCCTGACCGGCGAATCCCTGCCGGTCGGAAAACGGATCGACGCGGTGCCGGCGGCGACCGCTCTGGCCGACCGGACCGGCATGGCATTCCAGGGTACCGCCGTCACCCGGGGCAGCGCCGCCGGCATCGTGGTCGCCACCGGCATGGGCGGCGAACTCGGACGGGTGGCGGCGCTGGTCGAGCAGGCCGAGCCCGAGCGGACCCCGCTGGAGCGGCGGATCGCGGTGCTGAGCCGGCAACTGGTCTGGCTGACGCTCGGGCTCGCGGCGGTCATCGCCGGTTCCGGCGTCGCGGCCGGTAAGCCGGTGCTGCTGATGCTGGAGACCGCCATCGCCCTGGCGGTGGCGGCCGTGCCGGAAGGTCTGCCGATCGTCACGACGCTGGTCCTGGCCCGCGGCATGTGGCGGATGGCCCGGCGCAACGCCTTGATCGAGCGGCTGGCGGCGGTCGAGACCCTGGGTGCCACGACGGTGATCCTGACCGACAAGACCGGCACGCTGACCGAGAACCGCATGGCCGCGACCCGGCTGCACCTGCCGTCCGGCGACCACGCCGTCGAGGCGGGCATGGACCCGACGCTGTTCGCGGAGGGGGCGCCCGGCCGGCGCGCGGTCGAGGTCGCCGCGCTGTGTAACAACGCGGCACTCGGCCCGGACGGCGAGGCGACCGGCGACCCGACCGAGACCGCATTGCTGCGGCTGGCGGACGGTATCGGGATCGATCGGGCGGCCCTGGCGGCACGCTGGCCGGAAGTGCACGAGGACGCCTTCGATTCCGACCAGAAGATGATGGCGACGGTGCATGCCGATACCGACGGCTTCCGGTACGCGATCAAGGGGGCGCCGGAAGCGGTGCTGTCCGGCGTCGTCGCGGTGGCCGGCCCCGGCGGCGACCATGCGCTGACAGGGGACGAGCGGGCGCGCTGGCACGAGCGGGCAGACGCGCTGGCCGATCGTGGCCTGCGGGTCCTGGCCCTGGCCGGCAAGCGCGCCGATACCGCGGCCGATCCTGCCTACGAGGGTCTGACGCTGCTGGGGCTCGTCGGGCTCGAGGATCCGCCGCGCGGCGACGTCGCGGCGGCGATCGCCGCCTGCAAGGACGCCGGCATCCGCGTCGTCATGGTTACCGGCGACCATGTCGCGACCGCCGGCCGGATCGCGGCCCATGTCGGGTTGCCGGAGCCCGACTCGCTGCCGGCGATCGACGGCGGCGCGCTTGCCGCACTTGGCGAACTATCGGCCGACGAGCGCCGCGACCTGATGCGCCGCGCGGTGATTGCGCGGGTCAGCCCGGCCCAGAAGCTCGACCTGATCCAGCTCTACCAGGAAGCCGGCGAGGTCGTGGCGATGACCGGCGATGGCGTCAACGACGCGCCGGCACTGCGCAAGGCCGACATCGGGGTGGCGATGGGCAAGCGCGGCTCGCAGGTGGCACGCGAGGCGGCCGACATGGTGTTGCGCGACGACGCCTTGGCGTCGATCGCGGCAGCCGTCGAGCAGGGCCGGGTGATTTTCGCCAACATTCGGAAGTTCCTGGTCTATCTGCTGTCCTGCAACCTCAGCGAAATCCTGGTGATCGGCATCGCGGCGCTGGCCGGCATGCCGCTGCCGCTGCTGCCGCTGCAGATCCTGTATCTGAACCTGGTCACCGATGTGTTCCCCGCCTTCGCGCTCGGCGCTGGCGAGGGCGAGGGCGACGTCATGGCACGGCCGCCGCGCTCGCCGAAGGAGCAGGTCCTCGGACGCCGCCAATGGGTGGCGATCGCCGGGCATGCGGCGGCCCTGACCGCGGCTACCCTGGGGGCCTTCGGAGCGGCGGTCTGGTGGCTCGACATGCCGGTAGCGGACGCCGTCACCGTCTCGTTCGTGACGCTGGCGCTCGGCCAGCTGTGGCACGTTTTCAACATGCGCGACCGGGGCAGCGACCTGATCGCCAACGAGATCACCCGGAATCCATATGTCTGGGCGGCACTGGCGCTTTGCATCGGTTTGGTCGCGGTCGCCGTCTACTTCCCGCCGCTCTCGGCGATCCTGGCTTTGGCGCCACCGCCGCCGGTCGCCGCCGGCCTGGCGGTCGGGATGAGCCTCGTTCCGCTGCTGGTCGGGCAGGCTGCGAAGCTGCGGCCGCGCCGAGCCTAGCTAGCCCCCCAGGTGGGCGGCGACCCAGCCGTCGATCATCGGCCCACTCATCGCCCCGCTGTGGCGGGCCAGTTCGCGGCCGCCCTGGAACAGCGCCAGGGTCGGGATCGCGCGGATGCCGAAGCGCGCCGCCAGCGCTGGTTCCGCCTCGGTGTCGACCTTGACCAGCCGCACCCGCGGCTCGAGCTCGGCGGCGGCCGCCTCGAACGCCGGGGCCATCGCCCGACACGGGCCGCACCAGGGTGCCCAGAAGTCGACCAGTACCGGCAGGTCGGCGGCACCAGCGTGGCGGTCGAAGCGGGCCGTGTCGAGAGAGATCGGTCGGCCGGTGAACAGCGGTTTGCGGCACTTCCCGCATGTACCGCGCTGGCCGCGCCGGTCGGCCGGCATGCGATTGAGCGCATCGCAATGCGGGCAGGGTATGGTGATGGTCTGGCTCATGGCTGGCCCGTCCCGGAATCGCCTCGATGAGTCTTATATGGGGGGCCGGTCAGCCGTCGCGGCCGTCCCGTCCCATCGGATACCGGCCTGCGGCATCGCGCCACGGCTGTAGCAGCATGCGGTCCAGCCGTAGTTCCCGTGGATCTCGGAACTGCTCGATGCCGATGGTCATGGCGTCGTGGCCGGCGGCCGGTTGCGCCCGGTAGGTTCCGAACAGCCGGTCCCACCAAGGCAGGTTGAAGCCGAAGTTGCTGTTGGTCTCGCGCGGGATGATCGAATGGTGGACCCGGTGCATGTCGGGCGTGACCACGATCCAGCGCAACACCTGGTCCAGCCCGGCCGGAAGGCGGACATTGCCGTGGTTGAACAGCGCGCTGGCGTTCAGCAGCACCTCGAACACCAGCACCGCGACTGGCGGCGCGCCGAGCGATGCCACCACCGCCAGCTTCAGCACCATCGACAGCAGGATCTCGACCGGGTGGAAGCGCACGCCGGTGGTGGTGTCGAACTCCAGGTCGGCGTGGTGCATGCGATGCAGCCGCCACAGCGCCGGCACGGCGTGGAACAGCACGTGCTGCAGGTAGATCACGAGGTCGAGCAGGATCACCGAGGCGATTACGGCGACCCAGATCGGCACCTGCAGCGCCGCGAACAATCCCCAACCGCCGGCCTCGGCCAGCATGGCGACCCCGACCGCGGCGGTCGGGAACAGCAGGCGGACGGCGAGGCCGTCGATCAGGACCACGCCCAGGTTGCCCGGCCAGCGGGCGGTTCGGCCGAACGCCTGGCGCCGACGGGGTGCCGCGATTTCCCAGAGCGCCATCACCGCGAGTACCGCGGCGAACGTCCCGAATCGGATCAGGGGCTCGTGCTGCACGGTGCGTCGGTCCTCATGACGGTTTCGATTCAGCGTGGCTGCACTTGAGGCCCGCTCGACGTGCCGGTCAACCGGTTCAGCCGACCGGCCCGCGCGTCAGGACCAGTCCGCGCTCGTCGAGCAGGGCGGAGAAGCGGTCGCTGGCGAGATAGGCGAGTTCGGTCGCCCGGGCGGCCAGGATCGGGTCGCGTCCGGCAAGTACGTCGTCGGGCTCGCCGGGGTGGCACATGACCAGCGGGCGCGGGCCGGTGTCGTCGAGATAGGCGGCGAAATCCGCTTCCACCGTGCGGCCGGGTCGAAACGAGGTCACCCCGGCAAAGCCCTGGTTGCAGGCGATTCCGGCCCGAGCGGCGGCCCGCTCTAGCGGACCGGCGAGGGTGGCGATCACCAGCGCGCGCGCCGCGTCGACCCGACGCCGCAGGATGCGGGCCGGTGGCTCGACGCAGGATCGCATCCAGGTGTGCCGGCGGTCGAGCCGACGGCCGTAGAGTGCCAGCACGGCGTCGCGCACCACCGGCAGCAGGTGGACGTGCTGATGGCCGTCGATGAAGGCGGGCGGGTGACCCACGGCGGCCTCGAAGGCGTCGAGCTGCCGGGCGATCTCGCCGGCCACCTCGACCTGGTCGACCCGGCGCAGGTGGGCGAGCCGGATCAGCCGCCCAAGCCCCGGCAGCCGGCCGCCCGGCGCCAGTCGCGGCATGGTGCCGAGCGGAGCATGGTCGGTGAGGGTCAGGTGCAGACCGATGTCGATGTGGTCGGCCGCGCCCGCCAGCCGCGCCGCCTCGTCGGGCCACTCCGGGAACACGGTCATGCAGCTCGTCGCGGACAGCCGGCCGGCTGCGGCGAGTGCGCGGATGCCGCGACCTACGCCGGGTGCGATGCCGTAGTCGTCGGCGCACAGCACCAGAGGCTTGGAGGTTGCTTCGATAAAGTCCATGTGACTTGTAAGTTACCTCGGGCAGGAGGATAGGAACCGCCAACGCGGAAGTCGCGGGTGAAAGCGCTCGCGGGCCAGATGGATACGCAATCAGACAACGGCAAGGCGGTCCGCGGTCGGTCCGGCCCGGGACATTCCGGCATCTCGGTGGTGGTGCCGGCGTTCAACGAGTCGGACAACCTGGATCCGCTGGTGGCCCGGCTCGCCGGCGTTCTGGAACGCATCGGCCTGCCGTTCGAGATCATCGTCGTCGACGACTGCAGTACCGATGCCACCTTCGCCCGGCTGGCGGACCTGCATGCGCGCGATCCACGCGTCAAGGGACTGCGCTTCAGCCGTAACTTCGGCAAGGAGATCGCGCTGGCGGCCGGGTTGCGGCATGCCTGCGGGGCGGCGGTGGTGCTGATGGATGCCGACCTGCAGCATCCGCCGGAGCTGATAGAGACTTTCGTGGCCGAATGGCGCGCCGGCGGGCAGATCGTGTATGGCCAGCGCGACCGGTCCGGCGAGGTGCCGGGCCTGCGGCGCTGGTTGACCCGGCGATTCTACCGGCTGTTCGAGGCGGTCGGCGAGGTCAAGCTGATGCGCGACGGCGGCGACTTCGCGCTGTTCGACCGGCAGGTCGTGGATGCGCTGAACGCGCTGCCGGAGCGCGGACGATTCGGCAAGGGCCTGTACGCCTGGGTCGGGTTCCGGCGAACGCCGGTGCCGTTCACCCCGGCGGTGCGACATGCCGGCCAGTCGCGCTGGTCGTTCTGGCGGCTGTGGCTGCTGGCGCTTGACGCGGTGACGGCCTTCAGCGTGTTGCCGCTCCGCATCTGGTCCTATCTCGGGGTGCTGGTCTCGCTGATGTCGCTGGCCTACGGCGCCTACATCGCCGTCCGTACGCTGATCCAGGGCGTCGACGTGCCCGGCTACGCGTCGCTGATGGTGGCGGTGGCGTTCTTCGGCGGCGTGCAGCTGATCACCCTCGGCGTGCTCGGGGAGTATCTTGGCCGGGTGTTTACCGAAGTTAAACGCCGCCCGCTGTATATCGTCGACAGCGCGGTCGGCCTCGACGAGGCCGTCGAAATCGGGACCGCGCAGGATCCTGGACGCAGATGAACCTCTCCATTCGGTCGGGCTGGCGGGATGCGGTCCTCGCGCTCGGAGTCGTGACGGTCGCGTGGTCGATACTGGCGGCGCCGTGGCTCGTCGACGGCCTGACCATCCCCTGGGACGCCAAGATTCACTTCCAGGCGACGCTGCGCTGGCTGTCGGGGCACCTCGCCGACGGTGACTGGCCGCTGTGGATGCCGGAGACCTTCGGCGGCCGGCCGGCGCTCGGCGACCCGCAGTCGATGCTGCTGTCACCGGGCTTCCTGGCGCTGGCGGCGCTCGACCCGGAGCCTTCGGCGCGGGCCGGCGATGCCGTGATCCTCGTGGAACTGCTGATCGGTGGCCTCGCCACCGCCGTGTTCGGGCTGCGGCGGGGCTGGCACCCGGCGGCGGCGGTCCTGGCCGGGCTGGTCATGATGGTCGGCGGCTCGGCGTCGGCCCGGCTGCAGCACACCCTGCTGGTGCAGAGTCATGCCTTCATCCCGGTCGTGCTGCTGGCGCTCGACGCCGCCCTAGACCGGCCGACCCTGTCGCGGGCGGTCCTGGCCGGGGCCGCCGTCGGGTGGCTGGTGGTCGGCCGGGATCAGGTCGCGTTTCTCGGGCTGATCGGCCTCGGCGTGTTCGTGCTCGCTCGGGTCGCGGGGGCGCCCGACCGTCGCCGCTTCCTGCGCGCGCGCGGCCTGCCAGCCGTGATCGCGGTGCTGGTCGCAGTCGCGGTGGCTGCGGTGCCAGTGCTGACCACCCTGGAATTCGCCGAGATCAGCAACCGCCCGGCATTCGACTACGCGTTCGGCGCCAAGCCGTCGCTGCCGCCGGCGGCGTTCCTGACCGCCCTGGTCCCGGACCTGTTCGGCTCGCTCAGCTCCGATCTCGGCTACTGGGGGCCGGGCAGTCGATCATGGAGGCCGCCGGTACCGGTCGATCGAACCGTCGTTCAGTTTTATGTCGGCGCCGCGCCGATCTTGCTGGTGCTGTGGATCGGGGTACTGCGGGGGCGGCTGTTGCGGGGGGCCGGCCGCCTGATCGCGGTGCTGCTGCTGTTCTATGCGGTCTATGCGCTCGGTCGCTACACGCCCGCGTTCAAACTGCTGTTCGAGATTCTTCCCGGGGTCGACAAGTTCCGCCGACCGGCGGACGCGACCTTCGCGCTCGGGGCCGTGACCGCACTCGCGGTCGGCTGGCTATGCGACGGCGTGCTGCGCGAGGGGTTGCCGCCGGTGCCCGGATGGCGGTGGGCGGCCGAGATCGCCACGGGCCTGGCGCTGCTGTCGGCTGCCGCATGGGTGGCCGAGAGCCAGGACCGGTTGTCGCAGGCCCTGCCGGCGCTTGCGTCATCCCTGATTGTCGCCGTGCTGGCGGTGGCGGCGATCGCGGCCTGCGGCGCTGGCCGCCGCCGGGAACTGGCCCTGGTCGCACTGATCGGGCTGACGGTGATCGACCTGCGGGTGTTCACCGTGGGCACGCCGCTGAACGCCCGGCCGGTGGCACCGTTCGCCGTGCTGGACGATCCCGAGGGCGTTCCGCTCGCCGCCTGGCTGGAGCGCGAGGTGACTGCCATCGAGGCGCGCGAAGGGCCGGTCCGGGTCGAGGTGCTCGGGCTCGGTGGCGCCTGGCAGAACGCGGCGCTGGTGCTGGGGGTGGAGAGTACGCTCGGCTACAATCCGCTGCGGCTGGTCGACTACGATCTGGCCATCGGGGCGCGCCAGAACTCGCATCGCGCGGCCCGGCAGTTCGGCACGTTGATGACCGGCTACCGGTCCGACTTCGCCGACCTGCTCGGGGTGCGCCTGATCGTCCTCGGCGCGCCGATCGAGAAGATCGACCCGGCGAGTGCCGCGTCGTTCGGCCCGCCACGCCGGATCGGTGCTGCCTGGATCTACGACAACCCGCGGGCCGTGCCGCGCGTCCTGTTCGTCGGTCGTGAGGGCGCGCATCCCCACGATCCGGCCGCCCTGGTGGCGGCGGGCGGCCTGCCGGCGCTCGACTGGCGGCACGAGGCGCTGATCGATCCGCTGCCTGACACCACGGCCTTGCCGCCCGACCGGTCGCGGCCCGGCAGCGTGTGGATCGTGTCGCGTCGCAGCGACCGCATCGACCTCGACGTCAGCGCCGCCCGGGACGGCTACGTGGTGCTGCACGACATGGCCTATCCCGGGTGGGTGGTGTATGTCGACGGCATGCCGCAGGAGCCGCTTCGCGCCAATGTCCTGTTCATGGCGGCGGCGGTGCCGGCCGGCCGCCACGCGGTGACCTTCGCCTATGAGCCCCTGGCCCCGCGCCATCTGTGGGCGGTGCTTGCCGGCGACCATCGCTGATGCCGTCGGGGCTTCCGCTGCTGCGACAGTTCGTCGGGTTCGCGGCTGTGGGATCGGTTGGCCTGGCGGCGCACTACCTGATGCTGACCGGCCTGGTGGAACTGCTGGCGGTCGACCCGGTGGCGGCGTCGGTAGCCGGCTTCGTGGTCGGCGCCCTGGTCAACTATGGGCTCAACCGCCGGCTGGTGTTCCGCTCCGACCGGGCACACCGTGCCGCGGGTCCACGCTTCATGGCGGTCGCCGCCAGCGGCCTCGTCATCAATGCCGCGCTGATGGCCCTGCTGGTCGACGGTCTCGGCGTTTACTATCTCGCCGCCCAGGTGCTGGTGACCGGGGGGCTGACGGTCTGGCACTTCGCGCTGAACAAATACTGGACGTTCCGCGCCTGACCGCGCGCGCTGTTCAGGCGCTCGGCAGCCGCCGTCGCGACGGAACGGGGGCCGGCTCATCGACCACGGTTCGGTCCGGCGGCACCGGCCGTTCGAAGACCATGACATGGCCCTGCACGTCCTCGGTCCCGTCGCGCCGCAGGACGGCACACTGGTGGTCCCGCAGTTCCAGCCCGGCGGCGGCCGCGGTTCGGGTGACGTAGTCGGCCGAGTGCGCGAACCGGCGCGATGGCCGCAGCCGGTGCTCGACTCCCGGGCCGTCGGTTTCGGCCGCTTCCACCGTCAGACCCAGCAACCCGGAGTCGGCCAGGCAACCGGCGGCGGCGGCCAGGATCGGCTCGAGATCGCCGAGATAGATCAGCACGTCGGCCGCGGTGACCAGGTCGAAACGTCGAGATTCGCCGGCCATGTGTGCGGTCAGCTCGGCGCGATGCAGCGTGTCGTAGACACCCTTGCGCGCCGCCTGGGCGATCATCGCCTGCGACAGGTCGACACCGTCGATCCAACTCGACCGCATGCGCATCCGCTCGCCGATCAGGCCGGTGCCGCAGCCGAGGTCGAGCACCGCGCCGAAGCCGGTTGCCGGGCCGCGGACCCGTTCGATGGCCTGCTGCAGCAACTCCGGTCCCTGGTATCCGAGCCCGACCAGCAGCGAGCGTTCGAAGCGTGGCGCGTACTCGTCGAACAGCGCGGCGACATAGGCGGCGGGCAATGCGTCCGGCGTCGGCGTCGCGCCGAGCAGCGCCAGCAGCGGCAGGGCGCCGTGCCGGTCCTCGGGAACCAGCGCCAGATAGCGCGAGAACGCCGCTACCGCGCGATCTCGCCGGTCGGCGGCCGTGGCGGTCTCGCCGATCGTGAAATGCAGGTCGGGCCAGTCCGGCGCCAGTTCGAGCGCTTGTTCGAGGACCGACAGGGCACCGTCGTGGTCGCCGTCGGCGGTCAACGCGCGGGCCATGTCGACGCGCCGGGCGGCGCGCGGAATTCCGGATGTCATGGAGCGAACGAACGGATGCCGGTACTGGCACGACTTCCCGCCGTTGGCGGAAGCGCCCTCTGTGATCTACCGGATTGTCCGAACCTCCGCGCAGTCGCGACGATGCGCGATCCATAGCATGCCGGCCGGCCGCGCGTGAGTGGGATCTGTCGGTCGGGGCAAACCCCGTTCGGTCGAGATACGGCGCGGCTCAGGTCGACTCCTTTCGCCGGAAAATCAACCACTGATTGTTCTCCCTGAGGCCCCCTCAAGCTGCGCAAAGTCGAGCGTACGAAGCTCTGACTGTCGACATCGTTCAAATTACACTATATAATAGAAATTACAATTTATCACTACATTCTTATGATGGCCTACGTCAATGAATTGCAACTGAGAGAGGCCGGCGCCGGTCGATGCTTGGGAGGGAGTGAACAATGTCGGATCCACTGATCGATACCCCGACTTGGGAAGCGCCAATCAGGAGCTTCTTCAACGATATCGACGTCAACCACATGCGAAGCGTCAACGGGCTGGATCTCGCCGATTACGCGACTGTCAAAGACAATGCATCGGCGATCTATTCCGTCGTCAGCAGTGGCAGGATGCCATTGCCACCATCGGCGAAATGGACATCGGAAATGCAAGAAATATTCAACAAATGGATAGAAATAGGATGTCCGAAATCTTTATCGGACAGCAGTGTGTCTTAGAGAGGGGGAGTGAAGGGTATGAAAATTCACGTAGTTATATTGTTTTCTCTCGGGATTTTGCTCGCAGCGGGTGCGCGGTCGGCTGCTGTGGCGTCGCCCTGCCCGGACGCGAGGGTCAGTCCCGACCTGCCGTCCGCCGTGACACTGAGCAAGACGTTTCCGCCTTACGACATCGCACTCCAGAACGACTTCGACTGCTTCTCCTGGGAGAGCTTCGTGGCTTTGAACTGGCCTGCCTCAACCAGCGGGAACGGCGTGCCCGATCGATCCAAGCCCTTCGGCCGCCTCGGCGACAACGGGCTGGTCGTCTGGGAAACCTACAAGCAACCGGTCGATGTGTTCCGCCCGCTGGGTGAGAACCCGTGTCCCGCGTGTCCGGCCGGGTCACCGGACTCTTGCTACCAACAGTGCTGGAACGAGAGGCCCTCAATTCCGGAGGCTTGCCTTGCGACCGAGGGGATCGAAGGCGCACGCATCACCGTGCTCGACGGGTTCGCCCAGGCATCTCCGAACGCATGGCTGACGGATCAGAACCGAAACCTCGTGCGCTACGACATTCGCCTCAACGAGGCGGAGTTCATGACCATCGTGCCGAGCGGCCTGTACTCGAGGCAGGGGCAGCGCACGCATGGCGCATTCAGGCTGCCGAATGGCGTCACCGGGGGCAGTGTGGGGGCGCTCGAAACCAAGTCGGCTTGGCGGATTCTCACCGACGCCGACGATCGGTCCCGGTACCTCTCGCAGAAGACCTTGATCGTCGACCACAAGCTCAGCCCGACCCTGGGCTGGCCGGATCCGGTTGGCGGCGTCTTTCCGACCTGCAACAAGGCCGGCGAGGGTCCCTGCTGTGTCCGGGACATGGGACTGGTCGGCTTCCACATCGCCCATAAATCAATGGGCGAGGCCCCGGGGAGCAACATCCTGATGCCGCAGTGGGTCTGGTCCACCTTCGAGCATGTCGACAATGCGCCGATCGAGGGCGAACCCGTGGATGCCGCGGTCAAGTATTCGTTCTACAACCCGAGGTGTCCGGAGGAGGATCCGCTCTGTCGGGTGAACTTCAATCCCCGCAACCAGGTCGGCGCGCCTGTCCCGATCTTCGAGAACCCGGTCCAGGTGATCCGGAATCCGGTGGAGCCGCCCTTCGCGACTTCGGCTGACGAGGTCAACGCGTTGTGGCGTCGGCTGGTGGTCGACACGCCGTTCCAGAACTACGAACTGGTGAGCACGCAATGGCCCAGCGATCCGGGGACTGCCGATCCGGCGACCACGGACGGCGACCCTGACCCGGCGATCCTCGCCAACAGCACGATGGAAACCTATATGCAGCCGCAATCATCCTGCATCGGCTGTCACAAGCTCGCCGTCACCGCAGTCGAGCCCTACCATCCGGCCGACTTCAGCTTCCTGTTCGGCGACGCCGAGTAGTCTCGGCAGGAAGGTCGCCGCTCGACCGGTGCGAGGTGGTCGAGCGGCGATCCGGCCCCGAACCGGTCGCAGGACGCCCGGGGCATCACGCTAAGGGCGTTTGGCCGCCACCGCCGGGGCCATCGCGCACAGCATCTCGAACATCATGTTGGCTGCGGTCACGCAGGTGATGCCGGTCGGATCGAAACACGGCGCCACCTCGCTGACGTCGGCGCCGACGATCGACTTGCCGGTCAGCGAGCGCAGGATCACCTGCAGGTCCCGTGGGATCAGCCCGCCGATCTCCGGCACCGCGGTACCCGGGCAGAACGCCGGGTCGACACCGTCGATGTCCAGCGTGATGTAGAACGGCTTGTCGCCCAGCACCTCGTGGATCCTGGCGATCACCGCGGCCCGGCCCATCGCCTCGTAGTCGTCGATGGTGATGACCGTGAAGCCGGCGTCGATGCCGTACTGGACGTCGGCCTCGGAGAACCGGCTGCCGCGGAGGCCGATCTGCAGGGTGCGGGCCGGGTCGATCCAGCCTTCGGTGTGGCCGAGCCGCATGAAGGTGGCGTGGTTCACCTTGTCGCCGCACAGCTCCTCGAGGGTGTCCGGGTGGGCGTCGAACTGCAGCACGCCGACCGCCTCGTCCTTGACCAGGCCGCGCAGGATCGGGGTCGGGATGGTGTGGTCGCCGCCGATCGAGATCGGCACGATGCGGTGCTCGCGCAGGGTCTCGTAGAACGCCTGGATCTGGGCGATCGACTTGTCCTTGTCGAGCGGGTTGACCGGCGCGTCGCCCAGGTCGGCGACGTTGCAGAGGTCGAACGGCGAGACCCCTGTGGTCGGATGCACCCGACGGATCAGCCGCGACGCCTCGCGTACCCCGGCCGGACCCTGGCGGGCGCCGGTGCGGTAGTTGACGCCGAGGTCGAACGGCACGCCGACCAGGGCGATGTCGACCTCCGGGTCGAGGTCGTGCCGGCGGGTCCGCATGAAGGTCGCGACGTCGGCGAACCGCGGCACCACCGCGGCGTCGACCGGTTGGAATTTCGGATCGCCCGCCATCGTCGTCTCCTGGTTGTCGATCAGTCTGGTCTATCTGTCGGCCCGGGCGAGCACGGCGCCTAACAGCACCTGCAGGCCGGGAAGCTGGTCTTCGAGCCGGGTGTTTTCGGCCTCGTTGTGGCTGATGCCCTCGTCGCAGGGGCTGAACAGCAGCACGGCCGGCGCGATCCGGGCGATGTGGTAGGCGTCGTGGCCGGCTTGGCTCATCATCTCGCGGTACCGCACGCCGAGCCCGTCGGCGGTGCTGCGCACCAGATCGATCAGTTCCGGGTCGAAGGAGGTTTCGCCGAAGGTCCAGGCGTCGGCGACCGCCACGCCGGTGTTGGTCTCGGCGGCGCAGCCGGGCAGGGATGCCCGGATCCGCTCCTCCATCTCGGCGGTCAGCCGCGGATCCGGGCTGCGGAAGTCGACGAACAGCGTCGCACTGTCGGAGATGATGCCGGGAATGTTCGGCGACGCCTCCAGCCGGGCGACCGTCGACTTGCCCTCGCGGTCGGCATAGTCATGGCCGACCCGGTTCACCGCCAGCGCCACCGCGGCCGCACCCACGAGGGCGTTCTTCCGTCGGGCCATCGGCGTCGGCCCGCTGTGGGCGTTCTCGCCGGTGACCTCGATCCGCATGCCGCGCGCCAGATAGGGCGCGGTAACGATGCCGAGCGGGATGCCCGCCTCCCAGAGCTGCGGTCCCTGCTCGATGTGGATCTCGAAATAGCTGTCGATGGCGCGTCCGCCGACCGGCGCATCGCCGGCCCAGCCGATCGTATCGAGCGCCTCGGCGACCGTGGTCCCGGCCTGATCGGTCCGGGACAGCGCCCAGTCCAGGTCGTGGACGCCGGCAAACACACCCGAGCACAGCATCGGCGGCGGAAAACGTCCGCCTTCCTCGTTGGTCCAGTTGACGACCTCGATGGCCCGGCGGGTCGCGATGCCGGCGTCGTCCAGGGCGCGCAGGATCTCCAGCCCGGCCATCACGCCGAGAATGCCGTCGAACCGGCCGCCGGCGGCCTGGGTGTCCAGATGGCTGCCGACCAGCACCGGCGGCAGCCTGTCGTCGACGCCGGCGCGGCGCACGAAGGTGTTGCCGAGCCGGTCGACGATGACGCCGTAGCCGGCGTTCTCGGCCCAGGATCGGAACAGGTCGCGCATCCGGCCGTCGGCTTCGGAAAGTGTCAGCCGGGCAAGACCGCCGCGCGGCCCGGTGCCGATCGCGGCCGAGGCGGCGATGGTGTTCCAGAAACGGTCGCCGTCGATCGGCGGAAGGTTGCGGGCCATGGCGAAAATCCGATCGGAGGGAGCGGGCGGGCCGGCGAATGGTAAACCGCTCTTTACCCTATCCGCCAAGGGTTCGTTCATTCCGCTGCGCCATCATGCGGTCACAACGACGGATGGGGAGATCCGACATGATCGACGGTGCGACCGGGCCGGTGGGCCAGATTCAGGCGTCCTTTTCGGCCAAGGCCAGCGTGCAGACCCCGCCGCCGGCTGCAAAGCCGGTCGGTGCCACCGGAAGCCTGCCGGGTCAGGCGGGTGGCGGCGGCATTGGCGACCTCCAGAGCGTGGCGCCGTCGTCGGTCGCGCGCGGGCAGATCATCAGCATCGCGGCCTGACGCGCCGCGCCGGTCGGCGGCTGGCAGAACCGTCAGTTGCCGGAAGCGGTCGCTTCCTCGACCCTGAGACGCTGCAACTAACGATTTGTTAACCCTGATCGGGAAGAGTTCGTTCACCTCGACCTGTTATTTTTTCCACGGATCCAGCAGAAAGCGGAGATCGTGAATGTTCGAAGGTACAACGGAACACGGCCGGGAACTGGCGGTGGAATTCTCAGGTCCGAGACCGAGGGCCGCGTCGCCTCTGGCGACCGGTCCCGACATGTTTGCCGCGCGGTCGCCCGCCGGCCGTCGCGACCCGATGAGCGCCTTCGAACTCGCCAGCCGGGGCACCGTGATGGACATGGGCGCCTGATCCGCCGGTAGCGTTGCTGCCGCGTGGTCCGATAGACCCGGCGGACTCTCAGACTTCCGCATACAGCTCGATGACGTTTCCCTCGGGGTCCCGAAAGAACAGCGTGCGGTGCCGCCAGCTGGGCAGGTCCCTGGGCGGGCTCAGGATCGGCACGCCCTTGGCGACCAACTCGTGGTGGCAGGTGGCGATCATCGGCGGCGGGACCCGGAATGCCAGCTGAACCGCCGCCGAACCCTCGACCGCCGCTCCATCGTCCCAGGTCATGAACGGTCCGCGCGGTCGCAGGGCCAGCAGGCTCGATCCGACCCGGAAGCTGACCCAGTTCGGGGTGTCCGTCTCGAGCGGGAATTTCATGGTGTCGCGATAGAACGTGCGGGTTCCGGCGATGTCCCGGCAGAGCAGGACGACGTAGTCGAGGTTGCCGATACTACCCAGGCTCATCGAGCTTCCTTCCTGAACGACGGGTGGGCCCTGCGCCGTTGCCTGCCGATCGATAACGGGATCGAGGGGCCGAAGACTATCAGGAAACCCTCGATGACGGGCAGCCCGGCGGTCACGCCTGCTTCGCCGCCGCCGCCCGGTCTGCTAGAACCGACGACATGAACCGCCGGCCGCTCGCCGCTATTCCCGACCAGTGCATCGCCGACTACGCGCGCGACGGCATCGCGTGCCTGCGCGGCATCTTCGACGCCGACTGGATGGCCTTCATGGGCGAGGCCGTCGATCGCGCCATGGCCGATCCGGGAACCCATGGCGAGGAATACGCGCGATCCGGTGGCCGGTTCTTCGGGGATCTCGACCTCTGGCTCCGGCACGATGCGTTCCGCCGCTTCGTGTTCGAGTCGCCGGCGGCGGAGATCGCCGGCACGGTAATGCGATCCTCCAAGGTGAACTTCTTCTACGACCAGCTGCTGGTGAAGGAACCGGGGACCGCCGACCGCACGCCCTGGCACCAGGACCAGCCGTACTGGGCGGTCGCCGGGCGGCAGGTCTGTTCGCTCTGGGTGCCGTTCGACCCGGTCGCGGAGGAGATCGGTGTCGAGTACCTCGCCGGCTCGCACGACTGGCCGGCGTTCAGCCCCTACCGCTTCGCCGACGGCGCGCCCTACGTCGGAACCGGCCTGCCGACCTTGCCGGATATCGAGGCCGAGCGCGACCGTCACCGGATCCTGCGGTTCGCCCTCGAGCCCGGCGACTGCCTGGTGTTCCAGGCGATGGTCGTGCACGGCGCCCCCGGCAACGGCAGCGACCGGCGACGCCGGGCGCTGGCGACGCGCTGGACCGGCGACGACGCGCGCTACTGCGTGCGGCCGGGCGAGGTGGCGATCCCCACTTCCGACCCCGGCCTCGCCGACGGCGACGCCATGGACTGCGACCTGTTCCCGGTGGTCTGGCGGAGGTGATGGGGGCCATGGACGAGGCGATGGACGATGGTGTCGCGCCACGGTTCCTGGTGATCTCGCAGAACAAGACCGGCACCACGACGCTCGGCCAGGTGCTGCCGACGACCCTGCCGCCCGGGGCCTACATCGCCAAGTTCCACGATCACCGCCTGCGCCCGGTCGACCCGGCCACCATGACGCCGAAGAAATACGCCTTCAGGCAGCACGACCTTGGCGTCCTGGACGGAATCCGGGCCCTGGATGCCCGCACCGGCCGGCTGGTCGTGGTCACCGCGACCCGGGACCCGGTTGCCCGGATTTACTCGCACTTCTTCGAGAAGCGGGTGTACCCGTCGTCGACACTGCGCGGGACCGTCGAGGCCGACTGGACCGCCGACGGCTTCCTGGCGGCGTTCCGGCCGCTGTTCCACGAGACCCTGCCGGCCCTGCTGAGGGGCGAACTGTCATTCCTTCAGGAGGTGCTGAACGATGGTCTGGCGCAGGAGTTTCCGAACCTGGGCTTTCGAGGGCTGGCGGAGAACCTGACGCGGTCGGGCAGCTACGCCCGATACCACTCGGGTGCCGTCATCGGGCTGGTGCTGCCGTCCGAGGACCTGTTGCCGGCGTTGCGCGCGGCCCTGGCCGACCTCGGGATCGCGGCGGTCGCGGTTCCGGACGTGATGGCCAATGCTGCCAAGGATCGGGGCTTCTCCCGGCTCTACCGGGCCTTCATGGACGGGGTGCCATTCCCGGATCGCCTGCTGGACCTGGCTTACCGGTCGCCGCTACCGCGGGTGCTCCGCTCGCCGGCGGAGATCGACGCGCTGCGCGAGGGCTGGATCGCGCGTTGGCAGACATCGGCCTAACCGGCGGCGTGCCCGTCCTTCTGCCGGCGTTCCAGTTCGACCTGCAGGGCTGTGACGCTGGTGGTGGTATCATCGATCGCGCGGCGGAACGCGTCGAGCGTAGCCGCAAGTTCCTCAACCGGCAGCGAGCCGACGGCGCGTTCGAACGCGCCGCCAAGACTCATCAACCGCCGAAAGCCGAGATTGCCGGCCGCCGATGCGATCGCATGGGCATGTTGGCCGAGTTCCATCCGCGATTCCCGATCGGCGGATTCGTCGATGGCAACCCGGCGTCGCCCGAGTTCCTCCGCAAGCATCGTCAGGAACCGCAGGAGGCGCTGGTCCCCGAAGGTCGCACGCTGCTGCTCGAAGATCCGTCGGTCCAGCACCTCGGGAACCGGTTCTAAATCGACCGCGGCAGCGGTCCCGGTGGATCGATGAGCATCCTTGCCCGCCGGGTCGACCGCGTCGGCGATGCCGTCGCGCGGCGCCGGCTTGGTCACATCGTCGTTCATGCCGACCTCCTCGGCCCGGTCCTCGCCACAGGCGCCCGCCGAAAGCGCGACGATCGGCAGGTTGGCGACCGATGGATCGTCCGACGACCGGATACGTGCGGTCAACTCGATACCGTCGACGAAGGGTATCCGGATGTCGACGAAGGCGAGGTCGAGCCCCGACTGCATCAGGCAGCGCAGGGTGGCCTCGCCATCCTCGGTAATTGTCATGCGATGGCCGGCGCGCGCCAGCATCGCGGCGAACAGGCGCGAACATCTCCCGCTACTTTGCATCGTAGGGTAGTATGTCGGCAGGGTAGGTCCGGTTTCTTGGCCATTGCGTCAACCGGATCGACCGCGGAAGCAGCAGGGCCGCTGGACTTCGGGGTGCGGCGTATGGCGCGATTGCGGCCATTGCGCCGGGCCGGTAACCACGCCGGCCGGCACTGCGTCGCGGGCGCCCGGGTCGGCGCGCAGTGCGCCACGCAGGAGCAATGCCATGGCTCGTCAGGGGCGACACGCAACCACGCCGCCGGCGTCGTCCGCCGACCGGGTCGACCACGGGCGGTTCTTCGCGGAAGCCCTGGATGGCCTGCGCGCCGCCGGGAACTACAGGGTTTTCGCGGACCTCGAGCGGCGGGCGGGCGATTTTCCGCGGGCTGCGCATCACGGCGCCGGCGCCGATGAGGTCACGGTCTGGTGCTCCAACGACTATCTCGGCATGGGCCAGCATCCCGCGGTTCTGGCGGCGGTGGCCGAAGCGTTGGCAAAGTCCGGGGCCGGGGCCGGGGGCACCCGCAACATCGCCGGCACCAATCACAACCACGTCCTGCTGGAAGCCGCGCTCGCCGACCTGCACCGCAAGGAGGCGGCGCTGCTGTTCACCTCCGGCTACGTGGCGAACATGGCGGCCCTGGCGACCCTGGCGGCACGCCTTCCCGACTGTGTGGTGGTGTCCGACGCCTGGAACCACGCTTCGATGATCGAGGGGATCCGGCATTCCCGGGCCGAGAAGCTGATCTTCCGGCACAACGACCCGGCGGACCTCGACCGCTGCCTCGGGCAGATCGCGCCCGGCCGCGCCAGGCTGGTGGCGTTCGAGAGCGTGTATTCCATGGACGGCGATATCGCCCCGATCGCCGAACTCTGCGACGTGGCCGAGCGGCATGGCGCGATGACCTACCTCGACGAAGTGCATGCCGTCGGCCTGTACGGACCGCGTGGTGGCGGCGTCGCCGAGCGTGACGGGGTCGCGCACCGGCTCGACGTTATCCAGGGCACGCTCGGCAAGGCCTTTGGCAGCTTCGGCGGCTATATCGCGGGCAGCCGCGACCTGGTCGACTTCGTGCGGTCCTTCGCATCCGGCTTCATCTTCACCACCGCCCTGCCGCCGCATGTGGCGGCCGGCGCCCGGGCCGCGATCGAGCATCTGAAGGTCTCGCAGGCCGAGCGGACCCGGCACCAGGAACGGGCGGCGACCGTCATGCGGCGGCTGACCGCGCTCGGCTTGCCGGTGATGGACAACCCGAGTCATATCGTCCCGGTGCTGGTCGGCGACGCGGTGCGCTGCCGGCAGGCCAGCGACCTGCTGCTGGCGGAGCACGCGATCTACGTGCAGCCGATCAACCATCCCACGGTGCCGCGCGGCACCGAGCGGCTGCGGATCACCCCGACGCCGCTGCACGGCGACGCCGACGTCGATCGCCTGGCGGCCGCCCTCGACTCGGTGTGGACGGCCCTCGACCTGCCGCGCCGGCAGCCCGCCTGACCCTGCGGCAACCAGGGGTCGGCACGCGCATCGCACGAAGAGTCCTCGACTCGCATTCGCATGAGTAGGATCGTGTGTTGCCGTTGTCGCCCGATCGTGCATACCCTCGATGACTGCCGGGACGGTCGTGAATCGCTCGAAGCACTGCGGGTCGAGGGCAATTGAACAAGTCCGAGGACGGATCGTCGCCTGAGTCCGCCGGCCGACACCTTGGCCCTACGGACCGTCGCTATGTGACGACGCTGAGCGGCCTGCGCGGGTTGCTCGCCCTGCACGTGATCATCATTCATTTCCTGATGGCGTTCCTGCCGAACACGCTCACGGTGTTCGACGCGGTGTTGTACCCGCCGGGCGGCGAGGCGCACTGGATGGTCACGGTACTCGAGACCCCGGTCCTGTCGCTGCTGGTCGCCGGCCCGTTCTCGCTGATGATCCTGTTCGCGTTGTCCGGCTACGTCCTGACCATGCCGTTCTTCGACGGTCGGCGGGAACGCCTCGCCGTCAGCCTCTGGGGGCGATACTTCCGGCTGACCATCCCGATCGCCGGCGCCATCCTGCTCTCGTTGCTGCTCGCGAAGCTGGGCCTCTACATGAACCAGGAGGTCGCGAAGATCACCAATTCGGGCGCGCTCGCCCAGTTGATGCCGACGCAGTTTCTCACCCCGCTGAGTGCGTTGCGCGACATCGCCTACAACGGCCTGCTGTCGGGGCTGTCGTTCTTCAACGTCGTGCTCTGGTCGATCAAGTACGAGTTCATCGGCTCGATCGTGGTCCTGGCGATGTTCCTGATCATGCCGGACCGCGGCCGCTGGATCGTGATCGGCGCGACCTGCTTCCTGATGGCGTTCTACCTGGCCCAGGGAGCGATCTTCGTCGTCACGATCGTCGGCGGTGCGCTGCTTGGCTACTTCCCGGTGTCACGGCGCTGGCGGATACCCGCGTTGATCCTCGGTCTCTATCTCGGCGGCTATATTCCGGGGCGGGTGGACTATGCGTGGCTGCCGGTGCTGTTCACGAACCCTGGGGAGCAGCTGTTCAACGTGTTCTTCTACAACGGGTTCGGCGCGGTGCTGGTGGTCGGCGCGGTAGTCGCCGGGGTCGGCGACCGGGTCCTGAACACCTGGGTCCCGCAGAGGCTGGGCGACATCTCGTACAGCATGTACCTCCTGCACCTGCCGATCGTCTGCTCGCTGTCCTGCGCGATTTACCTGTGGCTGCCGCGGACCGACCTCGCGCTGCTCGCCAACCTCGCGGTCTACGTGACCGCGGTCGTCGCTCTGGCTTCGGTGTATGCGCGCTGCGTCGACGCGCCGTCGATCCGGGTCGCGCGCCGGTTCGGCGGCTGGATGAGCGGGATTCCGCGCCGGGTGCGCCCGGTTCCAGGCGTCAGCGGCGCGTCGGGCGACTGACCGCCGGCATCAGGCTCCGGCATCAGGTGCCGGCATCAGGCGTAGGTCAGGGGAAGCGCGGTGGTCAGCTTGATCTCCTCCATGGCGAAGTTCGAGCTGACGTCCATCATCGGCACCGCGTCGATCAGCCGTTTGTAGATGGCGTCGTAGCTGGCGATGTCCGGGACCACCACCTTCAGCACGTAGTCGATCTCGCCGCTCATCCGGTAGACCTCGACGATTTCCGGGATGTCCTCGACCGCGCGGGCGAACTGCTGCAACCACTCGCTGTCGTGGCGGCCGGTCCGGATCCGCACGAACACGGTGACGCCGAGGTTGACCTTGGCGGCATGCAGCAGGGCGACCCTGGCGCGGATCACCCCGGACTTCTCGAGGTTCTGGATCCGTCGCCAGCACGGCGTCGTGGACAACCCGACCCGATCGGCGATGTCGGCCAGTGCGAGGCCGGTATCCGTCTGCAAGAGAGATAGAATTTTACGATCTATGTCATCCATAGAATTGTATTCTATAATATCGGCTCTGATGTGGGAAGATCGCAAACCGATTTCCCCGGATCGCGCTATTCTCGGTTTCATGTTGAAATCGCGTCGCGCACGGAGGGTCGATCCCATGAACCGGCTGTTCAACGAGCATCCGCAATCGGTCGGCGAGAGCTACAGCGAGCACATGGGGGTCGCCTTCGGCTTCGGCTGGCGAATGGTGCTGGCAGGGTTTGCCTGCCTGGTACACGCGATGCTGCCGTTCCTGTTCGTGAAGACCGGTAGCCGCACGATCACGATGCTGCACGACCGCATGGTCGCGAACCGCAGCCACAAGCCGGCCCCGGACGCCGTCAGCGAGCGCGCGGCCGCTTGATCAGCGGGCGACCGCGTCGTCCTCGAAGATCGACAGGTCGAGAGCGTAGGACTTCCCGAGGAACATGACGTGGGCCGTGTGGTCGGCCCGATCGTCGCCGGTGTTCGGATGCACGAACACGTCGAGGCCGCCGCGGTGCAGTGACAGCCACGGGACGATCTCCCCGAATGTCTTGGGGGCGAAGGCGATCTGATAGCTCCACATCGGGTGCGGTCCGACCGGCCGCTCGTGGAACCGGCCCATCTCGGCGTCCGGGAACCTGGCGGCGACCCGGTCGTAGAGTGCCCGGGCGGAATCCCGCGTCGCCGTGTCGAAATAGACATGTGCATGCCATCCGCCGATGGATTCGATCGAGCTGTCGGTCATGGCGTTCTCCTCCAGGAAACTCCCGCAGTTTAGCAACCGGAGCGGCATTCGAGCGATCAAAGGATTTGCGGGTGCCGCCGCGATCCGTGCGCAGGCCCGGTTCCCGCGGGTTTCACGACTGCCTCTTCCGCCATTCCCCTACTCGTTGCTTTCTAGAGGGCTTCGCGGGGGCGGATGGTCCGGCCCCGGTTCACTGGTGGGGACCATGTGATGACAGAAACAACGTTGCTGGCGTCGATCGGCCGGATCGCGGACTCAGTTGCCGATCGCCGTCATATTCTGGAGGAGGCGTTCGTCTGCCTCGATCGCGATGCCCGGGCCAGTGGCCTGACCGTCACGGTGACCGACGACATGGCCGACTTCGCGTCGGTCCTGGCGACGACCGGCAAGTTCCTGCCGTCGGCCTTCGATCGCAAGCTCAAGCCGTTCAGGGCCGGCGACGCCGCCGCCATTCTGGTGCGGGACGAGAACGGACTGGCGGCCACGCACGCGATCCGGCTGTACAGGTTCGGCGTGACGTCGCTGGCCGACCACCTGGCGACCCTGAGCCTGTTCTACGCCAATCCGGTCGAGCAGATGGTGCGCGGGGAACGTCTGATCATCGAGGCCGAGGCGGAGCGGTTCGCCGCCACGATCGACGATTCGGCGGTCTATGTCGGCGGCTTCTGGGTGCGGCCGGACTTGCGCGGCAGGGGATCGACCCTGGCCTATGTCATGCCCATGGCGGTGCGGGCCCTGGCGGCTGCCTGGTGGGGGCCGCAGGTCAGCTTCTCGCTGATGAAGCGGTGGATTACCGATGCCGGTCGCGCTCAGCGGGTCGGCGAGCCCGATGTGTACGAACGGATCACGTGGATACGGCCGCATGTTCCGGAGGACTCCGACCTGGTCCTGATGTCGACCGAACCAGATGCGGCATTCGAGCGCGCCGAGGCCTTCGCATCGGGGAAGCGTCGTCTGATCGTGGATCGCGGCCGGGAGCAGCGGGTCAGAACCGGCTAGGCCGTTGCACGGTAGGCCGTGCGCACCGGAACGCAGACCACCAGAACGGTGCCTGCGTCTTCCCGGATCCGATTGTCACCGAGATGAACGGGGAACGACGCCCGCAGCCAGTCGTACATGGCGGCACCCTTGGACGTCAGGATCGGCCCGCTCCAATGCTCGAGCATTGGGGCGGCACCCGCCAGCACCTGCCGCGCCGAACGGTCGACCGCGTCGGCCAGGGCACGGTCGGGGACCGCCTGCCGGACATCGCGGCCCGAGAAGTTGGCCCAGGTAGCATTGTCCCACGGGCCGGTAATCGAAGCCCGATAGTGATGGAACACCAGCCTTTGGTCGTCGAGCAGGGTCAACAGTTTCACGTTGCCGTAGGTGCCCGAGCTGACGTTGGCCATCAGGTCGTGATCGATACGCCCGCCAGTGTCCTGCCATGCTGCGGAGATCCGCTCGATCAGCGGATCGTCGAGGCGGCGGAACGCGGAATCGCTCAATATCTCCGTCCGGAGCGCGCTCGGCACATCGGGTCGCTCGCAGAAACTGAAGCAGTCGTGAACGAACCGGGACAGCCGGGCGGCATCCGTATCGGTGGTCTCGACCCAGGCCTTGCCATTGAAAACGTGGATCTTGACGAGCCAGGGCGTCTCGCTACGGTCCAGAGTGTAGAGCAGGTCGTCCAGTGCCGCGATCGCAGCGGGCCCGGTTGCGCGCGGATCGAACCGGATTTCGAGAAACCGGGCGATCTCGAGGATCTGAATCCAGCCAAGCGTATGCAGTGCGAAGACCGATACGTCGTCGCCCAATCGCCCGACTCGCGACTTCAGGTCCTGCTCGCTCCCGTCCCGGCCGATCCAGCGCGTGCGGACCACCGTGTAGGCATAGTGCATTGTCCCTGCTCCCCAAGGATCCGCCTATTATTGCCCCCAACGCTTCACCGACGTCAAATGCCGATACCGGGCGAAGATGTTGCTCGCGAACGCAGTTCTACCAGGGCTTGCGCGCGCGCGCCGCGCAGGCGACAGTTGCCGATCGTTTGAAGAAACGGGGTTCGGGATTTGGCAATGGCTCGCCCGCGTGACTTCCTGCTCATTGCCGGGCCGGCGACGCAGCCGGGCGCACTGCTGCGGTGTCTCGACCTGCATCCGCAGATCGTCGCTCCGCCGCCGATGTCGATCGGCATGGCTTTGCATCGGGCGGCGCGCACGGCGATGCGGGGGTCGTCGCGGGAGGATTTTCCGGCGACCGTCGCCGTCGGTCGTCAGACCGGGACGACGGTCCTGGCGGGCCTGTTCCAGGACGCCCGGAAGTCCTGTGCCGGCGTCCATGTTGCAATTCTTCACGATCCTTCCGGTCCGCTGTTCCCATTCCTGGAGCCGCCGGAGATCTCCCTGGTCATCCTGTCGCGGAGCCCGGAGTCGATGGCTGCGGCGATTGGCGCCAGCGGGGTCGAGTTGGTGGTTTCGGCCGCACGTGAGGCATTGGCGGTCGCTAGATCGCGGGTTTCGGCGTTCGGCATTCCGCTGGAACGAACCGTCGCCGTCGACCAGGACCACTTCGATTTCGACCCGGCCGCCTGCCTGGGCGACGTGTGCCGGGCCCTTGACGTCGCCGCCGATGGGGTGACCGTCGCCTCGATGCTGGAGTTCGCGCGCATCGACGCCCGTACGAAGGGTGGTGCATAATCCTTCGCCGCGCGCTGGGGCGAGGGAGATCACGATGACGCAGCACCGATTGGCCGCCGGGCCCGACACCGTGCACTGGGGCTGGTTCGACGCGACGATGGAACCGGTGCTGACGATCGACAGCGGCGACCGGGTTACCGTCGAGACAGTGTCCGGCAGTCCGGCCAACCTGCCGGGCGAGGGCTACCACGTGCCGCCGGAACTCTACCGGGTGCATGAGAGCGTGCCGCGCAAGCTGCCGGGACACATCCTGACCGGGCCGATCGCGGTGCGCGGAGCGGAGCCGGGCGACGTCCTGGAAATCCGCATTCTCGACATCCGGTTGCGGCAGGATTGGGGCTACACCCTGATCCGTCCGCTCGCAGGCGCGCTGCCGAACGACTTCGATACCGGCGAGCAGATGATCGTGGCGCTGGACGCCGACCGCAATGTCGGCCGCCTGCCATGGGGGACCGAACTGCCGCTGCGTCCGTTCTTCGGGGTGATGGGGGTGGCGCCGCCGCCGGGCTGGGGCATGATCTCAACGATCCAGCCACGGGCCCACGGCGGCAATCTGGACAACAAGGAACTGGTCCCGGGGACCACCCTGTACCTCCCGGTGTTCGCCGAGGGCGGCAAGCTTTCGCTAGGCGACGGCCATGGCGTCCAGGGCGACGGCGAGGTCTGCGTGACCGCCATTGAGACCGCCCTCGAAGGGACTGTCGAGGTGGTGGTGCGCAAGGATCTCGGCTGGACCTACCCGCGCGCCGAGACTCCGACCCACCGCATGACGATGGGCATGGACGCCGATCTGGACGATGCAGCCAGCCACGCGCTGCGCGAGATGATCGACTGGATCACCGCGACATCGAATCTGTCGCGGCACCAGGCCTTTATGCTGATGAGCCTGGCGGCCGACGTCCGTGTCACGCAGCTGGTGAACGAGCAGAAGGGCATCCACGTGATGCTGCCGAAGTCCGTGCTCGGTGGCTGATCGCAGATCCGGCTTGTTAATATTTCGTTAAACGTTGCCGATGAAACTACTGTGATTCGACAACCCTTGCGGGCGTCACCATGGAAGCAGCGGACATCATCGGTTGGGTCATCTACGGCCTGCTTTTTGCCGGCCTCGTCCGACTCGGAATCGGCCAGCGCGCCCCGCGTGGCCTGGAGCGGCTCGACTACCGTCGTTGAAATATCGGCGCCGCGCGGTTGGTGCCGGCAACCGGTGTCACCGGGCCGTCCGTGTCACCGGGCCGTGATGCGGGCGAGCGCGCGGCGACCGGCGTCGAGCACGTCGTCGAGGTCGTCAGGGTCGATGTGCGGATAGTGCTTCACGAGCCATTCAGGGGCCTCGAACGGGGTGTCGCGATAGCGCTCGTGGTCGATCGTCGCGTCCAGCAGACCAACCAGGATCTGCAGCTTGGCGAGACGGGAGACGTGCTCGGTGGTCAAGGTTTCCTGGTCCATGGACGGCTCCGGCTATAACGCCCGTACCGTAGCCTGACCGACCCGGCTTGCAAATCGTTCCATGCCAACGTCGGCCGGCCACAGGGTCGGGACACGGTCCGGACTCCGGCAGCCGGATCGAGCCTGCTGCGGCCGCTGGACGTCAAGCAGATCGAGGAGGATTTCTCCCTGCTCTACGGCTCCGGCCTCTACGAGCAGGTCGACTATGCCTTGGTGGACCGCGACGGCAAGACCGGCGTGGTGGTGACCGCGACCGAGAAATCGTGGGCCCAGGACTACCTGCGGCTCGGCCTCGCGCTGGAGAGCGACGCGGATGGCGGCAGCAGCTATCAGATTGACCTCGGCCTTACTCCCACTGCCCTCAATTCCTATGGAGCGGAGGCTCAAGGTGAACTGGCGATCGGCGATTCCCAGTATCTGCTCGCGCAGTACTACCAGCCGCTGTAGCCCGAGACCGGATTCTATGTACTGCCGGCCCTGACCTCAACGCGCAGCGACGTGCGGACCAAAGGCACGGACGGCACCGCCAGCGAGTTCCGGACCACCCAGGGCGAGGCGGCGCTGCAGTTCGGTTACGAGTTTCTGCAGCGAGCTCGACGCCCGCGTCGGCGTGCATGTCGGGGCTGACTACGCCAACGTCCGAACCGGAACCGGCGGCGGGGCCGAGACCGGCGACTTCCGGATCGGTTCGGCCGACGCGGGTCTGCTCTACGATACGCTGGACAGCGTGCGGTTCCCGAACCGCGGAACTCTGCCGAGGCTCCATAGTGGAGCATCCCGCACGGAGCTGGGCGCCGACGAGGACTACGTCAAGCTCGACGCGACGGCGGTGCATGCGCTTACCTGGGGTTCCAACACCGTGGTTCTGGGGAGCGCCGGCGGAACCGCGCTGAGTGGCAGCCTGCCGGTCCAGGGCCGGCTCCGCGTCGGCGGCCTGTTCAGCCTGTCGGGATACACCCGGGACGAGCTATCGACGGAGAACCTGCTGCAGGGCCGTCTGCTCTACATGCGCCGACTGAGCCAGCGATCGCCGATCTTCTTCGATCTGCCGATCTATGCCGGCACCTCGTTCGAGGTCGCCCGGCTGGACGACGATGCCGGGGGCGAAGGCTTCGACAAGAATGCCTTCGGCAGCAGCGTGTTTCTCGGGGCCGACACGCCGTTGGGTGGCGGCTACCTGGCACTGAGCCATGGCGACGCCGGACGTACCGCGGCGTACCTGTTTTTCGGAAAGCTGTTCTAGCGGCCAGGCAGACCGGGGCTCAGTAGGCGGCGAGACGGTCGCCGTGCCACAGCAACTCGTGCGCATAGCCGCTGCCGACAGAGATGCCGACGGCGGTCTTGGCGACGATCAGCAGGGTCTCGTCCTCGGCGCCCAGGACGAAAGCGCGGGCCTGACCGCGACGTTCCTCGATTTCCCATCGCACAGCGCCGCTGCGTCGCAATCGCGCCACCAGCCGGTCCAGGGCCGCGTAGTCGTCCGGACCGAAGGCGTTCACCGTCCGGCGGTGCGGGAAGGGGATGACGGTCCCTGTGTTGGCGCCCATGGCGGCGTGCCTCCGCTGTCACGTCACGATCATGGACCTAATGACAGTGGGCGCCGCAGGTAACCGCCGACATGACGGCCTCGACGGAATGTGATCGGCGGTGATCGGATGGCGGGGCCGGTGCGATGAGGTCTATACCGGCGCGCTCATGATCAGCCCGCCGTCTACCACGATCTCGGTCGCGGTGACGTATTTGGCTTCATCGGAAGCCAGATACAGCGCGGCATAGGCGACATCCCAGGCGTCGCCCATATGGCCCATCGGCACCTGGGCGTTGCGCTTCGCTATCAGCGCGTCGGCGTCGCCCCCGGAGCGCTGGCCGACCAGTCGGGCCTCGACCAGCGGGGTGTGCATCAGTCCCGGGACCACCGTGTTGCAGCGGATCCGCTCGCCGGCATAGCTGACGCCGATGGCACGCGACAACTGCACCACCCCGGCCTTGGTGGCGGCGTAGGCGTGGATCGGCGACCCGATATGGCGATAGCCGGCCACCGACGCGACGTTGACGATGGCGCCGCCGCCGGTCTTGCGCATGTGCGGAATGGCATGGTGGCAGCCGAGGTAGACGGTCTTGAGGTTATGGTCGATCTGGCGGTCCCAGGTGGCCTCGTCCATCTCCGCGACACCGCCCGGCGCCGAGCCGCCGACGTTGTTGTGCATGATGTCCAGCCGTCCGAAGCGGTCGACGCAGTCCTGCAGCAGGGCCTTGACGGTTGCGCCGTCGGTCAGGTCGCCCGACGCCGCGTGGCAGCGCCCGCCTTCGTCGGCGATGATCCGGCGGGTCTCCTCGACGGCATCCGCATTGAGATCGATCAGGTAGACCGTGGCGTCCTCGCGCGCGTACAGCGTCGCGCAGGCCTTGCCGTTTCCCCAGCCGGGGCCGACCGAGCCCGCGCCGGCCAAAACGATCACCTTGTCCTGTACCCGTCCGGCCATCGCCGCATCCTCTCTTGTCCGATTGGTCGCGGGCGATGCTGGCGGGCGGGCCGGGGCTCGTCAACGCAGTGTCGTCCAGGCGTTGTGGTCAACGTGGTCCGCGCATCGCCGCGACCGCCAGCGCCAGCCAGGCCAGGATCAGCAGGGTGCCGCCGGTTGGTGCGAGGAAGGTTCCCGCTCCCCAGCCGTTTACGCCTTCCATGTAGAGCGTTCCCGAGAACAGCACGACGCCGACGACCAGCAGGGTTGCCCCGAGCGCCCCCCAGGCCCAGTGCAACCGGTTCCAGGCGGCGCCGATGCCGAACAGGCCCAGGCCGGTCGCCGTGTGCCAGAACACCGCCGTCCACCAGACCCCGCCCGGGTGATTGGCGTCCGGGACGGCGTGCGCGCCGATCGCCGCGAGCGCGACGGCGGCGGCGAGAAGGATCGAGGCGGTGGTCAGCAGGATTCGCGGCATCAGCATGGCCGGACGCTATCACGCCTGACGCCGAGGTCCAGCGGGTCGGAGGCGGCTGCGGCGGATCGGCGCCGGCCACGGCAGGTCGGAGTCAGCTACAGCAGGTCGGAGCCAGCTTGACCGTATGCGCTGTCCGGTCCAGGCTCCTGCCATGGGCGGGATTGTACAAAATTTGCGAGCCTTCGGGCTGGCTGTGGTGTTGGCGCTGGGCGCAGTCTCGGGCCTGCCGGGATCTGCGCGTGCCGATGGCCTGTTGATCGGTGTCGTGAAGACGGCGGAGGGTGAGGTCGCCCTGACGCGCGGCGGCGCCGCGCTCGCCGCCGCCGTTGGTGCCGAGGTTCATGTGAAAGACCGGCTCCGCACCGGCCCCGACGGTGCGGTCGGAGTGACCCTGAACGACGGAACGCTGATCTCGCTCGGACCGAACTCGCTGTTCGAGTTCAGCGAGTTCGAGTATGCGCCGCAGCGTGGCGCGTTCGGCTTCCTCGGCAAGGCCCTGGGCGGCACCATGCTGTATTCCTCCGGCAAGATCGGCAAGCTGGCGCCGGAACGGACCCGGGTGCAGACGCCGATCTCGGTGATCGCCGTTCGTGGTACCCGATTCGCGGTGCGCCTGCCGGCCGCCGGTGGGAATTAGACGATGAGCCGGCGAACGATTCTGAACGGCTTGGCGGTTTCGGCCGCGATGGTCTTGGTCGCCGGCTGCAGCTTCGGGCCGTTCGACGTCGACCACCTGGCGACCATTCCGCCGCCGGACTCGGCATTCGAGGCGGCGCTGAGCCGCGAATACGTGGCGCTCGGCGATCTGGAACGAGCCGAGTACGACTGGCCCGACACCGCTCGGTTCTACCGCCGGGCCACGGCCGCGGCGGAAGGCAAGCGGGTCGAGCCAGAGGCGCTTCAGGCGCGCGACCTAGCGTTGGCCGACCGCGCGACCCTTGGCTCCGCCCGTGACCGCCTGAACGGCGCGCTTGCCCAGGGCGCACGGGCGTTCACGCCGGAGGCGGCCGCCAAGGCGCAGACCGGCTTCGACTGCTGGATGCAGGAGCAGGAGGAAGGGCACCAGCCGGACGACATCGCTGCCTGCCGGACCCAGTTCGAGGCCGCCATGCTGGTGGTGGAGGACGGCCTGGGCGGCACGATCGTCGTGCTTCTGGAGGATGCCGGCGGCGGTGTCGGCGCCGTCGACCTGAGCACCGACGCCGGCTCGGTCACCCTCGACACCTTGCGTGCCGGCGCCGTAGTCGGAGCCGGCGCCGCGGCACCGGGATCGACCGGGACACTCGGCGAGCAGGATGTGCGTGACCTGTTCGGCAGGGCGCTCGGCGCCGAGCCGCAGCCGCCGGTGGCCGTTCGCCTGTATTTCGAGACCGGGACCAACACGTTGACGCCGGCGTCGCAAGCGGAATTGCCGAGTGTGCTCGAGCTGATCCGCCAACGGGTCGTGCCGGGCGTCGAGATCGCCGGTCATACCGACCGGGTAGGAGCGTCCACCGTCAACGACCGGCTCGCATTGCAGCGCGCCGAGTTGGTCCGGCAACTGGTGCTCGATCTCGGTGTACCGACGCGTCTGATCAGCGTCGACTCGTTCGGCGAACGGGATCCGGTGGTTCCGACCGCGGACGGCATCGACGAACCACGCAATCGGCGGGTCGAGATCACCGTCCGTTGACCGAATCGCCGACGTGCGGTCCGTCATGTCCTCAGCGTATTCGAGCGCATAGTATTACTTGATGGACAGCGACCGTTTGCCAACGTTCCGGCCCGACTCCACGGCGATCGCAAACCCTCTGAGAGACCGGATGATCGGGACGGCCTTGCTGGCCGTTCTGGTGGTCGGCTGGCTCGTCGACGTCACTCCGCTGGTCGCGCTCAGGCTCTGGGCGTCGGATGTCGTTTCCGTGCTGCGCCCGCCCGCGATCCATCCGACGGCGGTCGTCGTGGTCGACATCGACGATGCGAGCCTTGCGGAGATCGGCCAGTGGCCGTGGCCGCGTGATGCCCTCGCGCGGATCGTGGACCGTCTCGCCGATGGCGGTGCGGCCGCGGTGGCGCTGGACATCCTGCTGGCCGAACCCGACCGGCTGTCGGCGGCAGGGCGCGGTCCGGCATTCGGGGACGGCCGGACCGGGGCGGCGACGATTGCCCCTGGCACCGAGAACGACCTGGTGCTGGCACGTGCCATGCGGCGCGTGGCGGTGGTTTCGGCGGCCGCATTGTCCTCGACACCGTCGCGGGTCGAGACGACGGAGCCGCCGATGGGACGTGTGGCGGTGCGCGGCAGTCTTCGGATCGAGACGCTGGTGCGGGCCGCCGGCGTGGTCAGGCCGCTGCCGGTGCTGGAGGCGGCGGCCCGTGGCATCGGTGTCGTCAACCTGTACCCGGAGCTCGACACCGTGATGCGCTCGGTACCGGGCGTCGTGGAGGCAAACGGTGCCTTGCTGCCCGGCCTGGCGATCGAGGCGGTCCGGGTTGCCGCCGGAGCGGCCAATCTGGTGGTCGAGGCATCGTCTTCGCATGGGCTGGAGGGTCTTTCGGTGGCCGGTCGGCTGGTGCCGACGGACACGAGCGGCCGGATCTGGATCGATGCGCGCGAACCGGCCCGAATTCCGGTGATCTCCGCCAACCAGCTGCTGGCCGGTGACGTGCCCCGGACCGAAGTTGCCGGGCGGCTGGTCGTGGTTGGGGCCTCCGCCGCCGGGATATCGACGACGGTTCTGACCGGTGGCGGCCTTGGCGTGTCGAGCACGGTGTTCCAGGCAATGGCTATCGACTCGATCCTGGACGGCCGGGTCATCGCCCGACCGGCGGCGGTGTCCTGGATCGAACTGGCTGCGGCCGTGGTCATGGCCGGCGGGATGATTCTGGCCGCACCGGGGCTCGGCCTGCGGCTGCTGGGCGTGCTGGCGGCGAGCGCCGTGGTGCTGCTGCCGCTGGTGTCGGTGGTCGTCGCGTTGTCGGCCGGCATCCTGGTGGATGCCAGCTTTCCACTGGTGGCGGTCCTGGCCATGACCGGCCAGGTGGCGCTGGTGCGGGTGCACGAGCAGGGCGTGGTTCGCCGGCGCCAGGAGGCGATGCTGGCGCGCCAGGGCGCCTATATGCAGCAGGTGGTGGATGCCAGCTTCGACGCGATCGTCACGGTCGACGGCGAGGCTCGGATCGTGACCGCGAACGCCGGTGCCGAACGCCTGTTCGGGGTTCCGGCCGGGCGACTCATCGGGGTTCGGATCGACGCCCTGCTGGCCGGAACCTGGGCCGACGCGGTGCGACAGCAGGCGGAGGGCGCCCTGCGTGACGCCGTGCGCAGCGGCCGGGTCGTGGCGGCCTCGATCGATCGCGCCGGCGACACCGGCGACACAGTCGTGCGGGCCGAGCTGACGGTCGCCGAGACCGCGGCAGAGGAACGGGTGTTCGTCATCGTGCTGCGCGACATCAGCGCCCGGCTCGACGCCGAGGCCGCGGCGCGCCAGGCCGGCGAACGCCTGCATGACGGCATCGGCCGGATCACCGACGGCTTCGCGCTGTTCGGCCCCGATCGCCGGCTGGTGATCTGCAACGCGCGTTTCATCGACATGCTGGGCGAGGCCGGCGCGTCGGCCAGCCCGGGCGTGCGCTTCGACACGATCATGGAATGCTACGCGGAGACCTCCCGGGCGCCGGTCGACGCCATCGGCCGGACCGGCGACTGGCTTGGCGAGCGGATGGCCGCCTTCGTCCAGGCCGCCGAACCGCGGGTTCTGGAATGCCTGGATGGCCGCTGGTTCCGGATCGACGAGCGCCCGACCGCCGAGGGCGGCCTGGTCGGCGTCTATTCGGACATCACCGAGCTCAAGTGGCGCGAGATGGAGATGAACGAGGCGATGCTTCGGGCCGAAGCCGCCAGCTCCGCCAAATCGACGTTCCTGGCCAATATGAGCCACGAACTGCGGACCCCGTTGAACGCCGTCATCGGCTTCGCCGACCTGATGAAGCGCGAGCTGTTCGGGCCTCTCGGCGACGAGCACTACCGCGCCTATGTCGCGGACATCATCGACAGCGGCTCGAAGCTGCTGGCGATGATCGAGGCCATCCTGGAGTTCTCACGGTCCGAGCATAAGTCCCAGAGCGACGCGGGGGCGGAAGGCCGGTTGAACGAGGTGGTGGATGCGGTCCTGCGCGATGTCCGTCTGGCGGCGGTGGAGCGCGAGGTGACCATGACCGCCGATGTTCAGGGCGAGATGCCGCCGCTCAAGGTCGGCGAGGCGATCTTGTATCAGATCTTGCAGAATCTGGTGTCGAATGCCGTGAAGTTCTCGCCGCCCGGCGCAGCGGTGACGGTCCGGGCCTTCAGTGGCGAGGACGGCCGCCCCACGATGGTCGTGGCCGACCAGGGCATCGGCATTCCGCCGGATATGATCGAGAAGGTCACCCAACCGTTCTGGCAGCGCCAGGGGCCGCTGGTCCGCAGCCATGGCGGCGTCGGACTCGGCCTTGCCATCGCAAAGGCGCATGTCGATACGCTGGGGGGAGAACTCCGCTTCGAGAGCGAGGTCGACCGGGGCACGACGGTGACTGTGCTGCTGCCGCACTCGCTGGCCAGCCATCACACTTGACCGGGCGGTTTCGAGAGTCGCGGAGACTGCTTGAAATCCGGTGCGCCCGGGGGCCGGGCGCACCGGTATCGACCGGGTGTTACTGCCCCGTGTACCAGGAGTCGGCGTAGAAGCCGCCGCCAATGGCGCCGAGGAGCCGCATGCCGCCACGAACGACGCTGTAGCCCATCATGCCGCTGCCGGCACCGCCGCTCAGGCCGACGCTCTCCACCGCACCCACGCCGGCGGCATGGGCCATGCCGCCGGCGCTGATTCCACCGGCTCCGGTCGCATAGGCGTAGACCGGGATGATCAGGCCGTCGGTCACGATGGCGGCAACCGCCGCGCCGGCGATGACACCGGCAGTCACGGCGACCACCCGGTAGCTGTCGAAGCTTGAAGCTGCGGCCGGTACCCCGGAAGCGGCCTGGGCCTGGGCGTTGGCCGGAGCCAGGGCCAAGCTGGACGCGATCAACCCGGCTGCAGCGATTGTCTGTAGCGCTCTCATGGAAACCTCCTCATTGCAGTCCACTGATGACGCCGCTGCAATGTTCCAGCGCCGCCCCCGAAGTGTCATAGGCGACCGGTTTGTCGCCGGACACTGTCAATTAAGCTGGTGTACTCCACTCCTCTCGGCTCCGGCACCGGGGAACGATCCCTCGGCGTCCGAAACCGCCAGACCGTTGCACTTGTACCACGGAACCGGACCGCAGTCCGCCCCGACCCCGTCGGGCAAGGCCACGCGGCCCAGCGCGGCGACATCGTCACGATGAGACCGGTTGCCGGTGATCCACGCATTGCGATGGATCAAAGATGGCGGAAGAATCCGCGGATCGTGGCGGGCGGTCAGGCGCGGTCAGTCCGGGTCGAAGATCGCCCCGGTGATGGCGAAGCCACCGTCGACCGGCAGGGTGTGGCCGGTCACGTAGCTGGCGTCGTCCGAGACCAGGAAGGCGGTGGCGGCGGCGATCTCCTCCGGCAGGCCATACCGCGCCATCGGGATCTCGCGGGTATAGGTGGCACGGGTGGCCGCGGTGTGGATTTGCGCGACCATGGCGGTGTCGACCGGCCCCGGGGCGACCGCGTTGACCCGGATGCCATAGGGGGCCAGTTCGATCGCCAGGTTACGGGTCAGTCCGACGACGCCGTGCTTGGAGCTGCCGTAGCCGATGCGCCCGGAAATACCGACCAGGCCGGCGACGCTGCTGATGTTGACGATGCTGCCGCGGCCGGCATCGATCATCGGCGGGGCGACGGCGCGGGCGCAGCGATACGAGCCGGTCAGGTTGACGGCGACGATGCGCTCGAAGTCCTCGGGCCGTTGCTTCAGGAACGAGACCTGCTCGCCCAGGCCTGCCGAATTGACCAGGATGTCGATCCGCCCGAAGGCGTCGAGCGCAGTTGCCGCCATCGCCTCGACACTGGCGGTGTCGGTGACGTCGACGCGCATGCTGCGGGTCTTCACCCCGATCGACGCGACCTCGGCGGCGGCGCGCCCGGCAAGGTCAGCCTGGACGTCGGCGACAAGCACGTCCGCGCCTTCCGCGGCGAACCGGCGGGCGATCGCCAGGCCGAGCCCACCACCACCGCCGGTCACGATGGCGGCCCGGCCCGCCAGGCGACGGTTGTCGGTCATGCCGTCAGCCGGCCATGTCGAGCACGGGAATGGCGCCGACCCCTGCGGCGCCGGGCGAACTGCAGACGGGGTGACCCATGCGAACCTCCCGAAAATCGCGCATTTCCGGCAGCTTAGCACCGGAGCGAACGCCGAGTCAGGCAAGAAAGCCCGGGTTCTCTTCCAGGAAGGATTGCGACAGCGCGCCGTAGCCATGGCCGTAGCCGTAGAACGCCAGGCCGAGCCGGAGCAGGTGGGGATCGCCTTCGATGGTCCGCTCGAAGGCCGCTCCGAGGGCATGGAAGCGGTCCTGGCGGGCGTCGTCGCGCCGCCAGCGACCGGCCATCCGCTCAAGCATCTCTTCGGTCGCGGCCCGCAACTCCGCCGCGCTGTTTTCGACCAGTTCGTAGCCGGCGGCGGCGATGTCGTCGGCCTCCCAATACGCCGGCAGCCGGGCCTCGAGGATCTGGCGATACGGCATCGGTTCGGCCGATCCGATCGGGCGGCAGTGCTTGAACAGCGAAATGTCGTCGTTGTAGGGCAGATTCAGCAACTCGAACGGCAGGTTGGTGCGCAACACCTGCTTGCCAAACGCGGCGACCACCCAGATCGGCCCGGAGTTCTGGGCCACGCCGAACGCGCAGCGGGCGCAGGCGAACAGGTCGACGGCCCGGTCGTTGTCTTTCCAGTCCGGCACGTTCACGAAGCGCTTCGGGTCGAAGCCCAGGGTGTCGAGCCCGGGTTCGCCCAGGCGGACGACCCGGTAGCCGGCGTCGATCAGGGCGGCGATGCTGTCCCGGTAGGCGGCGACGTCGGCGGTGCGGTGTTCGTGGTAGCTCTGGCCCGGCAGGTATTTGAGCGTGCGGTTGTGGAAGAACACGAAGGGCTCGTCGGGGTCGATGCCGTTGCGCGCGAACACCTCCCGCGCCCGGGTCTCGACCGCCGCGGTGAGGGTCAGTGGCTTGACCGCCCCGCCTGCCAGGATGTGGCGGTAGAACGCCGTGATGGTGGTCCGGGGGTTAGACAGCAGCAGGTCGAAGGCCGGGCGGTGCTGCATCCCGCCGTCGACCAGGCCGAGCAGCCGGACATCGAAGTCGGCGGTGTGCGCGAACCGGATCTTCGGCCCGGCGCAGGCGGGAATCCAGGGGTTGGCGCCGGCTTCGTCGAGCGGCCCGGTGACGATGACGATGCGGTCGTAGCTGTCCTCGTAAAGGGTCCGGATGATCTGGGTCTCGAGGCCGAAATGCCCGATCCGGTTCGACTGCGCCAGGATGTAGATGAGGTTGCGGCCGGTCCGCAGGAGTTCCGGCGCGGCCAGCCCGATGACGGTCCGGGCCGTGTCCTGAAGCTTTTCGGGCGCGAGCTTCTGCAGGATGCCGTCGAAGGGATCGCTCATCCCGGGATCTCAATCGAGGAAGTCATCGCCGTCCCCGATCGTCCCGGCGATCTCGCCGAACGGATGCGCGTAGCCGTAGAAGTCGAGGTTGTCCTCGCGGAACCCGGGGTCAGCCTGGATCGCCCGCTCGTAGCCGGCGCCGAGCTCCAGGAACCGGTGGTGCCGGTCGGCCGGGATTCGACCCGGCCCGCCGGCCAGCATCGACAGGAACTCGTCGGTCGCCGTCTCGATTTCGCCAGTCGCGTTCTCTACCAGCTCGATCCCGCGGTCCTCGAAGTCGGTATCCCGCAGCACCGCGGGCAGGCGGCGGTCGAGGATCTCGGCATAGCGGAGCATCCGTCCCGTGCCCAGGTCCCGGTAACCCTTGAACAGCGACAGGTCGCGGTTGTAGGGCAGGTTCAGGTGCTCGAACGGCGTGTTGGTGCGCAGGGTCGGGGTCCCGAACGCCGCGGCGACCCAGATCGGCCCGGAGTTCTGGGCCGTGCCGAAGGCCGCGTCGGCCAGTACCGCGAGATCGACCGCCCGGTCGTCCGGCGCCAGGCCGGGCAGCGCGTCCGGCAGGCTCACATAGCCGTCCCCCATCCAGCCGTCCGGTTCCAGGCCGGGCTCGCCGATCCGGACCACCTGGTAGCCGGCGGCGAGGATCTGCCGGATCGACGGGGCATAGGTCTCGATGCTGGCGGTCCGGTGGCCGTGATGCGCCTGGGCCTCCCGGTACCTCATCGTGCGCATGTGGAAGAACGCGAACGGCGCCGACGGGTCGATGCCGATGGCGCGGAGCTGCGCATGCCCGCGCGCCCGCACCGCGTCGGGCAGCGCGAGGCGGGCAGGCCGGACGCCGCCGAGCACCTTGCGCCAGAAGTCGACGATCAGCAGCCGCGGCGACTGCAACAGCAGATGCAGGCGGGTAAGGTCGGCGATCCCGCCGTCGATGAACCCCATGGCATGGATGACCGGGTCGTCGGTCTCGACCCAGGCGAAGCCGTCACCGAGGCATTGCCGGACCAGGGCGTTGGTGCCCGGACGGTCCATCGGCGGCGTGATCACCACGATGCGGCGGTATTGGTCGCCGTAGAGCGACTTGAGAATCTGCGGCTCGATCGTGAAATGCCCGATGCGATCCGACTGGGTCAAGATGTAGACCAGCGCGGGCGCCGCCGGGTCCAGGTGCGGCAGCACCAGCCTGAAAAGCTTCTCCAGGTTCTCGCGGGTCACGAACCGGGCCCGCATGTCGCGCTCGAACGCCTCGGCGCCCGCGCGCCGGTCCGGCGGTCTGCCCGATCCGGTCATGCCGAAGAGCCGTGGCCGGCGAGAGCGGAGCGGACCACCGACGGCCAGTCGTCGCGGGCCACCCAGCCGAGATCGCGCTCGGCGGCGCGGCTGTCGAGCGGACTGGCTGTCCCGGCCGAGAACCAGCCAGGGTCGCGAACCTGCGGCCGGCGACCGTAGATCCGGTCGATCCACGGCAGCGCCTCGACCCGGCCGAGGGTGTCGCGCGCCGCGATCACGTAGCGGGCGAACGGAGCGGTGTCGGCGAGCGCCGCGGCCCGGAAGGCGGCGGCGGCATCGCGTGAGGTCACGAAGCAGCGATGCGCCGGCAACTCGCCGTAGCGCGGCGCATCCACGGCGATCCCGGGATTGCCCTCCTCGGGTACGAGAGTCGCCAGCTCGGCGAGGATCTCGGCAAGCTTCTCCGGCCGGACGACCAGGGTCGGGCGGAGGCAGACGATCGATCCGATGTGGCCGCGCCGGGCGAAACTCTCGGCGGTCTGCTCGATCAGCACCTTGGTCAGGTCGTAGGTCCGGGTCGGCCGCAGCGGATGCGCCTCGTCGATCGGCAGATAGTCCGGAGGGTTGTCCGGGTTGAAGCCGAACGCCGCCGCCGACGACGCGATCACCACCTTGGTCACCTTGGCTTCCTCGCAGGCCCGCAGCAGGTTCCAGGTGCCCTGGACGTTGACCTCCATGTACTGGCGATCGGGCACGTCGGTGCCGTCGTCGATGCCGGCGAGGTGGATCACCCGGTCGTGGCCGCGCACCGCGCTGCGGACGGCGTCGAGGTCGCGCATGTCGACCGGGCGGAACAGGACGTCGGCGACCGGCCGGCGCAGGTCGGTGACCTCGACCTCGTGGTCCGCCGACATGGCTGCGACCACATGGGCGCCGAGCAGGCCGCTGCCGCCGGTCACCAGCACCTTCGATCGTGCCATTCCTGCCCCGCTCGATGCCTTCGCCGGCCAGTCGGCCCTGGTCGACGGTCGAATGGGCGGAGCATAGTACCGCTGTCGCAACCGAGGAAGGCACGGGAGTCCCGGCATGCGGGTTCTGGTCAACGGCGTCCGGCTGTTCTTCGACGTCGAGGGTGCTGCCCTGGTGCCGGACGGACCGGCGCTGCGCCGCAAGCCGACGCTCATCGTCCTGCATGGTGGCCCGGGCGCCGACCACAGCACGCTGAAACCCTGGTTCGGGCGGTTCGCCGACATCGCCCAGGTGATCTGGCTCGACCACCGGGCCAATGGCCGCAGCGACGACGGTCCGCCGGAATCCGAGACCCTTGCCCAATGGGGCGACGACGTCGCCGGGTTCTGCGAGGCGCTCGAGATCGAACGGCCGATCGTCTACGGCCTGTCGTTCGGCGGCTTCGTCGCCCAGGCGGTGGCGACACGCCATCCGGACCTGCCGGCCCGGCTGATCCTGGCATCGACCGCCTGCCGCTCGGTATTCCAACGCAAGTACGATGCCTTCGAGGCGATCGGCGGGCCGGAGTCGCGACGGGCGGCCGAACGTTTCTGGGGTGGCGCCATCGAGGGCGATCCGACCGTCGTCGACGATTGGGACCGGCATTGCCGACCGTACTACAACACCCGCCCGCAGGATCCCGAGAGCCGGGGGCGGATCGTCCGGCGGGCCGCCACCGAGGCCCGGTTCTTCAAGGCCGGTGGCGAACGCTGGCGCATGGATTTCCGGCCTGAACTGGCGCGCGTTCGATGCCCGACCCTGGTGCTGGCCGGCGACCGCGATCCGGTCACCCCGGTGGCCGACGCGGAGGAGATCGCGTCGTCGCTGCCGCCGCACCTGCTGCGCTACGAGGTGGTGGCCGACGCCGGTCATGGGCCGCACCGCGATCGGCCGGCCGAGACCGAACGGATCCTCCGGTCGTTCATCCTTGACGGCCGGTCGTAGACTGTCCCGGTCGCCAAGCGGCCCTTGCGCCTACATACTCCGGTGTTGCGGCATTGGGACGTCGGCCCCGAAGGGGGGCGGCGCGGCCGTCGATGAGACCGGGGCGGGAGCGCGATCATGATTTGGCTCGGCGCGGTGGGTGCCCTGGTGCTGATCGCCGGTGTGGCGGCGGTGCTTCTGCTACGCGGCGGTCGGCGGCCTGACCCGGTCGTCGGCGGCAGCCCGACGGAGCGGCGGCAGAACGCTGCGACCCCGACGTCGACCGGCGTCTCTGTCGGCGATCGGCTGCGCGAGGTGGCTGCCCGGCAGCGCGAGCAGGCCGGCCGCCTCACTGCCGGACATGTGCAGTTGATCGACGTCGGCGCCATGATCGAGGGTGCGGCCGCGACCGGGCTGTCGCCCGCCAAGGCGTTGCGGGTGGCGGAGGAGGTCGCGCGCCGGATGATCCGCGAGAGCGACGTGCTGGTCCGGATGGAACCCGATGGCCTCGCGATCCTCTTCGATGGCGCCAGCCGCACCCAGGCCGAGGCGAAGAGCCGGCAGATCGCCGAGGCGACCCTGGCGGCGCTCGGCGAGGTCGGCGCCGGCGGTCGGTATCTCGCCGAGGGCTTCGGCTACGAGCTGGACGAGGTGCTGGACGGGGCGTTGATCGACACGGTCGACGATCTCGTGCGGTTCGTGCACATCGCGCACCGTACCTACGTCGCCAAGCAGCGCGGCCTCGCCCGTCAGCTCGAGCAGGGGGTGACCCTGCTGCCCCGTGAGATCAGGGCCGGCAACGGTGGCGTCGTGATCGGCCTGGAGATCGTCGTCTGCCGGCGCGTCAACGAGGCCGGCCACGAGGTCCTCCGCGAGGAGGGGTTCGCCGAGGTCGATGCCGCGGTCGGCGCCGAGACCGACTGCGTCGTCCTGGAGAAGCTGGCATCGGCCATGGCGACCGTCCTGGTTCGGTCCGACGAACCGCTCTACGTGCCGGCGCGGCTGTCGAGCCTCGTCAATCCACTGTATCTTGAGAACGTCCGCGCCGCCCTCGACGCGTTGCCGCCGACGGTCCGGCAGCGGCTGGTACTGGTCGTCGATCCCGGCAAGGGCGCGGCCCGGACGTTGCTTCCACGTGCGAAAGAACTGCTCCGCGCGCGGGTTGCGGCACTGGCGGTGCGCATTGGAGATCCGGCGGGAGATGTGCCGGCCGCCGCCGCCGCCGGGCTGACCACCGTGGTGATGGACGCGCCGGAACGCCGGTTCGACAAGCCGATCGAGACGGTTGCCCGGTTCCGCACGCTGGCGCGTGATGCCGGGATGACGGCGATCGTGCTGGGCGCAGGCGATGCGATCGCCAGCCTGCAGGGTGGGATCGCTCACTCGCGGATCGAGTCCGCCTGACGCGGCACCACCGGGCGTGCCCGGTGTACTCTTGCATCTCTCCGATGGAATTTGCTGAACGTGGCGGTTTCGGCTCGTTTCGCCAGCGCTTCAGGAATTGCGCATGCATCCCGGCCGTCGACAGGCCGTCCGAGCTGTTGCGCGTAAGATTTTTTTTTACAATTTTGCGGTTAATACGAATTTAAGGCGACGCTAATTGAGTTCATCTCAGGGCTGCTGTGCTGGTGCCAGCAACCTTCCGAGGCGGCGCCAATGAGGCGGGTCGGGCATGCGATCCGGGGGTCGGCGTCGAGACGCAGACCCCATTGCGGTCCGAACAACCAGCCGAAACCGGGGCGGGGAGACAAATATGACTGATACGAAAATGGCGCTGCGGCGTCGGACCGGAGACTACTGCCTGGCGAATGCCGAGGTCCTGGTCGTCGACCCGGCCGTCGACGATCTTTCGACGCTTCTGGACGGGCGCCGTGCCGGCATGGAGGTGCTTCGACTGGCACCCGGCGGACACGGGCTCGAGCAGATCGCCTTGTATTTTTCCGGCCGCAGCGACGTCGCGGCCCTGCATATTTTGAGCCATGGCGAGCCCGGTGCGCTGAATCTGTGCGGCGAGCGGATCGACGTGCCCGGCCTTGCGATGCGGCTGGGTGTCCTGGCCGACATCGCCGGCGCACTGAGCGCCGATGCCGAAGTCGTGCTGTACGGTTGCTCGGTGGCGGCCGGCCCGGTGGGACGCGGCTTCGTGTCCTACCTCGAGGTCATCCTCGGTACCGCCGTGGCGGCTGCCTTCGCGCCGGTCGGCGCGGCGGCGCTCGGCGGCACCTGGACCCTGCGCGGTCCGGACGGCACGGAGGTCAAATCCGGCTTCGATCCGGAGGCGCGTGCCGCCTATGCCGGCCTGCTCAGCCCTGTCCGGGTTACCGGCACGGCCGGCAACCGGGTATAGTTCGCCTCCAACGTCAGCGGGACGTCGATCGGTACCTGTGCCGGGTTGCGGGCGGCTGCCAGTGACGACGGCAGTGGCAAGCGGCGGATCGCGCGCCCGGCAGCGGGAATACGCTGACGCTCAGCGGCGTCACTCCTATCCAAATGCAAGCGGACTGGTTCCGGTTCAGTTGGATAGCAGTGACGCTGCGCCGGCCGCGGCGCTTGATCCGTCCGGGGCACATTCGGGGACGCACCAACCGACGGTGGAAATATTGCGTTTGCCGGCTCCGGGTCATCGTTGTAGCAATGCAATGGTTGAAGGATGTCGACCTTCCTCGCACATACGAAATGCGGAGGCCCGGCGAATGGCGATGAGATCGCCGCGCAGTCGGGCCGGATGATCGGACGGCCGCGATTTTTGGGGGGGACGACGGGTCATGCAGAACCTGGTTGCGTCGCCGGAGCACTCACGGGGGTCGCCTCTCGCCCTTGGACGCGAGGTCCTGATCGTCGATCCCGGGGTCGATGGAACGGCTGGTCTGATCGAAGGGCTGCGCACGGGCGTAACCGTCCACCGTCTCGGCGCCGACGGACGCGGTCTCGAACAGATCGCCGACCATCTGCTCGGGCGACGCGGGATTTCGGCACTCCATATTCTCAGCCATGGTGAGCCCGGCGCGCTGGATCTCGCCGGCGAGCGGGTCGACGCGGCGGTATTGGCGCGCTCGGCCGGTGCCCTCGCATCGATCGCGGCGGCGCTATCACCGAACGCCTCCGTCATTCTGTACGGCTGCTCGGTGGCGGCCGGCTCGCGCGGTCGCGGCTTTCTCGACACGCTCGAGGCGGTTCTCGGTGTTGCCGTCGCGGCGTCGGCGGGCCCGGTAGGCGCCGCCGCCCTCGGAGGATCGTGGGCTCTGGCGGCCGGCGGGCGGTCGAATGTTTCGCCGGCATTCACGCCGGCGGCACGGGCCGGCTATGCGGGGCTTCTGGCGACTTCCACGCTGACCACGGGGAACGATACCCCGGCGCTGTCCACGTCGAACGATACCGTCACCGCCGACGTGGCCGGGGCGCTGAATTCCGGCGACGTCATCGACGGCCTGGCCGGTACCGATACGCTGGCCATATCGACCGCCCAGACCGTGACCTTCGGCGCCACCACGCTGGTCGACTTCGAGACCATCAGGATCACCGCCGGCGCGCAGAGCATCACCACCCACGACGGCACCGTCGCCAGCGGACAGACGTTGATCGTCGACGCTTCGAACAGTTCCGACGCGGTGGCCTGGAACGGTGCCGCCGAGACCGACGGCAAGTTCTCGCTCATCGGTGGCGACGGCGCCGATACCCTGATCGGCGGCGCGGGGAATGACTCGCTCTATGGCCGCGACGGCAGCAATCTGCTCTCGGGCGGAGCCGGCGCCGACTACCTGAGCGGTGGCACCGGTAGCAGCATGCTCTACGGCGGCGACGGCAACGACACCTTGCGGGGCGTCGACAGCGTTGCCGGTTCCGACGTCCTGGACGGTGGCGCCGGCGACGACGACATCCGGGGACGCGGTCTCGGCAACGACACCCTGCGCGGCGGTGCCGGAAACGATTCCCTGCGCGGGGCCGGCGGCGACGATACGCTTTCCGGCGGCGCCGGCCTCGACACCTTGTCGGGCGCCTTCGGCAACGATCTCCTGCTCGGGGGCGACGCCGCCGACACGTTGTCCGGCGGCAGCGGTTCCGACACCCTGTCCGGCGGCGCCGGTGCCGATTTTCTGGCCGCCGGTACTGGAACCTACGCGGACGTGCTGGTCGGCGGCGCCGGCAACGACACCTTCTGGGGCAGCACCGCGGACCTGGCCGGCGACACGGTCTCCGACTTCGCGGTCGGCGACAGTCTGGTCGTGACCGGCGCCGACCTGTCGGCCCTGGACGGCACAGACGCCGGCGCGTCGGTCACGCTCGCCACCGGCCAGACCATCGCCCTGACCGGCTTGTCGTCGTCCAGTGGAACCTTCGCGGCGAGCTTCAGCGGCGGGAACACCACCATCACCCTGACGGCCCCCGTGAGCAGCGGCGGCGGAAGTTCGGGGGGCGGGAACTCGGGCGGCGGCTCCAGCGGCGGGAGTTCGGGGAGCAGTGGTTCGGTAACCGTGACCGACACCTCGATCGGCAGCATCTCGACCACCCGCACGATCATCAACACGGGCGCGGGTTCCGCATCGACGACGCTGGTGGAGGGCGGTGGCAGCACCGTCACCGCGACGGTGCCGCAGGCGATGAGCATCACGTCCGAGGGGCCGCCGACGACACAGTCCGGGGCGACCGCCGCCAACACCCTGGTCAGCGCGCTCGGCGCGCGCGGCGCGACCGGCGGCAGCAGCGCGATCACCGGCGCGCAGACCTTCGTCAACAACCTCGGCTCGAGTACCTCGATCGACATCCGAACGATCGTACCGACCTTCGCCTCCGGCGGCGCGACCAGCGACCCGATCGTGATCACCGGCAGCACCGGGGGAACCCAGGTCGAGGCCTTCGTCATCGACATGCGCGCCGTCACCGGCAAGCTCCTGCAGGTGAACAATATCGAGTTCGTTTCGATCGTCGGTTCGGCGACGGTCACCGGCGGCAGCGGGAGCAACTTCGCGGTCGGCGACGCCGATGCGCAGTTCATCTCACTCGGCGAGGACGACGACACGCTGTACGGCGGCGGCGGCGACGATACCGTCGGATCCGCCGACGGCGACGACCTGCTCTACGGCGAGGACGGCGCCGACATGGTGATCGGCGGCAACGGCAACGACTCGCTGTTCGGCGGCGCCGACTCCGACGTGCTGTACGGCAACAAGCAGGCTGATGTGCTGTACGGCAATCTGGCGTCCGATACGTTGTACGGTGGCCAGGACGCCGATGTCGCCTACGGCGGGCAGGGCGCCGACGTCACCTACGGAAACCTTGAGGCGGATGTTCTGTATGGCAACCTCGGGGCCGATACCCTGTTCGGCGGCCAGGGCAATGACGTGCTGTTCGGCGGCCAGGACAGCGACCAGTTGGCCGGCAACCTGGGCGACGACACCCTGTATGGCGGTCGCGGCGACGATGCGATCTACACCGGGTCCGGGGCCGACGTGGTCGTGGTAAAGGCGAGCGGTGGAGCCGACACGGTGGTCGACTTCGACGGCGGTGCCGGCGACCGCATCCAGCTTGCGGCCAACGCGAACGGGACCGCGATCGATACCTTCGCGGAACTGCAGGCCGCGGCCAGCACGACGGCCGACGGCAGCGTCAGGTTCGCCCTGGGCGGCGACAACACGCTGACCCTCACCGGCGTCCGGCCGGAGGGCCTGCGGTCGGATTGGTTCACCTTGGGCTGACGCCGCGCCGCGGCTTGACCGGAGGTCCGGAAGGCGGCAGCACAGGGCCGAACCCCAGGGCCGAACCCCAGGGCCGAACCCCAGGGCCGAACCCCAGGGCCGAACCCCAGTCCGACAGGCACCGCCGATGGCGTCCGAACCGATGAAGTTCTTTCTCTGCGGCCCGCCCAAGTCCGGGACCACATGGCTGCAGCTGATGCTGGACGCGCACCCTGCCGTGAACTGCGCCGGCGAGGGGCACATCACCGATTGGGTGATCGCGCCGCTGCGCAAGATCCTGATGGGCTACAACGACCAGCTTGAGCAGAACAACGCGCTGATCTATCGGGAAAAGGCATCACATGGCGGCTTTTCCGAGCGCGACTTCAACGACATAGCGCGCTTCATCGTCGCGCAGCGCTTCGCCAAGCTGCATGCCCGCAAGCCGCAGGCTTCCGTGATCGGCGACAAGACGCCGAACTACGCCTACGCCCTCGGCCTGCTGCGGGCGGTCTTTCCCGACAGTCGCTGCGTGTTCCTGGTCCGCGATCCTCGCGACTCCGTGCTGTCGATGCTTCACCAGACGCGACGCCTGGAGGCCAGCCATACCGGACGGATCTACGAGACCGATCAGGAAATCTTCGACGGCTATCTGAAGAAATGGGTCGAGGTGAACCGACTGTACCTGCGGCATCGCGAGGCGCATCCGGGTGCCGCGTTTCACCTGCGCTACGAGGACCTGATCGCCGAACAGAGCCGGGCATTGCGGGCGGCGTTCGGCTTCCTCGCGGTCGCGGACGACGACGAGACGGTCGCCACATGCGGCAAGGCGGGCCGCTTCGAGCTGCTCTCGGGCGGACGGGCGCGCGGACAAGCCGACAACCAGAGTTTCTTCAGGCGCGGCGAGGCTGGTGCCTGGCGGGCGGAACTCGGCGAGCGGGCCGCCGCGCTCGTCACCGGCGAAATCGCCGAGGTGATGGCTGAATTCGGCTACCGGGCCTGAGCGGCACCGGTCCGGTCGTGCGTTGCAGCGGGACGGCGATCAGATGCGCCTCGAACCCTGCCGTCGCCAGGCTGATGCGTTGCTTGTTTCAGTATTCTTGCTCAATTCGAACAGTATCGAATGATGGATAGTATGGGATGATGTTCCGTATTGTTCGAGCCGATCGATTCGATTTTGTGATTTTTGAGTATTTTGATTTGCACGAAACCTCACTGAAAACATCAATGAATTATTTGAATTTTACATGAATGAACCAATGGGGGTTCAATTATTGTGATGGTATGCCATATTGTTAGCATCCTTCACTATCAGGTAGCGAACATATGTGTGGTTTGGCCGGCGAAATCCGGTTCGACGGGCGGTCCGTGTCGCCCGCCGGTCTTGCTGCCATGGCAAATGCCATGGTTACCCGTGGTCCCGACGCCGATGGCCTGTTCCTGCAGGGCGGGTTCGGGCTGGCGCACCGACGACTGTCGATCATCGACCTGTCCGACCGCTCGCAGCAGCCGATGGTCGATCCGGAACTCGGCCTGGCGATCGCCTACAATGGTGCGATCTACAATTATCGCGAACTGAAGGGCGAACTGCAGGCGGCCGGCTACCGGTTCTTCTCCGACGGCGATACCGAGGTGATCCTCAAGGCGTTCCACAAATGGGGCGCGGCTTGCGTCGAACGTCTCTCCGGCATGTTCGCCTTCGCGATCTGGGAGCGCGCCAGCGGCCGGGTGACCCTGGCCCGCGATCGGCTGGGCATCAAGCCGATGTATCTGGCCGAGGTCCCCGGAGGGCTGCGGTTCGCGTCGACCCTGCCGGCGCTCCTGAAGGCCGGCGGCGTGTCGACCGAGATCGACCCGGTCGCCTTCAACCACTACATGACCTTCCACGCCGTGGTTCCGGCGCCGCGCACGATCCTCAAGGGCGTGCGCAAGCTGCCGCCGGCCACCGTGCTGACGATCGAAGCGGACGGGCGGCGGCGTGAGCGAACCTACTGGGCGCCGGTGTACGAGACCCGCGACGACGAGCGCGGCCTCGGTGTCGAGGATTGGGCCGACCGGGTCCTGGAGAGCCTTCGCATGGCGGTCCGCCGTCGCCTCGTGGCGGACGTGCCGGTTGGCGTCCTGCTGTCGGGCGGCGTCGACTCCTCGCTGATCACCGGGTTGATCGCCGAACACAGCGACGTCCCGTTGGAAACCTTCTCGGTCGGGTTCGAGTCGGTCGGCGACGAGGTTGGGGACGAGTTCCGCTATTCCGACATCATCGCCGAGCATTTCGGCACGGTGCACCACCAGATCCGGGTCGACAGCCGCGAACGCCTGTTGCCGTCGCTGCCGAGTTGCATCGCCGCGATGTCGGAGCCGATGGTCAGCCATGACTGCATCGGCTTCTACCTGCTGAGCGAAGAGGTCTCGAAGCGGGTCAAGGTGGTGCAGTCCGGGCAGGGCGCCGACGAGGTGTTCGGCGGCTATCATTGGTATCCGCCATTGCTCGACGCCGCCGCCGGGGTCGACGACTACGCCCGGCTGTTCTGTGACCGCGACCACGACGGATTCCTGGCCGCCGCCGGCCCGGCCATGCGCAATGGCGACCACGCCGGCGAATTCCTGCGGCAGGCCTTCGCGGTGCCCGGGGCCGATCGGACCATCGACAGGGCCCTGCGCCTCGATACCACCGTCATGCTGGTCGACGACCCGGTGAAGCGCGTCGACAACATGACCATGGCATGGGGGCTGGAGGCGCGGGTGCCGTTTCTCGACCACGAGCTGGTCGAGCTGGCGGCCCGGATTCCGGCCGAGCACAAGGTCGGCGGGGGCGGCAAGCACGTGCTGAAACAGGCGGCCCGCCGGGTCGTCCCGTCTGAGGTGATCGACCGCCCCAAGGGTTACTTCCCGGTACCGGCGTTGAAGTACATCCAGGGCGATACCCTCGAGCATGTCCGCGACATCCTGAACGATCGCCGCGCCCGCGAGCGCGGCCTGTTCGACACGGCCTGGCTCGACAGCCGGCTGCAGGCACCGGAGGCGCATATCACCGGGCTCGGCGGATCCGAGCTGTGGCAAGCGGCGTTACTTGAGGGATGGCTGCAGACCCACGGGGTCTGACACCGAAGGAAGCGAGACCATGACCGAACGTCCTCAGAACGCCTTTCGCCAGCGTCGCTCACGGGCCCGTGACCGGGTCCGGCGCTCCTGGAACCCGGCTCCGGGCGAGGCCCGCGACCTGGATCCGCCCGACGACAACGCCATCGTCCAATGCGGCTGGGGCCGGTTGCTGTTCGGCCACACGTTCAACAGCCCCGAAGCCTTGACCGAAGCGATCCGCCAGGAAGCGTCGGATGAACGCGACATCGCGGTCTATCTGACCGAACCGCACGTCTTGCTCGCGCAGGCGCCGGAGGCGCTGTTCCTCGACCCGTCGCACACCTATCGGCTCGATTTCGAGCGCTATCGCCCGCGTCGGGACCGGGTGCCGGGCGTCTACGTCCGCCGCGTCCGCTCGACCGAGGACGCGGCGGCGGTCAACCGGATCTACGCCAAGCACGGAATGATCCAGGTCAACCGGGACTTCTTCCTGGCGCATCGCGGGTCGCGGAGCATCGTCCACCTGCTGGCGATCGACGAGGCCTCCGGCGAAGTCGTCGGCACCGTGACCGGCATCGACCACGTCCTGAGCTTCGCGGATCCCGAGCTCGGCTCCAGTCTGTGGTGCCTGGCGGTCGACCCGCAGGCCAGCCTGCCGGGCATCGGCGAAGTGCTGGTCCGCCATCTGGTCGAGACCTTCCAGACCCGCGGCCTCGCGCAGATCGACCTGTCGGTCATGCACGACAACGAGCAGGCGATCCGGCTGTACGAGAAGCTCGGCTTCGAGCGGGTGCCGCAGTTCAGCGTCAAATACAAGAATCCGATCAATGAGAAGCTCTACTCGGCGCCGGCTCCCGATGCCCGGCTGAATCCCTATGCCCGAATCATCATCAACGAGGCCCGGCGACGCGGCATCGGCGTCGAGATCGAGGACGAGGTGGCCGGGCTGTTCACCTTGTCCCACGGCGGCCGGCGGGTGGCTTGCCGGGAGTCTCTGACGGAGCTGACCAGTGCTGTCGCGTTCAGCCGTTGCGACGACAAGTCCCTGACGTCGCGGTTGTTGAAGAAGCAGGGCTTCCGGGTGCCGGAGCAGCGCGAGGTCACCGACGACGAGGACGACGAGGCGTTCCTGAGTCGGCACGGCCGGATCGTCGTGAAGCCGGCCAAGGGCGAGCAGGGCCGTGGTATCGCCGTGGACATTTCGGACGCCGAGTCGATGCGGCAGGCGATACAGGCCGCCTACTCGGTGTCCGACCGGGTGTTGCTGGAGGAATACTGCGAGGGTCAGGACCTGCGGCTGATCGTCATCGACCACGAACTGGTGGCGGCGGCGGTCCGCAAGCCTGCCAGCCTGGCCGGCGACGGGGTCTCGACGGTGCGGATCCTGATCGAGAAACAGAGTCGTCGACGGGCGGCGGCGACCGGCGGCGAGAGCCGGATCCCGATGGACGACGAAACCGAGCGCTGTATCAGGCTTGCTGGCTACGACTACGATTCCGTGCTGCCGGCCGGCGAGCATCTGGCGGTCCGCAAGACAGCGAACCTGCACACCGGCGGCACCATCCACGATGTGACGCCGGTGCTGTCGCGCCGACTGGCGCTGGCGGCTGAAGAGGCGTCGCGGGCGCTCGGGATACCGCTGGTCGGCTTCGATTTCCTGGTGCCGGACCCGTCCAGGGACGACTACGTGATCATTGAGGCGAACGAGCGGCCCGGACTGGCCAATCACGAGCCGCAGCCGACGGCCGAACGCTTCGTCGACATGCTGTTCCCGCACACCGTCGACCGGTCGATGCGGCCGCGCGGCCTGCGGTCCACGGAGGTGCGTCATGCCGCCGCTCGATAGGTCCGCCGAGGAGAGGCTGCGCGACTATGGCGACGTCTCCCGCACACTGGCGCTGATCGAGGGAAAGCGGATCCTCGAATACCTGCTGGCCCTCGAGGCGATCCCCAGCCCGACCGGCTATACCGACTCGATCGTCCGGCATGTCTGCCTCTGGCTGGAGGAGCATGGCATCGACTACGAGTTGACCCGCCGCGGGGCGATCCGGGCCAATCTGCCGGGCGAGGTGAGCAGCCCCGATCGCGCGGTGGTCGGCCACGTCGACACCCTCGGGGCCCAGGTGATCCGCCTGAAGGAGAACGGCCGGCTCGCGATCCGCCCGGTCGGCACCTGGGCGGCGCGGTTCGCCGAGGGTGCGCGGGTGACCGTGTTCACCGAAGCCGGGCCGCGGCGCGGGACGATCCTGCCGCTGAAGGCGTCGGGCCATGTCTTCGACCAGGAGATCGAAACCCAGCCCTCGACCTGGGACAATCTGGAGATCCGCGTCGACGACCGGGTCTCGACCCAGGAGGACCTGATCTCGCGGGCCTTCCATATCGGCGACATGGTGGCCGTCGACCCGCAGCCGGAAGTCACCGATACCGGATTCATCAACGCCCGGCACCTGGACGACAAGGCGGGGGTCGCGGCGATGATGGAGGTGCTGGCGGCCCTGACCGCGACCGACACCCGGTTGCCGGTCGACTGTCATTTCCTGTTCACGATCTCGGAGGAGACCGGGTCAGGCGCCTCGGCGGTCCTGCACGGCGACGTGTCGGAGGTGCTGGCGGTCGACAATGCCACCGTGGCTCCCGGGCAGAACTCGTCGGAGTACGGGGTCACGATCGCCATGGGCGACATGACCGGCCCGTTCGACTACCACCTGACCCACGGCCTGATCGAACTCGCACGGCGCTACGGGATCGACCATCGTCGCGACGTGTTCCGGCACTACCGTTGCGATGCCGCGTCGGCGCTGGAAGCAGGCAACGACATCCGCACCGCGCTGGTGGCGTTCGGTCTCGATGCCAGCCATGGCTGGGAGCGGGTACATCTCGATTCGCTGGTGGCGCTCGCGCGGATGGTGGCGGTTTACGTCATGAGCCCGCCGATGGTACCGCGGGACCAGCTTGAGATCGGCCCGCTGGAAGGGTTTCCCGATAGCCAGGAGTAGCGCGCGACGATTGCACGGGACTTCGGCCACGCAAGGCTGCCGGTGGGGTCCGGCAGCGTGCTAGAGTGCGCGAGGCGCTGCCCGGCCCGCTCCGGAATTCGCGGCGCTGTCTAGTGGAACCGCAACCGGCGAATGACGGGATGATATGTCGGAGGAAGATCCGCGGCCGGAGCATCTGGCCTACGACCTGAACAAGGTGCTGTCGTCGATCGTGGGACTGAAGACCCACGTGCCGGAGGACGCGTTCACCGCTTCGATCCTCGGTACCGAACGCTCCGGCAACGGCGTCGTGATCCGCGACGATGGCCTGATCCTGACCATCGGGTATCTGGTCACCGAGGCGGAGGGTATCTGGATCACCGACAACCGCGGGCGGGCCGTCCAGGGCACGGTGCTGGGCTATGACCAGGAGACCGGGTTCGGCCTGGTCCAGGCTCTCGGCGCCCTCGACCTGCCGGCCCTGGAAATCGGCAACTCCTCGGACGTGAACGAGGGCGATGCCGTGGTCCTCGCCGGTCACGGCGGCCGGCGGGCCGCGGTCAAGGCCCAGGTCATCGGGGTGCGCGAGTTCGCCGGCTATTGGGAATACCTGATCGACGAGGCGATCTTCACGGCACCGGCGCATCCGAACTGGGGCGGCAGCGCCCTGATCGGCCAGGACGGCCGGCTGCTGGGAATCGGCTCGCTGTTCATCCAGCAGTCGCAGGGCGGCGGCCAGCCGGTCGACGGCAACATGGTCGTGCCCATCGACCTGTTGAAGCCGATCTACGAGGACATGGTGACCTACGGCATGCCGAACCGGCCGTCGCGTCCCTGGGTCGGCCTGTACGGGACCGAGATGGAGAACCGGCTGGTGGTCGCCGGATTGAGCGACGGCGGCCCGGCCGAACAGGCGGACGTCCAGGTCGGCGACGTCATCGCCAAGGTGAACGGCCATCCGGTGGCGACCCTGGCCGACTTCCTGCGGCAGGTATGGGCCACCGGCCCGGCGGGCAGCGTCATCCCGCTGACCGTGGCCCGCGACGGCGAACTGCTGGAACTCAGCATCGAGTCGGTGGCACGCCGCGCCATGCTGAAGGGCCCAAAGCTGCATTGAGGCGGGTCGGTCGCCGGGTCCCGCGGCACGGACCGCCGTGGGCCGGGCACCGTCGAGAAAGGACCAGGCATGCGCATCGGGTTTCTGGGACTCGGGCTGATGGGCGAGGGGTTCACCCGCCGGCTCATCGAACTCGGCCACGCGGTGCAAGGCTTCGATCCCAGGCAGGAGCGCCGGGATGCCGCGATAGGCTGGGGCGTCGACGCGTCCGCGAGCCCGGCCGCCGCCGCCGGTAACGCCGATCTGGTGATGACCTGCGTGACGACCACCGACGATCTGGAAGCCGCGGTGTTCGGGGCCGACGGCGTCGCTGCCGCGATTGGCCGGGACGCGGTGCTGGTGGACTTCTCTACCACCGTCGTCGCCCGGACCAGGGAGATGGCGACGCGGCTGCGGGCCGAGACCGGAGCCGGCTGGATCGACGCACCGGTATCGGGCGGGCCGCCTGCCGCGCGCGCCGGTAGCCTGGCCATCATGGCCGGCGGCGCCGATGCCGACATGGCGTCGGTCAGGCCGGTGCTGGAAGGACTGGCGGCCAGTCTGGTCCATCTCGGGCCGGTCGGCGCCGGTCAGGTGACCAAGATGGTCAACCAAGTGTGTGTCCTGACCAATTTCGTGGTGCTGGCCGAGGCCCTCAACCTGGCCGAGCGTGGCGGTGTCGACGGCGACAGGCTGGTCGACGCGCTCGGCACCGGCTACGCCGGCTCCAACCTGATGCAGGCAATGTGGCCGCGGATGATCGCGCGCGACTATGCGCCGGCCGGCTATCTCCGGCAGGTCCTCAAGGACCTCGACATGGTTCACGACCTGGCCCACGACCTGAAGGCGGCTATTCCGATGTCGAGCCAGGCTGCCGAGCTGTTCCGACTGATGGCGGCGCGCGGACATGAGGACCTGGACGGCATCGCGGTGCTCAAGCTGTTCACCGGCGAGCCGGTCTAGCCGGGACGGCGGCTTCCGGTTGCTTTCTGGCAGGGTAATTGTATACACAACCGTATTCGGTCGGCGATCCGCCGTGCCGCTTGTGGCGTTGCTTCGGTGCGGTCAAACTCTGGGCCATACCCGCGGAGATGGGCCGGGTGGAGGACGTCGGAAATCGGCACGGTGCATGGTCGTGGTGGGAGCGGGACGGGTCGGGCAGCCGATTGAACGGAACCGCTCCGGCGACGCCCGAGGGAACAAAGAAGACTCACAGCGGAGGACAACATGAAGCTCAAGACGCTTGCTCGCGTCTCCATGATCGCCGGCGCTTGCGCCGTCGCTCTCACCAGCGCCCAGGCGGCGGAGGTCGAGGGTCCGAAGGTCTCCTGGAACCTCTCGACCTGGGGCAAGGCACGGGCCTTTACGGTCGGTCCCGAGTGGATTTCCGCGCAGCTGGCGGAGAAGACCGGCGGGAACTTCACGCTGAAGGTCCACTATGGCGAGGCGCTGTCGAAGGCCCGCGAGAATCTCGACGGCATCAAGATCGGCGCCTTCCAGGCCGCGCAGTTCTGCAACTTCTACCATCCGGGCAAGAACCCGGCGTGGATGGTGCTGACCATGCCGTTCCTGCCGATCGGCGATCTTCAAGTGTCGATGCACGTCCGCGAGAAGCTGATGCAGTCTCCGGAATTCAAGGCGGACATGGATAACTGGAACGCCATGCCGTACTTCTCGGCGCTGCTGCCGCAGTACGAGTTCCTTGGCCGCGGATCGGCGCCGAAGACGCTGGCGGGCTGGAAAGGCATGCGAGTCCGCGCCGGCGGTGGGGTCGGAACGGCGATGGAGAAGCTCGGGGCTACGCTGACGACCGTGCCGGCGACCGACGTGTACACCGGCATGGAGCGCGGCACGATGGACGCCGCCTCGTTCCCGTACACGTACTCGCACGCTGCCTACAAGATCCATGAGATCAGCCAGTGGTTCACCTCGAACATGTCCCCGGGAACGTCGGAGTGCGCGACGGTGCTGAACAAGGACGCTTTCGCCAAGCTGCCGCCGCAGTACCAGAAGCTGCTGATGGATCTGAAGCCCGAGGCCTACAAGATCCAGATCAAGGCCTACCACGACATCGACGATAAGAACCTGCCGATGTTCAGGGCCAAGCTCGAGGAGATCGTCTACACCGACGAGCAGCTCGATGAGTTCCGCAAGCTCGGCGGCAAGCCCGTCTGGGATCAGTGGGTCGCCGAGAACAAGGACAAGTTCGACGCCCAGGGTCTGCTGGACATGATCTTCGCGGAGGCCAAGGCCGCCAAGAAGTAACCGGCCGGACGCGTATCGTGGGAAGGGTCGCGCTGGGCGCGGCCCTTTCCCGCTTCTGGCCGGACCGGACGGTTGCCGCGGCAGCGTCGACGGTGGCCTGGACATCATGACGAGAGGGACGTGGAAATGACCCAGCCCCTGATCCTGACGCCCGAGGAAGCGGCGTCCGGTGGGCAGACGATAGCCCGACTCGACCGCGCCCTGCATGCGGCCGAGCGCTTCACGGCCCTGGCGTCGGCCCTCTTCATCTTCGGGCTGATGCTGGTCGGGGTGTGCCAGATCGTCGGCCGGACGGTCTTCAACTATCCGATCTTCGGCTACATCGATGCCATCGAGATGTCGATCGCGGTATTCGCGTTCCTGGCGATTTCGTATTGCGAGCGCATGGGTGGCCACGTCCGCATGGAGCTGTTGATCGGCAAGCTGCGCGGTCGGCCGCTGTGGCTTGCCGAGATGGCCGGTCAGGTTCTCGGCCTGGTCCTGATGGCGATCCTGATCTGGTATGGCTGGGAGCACGCCATGCGGGCCTACGAGTACGGCGACTCGACGATCGACGCGCAGATCCCGTGGTGGCCGTCAAAGATGTTGATTCCGGCGGCGTTCGGGCTGCTGTTCGTGCGCCAGCTGTTGAACCTGGTCGGTTATACGCGACTGTTCCTCCATCCCGAGGTCGTCCCGGTGGCGGTGCCGCTGATCGCCGACATTCGCGAACTCGCGGCCGAGGAAGCCGCGGAGGCCGGCGCCCTCGCGTCGAACGACGGTTCCAAGGGGAGGGCCGGCGCGTGACCGAGCTCAGCAACGACACCATCGGCATCATCGGCGTCGTCGCCCTCCTGGTGATGGTGGTCATCGGTGTCCGGGTGTACATAGCGGCGGCGACCGTCGGCTTCATCGGCCTGGTCGCGATCATCGGCTGGGACGCTGGCGCCGGCATGATCGGCACGATCCCGCATTCGAAATCGGTGACCTACACGCTGTCGGTGCTGCCGATGTTCATCCTCATCGGCTATCTGGCGTTTCACGCCGGTATCACCCAGGCGCTGTTCGACGCGGCGCGCAAGTGGCTCGGCTGGCTGCCAGGCGGCCTCGCGGTCGCCTCGGTGATGGCGACCGCGGGCTTTGCGGCGGTGTCCGGCGCCTCGACCGCGACCGCGGCGGTGTTCGCCCGAGTGGCCATTCCCGAGATGCTGTCGGCCGGATACTCCAAGAGCATCGCGGCCGGCGTGGTGGCTGCCGGCGGCACGCTGGCGACCCTGATCCCGCCGAGCGCCATCCTGGTGATCTACGCGATCATCGTCGAGGAGTCGGTCGGGCAGCTGCTGCTCGCCGGCTTCATCCCGGGCATCGTCTCGGCATTGATCTACGTCGGGATCATCCTGATCTGGGCCAAGATCGATCCGACGGTCGGCCCGGCGATCCAGGGCTACACCTGGACCGACCGGATCAAGGCGGTCCCGGGCACCTTCCCGGTGATCGCCGTCGTGATCATCATCTTCAGCGCCATGTATTTCGGCTGGGCGACCCCGACCGAGGCCGGGGCGCTGGGGGCGTTCGTGGTGTTCGTCATGGCGCTCCTCAAGGGCATGCGCTGGCCCGCGCTGCGGGAATCGCTGCTCGACACCGCCAAGCTCACGGTGATGATCTTCAGCCTGATCTGGGGGGTGCTGGCGTTCGTCCGCTTCCTCGGCTTCGCCGGGCTGCCGGAGCACTTCACCAACTTCATCGTCGCGCTGCCGTACGAGCCGTGGGTGGTGATGGTCTGCATCCTGATCGCCTATGCCATCCTCGGCATGTTCATGGATGCGATCGGCATGCTGCTGCTCACCCTGCCGGTCGTCTATCCGGCGGTGATGGCGCTCGGCTACGACTCGATCTGGTTCGGCATCATCGTCGTGAAGATGGCCGAGGTCTGCCTGGTGACGCCGCCGATCGGCCTGAACTGCTTCGTGGTGTCGGCGGTTCGCCCGGACATCCCGATCTGGACGGTGTTCCGCGGTGTCGGGCCGTTCGTGATCGCCGACTTCATCACGGTGGCGGTGTTCATGATCTGGCCGGAGGTCATCACCTGGCTGCCGCAGACGCTGCTGAACTGAGGCGCCTCGGCGCCGCAACCACGCCTGCAAGCGGGCCGGTCTTCGGGTCGGCCCGTTCGTTCGAGTCAGACCGGCCGGTACACCCGGACCGCGGTGTCGTGGAACAGCGCGCGGCGTTCGGCCGGTGGCATCCCGGCGGTGATCGCCTTCAGCCCGGTGAAGATCTCGTCGTAGCTGGCGCACAGCGAGTCGACCGGGAAGTTGCTGGCGACCATGCAGCGGTCGGCGCCGAACAGCCGGATCGTGTCGCGCACCACACCGGATTGCGCGTCCGGGCTCCAGGCCTGCCCGGGCAGGCCGATGCCCGAGATCTTGACCGCGGTATTGGGTTGCGCCGCGAAGCCCGCCATCGCCGCGCGCCAGCCGTCGAGCCCGGCCGCCGAGCGGTCGGCCGGCAGGCCGGTGTGGTTCAGGATGACAAGGGTGTCGGGGAAATCCCGGGCAAGATCGGCGGCTTCGCCCAGATGCCACCAGGGCGTCTGCAGGTCGTAGTGCAGCCCATGCTTCGCCAGCAGGCGGTAACCGGCCCGGAACGCCGGGTCCGCCATCGATCCCGGCGCACCGGCGACGACGGCGTCGGGCGATGCCGCCGCCGCCGGTTTCTGCCGGACCGAGCGGATCAGCGGAAAGCCGGCGTGGCCGGCGAGCACCGCCGCGATGTCGTCGCGGCCGAACCAGGCCTGGCCGACGCAGGCATGCGGCCAACCGGTGCGGTCGTGCACCTGGTGCAGCCAGCGGGTCTCGGCCACCGGGTCGCGCGGATCCCACTCCGCTTCCATGTGCACCGACTTGACGATGTTGTGGCGACCGTGGTCGCGCCGGAAATCGTCGACCAGGTAGCTGCGTTGACGGAGTGCGGTGTAGTCGCCGTAGCGGAACGGGACCACATGGTCCTCGAGCCACGGGTAGCGGCCGTGGCCGAGTTCCCAGAAATGATGGTGCGCGTCGACGATCGGCAGGTCGGCATCGGTCACGGCTACATCCCCCGGCTGCGGTTTTCGAGATCAAGCCCGCCCTGAGGCCGGTTTGGCAAGCTCGTGGTCTTGTCCCGTGTGCCATGTCCGTCCATGATCACCGGGATCGAATTTTCAGCTTCCAGGATAATCCCCATGAACGGCGCAGAATCCCTTGTGCGCACGCTGGTCGCGTCCGGCGTCGACGTCTGTTTCACCAACCCCGGTACCTCGGAGATGCACTTCGTCGCCGCGCTCGACCGGGTCGATGGGATGCGCTGCGTGCTCGGATTGTTCGAGGGCGTGGTCACCGGCATGGCCGACGGCTACGGCCGGATGGCCGACAAGCCGGCCTCGACGCTGCTGCACCTCGGCCCTGGCCTCGGCAACGGCCTCGCCAACCTGCACAACGCCAAGAAGGCGTTCACCCCGGTCGTCAATATCGTCGGCGAGCATGCCACCTATCACATCGAGTATGACGCTCCGCTGACCGCCGATATCGAGGGCATCGCCCGGCCGGTTTCCGGTTGGGTGAAGACCTCGCGCAGTGCCAAGGACGTCGCGTCCGACGGTGCCGCGGCGGTCGCCGCGTCCATGGGCCCTCCGGGGCAGATCGCTACCCTGATCCTGCCGGCGAATACGGCGTGGGACGACTCCAACGGTCCCGCCGCCGCTATCCCCCGGGCGCCGTTGCCGGGGCCGGACCGGGATGCGGTCGTGGAGGCCGCCAAGGCGTTGACCTCCGGCCGTGAGACACTGATCCACATGACCGGCCGGGTCCTGCGGGCCGACACTCTGGAGATCGCCGGCCGCATCGCCGCCAAGACCGGCTGCCGGCTGTCCTGCCAGACCTCGAACGGCCGCTGGCAGCGCGGTGCCGGGCGCGTGGCGATCGAGCGCATCCAGTACCCGGTCGACATCGCGCTCAAGCAGTTGGCCTCGGTCGAGCATATCGTCCTGCTCGGTACCAAGGTCCCGGTCGCGTTCTTCGCCTACCCGAACAAGCCCAGCGTGCTGATTCCCGAGGGTTGCGCCGTGCACCGCCTCGCGGAGGTCGGCGACGACCACCACGCCGTCCTGACGGCGCTGTGCGACGAACTCGACGCCTGGGGCGCGAAGCCGGTGCTCCAGGAGAGCAAGCGGCCGGAGCTGGCGACCGGCGCGTTGACGCCGGAAGCGGTCGCGGCGGCGCTCGGCCGGCTGATGCCCGAGAATGCCATCGTCGCGGACGAGAGCGTGACCTCCGGCCGCGGCTTCATGCCCTATACGGTCGGCTCGCCGCCGCACGACTGGCTGGCCTTGACCGGCGGGTCGATCGGCCTCGGCCTGCCCTATGCCACCGGGGCGGCGATCGCCTGCCCGGACCGCAAGGTGATCTGCACCGAGGGCGACGGCTCCGGCATGTACACCCTGCAGGCGCTGTGGACCCAGGCGCGCGAAGGCTGCGATGTGGTGAACATCATCTTCGCCAACCGGTCCTATGCCATCCTGCGGCATGAGTTGACGAATGTCGGCGCCGAGAATCCCGGCCGCAAGGCGATCGACATGCTGACCCTCGACCGGCCCGAACTGGACTGGGTGGCGCTGGCCAAGGGCATGGGCGTATCCGGTGTACGGGTCGACAGCGCGGAGACGTTCAACGATGCGCTGGCGCGGGCGATCGCCTCGCCGGGTCCGCACCTGATCGAAGCCTGGATGGCATAGCCGCCCCCGGCGGTAGCTTTATACTGCCGGCAGCAAGCGCACGGCCGACCTGTTGCCGACCGCCCGGGGTACCGACGCGGTCGAGCAGCAGGACGCTCGGAGAGTGGCCGGACAGTTCGACAGGTTCATCGCGCGTGCTCGGGTCGACTGACCCGTCGGCGGTCCCGGCGCGTACGGCTTCCGGGGGCGTGAGCGGCCGCTTCCGGGGTCCTTGCCGAACCATGCCACACAACCCTCCGCGGCCGTCGATCGGGGCGCTGTGATCGAGGCCTTGCCCGCACTACGTGTAATCACCTAAGGCGGCCGGCTTGTCGTGCGGCCGGTTCTGTGGAATTTTGATTAGCGAGAATTTGGATCAATTTGACGGTATTTTCCTCGCGTACGCAGCGGTTCGCGGGTCAGGGAGTGTTGTAATGAACACTGTGCACAATATAACTTGGAGTCCTCAGATTCGAGTACTGCCAGAAACGGACAATTTGGCTTTCTTGAATTGCCTTGACGATGGTGTGGTCGCGATCGATACGGCGTCGACCATCATTTTTGTCAATGAGTCGGCCTGCGAATTCTTCGGCTACACGGCGATAGAATTGATAGGCCGCCCGTTGGACGTATTGCTCCCGGTCCGGCACCGGGACATGCACGAGGCGAAGGTCCAGCGTTTCCGGCAGTCCCCGGAGCAGCGCCGCATGATGCGCGATCGCATCGGAGTTACCGGCCTGCGGAAGGATGGTACCGAACTCGACGCCGAAGTCTCGATCTCGAAGTCCCAGTTGGGTGGCGAGACGGTCATCCTGGCGGTCGTCCGCGACGTGACCGAGCGGCGGCGGGTCGAGGAGCGCTTGCGCGCGTCGGAGGAACGTCTGCGGGCGATCCTGCGTACCTGCTCGGACGCGGTGCTTCTGGTCGACGTGTCGCGCGGCGTGGTCGTGGAGGCGAACAGTCAGGCCGTGTCGCTGTTCGGTTCGCCGGCCGGGCGCCTGACCGGCACTTCGCTCGCCGTGCTTCTGCCCGACCTGGCAGAAGCGTGCCGGGACGGCCTGAAATCGCTGGCCGGACCTGACGGCGTGCACTGCGCCCTGGAAACGCAGGTCAGGCGGCCCGACGGCTCGATCGTTCCGGTAGAGGTATCCGCCGACACGACCGAACTGGGCGGCGAATCCGTGCTTATCGCCTTCGTGCGCAATATCTCGCACCACAAGCTGCGGGAGGTCGAACTGATCAGGGCCAAGGAGGAAGCCCGCTCCGCGAGCGAGAGCAAGACGCGCTTTCTGGCCAATGTCAGCCACGAACTCCGCACCCCGCTGAATGCCATCATCGGGATGTCGGAGATGATTCAGACCGGAATCTTCGGCGAGATCGCGCAGGCGAAGTATCGCGAGTATATCTGCGATATCCATGACAGCGGCCTGCATCTGCTGGACGTGATCAACGACATTCTCGACTTCTCGCGCCTGGAAATGGCGAAGGTTGTCGTGCACGACGAGGCGTTGACGATTTTCGACGTCGTCGACAATTGCCGCCGGACGGTGCGGCGCCTGATGGACGAGGGGGTGCTGCGCTGGCGGGTAACCATCGAGCCCGGTTTCGCGCTGCGGGCCGACGGTCGGGCGGTCCGCCAGATGCTTCTCAACCTGTTGTCCAACGCCATAAAGCACACCCCGGCCGGCGGCCTGGTTTCGGTGACGGCCGGCCAAACGCCCGAGGGCGGCATCGTGATCAAGGTCAAAGATACCGGCGCCGGGATTCCGGCCGCGCGACTGAAGTTCGTCACCGAGCCCTTCAATCTCGACCAGGACATCAGCGTCAGCAAGCAGGGCGGGACCGGCCTGGGACTGTCGATCACCAAACGGCTGCTCGAACTGCATGGCGGGACCCTCCGTGTCAGCAGCGTGGAAGGCGAGGGAACCACCGTCCGGCTGATCTTTCCGCCGGAAAGGACATTGCCGTCCTGAGCGACGGGGCGACCGCGCAGGCCATCGGTGCAGGCGCGTCGGGAGCGTATTCCGGATAGGCGCTGCGGATCACTGTGATAGTGTCCCGCAGCACTTGAATCGTACCGGTCGCCAATGCTCGATCCGACAAAACTCATCGATTCCGACAAACTCGCGGCCCAGCACCTCGCGACTGAACTGAACGCCGGATCGTCCCGGGTTTACCACGCGGATCGGCTGCACAGACTGGTCCAGGACACCGGCGCCGGGCCGGACGATTTTCTGTTCCGCCATCCCGAGCTGCATCGGATCATCTTCATCAAGCAGGCGATCCGTGACGGCCAGTACATGCCCGGGCGGCAGAGCCGCATCGGCACCAAGCTCTATTTCGCCTTCAACGAGACCAACGCCTTCGAAGGCGGCAAGTCGATCTTCGTGGGCGATCCCAATTTCGACGAGGCGCTGGCCTTTCATGCCGGCTTCGATCGCAAGCGCGGCGTCCAGGACTATATCCGAGACCGCGATATCATCCAGATCCTCGACCAGCTTCCGTCGCTCGACCCGTTCCTGCTCAAGGATCGCCTGCTGGCCGAGGGAATTGCCCCGCATCCCGGCTATTTCGAGATCGCCCAGGAGGAGTGGGCCCGGATCCGCGAGCACGTGATGGCCCGGTTCCGGCCGATCGTCGAATTCGCCTTCGCCGGGCTCGATGCCGCCCGCGCCCAGGCCCGGCTCCGGCAGTTGATCGAGAAGCTGTGGGATGCCAAGGACATGGACGCCCTGGGGCCGATCATCAAGGCGATGGAGCTCGACCCCACGGAGGCGCCAGTGGCGCTGCACGCCTGGAAGGGCGTGATCTATTACGACTACCGGATGGCATCGCTGGAATCGCAGGTTCGCGGGTTCGCCGAGTGGCTGGGTAACGGCGCCGAGCCGATCGACCTGATCCCGTCCTCGAACCGCAAGATCGTCCTCGACGTGCGCGACGCCACCCGGGGACTGCTGCGCGACCGCTGGCGCAAGGCGAGGACCCGGCTGGACGAATACAACGCCGCCTACCGCAAGCTGTTCATCGACAAGGAGAGCCCCGGGCCGTTCATCAGTTTCCTGGGCAACGCCTCCAATATTTTCGGCGAGCTCGGCGACGCGCTCTCCCGACTGGATCACGCCAACGAGGTGTGGCGGTCGGTGACCGACCGGTACGGCAGCAAGCACCTGAAATACGAGCCGCTTCACCAGACGCTGTCGCTGGCATACAGGATCCTGGAGTAGCGGCATCCTGAGCTGACGGTTGGGCCGGCGTTCGCCGGCTGGAACGGCTGTCGCGCGGGGGCGTCACTTTCGCTGCCGGGGCGGATACCCATATCTCCGGTTCCGAGATCGCCGCGCACAGGAGACGGCAATGGCGCCTCCGAGTTCCGTTCTCGCGATGATCGGCAACACGCCGATGCTCGAGTTGACCCGGATGGACGCCGGTCCGTGCCGGCTGTTCGTGAAGCTGGAGAACCAGAACCCGGCCGGGTCGATCAAGGACCGCATCGGCCTCGCCATCATCGAGGCGGCGGAGCGGGACGGCGGGCTGCAGCCCGGTGGCACCATCGTCGAGGCGACCGCCGGCAACACCGGGCTCGGCTTGGCGCTGGTGGCCTCGCAGAAGGGCTACAGGCTGGTCCTGGTGATCCCCGACAAGATGAGCGCCGACAAGATCCGCCACCTGCGTGCGCTCGGCGCCGAGGTTCGGCTGACCCGCTCCGACGTGCCGAAAGGGCACCCCGAATACTACCAGGACATGGCCGAGCGGATCGTGAAGGAGACGCCGGGTGCGTTCTGGGCCAGCCAGTTCGATAACCCCGCCAACCCGCTTGCCCACGAGACCACCACCGGACCGGAGATCTGGGCGCAGATGGACGGCAAGGTCGACGCCCTGGTCGCCGGCGTCGGTTCCGGCGGCACCATCTCCGGCACCGGCCGTTTCCTGAAGTCGAAGAACCCCGCCCTCAAGGTGGTGGTCGCGGACCCTGACGGTTCGGTGGTCGCCGGGGCGGTCGAGACCGGGCAGGTGAAGTACGAGGACGGCTCCTGGCTGGTCGAGGGCATCGGCGAGGATTTCATCCCGCCGAACCTGGACCTGTCGGTGATCGACGAGGGAGTCACCGTCACCGACCGCGAAGCATTCGCGGCGGTCAACGAACTGCTCCGGACCGAGGGCATTCTGGCCGGCACCTCGACCGGCACGCTGCTGGCCGGAGCGCTGCGCTGGTGCCGCCGCCAGACCCGGCCTCTGAACGTCGTGACCTTCGTGTGCGACACCGGAAACAAGTACCTCTCGAAGGCCTACGACACCGCCTGGCTGGCCGACCAGGGCCTGCTCGACCGGCCGGCGACGGGCGACCTGCGCGACCTGATCGTGCGGCCCGCCGACGAGGGCCGGGTGGTGACGGTCGGCCCGAAGGACACCATCAACACCGCCTACAACCGCATGCGGGCGAACGACGTGTCGCAATTGCCGGTGATGGACGGCTCCCGGATCGTCGGCCTGCTCGACGAGGAGGACCTGCTGATGGCGGTCCACGAGTGCGCCGACTGCTTCAAGGACACCGTCGACCGGCACATGACCAGTCGCCTCGACGTCCTGCCGGCGACCGCCGACACCACGGCGCTGCTGCCGCTGTTCAAGGCCGACAAGGTGGCGATCGTCGAGGATGCGGAGGGGCGCTTCCTGGGCATGGTCACCAAGGTCGATCTCATCAACCATCTGCGCCGCAAGCTCGGCTGAGACCTGGAGACAAGCATGGCGACCACGCGCAACCGGCCGGGCTTCGCGACCCGGGCGATCCACGCCGGCCAGAAGCCGGACCCGACCACCGGCGCGATCATGACGCCGATCTACGCGACCTCGACCTACGTCCAGGAAAGCCCGGGCGTGCACAAGGGCTTCGAGTATTCGCGCAGCCAGAATCCGACCCGGTTCGCGCTCGAGGCCTGCATCGCCGACCTTGAGAACGGCAGCGCCGGATTCGCCTTCTCCAGTGGTCTCGCCGCCATCGGGACGTTGCTGGAGCTGCTGGATTCCGGCGACCATGTGATCGCCATGGACGATCTTTACGGCGGCTCCTACCGGCTGTTCGAGAACGTGCGGCGACGCTCGGCCGGCCTGCAGTTCAGCTTCGTCGACCTGTCCGATCCGGCGGCGTTCGAGGCGGCGATCCAGGACAACACCAAGATGGTCTGGGTCGAGAGTCCGACCAACCCGCTGCTGAAGATGGTCGACCTGGAGGCGATCGCCGGGATCGCGAAGCAGCGCAACCTGATCAGCGTGTGCGACAACACCTTTTGCTCGCCCTACGTCCAGCGGCCGCTGGACAACGGTTTCGACATCGTCATGCACTCGACCACCAAGTATCTGAACGGCCACTCCGACGTGGTCGGCGGCGTGGCGGTGGTGGCCGAGGGCCGCGATAGCATCCGCGACAAGTTGGCCTTCCTGCAGAACGCCGTCGGCTCGGTGCCGGGACCGTTCGACAGCTTCCTGGTGCTGCGCGCCCTGAAGACCCTGCCGGTGCGGATGGAGCGGCACTGCGCCAATGCCCAGCGCATCGCCGAATTCCTGGAGGCGCATCCGAAGATCGAGCGGGTGTACTATCCGGGCCTGGCCAGCCACCCGCAGCACGAACTGGCGAAGCGGCAGATGCGCGGTTTCGGCGGCATGGTGACGGCGGTTCTGAAGGGTGGCCTGGACGACGCCCGGCGGTTCCTGGAGCGCTGCGAGCTGTTCGCGCTGGCCGAGTCGCTCGGCGGCGTCGAGAGCCTGATCGAGCACCCGGCGATCATGACCCATGCCAGCGTGCCGAAGGAGATCCGCGAGGCGCTCGGCATTTCCGACGGCCTGGTGCGGCTGTCGGTCGGCATCGAGGATTGCGACGACCTGCTGGCTGAGCTGGAGGCGGCGCTGTCCTGATCCGGCGACTGCCGGGCGTTCAGGCCGCCGCCGGAAGGGTGTCCGGCGCCGACTCCACCCGGTTTCGGCCGGACCGCTTCGCCCGGTAGAGCAACTCGTCGGCGCGCGCGATGGCCGCCTCCAAGGTCTCGTCCTCGGCGATCTCGACGGCCCCGATACTGACGGTCCAGCGGACGTCGCCCTGGCCGGACGGCCCGGCGACCAGCTCGGCCTCGATCGCCCGGCGGATGCGCTCGGCAATGATCCGGGCGCCGGCGAGGTCGGCGTGCTTGACGAGGATTGCAAACTCCTCGCCGCCCACCCGTCCTGGCACGTCCTGCTCCCGGCAGCTCGCGGACAGCAGGGCGCCGGTGCGGGCGATGACCTTGTCGCCGGTGGCGTGACCCAGGGTGTCGTTGATCGCCTTGAACCGGTCGATGTCCAGCATCAGGACCGAGGCCGGGATGCGATAGCGTGCCTTCTCGTGGACGGTCCGGCTGGCCAGATCGATGAAGTGCCTGCGGTTCGGAAGCCCGGTGAGGGCATCGAGCGTCGCGAACTCGTAGAGCCGGGCGGCGTACTGGCGGATTCGCCAGACCAGTGGCCGGAAGATGAAGATCGCTTCCAGGAGCAGGACGATGATGACCGCGACGATCGACAGGGTCTGGATTCTCTGAAGTGACGCCACCCGCCCGTTGACCTGTTGCTCGTAGGCCATGACCACAGCGTCCAAGGCGCTGAGCAGGTCGTCGGAGGCCATACGACGCATGTGCGGGAGCGTCGCGGCCGTCGACTCGCCGGACAGGATCGCGCGGGACAGGGAAAGGTAGCGCCGGACCGCGGCGTCGACGTTGTGCGGCGCCTCGAAGTAGTACGGCCGGAGGGCTGTGACGAAGGTCTCCGAAAGGCCTTCGGCGATGTTGCCGGTGCTGAGATGCCGGTGGCTTGCCGCGAATGTATCTGTCGCCTGTTCCAGGGCGGCCTGCACAGGCTGGCTGGCCTGCATCTCGGTCGCCAGCCAGTAGATCCGCTGCGAAAGCATGCGCTGCCGGCCCGCCTCGTTGACCACGCGTCCCGCCTGGCTGAGTTCGGCTACCGTCTGGTCCAGGAGGACGTGGATGCCGATCGTCAGGCCGCCGAGCAACGTCAGGGCGCTCACATATGCGACGGTTATGATGCCGGTGGCCCTGCGGACCGTGTCTCGATCGTTCAAGAACCCGCCTCTCAACCCGATGCCGGGCCGTCAGCCCGAACGAGGCGACTTCGTACCCGGCATCTCGTTAAGATCAGGTTTCCCCGGATGCGAGCCCGTGGGTGCCTACGGTCTGCCGCCCGCCACCCGGATGTTGGCGCCGGACACGTAGCCGGCCTTGTCGCTCATCAGCCATGCGATCGCCTCGGCGATCTCCCCGGGCTCGCCGACCCGGCCCATCGGGATGTTCGGCATCGCCTTCCGGATCGCCTCGTCGGTGACCATGTCGGTCGCGGTCATGCCGGGCGATACCGCGTTCACCCGGATACCCTCGCCGCCGACTTCCTGGCTGAGCCCGATGTGCAGCGAGTTCACCGCACCCTTGGAGATCGCGTACAGGACGCCGGTGCCGGGGTTGCCGATGTAGGCGGAGCCCGACGAGACGTTGACGATCGTCCCGCCCTTGCCGCCGTGCCTGGTGGACATGCGCTTGACCGCCTCGCGGCAGGTCAGGATCGAGCCGATAACGTTGGTGCGCAGCAACGCCTCGATGGCATCGGCCGTGAGATCCTCGACGCGGCCCTTGGGGCCGATCACCCCGGCGCTGTTCACCAGGCCGTAGACCGGGCCGAGGGCGCGCTCGGTGGTCTCGAACAGCCCGATCACAGCGGCTTCGTCTCCGACATCGCCCTGCACGGCTATTGCCTTGCGGCCGGTCGCCACGATCTCGGCGACCACCGCCTCGGCGGCCGGCGCGTCGGTCCGGTAGTTGACCGCGACGTCCCAGCCGTCGCGGGCCAGCAGTCGGCAGGCCGCGGCACCGATGCCGCGCGAGCCTCCCGTTACCAGGGCGATCTTCGCCATGGTCCCCTCCTGTCATTGTCCGTTGGTCGCCGTGGCAGGCGACGGGTCAGTGGGCAGTCTGATCCGCCAGGGCTGCCTGACGCTTCGCATGGTAGCGCTGATGGGACTCATCGGCACGCCAGAACGGGCCGGCCGGCACGATCTCGGTGGCGATCGGGCGGGCGTACCGCCCGGAGGCGTCGTGGCCGTGCTTGGATTCGCGGGCCACGGCTTCCTGGTCGGCGTCGAAGGTGAAGATCGCTGAACGGTACCGGTTGCCGACGTCGGTGCCCTGGCGGTTGACCTGGGTCGGATCGTGGCACTCCCAGAACACCTCGAGCAACTCGTCGTAGTCGACCTTGCGTTGGTCGAACTCGACCAGCACCACCTCGGCATGCCCACTCCGGCCGGTCCGCACATCGTCGTCGGTGGGGTTCGACACCGAGCCCCCGCTGTACCCGACGGCGACGTCGGTTACCCCCGGGACCTTGCGGAAGATCTCTTCCACGCCCCAGAAGCATCCGGCTGCGAACATCGCCTTGGCCATTGTCGGCATCTCCTTTCTTTCTCAGGTGCCCGGTAGATGTGGTTTGTCGGGCACCTGTTCCAGTCTGCCAGCTTCCGGTTTCTCGGTTTCCGCGGCGCGGGTTTCCCGCCAGGCGAGTGCCGCCCGCAACCCGTCCGCCCGCGCGATTTCGAGGAAGCGCCGCTTCGTGGGCATGCCTTGTCCCTCGATTAATGTATCTATGTCCAGCGCAGCTTCCAGAGCAGAGCCCATACCCATCAAATCATAGGTGCGGTTGATGGCCCGCTTGGTCTCCTTGATCAGCGCGCGGTCCATGCCGGCCATCCGGCGCGCCAGGGCCAGCGCCTCCTCGACATCGCGCCCGTTGGCGACCACCCGGTTGACCAGACCCATGGCCCGGGCCTCCTCGGCACCGATCCGGTCGAGGCCCAGCAGAATGATCTCCTTGGCGCGCTTCGGCCCCACGATCCAGGGCAGCAGCATGACGACAATGCCGGCACCGAACTTCAGTTCCGGCTCGCCGAACACCGCGTCCTCGGACGCCACGGTGATGTCGCAGGCCATCGCCATTTCACAGGCGCCTGCCAGGGCCGGGCCGTGCACGGCGGCCACCGTCGGCTTCGAGAGATGCCAGAACCGCATGGCCGCGTCGAAGTCGCGGCGCAGCACCGGCCGCCATTCCTCGACGCCGACGGGCGTCGATGCCGCCTGGGCCTGCAGGTCGAAACCCGAGGAGAACGCCTTGCCGGCGCCGGTCAGTACCACGGCCCCGACAGCGTCGTCGGCCTCGGCCCGGTCGCAGGCCGCCTGCAGGGCCACCAGCATCGGCTGGTCGAGGGCGTTCAGGCGCCCCGGCCGGTTCAGGGTGATCAATGCGACTGGACCCCGGGTCTCGTAGAGAATCGACTGATCCACGGTCTCGTCCTTGTCTGCGGGGGCCTTGTCTGCGGCGGCGTTCGCCCCGTAGCCTGACCGTAGCGCCGCCCGGTGCGGCTTGTCTCGTTGGGATGCAGCATGACACCGCTTGCCGATGCGCTATTCGACGCACTCGCCCGTCGTGGCGATGCGGTTGTGGTCGCGGGCCACGATGAAGACCTGACCGCGAGCCGGATCGTCGACGAGGCCGAACTCGGCGCCCGCACGTTGCGCGCCGAGGGGCTCCGGCCGTTCATGCCTGTGCCGGTCGAGGTCGACAACCGGCCGACCGACGTGATCGACCTGCTGGCGGTCTACCGGGCCGGCGGCGTGGCGGTCCCGATCCACCGCGCCACGCCGGAAGTACGGCGGCGCGAGATGCTCGACCTGCTGAAACCGACGCCGCTGCTCGACGGTGCCGCGACGGTGGTGTTCACCTCCGGTTCGACCGGCGCACCCAAGGGCGTGGTGCTTCGTGGCGACCGCCAGGCCGCCAAGCTCGCCGCGATCCGCGAGGAGACGCGCTGGCCGGAGGTGGCCCGGACCCTGCTGGCCCTGCAGCTCACCTTCAGCTTCGGACAGTGGGTGACCTGGTTGACCCTGCTGACCGGCGGCACCCTGGTGGTGCCGGAACGGCTGACCGTGGAGGCGGTGTCGCGGCGGCTGGCGGCCGGCGGGATCGACCGCCTGCCTGCGGTACCGACCCTGCTGCGCGCCCTGGTCGAGGCCGATGTCCCGGCGTTCACCGGCACCGTGCTGGCAGGCGGCGAGCGGCTGCCGGCCGGGCTGGGCGGGCGCATCCGCGAGGCTTGGCCGGCGACGGCACTCGGCGACATCTACGGCCTCACCGAAACCGGTACCTCCGACTTCTTCGTCGACCCGGACGACTACGACGCGGCCGCCGGATCGCTCGGCCGGCCGGCGCGCGGCATCGACGTACGTGTCGCCGAGGATGGCGAACTGCGGATCCGATCGCCGTGGGGCATGGCGGGCTACCTGGGCGCTCCCGACCTGACTGCCGCGGCCTGTGACGCGGACGGCTATTTCCGCACCGGCGACCTGGTGTCGCAGCGCGACGACGGGCGCCTCGTCCTGGTCGGCCGGGCCTCGGACATGATCAACAAGGGCGGCCTCAAGGTCGCGCCGCGCGAGGTCGAGGATGCCCTGGCCGCGTATCCGGGCGTGGCGGCGGTGCTGGTGACCGGGATCCCCGACCAGGCAACCGGCGAGTCGGTGGCGGCCGGGATCGTGGCTCGCCCGGGTGTCGACCTCGATCCGGAAGCGCTGCGCGGCTGGGTGGCCGAGCGCATCGAAAAATACAAAACGCCGAGTCGCATCCTGGTGCTGCCGGCGCTGCCGGCGGGGCGGACCGGCAAGGCCGACCGCGGCATGCTGCGGGCCCTGTTCCGCAAGTCCCGCCGGGTGCGCTGAGCGAAGCCGGGTGCGCTGAGCGAAATGGTGTGGATCGGGTGGAGCGGCGGGTGGTTTCCGGAGCCGGGCGCTGACGCGCCCCCTCCGGAATGACGGAAATGTGGGGCAAACCGAGTTCCTGGCCCGCGCCGTGCTCCCTCCACTTGGTCGTCATCCCGGACGAACACGCCCCGTCGCGGTCGAGCCGGGACCCACGAGGCGACGGGTGTCCCATCCTGTCACGACGAAGATTCGTGGTCGCCGTCAGTCCGCGGGCGGCGCCGCGACGGGCTTTTGGCGGATCGCATTGCGGCGCATCGTGTACAGGGTGCTGCCGATGATCAGGACGGTGCCGATCGCGGTGTAGATCGTCGGTACCTCCGAGAACACCAGGATACCGGCGACCGTGGCGAACACGATGCGGCCGTATTCCATCGGCGCGATCGCCGAGGCGTCGCCGGAGCCGTAGGCCTTGATCATCGTCCACTGGATGACCGACATCAGGCAGCCGACGGCGGCCATGGCGGCGACCTGCTCCCAGGTCGGGGTCACCCAGAAATAGGCGGCCGGACCGGCCAGCAGGACGCTCAGCGTGACGTTCTGGTACGTCATGATGGTGATCGGTCGCTCGGTCCGGGCCAGCGTGCGCAGCGCGATCTGCAGCGCCGCCACGAACCCCGCCGCGAGCAGGGCCAGCAGGGCGTATTCGTTGAGGTTGTCGGGCGACGGCCGGACGATGACCAGGACTCCGAGGAACCCGACCAAGGTCGCGCTCCAACGCCGCCACCCGACCACCTCTTGCAGGAACACGACGGCGAGCATGGTGGTGAAAAGCGTCCGCGCGAAGCTGATGGCGGTCGCCTCGGCCAGCGGCAGGTGGACGATTGCGGTGAACCCGGTGGTCATCGCGACGAAGGCGAGGACCGAGCGCGTGAAATGCAGGGACCGACGCGGGGTCTGCAGCACCGCCGGAAACCCGCGGATGATCGCCGGCGAGACCACGACGAGCACGAACATCTGCCGGAACAGCAGGATCTCGACGACCGGCAGATCCTGGCCGAGCAGCTTGATGCAGGCGGCCATCACCGCGAACACCAGCGAGCTGATGACCATCCAGACCGAACCGCGGGCGTTCGCAGGCAGATCGTCCCACCGTGCGAGGTGCGGCGCTAGGCGCGCCCTGAGCGCGGCAGACAGGGTGTCGGCGGAGGGGGACATCGGCGTAAGCTCGTGGGAAGGAAAAACAGTATCGGACAGCGAGGGAGCCACGTCCATGCGCACACTCGACGGAAAGGTCGTCTGGATCACCGGGGCCGGGACCGGGATCGGCGAGGCCACGGCACGGCTGCTGGCGCTGGCCGGCATGACCGTGGTGCTGTCCGGCCGGCGGCAGGAGCCGCTGGAGGCCTCCGCCGCGACCATCCGCGGTACCGGCGGCCGGGCCGAGGTCATCGCCCTCGACGTCGGTGACCGCGACGCGGTGTTCGATGCGGCCGCACAGATCGACCGCAACCACGGGCGCATCGACCTGCTGTTCGCGAACGCCGGGACCAACCTGACGCCGCGCAACTGGAGCGACGCGGTCGCCGACCGCTCGATCCTGGACGGCTGGGACGCGGTCATCGATGCCAACGTGAAGGGCGTCTACAACGGCGTCACCGCGGTGCTGCCGGCGATGCGCCGGCAGGGAGACGGGCTCATCGTCATCACCTCGTCCTGGGCCGGGCGGTTCTACTCGGCGGTCGCGGGGGTCGCCTACGGCGCCTCCAAGCACGCGGTGATGTCGATCAGCGCCCACGTCAACATGCAGGAGGGCGCCAACGGCATCCGGTCCTGCGCGATCTGCCCGGGCGAGGTGGCGACGCCGATCCTGGACCGCCGCCCCGTCAAGCTGACGCCGGAGGAACTGGAGAAGCTGATCCAGCCGGAGGACATCGCCGAGGCGGTGCTGTTCGCCGCCCGCATGCATCCCCGCACCAGCATCCACGAGATCCTGGTGGCCCCGACGTTCCCGCGGGCGACCAAACCTTGAACCCGTCGCTATCGGCACTGGTGTGATCTCTTAGACCGGCTTTCGGGCCGATGGTCGCGGGTGCTAGCTTCGGCCCGAACTTCGGGAGGTCCGCATGGTTTCGCTCGGTTTGTTCTTGATGCCCCTGCACCCCCCGGCGCGGGACCTGACGACGGTGCTCGAAGAGGATCGCGACCTCGTCAAGCTGGCCGACCGGCTGGGTTATGCCGAGGCGTGGATGGGCGAGCACTATACCTCGACCGGCGAGCCGGTGACCTCGCCGCTGCTGTTCAACGCCTCGCTGATCGCCGAGACCGAACGCATCGTGTTCGGCACCGGGGTGATCTCGCTGCCCCAGCAGCACCCGGTGGTGGTCGCCGGCCACGTCGCGCTGTTCGATCATCTCTCCAAGGGCCGGACCATCTTCGGCATCGGGTCCGGCGGGCTGTCCTGCGACTGGGAGATCTTCGACAATCTCGACGGGCGCAAGCGCGGGATGGCGATGATCGAGTCGATAGAGCTGATCCTGAAGCTGTGGACCGAGGATCCGCCGTTCCGCCACGACGGCACCCACTTCAAGGTCAGCCTGGAGGACCGGATCATTCCGGAACTGGGCGTCGGCCGCCTGATCCGGCCCTACCAGAAGCCGTATCCGCCGATCGCGGTGTCGCTGCGCAGCGCCAATTCCTACAGCGCGAGCGAGGCCGGCAAGCGCGGCTGGATCCCGGTGTCCGGCAACTTCATCCCGGCCGCCGACATCGCCACCCACTGGCCGACCTACGCGGCCGGCGCCGAGGCGGCGGGACGGCATGCGGATCCATCGGTCTGGCGGGTCGGCCGCAGCGTGCTGGTGACCGAAAGCGATGCCCAGGCCGAGGATATCCTCGCCGACCCGGACGGGGTGTTCACCCGCTACTACACTTATCTGAACGTCCATGGCCGGATGGCCGGCGGCGACCTCTCCAAGGACATCGACTGGGCGGCCGCCCGCGCCGGTGCGGAGAAGACCGCCCGCGAATTCGTGATCGCCGGGTCGCCTGCCACCGTGCTCGACCGGCTGGTGGCGTTCCGCGACGAGATCGGCGACTTCGGCACGCTGATGGTGACCGGCCACGACATGGAAGGTATGCACGATCTCTGGATGCGGTCCTTCGCCCAACTGGCCGAGGATGTCGGACCGAAGCTCTCCCGCTACATGGATGGCCTGCGGGCGTCCGCCGCCGCTGACTGAGGAGTCCGTCATGCCCGATTCGACCGACACCATGTTGTCCAACTCTCCCATCGAAGCGGCCTTCCGCGAGCGCACTCCCGGTTCGGCCGCGCTTTCGACCGAGGCCAAGACCCGGTTCCCGAGCGGGATCACCCACGACGCCCGACACATCAAGCCCTACGGCATTTACATCGAGCGTGGCGCCGGCCCCCGGAAGTGGGACGTCGACGGCAACGAGTATGTCGACTACTTCGGCGGCCACGGCGCCCTGCTGCTCGGTCATGCGCATCCAGAGGTGACGCGCGCCGCCGCCGAGGCAATGGCGATCGGCACCCAGTTCGGCGCCAACCATCCGCTGGAGGTCCGCTGGGCCGAGCAGGTCATGAAGCTGGTGCCGTCGGTCGAGCGCGTGCGCTTCACCTCGTCGGGCACCGAGGCGACGCATATGGCGCTGCGGCTGGCCCGCGACTTCACCGGCAAGTCGAAGATCGTCCGGTTCCGCACGCATTTCCACGGCTGGCACGATCATGTGACCCACGGCGTGGCGTCGCAGTTCGACGGCTCGGCCTCGCCCGGCGTGCTGGCCGGCATCGCCGAGAACGTGCTGCTGGCCGACCCGAACGACGTCGACGGCCTGCGGGCGCTGCTGAACGCCCATGACGACATCGCCGCCGCCATCATCGAGCCGACCGGCGGCTCGACCGGCTACACCGCCCTCGATCCGGACTTCCTGCGGGCGCTGCGCGACGAGACCGCGAAGCGCGGCATCCTGATGATCATGGACGAGGTCGTGACCGGCTTCCGGCTGGCGCCGGGCGGTGCCCAACAGGTGTTCGGCGTCCAACCGGACCTCTCGACCTTCGCCAAGATCCTGGCCGGCGGCATGCCGGGCGGGGCGGTCGGCGGCCGCCGCGACGTGATGGACGGCCTCGATTTCGACGTCGCCGAGGCCCGCAAGCGGGACAAGATCGGGCATCCCGGCACCTTCAACGCCAACCCGGTGTCGGCAGCGGCCGGCACCACCGCGTTGCGGATCCTGTCCGAGACCGGTGCCTGCGATCGCGCCAGCGCCTCCGGCGCCGCGCTGCGCGAGGGGCTGAACGCGACCCTGAAGGACCAGCGCGTTCCCTGGGCGGTCTACGGTGACTTCTCGCTGTTCCACCTATTCGTGCAGGCCGATCGTCCGGTCGCAGACCCGTTCGCCTTCGACCCGCTGGCGATTCCCGCGACGCAGATGAAGGACCGGCCCAAGGAGCTGATCCGCAAGCTGCGCCTGGCGATGCTGGTCAATGGCGTCGACCTGAACCCGATGGGTGGCGGGCTGCTGTCGGCGACCCACGGCCCGGCCGAGATCGACGAGACCGTGGCGGCGTTCGGCGAGGCGCTGGCGATGCTGCGGCGTGCGGGCGACATCGCGTGAGATCGCGCGCGTGACCGCCGCCGCCGGCGACGGCGATCCGGGAAGTCGGGGGCGCGGCCCGCTTTCTCTGATCGCCGAAGCCGAGTTCCGCAAGCTCTGGAGTGTCGGCGTCCTGCAGGGCTCGATGCGTTGGCTGGAACTGCTGGCGATCGGGGTGTGGACCTATGCGCTGACCGACTCACCGGTGCTGGTCGCGCTGATGACCATGCTGCGGCAGCTTCCCATGGCGCTGTTCGGCAGCGTCATCGGCGCGGTCGCCGAGCGGTTGGACCGCAAGGCGATCCTGGTGGCCGCCCAGGCGATCATGGCGATCACCAGCGGGCTTCTGGCGGTACTGGTCACCAGCGGCAGCATCGAACTCTGGCATGTCGGCGTCGGCGCCTTCGTCAACGGCCTGTGCTGGTCCACCGACCTGCCGGTGCGCCGCACCATCCTGGGCGAGAGCGTCGGGGTCGACCGGCTGGGGCCGGCGATGTCGATGGACTCCGCCTCCAACAACGCCACCCGGCTGGTCGGGCCGCTCGCCGGCGGGGCGCTGTACGCGGCCGTCGGCCTCGGCGGCGCTTTTGTCGTGGCGGCGCTGTTCTACGGGATCTCGGCGCTGGTCGCGGCGTCGGTGCGCTTCACGCCGGCGCGGTCGGAACCGCGGCGCTTCACCCTGGTGGCCGACATCCGCGAGGGGCTGGCCTATCTGCGGCGATCCCGGGCCCTGCTCGGGCATCTGGGCGTGACCGTCATCGTCAACCTGTTCGGCATCCCCTACGCCGCCATGGCACCCGTGGTCGGGCGCGAGACCTTCGCGGTCGATGCCGTCCGGGTCGGCCTGCTGCTGACGGTCGAGGGTATCGGCGCGTTCGTCGGCGCGGTCGCGATCGCGTTCCTGGCGACGCCCGATCGGTTCCGGCTGATCTACCTGTCGGGCAGCGCCCTGATCATGATCGGCGTGCTGACGTTCTCGCTCACCACCAACTACTGGGTGGCGCTGGTGGTGCTGGCGATCGGCGGGTTCGGCATCGCCGGCTTCGCGTCGATGCAGAGCGCCATCATGTTCGGCGAGGCGCCGCCGGCCATCCGCTCGCGGCTGATGGGGGTGCTGTCGGTCTGCATCGGCTCCGGGCCCCTCGGCGTCCTGCACGTCGGCTGGCTGGCCGACCATCTGGGCGGCTCGCGGGCGCTGACGGTCATCGCCGCCGAGGGGTTGGTCGCGCTGACGCTGCTGGTCGTGGCGGTGCCGGAGTTGCGCGGCCGGACGCCGGTTACCGCGCCCGGCGGGACGGATCCCTCAGGTCGTGGTGCAGGATCGAGCTGAGTTCGGTGCGGTGGATGCCGATGTCCTTCAGCGTCCGGTCGTCGAGCCGGCCGAGCCGTTCTCTGGCGCGGCCGCGGCGCACGGCAACGCCGGCGGTGTCGAGCAGGCGGACCAGCCGGTCGAGCAGGGTGGCGGTACCGGCGGGAGCGAGTGTGCCGGCGGCGGGGGAGGGCGTGTTCTGAAGGGCGATGGCCATGGCGGCCTCCTGTCGGTCGTCGCGGCCGCGTCGTCGATGGAAGCGGCCGCCCTGCCGCAGAGATGATAAGTTGCGAATAATGCGGCAATGACGTAAAAATACCTTTGTTCGATGCAATTTTGTCATGAATAGACAGACATCCGGTGCCGCTCCACGTTGACACGCGACCGGCCGCGTTGTGTCCTGGCGCTCCCTTCCGATTGCATCCCGAGCACCGATGACCCAGACCAGCGACCCGGCGGCCGTGCTTGCCGCTCTAGAAGCCCGTGCACTGACCATTCGCACGCCCTGCGGCGACGGCTCCATGGTCTGGCGGGTGTGGGGCGAGGGCGAGCCGGTGGTCCTGCTGCACGGCGGCTTCGGGTCCTGGAACCACTGGGTCCGCAACATCGACGCCCTGGCGGCGCACTACCGCGTCATCGTCGCCGACATGCCGGGGCAGGGCGGCAGTGACGACCCGCCGCATCCCTACGACGCCGACAGCCTGGCCGACATCGTGGCCGAGGGGGTACGACGTGTGACCCATGACGGCGAGCGCGTGCGGCTGGTCGGGTTCTCGTTTGGGGCAATCATCGGCGGTCTGGTGGCGGCACGGCTCGGTGACCGGGTCGTCAGCTATACCGGGGTCGAGGCTGCCGGCCTCGGCGCCCGTGGCCGGGTCACCCAGGACATGACCCGGATCACGCCGGAAATGAGCCCCGAGGAGCAGGACGCCAGCTACCGCCACAACCTCGCGCTGCTGATGTTCGCCGACCCGGCCAACGTCGACGACCTCGCCATGCTGATCCAGCGCCGTAACACCGAACGCAACCGGATCCGGTCACGGCCGATCTCGGTGACCGATAAACTGTCGGTGACGCTGCCGTCGATCCGCGGTCGCATCGACCTGATCTGGGGCGACCGCGACGTCACGGCGATCGGCTATTTCGAGCCGCGACACGCCCTGCTGCGCTCGATCAAGCCGAACGCCTGGATCGTCATGCTCGACGGCATCGGCCACTGGGTGCAGTACGAGGATCCGGACCGATTCAACGCGACCCTGCTGGAGTTTCTGGAAGACCGGTAAGGCGCGCGCGGGTGGTCCCTCCGTGAGTGGCGTCTGCAATCAAGCATGGATAGTTGGCGAATTACGAACTACCCTTGCGTTGGGGAAACGCAACGACGCATGGGGGACACGCACATGGCACCTCTGCCTGGGATCATTCGCCTCCGCACCTTGGCGATGCTCGCCGCGTTCGTGGCCGGGCTTTTCGCCGCGGGCGTGGCGGCGGCCAGCGACGGCGACCGGACGCTGACTTTCGTCAACCAGTGCCCGGTGCAGACCCTGCGCGTCGGCGTCAACGGCGGCAACGTGGGCGCTTGCACGGGCCAGGACAATTCCTGTCCCGCCGGGGCGAGCTGTCTGATGCAGGGCGGCAAGCCGAGGGGCTGTTTCTGGGATCTGCCGGCATTCGACCGGGTGCTGGCGCCGACCGGCTCCGTCTCTGTGGCCGTCGCCAACGCACCCAACGGCACGACGAAGTGGAGCGGCAATTTCTACGCCAGCACCGGCTGCGACGCGAACGGCAACAACTGCCAGGCCAGCTCCTGCGACGGCGGCCACTGTCCGTCCGGGGTCGGCCCGGCCGGGCCGACGAGCCTTGCCGAGATCACCATGGTCACCAACAGCGTCGACACCTACGACGTCTCCCTCATCAACGGCGTGAACATACCTGTGGCGATCGGTCCGACGGCGACACCCATGCTCACCGCGACCCGGGCGACGGCAAGCACGGATCCGTATTATTGTCAGGAAGCCGGGAGCGCCCAGGCCTCCGGCACCGGTCTTCTGGCGTGCTCGTGGAGCTTCAGCCCGCCGACGGTCAACGGCCACTCGACGACCGACAAGCTGCCCTTGGTGGCGGCCGGCGGTGCGGCGTGCGGCTCGGGGGACAGCTCATGCCCCGGTGATCAGGTCTGCGGATATCCGGGCGGCACGAACCAGGCGCAGCAGGTCTGCGGCACCCAGCTCGGGTGGTGGACGGCCGACGAACTATGCTCCGCCATTCCGACCGGCCTCGGCGCGCCGTTCAACTGCGACGCGGAGGTCACCGGCCAGGGTACGCAGAAGGAACTCTACGCCTGTTCGGGCACGACGGCCGGCAATTCATGCTACACGGACGGCGCCGCCGACACCTGCTGCGGCTGCCCGTCTTGGAACTTCGACCAAACCAGTCTGCCGCTCGCCGTCGGGCAAAGTTGCCAGAGCACGAATGCCCAATGGACCAACCTGGCACTGCCCTGGGCGCAGTTCGTGAAAGCCGCCTGCCCGACCGCCTACAGTTTCCCCTACGACGACGCGACCAGCACCTTCACCTGCGCATCCAGCAGCACCCCGACTGCCGCCAATCCGAACTCCGTCGGATACACGATCACCTTTTGTCCCGGCGGCAAGACCGGCTTTTGAGGGGCGGCGGGCTCGGGTACGTCGGGCCGGTCACTCCTCGGCGAGCAAGCAACCGGCCAGCGAGGCTGCCAGGGTGCGCATCAGTTCGGCGTAGCCGTCCGGCCCCGGCGTGATTTCGGCGCCGAGCGGGTCGAGCACGCCGATGCGGATGCCGGTGTCCGCGCCGAGACTCTCCAGTACCCGTGGGGTGAACTGCGGCTCACGAAAGGCGCAGACCGCGCCGCGCGCCCGGATCTCGTCCCGCAGCCGGGCCAGGCGCTTGGCGCCCGGGCCACGATCCGGCCCTACAGTGACAGCGCCCAGCGGCGTCAGGCCATAGCGGCGTTCCAGGTATTGGTAGGCGTCGTGGAACACCACGTAGGGCCGGTTCCGCAGCGGCGCCAGCATGCCGGCCAGTTCGCGGTCGAGGTCCGCGATCCCGGCTTTCGTTGCCGCGGCGTTGGCGCGGTAGGCGGCCGCGTGGGCCGGATCGCGTTGCGACAGGGCGCCGGCGATCCGGTCGACGATGGCCGCGGCGTTGCGTGGGTCGAGCCACAGATGCGGATCGACGTTGCCGTGAATGGGGGCGTGCTCGTCCCCGGCCGCATGACCGTGGTCATGGTCGTCGTCGTCGTCGGCTTCCCAGATGCCGCCGGTGCGTGCCGGGTACAGGACCAGCCCCTCGACCTCGATCAACTCGACCACGGCGCCGGGACGGGCGAGGGCCGCCAGCGGTTCCTCCAGGAAGGTCTCCAGTGCTTCTCCGACCCAGAGCACGACGTCGGCGGAGGCCAGGGCCCGGGCCTCGGACGGGCGCAGGGCGTAGGAATGCGGCGAGGCGCCGGCCGGAAGCAGCACGGTCGGCGCGCCGACCCCGCGCATGACCGTTGCCGTCAGGCTGCCGATCGGCCCGACCGAGGCGACGACCTTCAGGCCGTCGGCGGCAGCGGCGGGGATGGCGGCGATGGACAGCGTCAGCGCGGCAATCGCGAGGCCGCCCAGGATGCGGCTGCCCAGGATGTGGCTGCCCAGGGTGTAGCGGCCAGGGGCTTGTGAGGCATGTTGCATTGCGGTATCCACGTTGCCGGTTCGACAGTATGTAATAGTATAACGTTTCGTTTCACAAGTAGGTTTCGCCAATGACTGGGAGCGTGAAACTGCCGGCGGAATCGTCGGGCGATGTCCTCTTGAGGGCCGAGGGGCTCGGCGTCGACCTGGGCGGCCGGGCGGTGCTCCGGGGCGTCGACCTGTCGCTTGCGCGCGGCGAGATCGTGACCGTGATCGGTCCCAACGGCGGCGGCAAGACCACCTTGCTGAGAGCCGTGCTCGGCCTGCTGCGGCCCAGCGAAGGTCGGGCCTTCGTGGCCCCCGGCGTGACCGTCGGCTATGTCCCGCAGCGCTTTGCGGTCGACCGGGTGCTGCCGATGACGGTCGACCGGTTGATGCGGCTGACCGCCCGGCCTGGACGGGGCGCGATCGAACAGGCCCTGGCCGAGACCGGCACGGCGCACCTGATCGAGGCGTCGGTGCACGGGCTGTCGCGCGGCGAGCTGCAGCGCGTCCTGCTGGCCCGCGCCCTGGTCCGCCAGCCGGACCTGCTGGTGCTGGACGAGCCGGTACAGGCGGTCGACTACGCGGGCGAGGCGGCGCTGTACGCGCTGATCGGAGAGATCCGGGACCGTCGTGGCTGCGGCGTGCTGATGGTCAGCCACGATCTGCACGTGGTGATGGCGGCGACCGACCGGGTGGTCTGCGTCAACGGCCATGTCTGTTGCACCGGGGCGCCCCACGAGGTCTCGGACCATGTCGAGGTGCGCCGGCTGTTCGGGCCGCAGGCCGAGCTGTTCGCGCTGTACCGGCACCATCACGACCACGACCACGACCTGTCGGGCGAGCCGGTCGCCGGCCACGACCACCACCACGGTCACGAGCATCAGCATCACGGCCCCCACCACCGCGACCATGCCGGGGGCGGTCATGCTGGATGACTTCGTGGTGCGGGCCCTGGCGGCCGGGCTCGGCGTCGCCGTCGTCGCCGGGCCGCTCGGCTGCTTCGTGGTGTGGCGGCGCATGGCCTATGTCGGCGACACCATGGCGCATGCCTCGCTGCTCGGCATCGCGCTCGGTCTGATCCTTGGGGTCGACCTCGGGCTCGGGGTTCTGGCGGTCACCGTGACCGTGGCGCTGTTGCTCGCCCTGTTGCAGGGTCAGCGGCAGATCGGCAGCGACACCCTGCTCGGCATTCTGGCACATGGTGCGCTGTCGGTCGGTCTGGTGGCGGTCGCGTTCATGGACACCGTGCGCGTCGACCTGATGGCCTATCTGTTCGGTGACATCCTGGCGGTCTCGATCACCGACCTGCTGTGGATATGGGGCGGCGGGGCGGCGGTGCTGGCCGGCCTCGCGCTGATCTGGCGACCGCTGCTGGCAGCCACCGTCGACCCCGACCTGGCGCATGCCGAGGGTGCCGCCCCGCCCTGGACCCGGGTGGTCTTCGTGGTGCTGATCGCGGTCACCATCGCGATCGCCATGAAGATCGTGGGCGTGCTGCTGATCACGGCGCTGCTGATCATCCCGGCTGCCGCCGCCCGGCGTGGCGCGGTTTCGCCCGAAGGCATGGCACGGATGGCGGCGGCGGTCGGCGCGGTCGCGGTTGCCGGCGGCCTGGCCCTCTCGTTCATCGCCGACACGCCTTCCGGTCCGTCGGTCGTGGTGTCGGCACTGGTGCTGTTCGTGGGATCGCTGGCGCTGCTGGCCCGAGGGTAAGGCCTGCCCGCATCGGAGAACAGACCGCTACCGGTCGGGCCGGGCCCGGCGGCCCGGTGGTAGAGCCGTTGCTGCATGTCGCGGCGTTGCATGGCAGTCTCTCACTTTCCATGGCGCCAGCCACGGGCGATAGCCGACTAAGGAATCCCGTTTCCCTACGACCCGAGGCGCCGAGAACATGCGTTGACGGGATGCCGTGTCGGGGCGGTTGACGTTGTGTTACGTCAGATTGAAATCGCGCCGGCCGGGCTGCCAGCGGTAGTGTCGTGCGCGGGGGAGGACGAATGAATCTGCTGCTGTTGCCGGGCGACGGAATCGGGCCCGAGATCGCCGACGCCGTCGAAAGCGTGCTGGAGGCCCTGGAGCGGGTGAATCCGATCGGCCTGACGGTCGAGCGCGGCCTGATCGGGCTCGAGGCGCTGCGCACCGACGGGATCACCGTCAGCGAAGCGACCTTCGGTCGTGCGACGGGCGCAGACGGGGTGATCCTGGGGCCGGTGTCGACCGCCGACTACCCGCCCGCCGCGCAGGGCGGGCTCAACCCGTCGGCCGAATTCCGCCGCCGCCTCGACCTGTACGCCAATATCCGGCCGTCGCGGACCCGGCCCGGGGTGCCGTCGCTGGCCCCGTCGATGGATCTGGTGATCGTTCGCGAGAACACCGAGGGCTTCTATGCCGACCGGACCATGCACATGGGTCCGGGCGAGTTCATGCCGACCCCCGACCTGGCGATCGCCATGCGCAAGATCACCCGCCAGGGCTCCGAGCGGATCGGCCGGGCGGCGGCGGCCCTGGCGGCCGGGCGGCGTGGCAAACTGGCGATCGTGACCAAGAGCAACGTCCTGAAGGTCACCGACGGCCTGTTCCGTACCGCCGTCCAGGCGGCGGCGCGCGACCAGGCCGGCCTGGAAATCGAGGAGGTGCTGGTCGACGCCATGGCCTCGCTGCTGGTCCGCGAGCCGGACCGGTTCGACGTCATCGTCACGTCGAACATGTTCGGCGACATCCTGTCGAACCTGGCGGCCGAACTGGCCGGTGGCCTCGGTGTGGCCGGCTCGCTGAATGCCGGCGATGCCTGCGCCATCGCCCAGGCCTCGCACGGCTCGGCGCCGACGCTGGCCGGCTGCAACGTCGCCAACCCGGCGGCACTGGTGCTGTCCACGGCGATGCTGATCGGCTGGCTCGGCCGGCGTGACGGCGACGAGGCGGCGGTCGACGCGGCGGTTCGCCTGGAGGGCGCGGTGGACGCGGCGCTCGGCGTCGCGGCCGGTCGTACCTCCGACTTGGGAGGCAGTGCGACGACCCGGGACGCGAGCGCGGCGATCGCCGCCGCGCTCGCCGCCGGGTCCGGACGACCTGCATGACCGTCCCAGTCGAATCCCGGACGGCCGACGGCATCGTCCATCTCACCCTGTCGCGGCCGGAGCGCGGCAATGCACTGGGCCCGGATCTGGTCGAGGCCCTGCTCGAGGCCCTGGGTCGGGCGGCGGTGGACGGTGCCCGGCTGATCGTGCTGCGCGGTGCCGGCCGGCATTTCTGCACCGGTTTCGACCTGTCAGACCTGGAGACGCTTTCGGATGGCGACCTGTTGCTGCGGGTGGTCCGGATCGAGACCCTGCTGCAGGCCGTGCATCACGCGCCGGTGCCGACGCTGGCAGTCGCGCATGGCGCCACGACCGGCGCCGGTGCCGACCTGCTGGCGGCCTGTCAGCATCGCTGGGCGCTTGCCGGCACGCGGTTCGCGTTTCCGGGCGCCGGCTTCGGACTGGCGCTCGGCACCCGTCGCCTGGCCCTGCGGGTCGGCCCGGACGCGGCCCGCGACCTGGTCGGCTCCGGGCGGCGGATCGAGGCTACGGAGGCGTCTTCGCTCGGGCTCGTCACCCGTATCGCGGCGGCTGAAACGGTCGATGCCGATCTGGAGTCGCAGGCGGCGGCGCTGGCCATCGACGCCGAGACCGTCGTCCGCATCCATGCCCTGACGGTGCCCGATACCCGCGAGGCGGACATGGCCAACCTAGTCGCCTCGGCGGCGCGGCCAGGCTTGAAGGGCCGGATCGTCGCCTATGTTGCGGCGCTCCGGGCGCGCAAGGCCGAAGGAGGAAATCGATGAGAACCGTAACGTTGCCCGACGGCGAGACCGTGCCGGCACTGGGGCTCGGGACCTGGCATATGGGCGAACGCGGCGCCGACCGGGCGGCCGAGGCCGATGCCCTGCGCTGTGGGATCGATCTCGGGATGACCCTCGTCGACACCGCCGAAATGTATGGCAGCGGCGGTGCCGAGGAGGTCGTCGCCGAGGCGCTACGCGACCGGCGCGACAAGGTGTTCCTGGTCAGCAAGGTGCTGCCTTTCAATGCCAGCCGGAACGGCACGGTCGAGGCATGCGAGGCCAGCCTGGCGCGCATGGCGGTCGAGACCATCGACCTCTATCTCCTGCACTGGCCGGGCTCCTATCCGCTCGGGGAGACGTTGGCGGGCTTCGACGACCTGAAGCGGGCCGGCAAAATCCGGCACTGGGGCGTCAGCAATTTCGACACCGCCGAGATGCAGGGCCTGTTCGCGGAGGATGGCGGCGACGCCTGCGCCACCAACCAGGTGCTCTATAACCTTCATCGGCGTGGCGTCGAGTACGACCTGATGCCGTGGTGCAATGCCCGCTCGATGCCGGTGATGGCCTATTCTCCCCTCGAACAGGGGCGGCTCACCGGCGATGGCGGCCTGGCCGGGGTGGCTCGACGGCATGGCGTGACCGAGATGCAGGCGGCCCTCGCCTGGGTGCTGGACCGTGACGGCGTCATCGCTATCCCGAAAGCCGCCCGCCTCGAGCATGTGCGCCAGAACCGCGCCGCATTGGATATCCGGCTGACCGCCGACGACCGCGCGGCGCTCGACGCGGCGTTTCCGCCGCCGCTGGCGAAGCGTCCACTGGATATCCTCTGAGACTGCCTTTCCGACGACGCGGGATTGACGTGGCCTCCGCCGCGATTCACAAAGGGTCATGGGGACAGGAGGTCAGAAATGCGACCAACGCGCGCGTTCGTCGTTGCGTTCATGCTTGCCGCGACGTTGTTTCCGATTTCGCCGCTTGCCGCGGCCGAACTGAACGGCCGCGCCAGGGTGGTGTCGGGAGACACGTTGAGGCTCGGGCGCGAGACCGTCCGCCTGTACGGCATCGACGCTCCCGAGGAAGACCAGTACTGCGAGAACGAGTACGGCCGTCCGTTCGCGTGCGGGATCCAGGCCCTCGATGCCTTGGTAGAGCTGATCGGCCAGCGTACCGTGACGTGCATCGGCGACCGGCGCAATGATGCCGGGCAGTTGCTGGGGGTGTGCTATGCCGGCGACATGAACATCAACAGCCGCATGGTCCGGACCGGTTGGGCGGTCGCGCGCGCCGACGAGCAACCGGACTTCGCGTCGATGGAGCGTCTGGCCCGCGGCGAGCGGGCCGGCATATGGGCGCTGAAGTTCGTCGACCCCGCCGAGTGGCGCGAGCAGAACAAGTAACGGGCCACGATCCGGCTCACGGCTTGTAGAAGAACGCTTTCACCTTCGCCCGTACCGACGGGTCGTTCGGGTCGGCCGCCGCGAAGTCGCCGTGCCCGTACATGTCTACGGCACGATCGATGTGCCACTCGACAATCTCCATCGCGGTGAGAGGCCGGTTGATCGTCGGGTCGTCGTCCGGTGTTGCCGGCGACGCAAGCGCCGCTGCGCCGGACAGCAGGACCACCACCGCAGGAACCGGAATCCAACGCATCCGACTCTCCGGTTTCGAGTCCGGTTGGCTGGGAGCGGTTTCAGGAACCGTCATCCTGCTGTCATGATACGCGCACCGTGTGCGCATATTCAGCGAAAAGGCGCATGTGGTGCGGCTTTAATTTTGGATTCCAGGAGGGCGTCTACGGTCGAGCGGCGGTCAACTGCACTTGAACGGGAACCAGAACAGCGTGAAGTCGACGGCGTCGCGCCGGTCCTCGAACCAGAACACCGGGCTGCCGGTGTCCGGTCGCTCCACCCTCCAGTCCCCGCGGCATCGGGTCTCGCACCATTGGCGGCGGCCGCCGAGCGTCCGGTCGAAGACTACCCGCTCGGACGGAAACCCGGCACCGCGCGACTCCCATCCTTCCGGAAACCGGACCGGATTCCAGCTGGCCTCGATCTGCGCGAACTCACCGCTGGCGTCGAGTACCTGGCCGGTGGCGCGGTCCACCGCCACGAGCGTCCGCTGAGCGGGGGACATCGCGTCGGTGAGGGCGCTGAGCGCGATCTGTCGACGGGTCAGGCGCACCGCCAGCCACACCATTCCGCCCAAGGCTATCAGGAGCCACAACGTTCCCATCACCCCGGAAACTATCCCCGAACCCGTTGCGCGGCAACGGGACACAACGGTGCGATGTCCAAGATCCCATGCTTTCCATTCGATTCATCCAAAACCGATCATAGCGAATATTAGCCTCAAATTTTGCAATCGGGCTTGAACGAATCGGACGAATCACCGATCTTACTTAAAGATTGCTACGTATGGGGGCCTGTGCCCCAAGCACGTGAGCGGACCATGTTCGACGCGAAGATCGAGAAGAAGGCCCTGGAGATTCTCGCCGACGCGGTGGACCGCACGGTGGGAACCGGCTTCGTCCATGCCGCGGTCCTGAAGGCGGCGCAGACTTTGGCTGCACACGATTATCGGCAAGCGGACAAGGCGTTCCGGATGCTTAATCCGCGCGAAACCCGCAAGGTCAAGTCGACGGCGATGGAAAGCGCGGATCTACTCCACCAGTTCGGCGAATACAGCGACGGGTTGAGCGAGCTTCCGCCCGATCCGCGGCTTCGCGATATCCGGTCCCGTTCCACGAAACTCGGCACCGGCTGATCCGGCGTCGCCGCTGGCATTTCCATACTGCCTCTCCAAAAATCGTCACGATGCCGCCCAGCCTCGCGCGAGCGTGATCCCGGCATAGGTGGGGTGACCGGATCGTGAGTTCATACGATCGGCCGGTTGAGTCACTGTCCCGGTCATGTGGTTTCCGCGCTCCCTGCTGGCCGTCCTGGTTTTCGTGGCCGTTCCGGCCTCTGCGGACCCGACCCACAAATGGGTGCAGGCGTGGCCGCGCACCGACTTTACGCGCTCGGCGGTGCCGCTGGCGGAGATCCGTCCCGGCGGCCCGGATCGGGACGGCATACCGTCGATCGACCACCCGCGTTTCGTGGCGACAGGCGACGCAGGCGTGCCCGGAATCGAGCCGGTGGTGTCGGTGTCGATCGGGTCCGAGGCGCGCGCCTACCCGTTGCGTATCCTGATCTGGCACCAGATCGTCAACGACCGGGTCGGCGGCATCCCGATCGTCGTCACCTATTGCCCGCTGTGCAACGCGGCACTGGTGTTCGAGCGCCGGGTCGGCGGCGAAACGATCGAGTTCGGGTCGACCGGGCTGCTGCGGCATTCCGATCTGGTGATGTACGACCGGCAGTCCGAGAGCTGGTGGCAGCAGTACGAGGGCAGGGCCGTCGTCGGCGTCATGGCCGGTGCCCGGCTACGGCGGCTGCCGGCGCGGCTCGAGGCGATGCAGCGGTTCGCCGAGCGGTTTCCCGACGGCCTGGTTCTGGTGCCCAGCGACGCGGAATCGCGACCGTATGGCCGGAATCCGTATACCGGGTACGACAGCATGCCGACGCCGTATTCCGACGATGGTCCGTTGCCGGACGACCTGGCACCGCTCGACCGGGTGGTCGCGGTCGGCAGGCGTGCCTGGAGCCTGGCCCTGGTGCAGGCGCGGCAGTCGATCACGGTCGACGACCTGATCATCGAGTGGACGCCCGGTCAGAGCTCGGCGCTCGATACCAAGCATATCGCCGACGGGCGCGACGTCGGCAACGTGGTCGTTCGCCAACGCCGCGGCGACGGGCTGGCGGACGTGCCGTATTCGGTCGAGTTCGCCTTTGTCTTCAAGGCCTTCAATCCCGACGAAAGGATTGTCGTGGAGTAGCGGGTCGTGGCTCCGAGCTACATTGAACTTTCCTGAAATTGTACCTTGTGTCGCGGCGCTTCGGGCTCCTAGAGTCGGAAGAAGCGCAAAGGGGCAGACCATGGCGACGGTACCGGAAGCCAACCGGATCCTTTGGGAGGCGCTGGACGCCATCTACACGGCCCAGCGCGAGGCCGCCCAGCAGGCGCGACAGGCAGTGGCGAAGCTGGCGGTGGCGCATCCTGAAATCGTCCGGGACTCGTTGGCGCGCGATGCTCTGCGCGCGGCCGATGAGCGTCAGGACGGTATGATGCGCTTCGCACAGAGCCAACTGGCGCTGGCGGAGACCATGCGGTCCTACTGGGCACAGCGGACCGGCCTGGACGACGGCGAACCCGAGCCGGTGCCGCTGGTCCGCCGCAGCAATCCGTTCCTGCCGGCTGCCACGCCCCCGCGCGCGAAGGCGCCCGTGACCGTCTCCGACTAGCGACGGACCGTCTGCGTGCGTCGCCCTTCGCGGTTCGACGCGGCTTTTGGCTGTCGGTCGCCGGCGCTGCATTCTACACTCCGGCGTCCATAACCCCGCCGAGCCTCAGATGACCCAGCCTGTCCATTCCGGCTATCGCCCGACCCTCTGGGAGCGGCTCGCCGACGCACCGCATCCGTCGGTCAGCTTCCAGGCTTCGTTCTGGCATGCAACGGCGCCGGCCGGGCCAACGACCCGGCGGCTCGAAGGCGAGGTGCGGGTTCCGCTGGCGGTGATCGGCGGTGGCTATCTCGGTTTCTCGACCGCGCTGCATCTCGCCGAGGCGGGCCACGAGGTTACCATCCTGGAGGCCGACGAACCGGGCTTCGGGGCGTCGGGCCGCAATACCGGTTTCGCCGTGCCGAACCTGCTGACCGGGCTCGATCCGCGCGACATGAAGGCGAATTTCGGCGAGGAACGGGGAGCCGTGCTGTGCCGGATCATCGGCGAGGGCGGCGAGTTGATTTTCGAACTGATCCGCCGGCACGGGATCGATTGCGAGGCGCGGCAGACCGGCTGGATTCAGCCGATCCATACCCCGGCCAAGGCGGCCTGGCTGGACGACCGGATCGAGCAGTGGAAGGCGCTCGGCCGGCCGGTGCAGCGGCTGTCCCGCGACGAGGCCGTGTATGAGACCGGCTCCGACCAGTATCACGGCGCCTTTCTCGACCCGACAGGCGGCCACCTCAATCCGCTCGGATATGTCCGCGGTCTGGCGCATGCGGCGATCCGGCATGGTGCCCAGGTGTTCAGCGACAGCCGGGCCCGGCGCCTGGAACGGGTCGGCGATGTCTGGCGGATCGAGACCGAGCACGGCGTGCTGATCGCCGATCGGGTATTCCTGACCACCAACGCGACCGGCGGTGGACTCGCCCCGGCCGCCGAGGGCACGCAGTTTCCGATCACCCTGTTTCAGGTCGCGACCGAGCCGCTGGACATCGAACTGCGCAACTCGGTGCTGCCGAACGACCGCAGTTCGGCGGATACCCGCAAGGACCTGATCGCGTTCCGCTGGACCTGGGACAACCGGCTGGTCACCGGCGGGCTGCTCGCGAACCCGATCGGATCGGCCGAGCGCGGCCGAACGCACCACCTGGAGCGGTTGCAGCGCCTGCTACCGCAGTTGCCGCCACTGCGGGTGGCCTATGCCTGGCAGGGGCGGCTGGCGGCGGCGCGCGACTTCATGCCGCGGCTGATGGAACTCGGGCCGAATGCCTGGTCGGCGATCGCCTGTAACGGTCGTGGCATGGCGACGACGACGGCGCTCGGCCGGCAGTTTGCCCTCTGGCTGTCCGGCGGATCGAACGAAGGGCTGCCGGTGCCGGTGACCCGGCCCGATCCGGTTCTGGTGCCGGGGCTTGCCTCGCTGGCGTTCTCGCTGTGGCTGCCGATGAACCGCTGGAAGGATTCCCAGGACCTGAAGGGGTGAGTGCTTGCGAGGCCGGGCGAGCGCGGTCGGTTCCGGCCGTTGGATCCCACGATGAAACACTATCGGCTCGAGGATGATCTGGTCGGTTTCGGGTGGTCCGTGCTATACACCCCTGTACGGGCCCAAACGGGCTCGGGCGGTCGGAGTAGCGCCGATGGACCGTTCAGCGGGCCATCGGGGAGGCTATATGCACGCCCGCTCCTCTATCAGATTGGATGAAGATTGAAGCACGCCTACAAGGACGACAGTTTCGGCGCGCGCCTGGACAGCGCGGCCACTGCGAAACAAACCGCTCGCAGCCGAATCAAGGCGATCGCGCAGCCCGGTGATCCGGCGTTCGAGCAGCGTCGGCAGGAACGGCAGGCGATCGCTGAAGCGCGTGCCGCCCGGCAGGCCGAGCGCATCGCGGCGCGCGCGGCCGAGACCGAGCGCAAGGCGGCCGAGCGTGCCGCCAAGGAACTTGAGAAGCAGGCGGCGGAGGCCCTGGAGGCCGAACGTCGCGCGTCCGAAGAGCAGGAGCGTGAACTTGCTCTCGAGGCCGAGAAGATCCAGCGCAAGGCCGATCGGGACGCGCGCTACGCCGCCCGAAAGGCAAGGCAGCGGTAATCAGACGACATAGCGCAGCGCCCCGGCATCGCCTTGCCGGGGCGCTGCGCGATCATGGCAGGGTCGCAGCCCGCTCGCCGAGCACGCCGATCCGGAATCGTGTCTTCAGGTAGCCGCCGTCGCGCGGCGGCACCGCCATCGGCAGTGCCTCGTCGACGACCTTGGCAACCGCCATCACCGGCCCCTGGGTCCGTAGGAGCAAGGCGCCCAGGCCGGCTGACTCGGTCTCGGTCCGAATCGTCGCGGTCTTCAGGAACCCGCAGGCCGCGGCAACACCGGCGAGGTCGGTGCCGAGTCCGGTTGCCGTCGGCTGTCGCCCGGTCTCGGTGTAGCGCTCGTTGTCGAGCACGCAGATCGCCAGGTTGGCCGGTCGGCGGGCTCCGATGGTGGTAAGAGACGTCAGCCCCATCAACATTTCGCCGTCGCCGGTGATCACTACCACCCGGCGATCCGGCCGGGCGATCGCGAGGCCGAGGCCGATCATCGCGGCGTTGCCCATGGCACCCCAGAGATAGAAATTCTCAGCTTGGTCGCCGAGCGAGGCGAGGTCCCATGTGGCCGAGCCGAGGCCGGTGACGAACAGGGTGTCGCCGCGGTCGGCCAGGGCAGCGGCCAGAACCTCGCGGCGGTGCAGGACGTACCCGGTCATTGGCCTCCCTCCTTCTTGTCGGCGACCCAGATCTTGGAGCCGATCACCCGCTGCGACACCAGTACCGCGACGGCCTGATCGGTGCTGTAAGCCATTCGCAGGCCGGCCTCGATCATCGGCGCGACGTCCTCGGCGGTGTCGGCCTGAAAGACCTTGGCCCCGACCGCCTCCAGCACCGGCGTCACCGCCTGCCCCATCGGGACCTGCCAGGGATTCCCCTCGCCCCACTGGCCGCGCATGGTGACCACCGTGAACAATGGAAAATGCGCCGAGGTGATCAGCGAGGCGATCGCATTGATGGTATTGCCGACGCCGCTCGACTGCATCAGCACCGCGGCCTTCTGGCCGCCGAGCCAGGCGCCGGCCGAAAGGCCGATGCCTTCCTCCTCGGTCGCGCACATCACGGTCTCGATGGCGTTGTCTTCGCGGCAGCGCTCGATCAGCCTGGTCAGGCCGGCGTCCGGCACATAGGCGACCTGCCGGACCCCCGCCGCCGTGAAGTGGCGGTGGGCGGCCACGCTCCAATGCTCGTCCATGTCCAGGGAAGCTCCGTGCCACGAAGAAGGTGGGCCGAAGCTAGGTTCCGGGATAGCTGTTTGTAAAGACGCATTGCATACAATATGCGTAGTATCCGACCGCCTTTCTGACCCACCCGCCCTGACCCACCCGCACCGACGAAGACCGATGCAGACGCCTCCTGCCGCCGACGCCGCGTATCTCGAAGACCTGTACGCCCGCTTCCTGGATGACCCGTTGTCGGTCGACCCGAGCCTCTGGCCGGTGTTCGCGACCTGGCCGGACGCCCGCAGCGTGGTTCGCCGGGCACGCGCCCCGTTCGCCGGGCCCGGCCCGGCCGACGCCGATCTGGTGCGCCGCAGCGTTGCGACCGAGCGGCTGATCGCGGCGTGGCGGACCCATGGGCACCTGGCGGCGCAGCTCGACCCGCTCGGCTTGCGCCAACCGCCTGGGCATCGCGAGCTCGATCCGACGGCGCACGGCCTGACGGCCGAGGACATGGCGGCCCCGACAGCGGTGGCAATGCCGGCCGGCACCTTGGCCGCAACGCCCGGCGCGGTTCTCGACCGCCTGCGCGCCGCCTGGGGCGGGGCGTTCACCGCCGAGGTCGTGCATCTGGAGGATCCGGCCGCGCGCGACTGGCTGATCGCCGCCATAGAAGGCGGAAGCTTCGCCGAGCCGAGCCGCGAGGAGCGGTTGCAGAGGCTAGACGGCCTGCTGGCCGCCGATGCGGTCGAGCAGTTCATGAACAAGCGTTTCCCTACCAACAAGCGCTTCGGCCTCGAGGGCATGGAAGCCGAGGTGCCGATGTGGGAGGCGATGCTGGCCGACTCCGCGGCCGCCGGCATCACCGATGTCGTGATGGCGCCGATGCATCGCGGCCGGCTGACGCTGATCACCCGGGTGGTCGGCAAGTCCTTCACCTCGGCGTTCTCCGAGCTGCTCGGCACGCCGCAGGTGCCGGACGGCGTCGCGGCGTCGTCCGACGTGCCGTACCACCTCGGGATCTCCACCGAGCGCAGCTTCGATGGCCGGCCGCTGCGGATCGTCATGCCGTCGAACCCCAGCCATGTGGAACTGGTCGCCGCCGTCAGCCTCGGCAAGGCGCGGAGCAGGCAGGACCTGCTGCGGGCTACCGGCGAGCCGGATCCCGAAGGCCGGGTGCTGCCGCTGCTGCTGCACACCGACGGCGCGTTCTCCGGCCAGGGCGTGATCGCCGAGATGCTGCAACTGGCGGCCCTGCCGGCATACCGGGTCGGCGGTTCGGTCCACGTGATCGCCAACAACCAGTTGGCCTTCACCGTGAAGCCCGAGGACGGCCGCTCGTCCCGGCATCCGAGCGACGCAGCCAAGGCCATCGGCGCGCCGGTCCTGCACGTCCAGGTCGACGCGGTCGACCAGGTGGTGCGGGCCGGCCGCATCGCCACCGCGTTCCGTGCCAGGTTCCGGCGCGACATCGTGGTCGACGTGGTCGGCTACCGCCGGCGCGGCCACAACGAGCTCGAGGAGCCGATGTTCACCGAGCCGGTGCGCTACGCCCGGATCGCCGGCTGGGCATCGTCGCCGCAGGCCTACGCCGATGCCTGCGTGGCCGACGGAACCGCCGATCGTGAAGCCGTCGAGGCGATGGCCGACCGGCATTGGACGGCGCTCGACGAGGCCCACGCGGCCGCCAAGGGGTACCGGCCGAACCAGCCCGACCGTCTCGGCCGGCGGTGGTCGGCGCTGCGGCCGCGCGGCGAAGGCAAGGTGCCGGCCACGGGGATCGCCCTCGATCGGCTGCGGCGGCTGGGTACGGCGACGGTACGGATACCGGACGGCTTCGACCTGAATGCCAAGATCGCCCGGCAATGGGGCGAGCGTAGCGAGAGCCTGGAGCGTGGCGCCGGCATCGGCTTCGCCACCGCCGAGGCCCTGGCCTTCGCCAGCCTGCTGGATGACGGCTATGGCGTGCGCCTGACCGGCCAGGACAGCCGCCGTGGCACGTTCTCGCAACGCCATGCCGTGGTGTTCGACCAGACCACCGGCGACGAGCACACGCCGCTGGCGGCGCTGGCGCATGCACCCGGGCGGCTGACCGTCGCCGACAGTCCGCTGACCGAGGAGGCCTGCCTCGGCTTCGAATACGGGATCAGCATCACCGACCCGGACATGCTGGTCGCCTGGGAGGCCCAGTTCGGCGATTTCGTGAACGGCGCCCAGGCGGTCATCGACCAGTTCATCACCGCCGGCGACGACAAATGGCTGCGGCAGTCCGGCCTGGTGCTGCTGCTGCCGCACGGCATGGAAGGCGGCGGGCCGGAGCATTCCTCGGCGCGGCCGGAGCGGTTCCTGCAGCTGGCGGCGGACGGCAACATCTCGGTGCTGGCCTGCGGCTCGCCGGCCAACCTGTTCCACGCGTTGCGCCGGCAGATGCTGCGGCCGTACCGTGTCCCGCTGGTGGCGTTGACGCCGAAGTCCGGCCTGCGGCACGCCGAGGCGGTCTCGACCATCGAGGAGTTCGGCCCCGGCACCGGATTCCGGCCGGTGATCGACGATCCGGAGCTGACGGCCGGCGCGCGCCGGGTCGTGCTGGTGGCCGGCCGCCTGTACTTCGAGCTGGCGGCGGCGCGGCGCGAGCGTCGGGTCGATGACGTCGCCCTGGTGCGGGTCGAGGAACTGTACCCGTTCCCGGAGGTCGGGATCGCGGAGGTTCTGGCAAGGCATCCCGGCGCCGAGCTGGTGTGGGCCCAGGAGGAGCCGGAGAACATGGGCGCGTGGCGGCATGTGGCGCCGCTCCTGGCTTGCTTGCGCGGCTCCGAGAGCCATGCCACCTATTGCGGGCGACCCGCCTCGGCCTCGCCGGCCGTCGGCTGGGGCGCATGGCACAAGGCCGAACACGCGGCGATCCTGGACGCCGTGCTGGCACCGGCCACCGCGCGTCGCAGGAGAGCCCGATGAGCACCGCCGTTCAGCGTCGCCTGATCCCGACCTCGACCCACTGGGGCACCTACTACGCCGAGGTCGAGGGCGACCGGCTGATCGCGGTTCACGACTATGCCAAGGACCCGGCGCCGGCGATCATCGGGCCGGGTATCGTCGACGCGGTCACCCATGAGAGCCGGATCGGCCGGCCGATGATCCGCAAGGGCTGGCTGGACAAGCGCGAGCGCAGCGACCGGTCCGGGCGTGGCCGCGAGCCGTTCGTGGCGGTGCCGTGGGACGAGGCGCTGGAGATGGCTGCCGCCGAGCTCGATCGCATCAAGGCGGCGCATGGCAACACCGCCTTCTACGCCGGGTCCTACGGCTGGGCGAGCGCCGGGCGCTTCCACCACGCCAACTCGCACATCCACCGATTCTTCAACCAGTTGGGCGGCTACGTCCGGCACGAGGGCACGTATTCCTACGCCGCCGCCCAGCAGATCCTTCCGCATGTCGTCGGCCCGATGAAGCCGCTGCTGGACCACCACACCACCTGGCCGGTGCTGGCGGAGCACTGCGAACTGCTGGTGTCGTTCGGCGGCATGCCGGTGAAGAACTCGCAGGTCACGTCCGGCGGGGTCGGCCGACATACCGTCTATCACGGGCTCCGGGCCTGCGCGGACAACGGCTGCGAGATCGTCTATCTCAGCCCGATCCGCATCGACATGCCGCCGGACCTGGACGCCGAATGGATTCCGGTGCGGCCGGGCTCCGATGCCGCGCTGATGCTGGCGCTGGCGCACACGCTGGTCACGGAGGGGCTGTACGACACGGCGTTCCTGAAGCGCTACACCGTCGGCTTCGAGCGCTTCCGTGCCTATGTGACGGGCGAGAGCGACGGTCAGGCCAAGACCCCGGAGTGGGCGGCGGCGATCTCCGGGGTGCCGGCCGACACGATCCGCGACCTGGCCCGGCGGATGGCTTCCAGTCGGACTATGATCAACGCCACCTGGTCGATGCAGCGCTCCGAATACGGCGAACAGCCGGTCTGGATGACCGTGGTGCTGGCCGCCATGCTCGGCCAGATCGGCACGCCGGGCGGCGGGTTCGGGATCGGCTACAGCTCCGAGAACGGCGTCGGCAACCCGGTGAAGTTCTTCCACTGGCCGTCGCTGCCGCAGGGCAGCAACGCCGTGACGGATGTCATCCCGGTCGCCCGCATCTCCGACATGCTGTTGAACCCGGGCGGGCCGTTCCAGTTCGACGGCCAGGACCTGACCTATCCAGACATCCGGCTGGTCTATTGGGCCGGCGGCAACCCGTTCCACCATCAGCAGGACCTGCACAAGCTGGTCGAGGCGTTCCGGCGCCCGGAGACGGTGATCGTCAACGAGATCTGGTGGACGGCGATGGCGCGGCACGCCGACATCGTGTTCCCGTCGACCACGGCGCTCGAGCGCAACGACCTCGCGCTTACCCACTGGGAACCGCTGAGCGTCACCATGAAGCAGGCGATCCCGCGGGTCGGCGACAGCCGCCCGGACTACGAGATCTTCACCGGCCTCGCGGCGAAGCTGGGATTCGCCGATCGCTACACCGAGGGCCGCGACGAGATGGCGTGGCTCCGCCATCTCTGGGACCAGTCGCGCCAGCGCGCCGCCGAGGCCGGGTTCGAGCTGCCGGACTTCGAGACATTCTGGGAGCAGGAGACCTTCGAGCTCCCGGACCCGGAGCGGCCGACCATCATGCTGGAGGGCTTCCGGGCCGACCCGGAGGCCAACCCGCTGTCCACCCCGTCCGGGAAGATCGAGATCTTCTCCGAGACCGTCGACGGTTTCGGCTACGACGACTGCCCGGGCCACCCGGTCTGGCGCGAGCCGGACGAATGGCTGGGCGGCAAGCTGGCCGCGACCTACCCGCTGCACCTGATGTCGAACCAGCCGCGTACCCGCCTGCACAGCCAGCTCGATCCCGGCTCGGTCAGTACCGGCTCGAAGATCGCCGGCCGCGAGCCGATGACCATCCATCCGGACGACGCCGCCGCGCGAAGCATCAGGTCGGGCGACGTGGTGCGGGTGTGGAACGACCGCGGCTCCTGTCTCGCCGGCGTAATCGTCTCCGACGTGGTGATGCCGGGCATCGTGCAACTGTCCACCGGTGCCTGGTTCGATCCGGAGACCCCGGGCAAGGCCGGCGGGCTCGACAAGCACGGCAACCCGAACGTGCTGACCCGCGACCGCGGCACCTCGCGGCTGGGCCAGGGGCCGTCGGCACATTCCTGCCTGGTCGAGGTCGCCCGGGTCGACGGCGCGGTTCCGCCGGTCACCGCGCACCGACCGCCGGAAATCGTCGAGCGCTGAGCCCGGCGCGGAAGGGGGCATCATGCGCGACGACACCGACTTTCACGGCCAGTCGGTCCTGGTCACCGGCGGCGCCAGCGGCATCGGCTGGGCGGCGGCGCGGGCGTTCGCGCAGCGCGGCGCCCATGTGATGGTCGCCGACCTGAACGAGGACACGGCGACCGGCCGGGCCTCCGAGCTCGGCGGCGGGCACCGCGGCATCGGCGGCGACGTCTCGGACGAGCAGGCGGTCGACCGCATGGTGCACGCCACCGCCGAGGCGTTCGGCCGGCTGGACGTGCTGGTCAACTGCGCCGGGCTGCCCGACACCTTCGTGCCGACGGTCGAGCAGACCCGCGACCACTGGCAGCGCCTGATCGACGTGCATCTGACCGGCACCTTCCTGATGGCCAAGCGCGCCGCCGTCGACATGATCCGCCACCGCCACGGGGTGATCCTCAACATCTCCTCGATCGCCGGCACCCATGCGCTGCCGCGCCGCAACGCCTATACCGCGGCCAAGCACGGCGTGATCGGCCTGACCAAGGCGCTGGCCTGCGACTGGGCCCAGGACGGCATCCGGGTCAACGCCATCGCCCCCGGCTACATCCGGACCCCGTTGGTCGAGGGCCTGATCGAGCAGGGCAGGCTCGACGCCAAGGTGATCCGTCGCCGCACGCCGGTCGGGGAACTGCTGGCGCCAGAGGACGTCGCCAACGCGATGGTGTTCCTGGCCTCGCCGCTGGCGCGTATGATCACCGGCACCGTGGTGACCGTCGACGGCGGCTACACCGCCTTTGGCGGACCGGACGACGCCGCGTTGATCGAGGAGTAGCGGCATGCGCGAAGGCCCCTCGTTCGAGCCCGGCTTTCGCTTTCCGGAGCGGCGGATCGTCCGTTCCCCCGAGTACCAGCGCGAACGGCTGACGGTTTCCGGCGTGGCGCCGGAGGTCTGGGGCAGGGTGTCGGAGCCGGTGCTGTGGGCGCTCGAAGGCTTCCGCTCGATGACCGAGGCCGGTCAGGACATCGACGGCTACGTCCATGTCGAGCAGAGATTGCGGCAGGTCGAGCCGGTGCCGGTCGGCGAGACGGTGACGTTTTGCGGCGTGACGGTCGGGCTCGACCCGGTCCCGCGCGGGCGGCACCTGGTGCAGCGCTTCCAGGTGGTGCGCGACGACGGCAGGGTGGCGGTGGTCGCCGAGCATGTCGGGCTGATGCCTGACCCGGAGCGGATGGGCGGCGGGGGCGGACGCGTGGCGGCGCCGCAACAGATGGAGCCCCTGGCCGAGAAGCGGTTGACGCCGGACCAGGTCCGGGTGTTCTCCGGCGACGTCGGCAACGAGATCCACTTCGATCCTGATTTCGCGGCGCGCTACGGCTACCGGGCGCCGCTGGCCCAGGGGCTGATGACCATGCTGTGGATGGTCGGGCAGTTGGCGGCGGAAACCGGGCCGGGCACCCCGCTGGACGTGGTCGCCAGGTTCCGGCGACCGGTGTTCTGGGACGATCGCATGGAGCTTCTGGGCCGCCGGTCCGCCGGCGGCCGGCTGGTTCGGCTGGAGACCCGCAACGATGCCGCTCGGACCACCGCCGAACTCGATATTGCCGAGCTCGATGTTGCCGGCCCGGATGCTGGGGGACGGGCATGAACGGCTTCGAGATCCTGCTCGAACGGGCCGCTGCCCGCCGCGGCGGAGCGCCGGCGATCCATGCCGAGGCCGGTGCGGTGTCGTGGGTCGAGTTGCTGCGTCAGGTGGAGCAGGTTTCCGGAGGGCTGGCGAGCCTGGGCGTTTCCCTCGGCGACCGGGTGGCGTTCTGGCTTCCCAACGGACTGCCCTATCTGGTGCTGCACCTTGCCTGCGCCCGCATGGGGGCGGTGACGGTCGCCATCAACACCCGGTTTCGCGGGCGCGAGTTGGCCGACATCGTGTCGCGCTCCGGTGCGGTGGCACTGGTGCTGGCACCGGAGGCCGATGGCGTCGACTTCCTCGACATCCTCGCCCAGGCCGACCCGGCGGCGGTGCGGCGCGTCCGGTACCTGATCCAGGTCGGCGCGGTGCGACCCTCGCCGCTGCCGGATGCCGCCACCATCGGCTATGCGGAGATCGCCGACGCCGCACCCTGGCGCCTGCCGCCGGTGCCCGAGGACACCCCGCTCGCGATGTTCACCACCTCGGGTACGACGGCTCGGCCGAAATTCGCGCTTCACGCCCAGAACCGGGCGGTGGCCCACGGCGCCGACGTCGCCCGTGCCTTCCGCTATGGCGAGCCGGGGACGGTGGTGTTCCACGCGCTGCCGTTCTGCGGCGTGTTCGGCTATTCGCAGCTCCTGGGCTGTCTCGCGACCTCCGCCGACATGGTGGTGCCGAGCGGCTTCGAGCCGGCGCAGGCGGTGCGGATGATGGTCGAGCATCGGGTGACCCACACCTCGGGAACCGACGACATGCTGCACCGGCTGTTGCGGGCGGCCGACGATTTCGGCATGGGCGAGCGCCCGTTCCCGCATCTCCGGGCGATCGGCTATGCCGCGTTCAACACCACCCTCGCCCGCTTCCACGAGACCGCGGCACGACGCGGGTTGCCGCTGCGCGGCGCGTTCGGGATGAGCGAGGCGTTTTCGTTCTTCGCCCTGCGGCGGACCGAGGAGCCGGACAGCCGGCGCCATGCCGGCGGCGGCACGCCGGTCGGCATGCACGGACGGGTCCGGATCGTCGACCCCGACAGCGGTGCCGAGGTCGGGATCGGCGAGGCGGGGGCGCTGCAGATCCGCTCCGACAACCTGATGCTCGGCTACGACGGCGACCCCGAGGCGACGCAGGCCGCGTTCACCGCGGACGGCTGGTTCCGGACCGGCGACCTCGCGCAGCTGGATGGCGATGGCGGCTTCACCTTCGTCGGACGACAGGGCGATGTGCTGCGGCTGGCGGGTTTCATGGTCAACCCGCTGGAGATCGAGGCGCGGATCCGGGAGTTTCCGGGCATCGACGATGCCCAGGTCGTCGAGATCGCGACCCGGGCCGGCAACCGGCCGGTCGCGTTCGTCACGCTGGAGGCCGGCGTGACGCTGGACGAAGCCGCGGTGATCGCCCATTGCCGGGACGGGCTCGCGACCTTCAAGGCCCCGGTGCGAGTGGTCGGGCTGGAGGCGTTCCCGACCGCGATGGGGCCGAACGGCGCGAAGATCCAGCGTGCGAGGCTGCGCGAGATGGCTGCGAGCCTCGGCCTCGGCGGCTGACGATCGTCAAACCAGGGGGCAGAAGCCCGGCGAAACCGGTCCGAGGCGAAACCGCCGCCGATGCGATCCGGCGGCGATTCCGAGTCGGGTTGCGACGGCTCAGTCGTTGGTCAGCACCACGCGGCCGACGATCTTGCCGGCCTTCAGGTCCTGCAGGGTCTGGTAGGCGGCGTCGATCGGCCGGGTCTCGATCGGGATCGGCTTCACCTTGCCGGTCTTCACCAGTTCCATCAGTTCCTTGAGCTCGCCGAGCGAGCCGACATAGGAGCCCATGATCGACAGCGCGCGCATCGGGATGGTCGGCAGCGAGATCGTCATCTGGCCGCCGTACAGCCCGACGATGACGTAGCGCCCGCCCTTGCGGACCGCGGCGATGCCGAGGCTGGAGGTCGCCTCGCCGCCGACCGTGTCGACCACCGCACGCAGCTCGCCACCGGCCAGCTTTTGCAGCTCGGCGACGGCGTTCCCGGCGGTCTTGGTGTTCAGCACCGCCGAGGCGCCCATGTCCTTGGCGGCTTCCAGATGGGAATCGTCGATGTCGACCGAGATCACGTTCTTCACGCCCATCGCCTTGGCGATGGCGACCGCCGACAACCCGAGGCCGCCGGCGCCCATGATCGCCAGCCACTCGTCGTCGCGCACCGGCAACGCCTTCTTCAGCGCCGAGTAAACGGTCACGCCGGAGCACGAATACGGGGTCGCGATGCTCGGGTCGACGTCGCCGATGTCGACCAGGTATTTCGGGTTCGGCACCATGCAGTGCGTAGCGTAGCCGCCGTCCCGGAAGATCCCGATCGAGCGCATGGTCGGGCAGTGGTTCTCCTGCTCCGCCTTGCAGGCCGAGCACTCGCCGCAGCCGAGCCACGGGTGCACCAGCATGGTCTGGCCGATCTTCGCGCCCTTGGCGTCGGGGCCGAGCGCCACGACCTCGCCGAGCACCTCGTGGCCGAGGGTGATCGGGAACTTCTGGCCGCGGTCGACGATGTTCAGCACCTTGCCGCCGCCGAGGTCGAAATAGCCGTCGGAGATGTGGATGTCGGAATGGCAGACGCCGGCGCGGGTGACCTTGAGCAGCACCTCGGTGCCGGTCGGGGTCGGATCCGGCTTGTCGATCGTCTCGAACGGCTTGCCGGGCTCCATCAGCGAATAGCTGCGCATTCTCTCGTCTCCCTAGGATTTTCTGAAATCGCCGAGCGGGCGCGGGGGCACCGGGTTCGGCGTGTGAAACGCTGTTCCAGATTTAAGCCAGCCCTGCCGGCCGTGTCGAGGGGGTCACCCCCGGCGCGCCCGGGCCCGCACCCGTTCGCGCCACCAGGTGTAGAGGCCGGAGCCGACGACGATCGTCGCGCCGGCCACGGTGATGCCGTCGGGCAGGTCGCCGAACACCAGGAAACCGACGGTCGTCGCCCACACCAGCAGCGTGTAGTTGAACGGCTGCAGGACGCTGGCCGGGGCGAGTTCCAGCGCCTTGATGAGGAGCAGGTGGCCGACCACGCCCAGCGCGCCCGCCACCGGCAGCAGGATCCAGCCCTGCAGGTCCGGCGGCGTCCATTGCAGCGGCCCGACCAGGGAGGTCGCCGCGAACCCGACCCAGCCGGTGTACAGCAGGATGGTGACCATGCCGTCGGTCCGCGCGACGATCTTGGTGAGGATCTGGTAGACCGCGAACAGCGAGGCCCCGGCGAGCGGGATCAGCGCCGTCGGATCGAACACCGCGAACCCCGGGCGCAGGATCACCATCACGCCGATGAAGCCGACGCCGACCGCGGCCCAGCGCCGCGGGCCGACGAACTCGCCCAGCACCAGGGCCGACAAGGCCGTGATGAGCAGCGGATAGACCGCGGCGATGGCGTGGGTGTCGGCCAGCGGCAGGTAGCGGAAGGCGACCACGAAGCAGGCGATCTCGGCGAGCAGCAGGCCGGCCCGGACAATGTTGAGGACCGGCCGGCGGGTCCGGAACCCGGCGAGCGGGCCGCCGCTGCGCAGCGACAGCACGGTGGCGAAGGCGGCGAAGAAGGCGTAGCGCACCCACAGGATCTGGCCGATCGGGTAGTCGACGATCAGCGTCTTCGACACCGCGTCCATGCCGGCGAACAACAGGTTCGCCAGCAGGAGCAGGACGATGCCGCGGGTCGGGGCGGCCTCCGCGACGGCGATGCTCACGCAGTTGCTCCGGCCCGCACCCGCTCTCGCCACCAGACATACAGGCCGCTTCCGACCACGATCGTGGCACCGGCGACGGTGGCGGCATCCGGCAGTTCGCCGAACACCAGGTAGCCGGCCAGGGTGGCCCACACCAGTTGCACGAAGTTGAACGGCTGCAGCACGCTGGCCGGCGTGGTCTCGAGCGCCTGGATCACCAGGGTGTGGCCGATGGTGCCGGCGGCGGCGGTCAGGGCCAGCAGCGCCCAGCCGGTCGCATCCGGCGCCCGCAGGTCGAACGGCGCCACCAGGCTGGTCACCAGCGCGCCGACCAGGGCGGTGTAGAGGGTGAGGCTGACCGGTCCGTCGGTCCGGCCGATGATCTTGGTGAGGATCTGGTAGACCGCGAACAGCGCCGCCGCGGCCAGGATCAACAGGCAGGCCGGCTGGAACACCGCGGCCCCCGGTCGCAGGATCAGCAGGACGCCGAGGAAGCCGACGGCCACCGCGGTCCAGCGTCGCGGCCCGACCTGTTCCTTCAGGACCAGCGCCGACAGCACCGTGATCATCAGCGGGTAGGAGATGCCGACCGCCATCACCTCGGCCATCGGCATCAGGCCGAGCGCCAGCACGACGCAGCCCATGTTGACCGGCAGCAGCGCGGCGCGCAGCAGGTGCAGTCCGCGGTGCCGGGTCGCCAGCGCCGCCGGGAGCCCGCCATCGGCGACCGCCCGCGCCAGGGCGGCGACGGCGAAGCCGATATAGAACGCCCAGACGATCTGCCCGACCGGGTAGCTGGCCGCCAGCCACTTGTTGGTGGTGTCCATGGTGGTGAACGCGACATGGGCCAGCAGGATCAGGACGATCCCGCGGCTCGGACCCGCGAGGGAGACGGCGGTGGACATCAGCGAGGCTCCGGACGCGGACGCCGGCTCATAGCACGCCGGATCGGGCGCGAGTAGTGGCCCGGCGACGCCGGTCAGTCGTCCAGCACGACGCCGTGCAACAGTCCCGCCACTCGGTTGCCATCGCGTCGAAACGGCAGTTCGATGGCTTGGAACGGGATCTGCCCACGGCCGATATGCGGCGATCGTCCGGCAGCCCACCCGACCTTGCCGAGGTCCCGGATCTCCCGGAAATGCTCGCGGAACTGAAAGCCGTACAGACGCGGGAGCACCTGGCTGAACCGCAAGCCGACGCCGTTGTGCTGCTGCAGGATCCGCCAGCCCTCGCCGATGATCCTGAACTCCGGATCGGCCTCGTCGTCGGGAAAGATGCTGACGATCAACTCGCTATGCCAGCCCCGGAAGTCGGCGAAGTCGAAATCGTCCCACTCCGGGACCGGGTTCTGCACGCGGCGGGCCATCCAGACCTGGATCAGGGGAGTGAAGGGCGTTCCCGCGGCCAGGGCTTCATCGTGGTCGAACCGCGGCAGGGTCATCGGCTCGGTATCCACGCGTTCCACGGATGACCAGAGGTCCTTGGGGTCGATCGAAGGCATTCCGGCGACCACCGCGTTCTCCTCGGATTACTCGACGATCATACACCGGCCGCCGGTTCGATGCTTGTCCGCCTGGCGGCCCCCGCCGGGCATTGGCGGTCGCCGCTTGCAAGCATTCGCGATAGTCTTACGTGTTCTGCAACGTATCGGATCGGTGCGCCTTGGCTGGACGGTCGCGATGGAAGGTCGCTATGGCGAGGAATGAGGCTGCGTGCGCCGGGTCGGCCGGGGCCGGCATGGCGAACGGGTAGGAGCGACTGGGAGCGATGACCGAGGCCACGCCGCCGAAATCGACCGTCGAGGCGCGGTTGGGCAGCACCGACCCGCGGATATCCGAGTTCCTCGACGCCTGGCGGGCGTCACGGCGCGATACCATGGTGCCTTTGCGCCGCGACTTCGAGCCGTCGCGCATCCCCGGCCTGTTGCCGCATGTCTGGCTGTACCGCTACGAGCCGGACCGGGGCGACTTCGTCTGCAGGCTCGCCGGCGAGGAGATCAATGCCGCCTGGGGGCGCAGCATCAAGGGCGAGACGCTGCGCGCGGTCCTGGGCGAGGCCGATCATCCGACCGTGCTCCGGCGCTGGCAGCGGATCGTGTCGGTGCCGCTGCTGCACTACGGCTCGGCGGTCGAACGGTTGTCGGCGCTCGAGACCCGCTCGGCGGAACGCCTGCTGGTACCGCTGGCTTCGGACGACGAGACCATCGACTACATGCTGGGCCTGAGCCTGTACAAGATCTCCATGGCCAACTTCGACCGGATGCCGTTGGTGCCCGAGGACATCGTCCAGATCCCCTGCGCCGAGGTGTGAGCGGGTCTTGCATGGCCGCCTTCGTGCCGCGACAATCGCCGCGCGCATCCAAGGCGACCGCCGGTTCACGGCGGCGCGATCCACACACGGGAGGTCGGCGATGGCGGCACGGTGGAAGAACCGGCCGGAGGGCTCCAACTGGGGCGATTTCGGTCCCGACGACCAGCGCGGCCGGCTGAATCTGCTGACGCCCGAGCGCGTGGTCGCGGCGGCGCAGGAAGTCCGGGAGGGCATCCGATTCTGCCTGTCCCTGCCGCTCGACCTGCCGGGCGGGCGCGACCTGAACCCGCGCCGGTTCCCGCCGCGGCGGTTCGCGACCGAGCGCAACGGGCTGTCGAACTACCGGTTCCCCCTGGCCGAGGACAATCCCGAGTTGACCGACGTGGTGTCGGACGATGCGGTGCTGCTGTGCCTGCAATACTCGTCGCAGTGGGACAGCTTCGCCCATGTCGGCTCGCTGTTCGACGCCAACGGCGACGGCATTCCGGAGATCGTCTACTACAACGGCTGGACCGGGCTGGAGCATCTGGTCCCGGCCCAGCCGCGCAACGACGCCGCCGACCCGCTGATGCGGTTCGAGGGCGTGCAGGCCAAGGCTCTGGGCATCGAGAACATGGCCCGGGCCGCGGTCCAGGGCCGCGGGGTCATGATCGATCTGCATCGCCATCTCGGCGACGAGCGGACCATCGTCGACTTCGCCACCCTCGACCGCATCATGCAGGCCGATGGCATCGTGGTGGAGCAGGGCGACATGGTGTGCCTGCACACCGGCTTCGGAAAGATGCTGGTGGAGAAGGCCGGCAACCCGGATCCCGACACCCTGCAGAACGGCTATCCGGCCCTCGACGGCGGCGACCCGGAACTGCAGAACTGGATCCGCGAGAGCGGCCTCTCGGTGCTGGTGGCCGACAACTATGCCGTCGAGCACGTGCCGGGCCGCGACCGCGGCAACGGACCGAAGCGCGCGATGATGCCGCTGCACGAGCTCTGCCTGTTCAAGCTCGGCATCCATCTCGGCGAGATCTGGTACCTGACCGAGCTGGCCGAGTGGCTGCACGCGAACAGCCGCTCGCGCTTCCTGCTGACCGCCCCGCCGCTGCATCTTCCCGGCGTGGTCGGCTCTCCCGCCAACACCATCGCCACGGTTTGAGCATGCCCGTCACGCCGCTTTCGGATCGTCCCGACGTCGAGACCCTTCGTGCCCTGGTCGACCCGCGCTCGATCGCGGTGATCGGGGCGTCGGACGACCCGACCCGGATCGGCGGCCGGCCGGTCGCCTACATGCTGCGGTCGGGGTTCAAGGGCCCGATCTGGCCGGTCAATCCGAAGCGCGAGACCATCCAGGGGCTGAAGGCCTACGCCTCGGTCGACGCGCTGCCCGAAGCTCCCGACGCGGTCATCGTCGCGGTGCCGGCGGCGGCGGTGCCGGAGACCCTGGAGGCGTGTGCCGCCAAGGGCGCCAAGGCGGCGGTGGTGTTCTCGTCGGGCTTCGCCGAAATGGGCGAGGAAGGCCGGCTGGCGCAGGACCGCATCCGGGCCATCGCCCGGGCCGGCGGCATCCGCGTGCTCGGCCCGAACTGCCTGGGCGTGTTCAATGCTCACAGCGGCTGGATCGCGACGTTCTCGACCTCGGTCGAGCGCCAGCAGCCACGGCCCGGCCCGGTCGCCGTCGCCAGCCAGTCCGGCGCCTATGGCAGCCACGCCTTCGCCCTGTTGCGGGCGCGCGGCGTCGAGACCGGCATCCTGATCACCACCGGCAACGAGGCCGACGTCGACCTGGCGGACGCCATCGGCTACCTGGTGCGCGACGCGACCACGCGGGTGATCGTCGCCTATGCCGAGGGCATCCGTGACGGCGAGGCGTTGCGCACCGCACTGGCCGAGGCCGCCGCCGCCCGCAAGCCGGTGATCTTCATGAAAGTCGGCCGCTCGCAGGTCGGGGCGGCGGCCGCGGCGTCCCACACCGCGGCGCTGGCCGGCTCCGACCGGGTCTATGACGGGCTGTTCGCGCAGTACGGCGTGATGCGCGTCGACTCCACCGACCAGCTGCTCGACGCCGCCCAGGTGGCATCGCGCGGGCTGTTCCCGAACGGCGACCGGCTGGGAATCGTGACGATCTCCGGCGGGGTCGGGGTGCAGATGGCGGATGCCGCCGAGGACTACGGGCTGTCGGTGCCGGAGATGCCGGCCGATGCGCAGCGCGAACTGAAGGCGCTGCTGCCCTATGCCGCGGTCCGCAACCCTGTCGATATCACCGCCCAGGCGTTCAACGACCTGTCGCTGGTCGGCACCAACCTGCGGATGATGCTGGAGCTTGGCGGCTACGACGTGGTGGTGGCGTTCTTCACCGTGGTGGCCGGCAGCCGGACCATCGCCGAGCCGCTCATCGAGATCCTGACCGAGGCCAGGGCCCGGTTTCCGGACCGGGTGATGATCCTGTCGCTGGTCGCCTCGCCCGACCTCGTCCGCAAATACGAGGACGCCGGCTATCCGGTCTACGAGGATCCGACCCGGGCGGTGGCGGCGTCGGCGGCCCTGACCCGGTTCGGCCGGTTCTTCGCGCGTCCCGCCGAGCCGGCCCCGCCGACGGTACCGGCTGGCGTCCCGTCGGTGCCGGCGCGCCTGCTGGCCGAGCACGAGGCGACCGACCTGCTGGCGGCCTGGGGGGTGCCGTTCGTCACCCGGCGCCTGGTCCGTGGCGGCGACGAGGCGGCGGCCGCTGCCGAGGCCATCGGCGGCCGCGTGGTGTTGAAGATCGCGTCGGCCGATATCCAGCACAAGACCGAGATCGGTGGTGTGATCGTCGGCGTCGCGGGGGCCGATGCGGTTCGTGCCGCCTACGCGACCCTGGTCGACCGGGTCGCCTCGGCGGCGCCGGACGCGAGGGTCGACGGCGTGATCGTCGCCGCCATGGCACCGGATGGGGTCGAGGCGGTGATCGGCGTCCAGCGCGACCCGACCTTCGGCCCGGTGGTCATGGTCGGGCTCGGCGGCGTGTTGATCGAGGTGCTGGAGGACGTGGCGTTCCGCCTTGCCCCGTTCGGCGTCGCCGAGGCCAGGCGGATGATCGCCGGGCTGAAGGGCGCCAAGGTGTTCGCCGGAGTCCGTGGCGCTCCGCCGGCCGACGTCGAGGCGCTGGCCGAGCTGCTGGCCCGGGTGTCGGTTTTCGCGACGGCCGAGGCGGAACGGATCGACAGCGTCGACCTGAACCCGGTGCGAGTGCTGCCGGAGGGGCAAGGCGTGGTGGCACTCGACGCGCTGATCGTGCCGGCGATGGAGTGACAGTGGCGGTCGGCCGGTGGGTCTATTTCATCACTCACCCGAACGTCGTCGTCGATCCGGCGGTGGCGATCACCGAGTGGCCGCTGTCCGAGGCCGGGCGTGAGCGCATGGCCCGGGGCTGCGCATTGCCCTGGGTGACCGAGGTGACGGCGCTTTACAGCAGTGCCGAACGCAAGGCGTTGGACGCGGCGGCGATCCTGTCGGCGGCGACCGGATTGCCCGTTCGGACGCTCGGCGGCCTCGGCGAGAACGACCGCTCGGCGACCGGCTACCTGCCGCCGGTCGAGTTCGAGGCGACCGCCGACCGGTTCTTTGCCGAGCCCGAGGTCGCGGTGCGCGGGTGGGCGCGTGCCGACGACGAGCAGCGCCGGATCGTTGCCGCGGTTCAGGCCGTGATTGCCGAGGCGCCGGGGCGGGGCGGCATCGCGATCATCTCGCATGGTGCCGTCGGGGCGCTGCTGCTGGCGCATCTGCACGGCGACGGGATCAGCCGACGGTTCGACCAGCCGGGCAACGGCGGCGGCAACGTGTTCGCCTTCGACGCGGCGACGGGCGGCGTCATCCACGGCTGGCAACCGATCGGCTGAGGCCGGCTTGTCATGGCCATCCACGGTTTGCCTCGAGAGTGAAATTTGGTACATATGTACCAAGATAACTTTCGAGGCACGCCATGCCCGAGCCCGTCGACCGCGTGCAGACCGGCGTCCGCCTGGAACGCCGTCTCCTGAAGGTGATGAAGGGGGTCGCCGAGCTGCGCGACATCAGCATGGGCGACCTGATCGAGGGGGTGATGCTGCACGCCTTCGAGGGCAAGGCGCCGTTCGGTCCGGTGACGCTGGAGCGGATCGTCCGGCTCAAGGAAGTCTATGGCCTGGAGCTGACGGCGGCCGACAGTCACAGGCTGACGGAGCGTCCCGATGACCGATGACGAGTTCGCCGCCGCCTTCGAGGCGCTGACCCTGCCGCCGTCGGCGTTCCGGCACGCCGACCATGTGCGGCTCGCCTGGATCTATCTGCGGCGCCTGGACCTGCCGACGGCGATGCGGTGTTACGCCGACCGGCTGCGGGCCTTCGCGGCGCATGTCGGCAAGCCGGGCCTGTACCACGAGACCATCACCTACGCCTTCCTGCTGGTCATCGGCGAACGCATCGCCGACGGCCCGGCCGGCGAGGACTGGACCGGCTTCCGGGCGCGCAATCCGGACCTGTTCGGCGGCGTGAAGGCCGCGCTCGGCCGCTGGTACAGCGACGAGCGACTGGCGTCGGCCCGGGCGCGCGCCGGCTTCGTGATGCCGGACCGGATGGCTCGGTAACCGTGGCGCGCCGCCCACAGCCCCTGCCGGTCGGTTCTCAATCGAGCAGCAGCGCCTCGATCGCGTCGTCGCCATCGTCTTCGTCGGCCAGCGGGTCGCGGGCCGTCAGCTTGTGGCGGATCACCAGTTCGGCCAGCGCCGTGCGTCGCCGGTCTCCAAGCAGCGCCCCGTCGCAGGCCAGCGCGCAGGCCGAGGCGGCGTGGTACAGGCCGGAGGCGACGGTGCGGGCGCGGTGGTCGCCGTCGGTGCCGGCCTTGGCGGCGGCGTCGACGGCCGCGGTGGCGCGGGCCAGCAGCCCGGTCAGCCGCGCCCGCAGGTCCTCGGGCACGCCGACATCCGCCATCCGGACGCCCAGCGCGCCGGCCAGCGCGACATGCGCCATTTCCTTGCGCGAAGCCCGCAGGACGTCGAGGGCGACGATATTGCTGGTACCCTCCCAGATCGAGCCGAGGTGGGAATCGCGCACCAGACGGGGCTCGATCCACTCCTCGATGTAGCCGACACCGCCGCGCGCCTCCATGGCGTCGCCGGTCACCTTGCGGGCGTCGCGGCAGACCCGGAACTTCAGCAGCGGCGTCAGGATCCGGCGCAGCACCCGGCCTTCGTCGTCGCCGGCGTCGGCGCGGGCCAGGGCATCGGCGGTGAACATCGACATCGACAGCGCCTGCTCGGTCGGCAGCAGCAGCTTCACGAGCTGGCGGCGCTGCAGCGGCAGGTCGATCAACCGGCGGCCGAACGCCTCGCGGCCGCGCGCCACCGCCAGCGCCTCGCGCAGTGCCCGGCGCATCATGCCGGCGGCGCGCACGGCGTTCGACAGCCGCGACTGGTTCACCATCTCCGCCATCTGCACGAAGCCATGGCCGGCCTGTCCGACCATCCAGGCGCGGGCCCCTTCCAGGGTGATCTCGCCGGACGCCATCGAGCGGGTGCCGAGCTTGTCCTTCAGCCGGACGATCCGGTAGGCGTTGCGGCTGCCGTCCGGCAGCTCGCGCGGCAGCAGGAACAGCGACACCCCCTTGATGCCGGCGGGGGCCCCGTCCGGGCGCGCCAGCACCAGCGCCAGCCCGGCATCGGCGTTCGAGCAGAACCATTTGTCGCCATACAGGCGCCAGGCGTCGCCGTCGGCCACCGCGCGGGTCACGGTGGCGCCGACGTCGGACCCGGCGGCGCGCTCGGTCATGAACATGGCACCCTGTATCTGCGCGTCGAGGGTCCCGGCGGTCAGCCCGCCGAGGTAGCGCTCGACCAGGGCCGGGTCGGCGTAGCGGCGGACGGTGCGGGTCAGCGCGTCGGTCATGCTGATCGGACACAGCAGGCCGAACTCCGACTGCGCGAACAGGTACTGGACGGCGTATTTGGCGGCGTGCGGCACCGGCCGGTCGAGGCCGAGCGCCGGGCGGTGCGACATCGCCGCCATCGCGAAGTCGCCGAAGCCGAGGCGCTCCATCTCGACATAGGCCGGATGCTTCTCGATGCGCTGGCGGTCGCCGCCGGCACGGTCGCGGTGGTGCAGCACCGGCGGGTTGCGGTCGGCGGCGTGCGCCAGGTCGTCGAGCCGGTCACCGACCAGACCGCCGAGGCGGTCCAGCGTCGGCGCCAGTACCGTGCGATCGGCCTCGGAGAGGTAGAGTGCCAGCAAGCCCTGCAGCGACTGGTCGTCCCGGTAAGCGTTGATCCCGCGCGTCTGCGGCTGCGGATCGCCTGTTCCCAGGCTGATCGTCATTGCTGGCGCAGCAGTAGCCAAGTCTTGTCGCATCGATACGTACTTTCCACAGAGTGAGGCGTGATCCTGCCATTCGGCGCGGATGGCGTGCAACCGCAAGTCTGGCGCAGGTCGGTTTGACGCGAGGAGAAGCGCAACCCGCTCCGGTTGCGGGGCGAAGCGGCATCAGGATCGGCGATTTCCCCCATCCTGCTTGGGACGCTTCGGTGAATGAAAGGTAAAGGATGCGTCGCAATGATTATCCTGGTCGCATATTAGTTGTTGTCGAGAATATTATGGTATGCGCGAATACAGAAGTTGCTAGGGGCGATAGTCGGCTGCACACGACGACCGAAGCCGACTCTGGCCCCGGCCAATTGAAGTAAGTCGAGGACTTCGACATGGCGATCGACGGTCAGCACCTGCTGGCGACCGACGCGGCGCATGCCTTCGTCCAGGTATTCGGCAAGACCACCGGCGCATTCGTGTCGCGCTTCGGCGGCAAGGGCGACGACGACGCCAACCTGGAGAAGCCCGAGGGCATCTCGGTCGCCCCGAACGGTGACATCTTCGTCGCCGACTACACCACCGGCGACGTGAAGGTCTACACCAAGGACTACAAGTGGAAGCAGACCTTCTCCGAGTATGGCTCCGAGCCGGGTCAGAACATCAAGTCCGAATTCACCTCGATCCGCAACGGCAAGTACTACATGCCGGAAGCCGGTAACCACCGCGTCAGCGTGTGGGATCTGGAAGGCAAGTTCCTGTTCACGTTCGGCAAGTCCGGCACGGCCGAGGGTGAGTTCAACAATCCGGAATCGGCGAAGTTCGCCAGCGACGGAAAGCTGTACATCGCGGACCTGAAGAACGACCGCATCCAGGTCTATGACGATGCCGGCAAGTTCCTGTTCGGCTGGGGCAAGAGCGGCTCGGGTGAGGGTGAGTTCAAGGCGCCGGCCGGCATCGCCATCGACGCCCAGGACAACATCTACGTCACCGAAATCGGCAACGACCGCATCCAGGTGTTCGACAAGACCGGCAAGTTCCTGACCATGTGGGGCTCCGAAGGCAAGGGCGACGGCCAGTTCGACAACCTGCACGGCATGTTCTGCGACAAGTCGACCGGCTGGCTGTACATCGCCGACACCGGCAACAACCGGATCCAGGTCTACAAGCCCGGCAATTGATCGCCGAAGGCTGACTTCCGGCGGAATCCCGGGGCAGGAATGCCCCGGGGCTCCGGCCGGGACCGCAAGACTCCCGTCCCGCGCCTCGGCGTACTTCTCGAAAATCGGAGACCTACCATGTCGACTCGCGCGAACGGGCGTCCTGCGCTCGGCAACATCAGGATCGGTAAGCAACTGGCGATCGGTTTCGGGGCGCTGTCCCTGGTGGTGGCTGCGACCGGCGCGTCCGGGCTGTTCTTCGCCAACCAGATTGCCGGCGTGGTCGGCGGTTTCACGGAGTCCGCATCGCCGCTGCTGAACGAGAGCTACCAGCTTCTCGGAGCGACCGAGGTGGCGCGGGTCCACGTGCTGCAGGCCGTGGAGGCCAACGACGCCGCGGCGGTGACCACGGCCAAGGCCGAGCTCGCCGAGCTGAAAGAGCAGTCCACGGCGCGGCTCGATCGCATCGGCGCGATCGCCGGCGACGCCGGGATCGTGCTCGATCTGTCCGAGGCTGCCACCCTCAAGGGCGAGTTCGTCGACCAGATGACCAGCATGCTGGAGGCGCGCGTCGACGCTCGCGCCCAGAATGCCGCCGCGCTCGTGCGCTTCAACGAGGTCGAGAAGCTCGGCGGGGGACTGAGCGCGGTGCTGGAGGACTTCGTCAAGACCGTTCAGACCCAACTCTCCGGCCGCGAGGACGAGGGACGCTCGATGATCAATGGCGGCGACGCCACCATCGAGAAGCTCGGCGAAATCCTCGGCGATACGTTCAACGAATCGTTCCCGGTGCTGCAGGGTGCCTATGCGGTGATGGGCTATCTGTCGGACATCAACGCGGTGCTGCGGGCCCACATGGCGGCGTCGGACCCGGCCGTGCTCGATAGCGTCGAGAAGGACTTCGCCAAACAGCTCAAGCGCGCCGAGGGTCGGTTGCGCAAGATCGCCGGCCGGGCGGGCCTGGACGAGGCCGCGCAGATCGACAAGCTGCAGGCTGGCCTGAAGGACCTCAAGGAGGCTGCGACCGGCGACGCCGGGCTGTTCGCCGCGCGCCACGCGGCGCTGCAGGCCGCGCAGAATGCTCGCGAACTGGATGCCACGGCCCGCCACACCGTCGAGCGCTACGAGGCGATCCTCGGCGGCGTCGCAGAGGAGGCCCGCGCGCTCAACGACCGGCTCAGCGCCGAGGCGGCCAGCGGCACGGTCCGGGCCCTGACGGCGATCGGCGCCGTCGTGCTGGTCGGCGTGCTGATCGGGCTGGCTTTCGGGTTCGGGCTGACACGTGCCATCGGCCGCCCGCTCGGCCGGATCAGCGCCGCCATGCGCCGGCTCGCCGACGGCGACAACGCCATCGACGATACCTATGCCGACCAGGGCAACGAGATCGGCGAACTCGCCCGTGCCTTGCGGGTGTTCCGCGACAATGCGCTGGAGACCGAGCGCATGCGGGCCGAGGCGAAGGAAGCCGAGCAGCTCGCCGAGGAGCGCAAGCGTGCCGAGACCCTGCGTATGGCCGACGACCTCGAGGCCAGCGTCAGCCAGGTGGTGGAGACCGTCGCCAGATCGGCCGACGAGATGCGGGTGTCGGCCGAGGAGCTTCTGTCGGCCGCGACCGACACCAACCAACGCGCCGGCAGCGTGGCGAGTGCCGCCGAGCGGGCCACCGGCAACGCGCAGGCGGTCGCCTCCGCCGCCGAGGAGCTGTCGATGTCGATCGAGGAGATCGGCCGCCAGATCCACGGCGCGACGGCCGCCATCCGCGAGGCGTCGGACCACGCGGGCCAGACCAGTTCGAAGGTCGACTTCCTGTCGGAGAGCGCGCGGCGCATCGGCAACGTCGTCAACCTGATCAGCGAGATCGCCGGGCAGACCAACCTGCTGGCCCTCAATGCCACGATCGAGGCGGCTCGCGCCGGCGAAGCCGGCAAGGGGTTCTCCGTGGTCGCGACCGAGGTCAAGAGCCTGGCCACCCAGACCGCCAAGGCGACCGAGGAAATCTCGGCCCAGATCTCGGGCATGCAGTCGGCGACCGCGGAGACCGTCACGGCCATCGAGCTGGTGGTGCGGGCGATGAACAGGATCGACGAGCAGGCCTCGCAGATCGCGGCGGCGGTCGAGCAGCAGAATGCGGCTACCCAGGAGATCGCCACCAACGTCCAGCAGTCCGCGAACCACACGCGGGAGGTGTCGAGCACGATCACCGAGGTGACGGCGGCGGCTTCGACCTCGGCGGATACCTCGCAGCGTGTCGTGGCCGGAGCGTCGGAGCTGGCGACCCAGTCGCGCAGCCTGCGCGGCGAGCTGGAGCAGTTCCTGGGCAAGCTCCGGGCGGCATGACCGTCCGGCCGGCGTCGCCCCGGGGTATTGCGGCGGCGACGCCGGCTTGCCAAGCTGCTCCGGCAAAGTCCCCGGGAGGCAGCATGTCCGATAGCTTCAAGGCCTACGTCCTGCGCGAGGACGCGAACCGCAAGATCACCGGCGCGTTCGAGGATGTCGCCACCGCCGACCTGCCCGATGGCGACGTCACGGTCCGGGTCGCCTACACAACCGTCAACTACAAGGACGGCATGGTGCTGGGAGGGATCGGCCGGCTGGTGCGGAACTACCCGCATGTGCCGGGCGTCGACTTCGCGGGCACCGTCGAGACGTCTTCGCATCCGGGACTGGTGCCGGGCGACCCGGTGGTCCTGACCGGCTGGCGGGTCGGAGAGACCCGCTGGGGCGGCTACGGCGAACTGGCACGGGTGCCGGGCGGCTTCCTGGTGAAGCTGCCTGCCGGGCTGAGTCTGGTTCGCGCCATGGCACTCGGCACCGCCGGCTTCACCGCCGGTCTCGCGGTCGACACCCTGGAGGCGGCCGGCATGCGCCCCGACGGTGGCGAGGTGCTGGTCACCGGGGCCTCCGGCGGTGTCGGCAGCGTGGCGGTCGCGCTGCTGGCCGCCAAGGGCTATACGGTCGCGGCCTCGACCGGCCGCGCCGACACCCACGACTATCTCAGGGACCTGGGGGCGGCCGGCATCGTCGAGCGAGCCGAACTCGCCGAGCCGCCGAAGCGCCCGCTGGCCGGCGAGCGGTTCCAGGCGGCGGTCGACAACGTCGGCGGCTCGACCCTCGCCAACCTGCTGACCCAGATCGCCTATGGCGGGTCGGTGGCGGCGGTCGGCCTGACCGGCGGCAACGAGGTCACCACCACCGTGCTGCCGTTCCTGCTGCGCGGCGTCAGCCTGCTGGGGATCGACTCGGTGATGTGCCCGAAGGACCGGCGCGAGCGGGTCTGGCGGTCGATCGCCGAGAGCCTGCCGATGGAAAAGCTCGACGCCACCAGCCACCTGCACCGCTTCGAAGAGCTGCCGGAGCTCGGCCGCGCGATCCTGAAAGGCGAGGTGCGCGGCCGAGCGGTGGTGACGGTCGGCGGCGGGTGAGGGTGTCGGCTATTCGTCGTACTGCAGCAGCGCCTCGAATGGGATGTCGAGCCGATCGCGGCCTTTCAGGAAGGTCAGCTCGATGATGCAGGCGCCGCCGACGACATCGGCGCCGACCTTGCGGAGAAGTTGCACCGAGGCATCCAGGGTGCCGCCGGTGGCGAGCAGGTCGTCCAGGATGACCACCCTCGCGTTCGGCGGGATCGCGCCCTCCTGGATCTCGACGGTATCGGTCCCATATTCCAGGTCGTAGGTGTACGGCACGGTCGGGCCGGGCAGCTTGCCCTTCTTGCGGACCATGATGAAGCCGAGGCCGAGTTCCAGCGCCAGTGGTGCCGCGGTCAGGAATCCGCGGCTTTCGATGCCGGCCAGCAGGTCGGGCTTGAACGGGCGGATCGCGTCGGCCAGCCGGTCGACGGTGGCCTTCCACGCGACCGGATGCGCCAGCAGCGTCGAGATGTCGTAGAACAGTATCCCCGGCTTCGGAAAATCCGGCACCGAGCGAATGTGCTCCTTGAGGTTCATCGTGTTCTCCAGCGTCGAGCGACCGTCCCATGTAGAGCAATCCGTCGCCGGGGGCCACAGTGCCGCGCGGCGCGGTTCGTTGGCCGCCGCGCCGCCGCCCTTGGTATTCTGGGCGCGCGAGACCGGGAGATGCGGGTGAGCGCTTCGGCGATCGATGGCACGACGGCGGGTAGCGACGGCAACCTGGATACCGATGCCCTGGCGATCGAGAGCCGGGGCGACACCGTGGTCGCCTGCCTGCGCGGTGCCTGGACCCTGCAGACCGTGCTGGCGGTCGACGCCGCGATGCGGGCGCTGGCCGAGTGCGATGCCGCGACCGTGACCCTCGACGCCACGGCGGTGGTTCGGCTCGACAGCGCCGGCGCCTGGGCGATCCGGCGGACCGCCGCCCGCCTGGAGCGGCGCGGCGTGACGGTCGAGGTCGCCGGACTGGACGACCGGTTCAGGGCGATCCTCGACAAGGCGGCGCTGCACGATCCATCCGGGGAGATCGGGCCGCCGCCGCGATGGTCGCTGCCACATCATCTCGAGCGGCTCGGCCGTCGCGCGGTCGAGAGCCTGGCCACCGCTCGCGGCCTGCTCGGCCTGCTCGGACTGGTGATCGCGGCGCTCGGGCAGATCGCGCTTCGCCCTCGTCGACTGAGAGGCATCGCGGTGGTTGCGCAGATCGAGGCGACCGGCGTTACGGCGCTGCCGATCGTCGGCCTGCTGTGCTTCCTGGTCGGTGTGGTGCTGGCCTACATGGGGGCACTGCAACTCACCCGGTTCGGGGCGGCTGTGCTGACCGTCAATCTGGTCGGCGTGACGGTGCTGCGCGAGATCGGCATCCTGCTGGCGGCGATCATTGTCGCCGGCCGCTCCGGCAGCGCGTTCGCCGCGCAGCTCGGTACCATGAAGGTCAACCAGGAGGTCGACGCACTGGAGACCATGGGGCTGTCGGTGGTCGACGTGCTGGTGGTGCCGCGGGTCGTGGCCCTGGTGATCGCGCTGCCGGCGCTGACGGTGTTCGCCGACCTGGCCGGCCTGGCGGGCGGGGCCGTGGTCTGCCTGTTCCTGCTCGACCTCTCGAGCGGGCAGTTCCTGGCCCAGCTGGCGTCCGGCGTCACGATCTGGAGCTTCCTGGTCGGGCTGATCAAGGCGCCGGTGTTCGCGATGGTGATCGCGCTGGTCGGCTGCCACAACGGACTCGGTGTGTCGGGCAGCGCCGAAAGCGTGGGCCGGCAGACCACGCGGGCGGTGGTCGAGTCGATCTTTCTGGTGATCGTCCTGAACGCGATCTTCGCGATCGCGTTCGCCGAGTTGAGGATCTGAGCATGGAGGAGGCCCCGGACCCCGGCGCCGGGCCGGCGATCATGGTGCGCGGACTGGTCAGCCGGTTCGGATCGCAGACCGTCCATGACGGCCTCGACCTCGACGTGCAGCGCGGCGAGATCCTCGGTGTGGTCGGTGGTTCCGGAACCGGCAAGACCGTGCTGCTGCGAACCATCATCGGCCTGCAGCGACCGGCCGCCGGCGAGGTCGTCCTGCTCGGCGAGCACGTGGCCTGGGACGGTACCACCACCGCGCGGCTGGCCGGGCGCTTCGGCATGCTGTTCCAGGAGGGTGCGCTGTTCAGCGCGCTGACAGTCGGCCAGAACATCGAGGTGCCGATGCGCGAGCGCGGCGACGTGCCGAAGCGGCTGATGGATGAGCTGGCGCGCCTGAAGGTCGGTCTGGTCGGACTGCCGCCGGACGCCTGCGGAAAGTTCCCGTCGCAGCTGTCCGGCGGGATGAAGAAGCGTGCCGGCCTGGCGCGGGCCCTGTCCCTGGATCCCGAGGTGGTGTTCCTCGACGAGCCGACCGCCGGCCTCGACCCGATCGGTGCCGCCGCCTTCGACGAGCTGATCCTGGACCTGCGCCGGTCACTCGGCCTGACGGTGGTGATGGTGACCCACGACCTCGACAGCCTGGCGCGAATCTGCGACCGCATCGCGGTGCTGGTGGACAAGCGCATCGTGGTCGGCACCATGGCGGCGCTGATGCGCGACGAGCATCCGTGGATCCAGGAATATTTCCACGGCCCGCGGGCGAGAGCCGCGTTCGATACCGCGGCCCGAGGGAATGCCCGGGTCGGTGGCGAGGAGAACTGAGGATGGAGACCCGGGCGGGGTATGTTCTGGTCGGCGCCTTCGTCCTGGTGTTGTTCCTGGGCGGGTTGGGGCTGGCGGTGTGGTTTGGCGACCTCCGCCTCGCCCAGGACGTGAAGGACTACCGGATCGAGTTCGACGGGTCGGTCGGCGGACTGTCGGTCGGCAGCCCGGTGCGCTACCGCGGTGTCCCGGTCGGCTCCGTGACCGGGATCCGGATCGACGCCGACAATGTCGAGAAGATCCGGGTCGACCTGGATGTCGATGCCGCGGTTCCGATCAAGGCCGACATGTACGCGACCCTGGAGTCCCAGGGGTTGACCGGCGTCGGCTTCATCCAGATCCAGGGCGGATCGCGTGACGCCCCGTTGTTGCCGGCGGCAACAGCGGGGCAGCCGCCGAAGATCCCGTCGCGGGCATCGCGGCTCGAGAAGGTGTTCCAGTCGGCCCCGGAGATCGCCGGCCAGCTGGTGGCGCTGACGGCCCGCCTGCAGGGTTTCCTCAGCGAGGAGAACCAGAACGCGGTGAGTGACATTCTGCGCAATCTCGCGGTCGTGTCGGCCACGCTCGGGCGGCATGCCGAGGGCATCGAGGCGGCGCTGCTCGACGGCACCGCGGCGGCCTCCGACGCCCGCGCGGCCATGTCCGAGCTGGCACCGTTGATCGGCGACCTGCGGACCAGCCTCGCGACCGTTACCGAGGAGGTTTCGGTGACGCTGTCGGCCACGCGCGGGACCGTGGCCGGTCTCGATTCCGAGATCGGGCGTCTGTCCGGTAAATTGAATGAGACCACGGATCGCATCGGCGGCACCGTCGCGCAGCTCGAGGAGCTGGTCGCCGAGGCGCGCCCCGGCGTGCGCGATTTCTCGAATTCCGGCCTGTACGAGCTGACCCAGTTCCTGATCGAGGCGCGCGTGCTGGTCGGCAGCCTCGACCGGGTGGTCAGGCAGATCGACCGCGACCCGAAGGAGTTCCTGTTCGGGCGCCGTGGTGGCGAGGTGGAGACCAAATGATGATCGCGAATTGTCCGACCCGTCGTGCCGTGCTGCTCGGCATCGTCGCGCTGACCGCCAGCGGCTGCTCCGGCCTGGAGATCGGCGGGCCCGCCCCACAGCTCTACACCCTGTCGCCGAAGAGCACCTTTCCACCCGATCTGCCCACCATCGCACTGCAGCTCGGGGTGGACCGGCCGTCTTCGCCGGCGGCGCTCGCCACGACCCGGATCGCGGTGGCACGGGGGCCCTTCACCATCGACTACTATGCGGGCGCACGCTGGATCGACGAAGCGCCGGACATGGTGCAACGGCTGCTGATCGAGTCGTTCGAGAATTCCAAGCGCATCGTCGGCGTCGGCCGGGAGTCGGTCTCGCTGCGTTCCGACTTCGTGATCCAGGTCGAACTCCGCGAGTTCCAGGCGAGGTACAACGAGGGTACGGAAGCCCCGGTTGTCCAGGTGCGGATCAATGCCAAGCTGGTTCGCATGCCACAGCGGCGCATCGTGGCGACGACGACGGTCGAACGTAGCCTCCCGTCGTCGGACAACCGCATGACGTCGATCGTCGCGACCTTCGACGAGGCCCTCGGCAAGGTGTTGCGCGACATCGTGGTGTGGACGCTGACCAGCGAGGCACTCCGGGGCTGAGCTCCCGACATCAACGTGGCGTGCAGGCGACCGGCCATATGGTCCGGCTTCCCGCCGGCAGGGTCCGTCCGTCCGACGTCCGGACCGGGACGGCGACGGTCTTGGCGGTGTCAGGGAGATCGCGCAAGGCGTGGTTCTTCGACAGCGGCGGCGCGACATACAGCCCGAGCGGGTCCAGGTAGCGCGCGCGCTTCGGTTTCAGCATCGCGCCCCTGACGACATATTCGCCGCTGTCGCCGGTCATGAAATTGATGTGCAGATGCGGATAGCCATCGGACCCGTAATGCCCGCCGGTGGTGCCCGAGTTTCCCGACCGGCCGACGACGTCGCCGACGGCGACCGCCGTCCCGATCGCGAGCGGAGCGGGTTGGTCGAGGTGCTGATAGCGGGCGAAGATGTGCAACGGCAGCCCGGTCGAGTCCGGCGCGAAGTGGAGCCAGATGAAATTGCCGACGAGCTGACCGCCGGTTCCCTTGTGCGCCACGGTGCCCTCGGCTACCGCCAGCAGGGGCGTTTCCGCCGGCAGGGTGATGTCCATGCCGTTGTGGTAGCCGTGATGGTCGTTGTTCCGCTCGCTCCCGTCGTACCGGGTGCGCGAGCCGTAGGGCGAGGCAATGCCGGGACAGTCGGCGGCCGTCGGGAAGACCGCGCGCAAACCGGTCGCGAACAGGCCCTTGCGCTCGAAGTCTTCGTAGGGTGCCCTCGGGGCGCGCTTGCCATCGCCGCTGCGGCCCTGCGCGAGGCCGTCGGCCGCGAAGCCGATGATCCAGGCAGTTGAAACCAGCAGCGTCAGCGCATGGCGCATCGGGGTACTCCGTCGGCGGGATGGTCGCTGCGAACTCTGCGGCGCAGGGTTGCGCCGGCGCGGGCGGGCTTCAACGAAAAACGCCCGTCCGGTGCCCGGTGGAACGGCCGTCTGACCCTTGACCGCGACCGCGTCACCGGCGTTGATTGCCCAGGATGAGGAGCCGGTTCGGCCGGCAGGAGGCCCCATGACTCACGTATTCCATCGTCAGACCAAGACGGTCCCGCCGGTCGCCGTCCGCGGTGACGGCGCCTATATCGTCGATGCCGCCGGCAAGCGCTACCTGGACGCGTCGGGCGGGGCGGCGGTCTCCTGCCTCGGCCATAGCGACGTGCGGGTGGTCAACGCCATCAAGGCGCAACTCGACGCGATCCCCTACGCCCATACCGGCTTCTTCACCAACCAGCCGATGGAACGGCTGGCGGACTTCCTGGTCGACGCCGCCCCCGGCAACCTGGACATGGTCTACTTCGTGTCCGGTGGTTCGGAGGGCGTCGAGGCGGCCTTGAAAATGGCCCGGCAATACTACCTCGAGGTCGGCCAGCCGGACCGCCACCGGATCATCGCGCGCCGCCAGAGCTATCACGGCAATACCCTTGGCGCCCTGTCGATCGGCGGCAACGAGTGGCGGCGCGAGCAGTTCCGGCCGCTGCTGATCGACGCCACCCACGTGGCGCCCTGTTACGAGTACCGCGACCGCCGCGAGGACGAGTCGCTGGAGGAATACGGCGTCCGTGCCGCCGATGAGCTGGACGCGGCGATCCGTGCCGCCGGACCGGAGACTGTCGCGGCCTTCGTCTGCGAGCCGGTGGTGGGCGCCACATCCGGCGCGGTGCCGGCGGTGCCCGGCTACCTGAAGCGGATCCGCGAGATCTGCGACCGGCACGGCGTGCTGCTGATCTTCGACGAGGTGATGTGCGGCATGGGTCGGACCGGTCACCTGTTCGCCTGCCAGGAGGATGGCGTCACGCCGGATCTGCTGGTCATCGCCAAGGGCCTCGGGGCCGGCTATCAGCCGATCGGCGCGGTCCTGCTCGACGCTCGGATCTACGCCGCGATCCGCGACGGGTCCGGCTTCTTCCAGCACGGTCACACCTATATGGGGCACCCGGCCGCCTGTGCCGCCGGCTTGGCCGTCCAGCACGTGATCCGGGACGACAACCTGCTGGAGAACGTGCGGGAGCGGGGCGCCGATCTGCGGCGGGCCCTGGAATCGCGCTTCGGCAACAATCCCTTCGTCGGCGACATCCGCGGCCGCGGCCTGTTTCTCGGCATCGAGATGGTCGCCGACCGCGCCACCAAGGAACCGTTCGACCCTGGCCGTCGGCTGAATGTGGCGATCAAGCGCGAGGCCATGGACCGGGGCCTGATGGTATATCCGATGGGGGGGACGATCGACGGCCGCCGCGGCGATCACGTCCTGGTGGCGCCGCCGTTCATCATCGATCGTGCCCAGATCGGCGAGATCGTCGACAAGCTCGGCGACGCGGTCGACGCCGCACTCGCGGGTTGACGGTCATGCCTTCAGGCAGCGTTCCAGCCCGGCCGGCCTGCCCGGTTTCGCGAGCGCGCCGGCGACCCGGATCGACAGGGCGGCACTCCTGGCGGTCGAAATCGGAGGCGGTCCAGGTGCGCGGCGACAGCTTCGGTTTCGAGCCGTCGTCGTCGATGACGTGGGCCGGCGGCTTCGCGGGCAAGCATGCGCAAGCGCTGGGATTTCCCGGCTTCGCGTTGACGCGGGGAAGGTGAAATGAGCATAGTGTCCCTGGGGTTTACAGGAACTGAGACCCCGGCGTGACCGACAGGCGGAACAGCCGCGGTCGCCAGACAGGTGAGGCGGCTCCAGGGAGGGGCGCCTGTCACCGGAATACAGTAGAGAAACGCGAGAGTTCGGAGGACTTCTTATGAAGCGACTTCTTGCCACGACGTTTGCTGTCGCGCTGGGCGCGGGAGCGCTGGTCGCCGCCGGCACCGAGGGGGCCTCGGCCGCCGACCAGCGGTTCATCTCGATCGGAACCGGCGGCGTGACCGGCGTGTACTACCCGACCGGCGGCGCGATCTGCCGTCTGGTCAACAAGAACCGCAAGGAGCACGGCATCCGGTGCTCGGTGGAGTCAACTGGCGGCTCGACCTACAACGTCAACACGATCCGGGCGGGCGAGCTGGAGTTCGGCGTCGCGCAGTCGGACGTGCAGTACTACGCCTATACCGGGACCGGCGACTTCGCGAGCGCAGGCCCCTTCAAGGAACTGCGCAGCGTGTTCTCCGTCCATGCCGAGCCGGTGACGATCGTCGCCCGCAAGGACGCGAACATCATCAATTTCGAGGATCTCAAGGGCAAGCGGGTCAACATCGGCAACGCCGGTTCCGGCACCCGCAGCACCTGGGAAGTGATCGAGAAGGTGCTCGGCTGGGAGAGGAGCGACCTCAGGCTGGCGGCCGAACTGAAGTCGGCCGAGACCGGCCAGGCGATCTGCGACAACAAGATCGACGCCTATTTCTGGCTGGTCGGCCACCCGGCGGCGCTGGTCCAGGAGACCGTGTCGACCTGTGAGGCCAACCTGGTCAACGTCACCGGCCCGGTCTTCGACAAGCTGGTCGCCGACAATCCGTACTATCGCCACGCCACGATCCCGGGCGGCATGTATCCGGGCAACCCGAACGACACCAAGACGTTCGGCGTCGGCGCGACCTTCGTCAGCTCGACCGCGGTCCCGGACGACGTGGTGTACGTGGTCGCCAAGGCCGTCATGGAGAACCTTGACGACTTCAAGAAGCTGCACCCGGCATTCGCCAATCTGGACGCCAAGGAGATGGTGTCGGCCGCGTTGTCGGCGCCGCTGCATCCGGGGGCCGAGAAGGCCTACAAGGAGCTTGGCCTGCTGAAGTAATCGGTATCGGCCGGGGGTTCTACCGGACCTCCGGCCGGTTCGACCGGTTCCACCGAAGCACGATCGCGAACGACAAAAAGCCGGCGCTCGAAGTCGGCCGGGGGGCATGATGAGTTCACAGAGCGACAACACCCGCGCCGAAATCGACCTGCAGGACCTGGTCGCCTCCAGCGACACCGGCAGCCGCAATCCGGCCGGGCCGGTCGGTTACTTCCTCGCCGGTCTAGCCCTGGTGTGGTCGCTGTTCCAGCTCTACATCTCCTCGGACATTCCATACACCCTGACCGATCTGCTGAAGATCAACGTGGTCTTCAACTCGGACGAGGCACGTTCCGTCCACCTGGCCTTCGCGCTGGCGCTGGCGGCGTTCTCCTATCCTCTGTTCAAGCATTCCCCCCGCGGCCGCGTGCCCTGGTACGACTGGCTGCTGGCGCTGCTCGGTGTCGCGGCCTGCCTGTACCTGATCGCCCAGAAGGAGAGCATCGCCTACCGGGCCGGACTGCCGACCACCGGCGACCTCGTGGTGTCGACGTTCGGGCTGGTGATCCTGATGATCGCGACCTACCGGGCGCTCGGGCTGCCGCTGTTGATCGTCGCCTCGGTCTTTCTGATCTACGTGTTCTTCGGCGATCAGCCGTTCATCCCCGAAGTGATCCAGTGGAAGGGCGCGTCCTACGGCAAGGCGATGTGGCACTTCTGGATGCAGACCGAGGGCGTATTCGGCGTCGCTCTCGGCGTTTCGGCGTCCATGGTGTTCCTGTTCGTGCTGTTCGGTTCGCTGCTCGACAAGGCCGGGGCCGGCAACTACTTCATCCAGGTGGCGTTCGCCCTGCTCGGCCACCTGCGCGGCGGCCCGGCCAAGGCGGCGGTGGTTTCCTCGGCCATGACCGGGCTGATCTCCGGCTCGTCGATCGCGAACGTCGTGACGACCGGCACCTTCACCATCCCGCTGATGAAGCGTGTCGGCTTCTCGGGCGAGAAGGCCGGTGCGGTCGAGGTCGCGTCGTCGGTCAACGGCCAGATCATGCCGCCGGTGATGGGGGCCGCGGCCTTCCTGATGGTCGAGTATGTCGGCGTCACCTACCTGGACGTCGTCCGGCACGCCATCCTGCCGGCGTCGATCTCCTACATCGCGCTGTTGTACATCGTGCACCTCGAGGCCCTGAAGTCGGGCATGCAGGGGTTGCCCAAGCCGGGGCCGTTGCGCACCGGCATCCAGAAACTGCTCGGGGCGCTCTCCGGGTTCCTGACCATGGCGATCACCGCGGCGGTGATCTACTACGGCCTCGGCTGGACCAAGGACGTGTTCCCGAACGCCACGTTCGAAGCCATGGTCGTGCTGTTCCTGGTGGTCTACGTGGCGCTGGTCTGGATGGCCGCGCGCTATCCGGACCTGGCGCTCGACGACCCGAATGCGCCGGCCAAGGTGCTTCCGCCGGCCGGGCCGACCCTCATGACCGGGCTCTACTACCTGGTACCGATCGTGGTCCTGGTCTGGAACCTGATGATCGAGCGGCTGTCGCCCGGCCTGTCGGCCTATTGGGCGACCGTGTCGCTGATCTTCATCCAGTTCACCCAGGACCCGCTGAAGGCGTTTTTCCGGAAGTCGGGCGGCTATCCGGAGGCGTTCCGCCGCGGCTTCATGAGCGTGCTCGACGGCATGATCGCCGGCGCCCGCAACATGATCGGCATCGCGGTGGCGACCGGTGCCGCCGGCATCATCGTCGGCACCATCTCGCTGACCGGCGCCCACCAGGTGATGGGCGAGTTCATCGAATTCCTGTCCGGCGGCAACCTGATGGCGATGCTGGTGCTGGTGGCGATCTTCAGCCTGATCCTCGGCATGGGCCTGCCGACTACCGCGAACTACATCGTCGTGTCGTCGCTGATGGCCGCGGTCGTGGTCGATGTCGGCGCCCAGAACGGCCTGATCGTGCCGTTGATCGCCGTCCACCTGTTCGTCTTCTACTTCGGGATCATGGCGGACGTGACGCCGCCGGTCGGCCTCGCCTCGTTCGCGGCGGCGGCGATCTCGGGCGCCGATCCGATCAAGACCGGAATGACGGCGTTTTACTACTCGCTGCGCACCGTGGCACTGCCGTTCCTGTTCATCTTCAACACCGACCTGCTGCTGATCAACGTGACGGCCTGGGAGGCCGTCTACGTCTTCGTGGTCGCGACGGTGGCGATGATGCTGTTTGCGGCCGGGACCCAGGGCTACTTCTTCGCCAGGAACCGGATCTGGGAGGCGGCGGCACTGCTGCTGATCGCGTTCACGCTGTTCCGGCCGGGTTTCTGGCTGGATATGGTCGCGCCGCCGTTCCACCAGGAGGATCCCACGCGGATCGCGGAGTTGGCGGAGAACGAACCGGCGGACGAGGGGATGCGCATCGTCGTCGAAGGGCCCTCGATGAAGAACGACGAGAAGATCGAGACCATCACCTTCCTGGTGCCGCTCGGCCCGAAGGGGGCCAGCGGTCTCGACCGACTCAAGGAAAATGACCTGCATGTCACGGTCGAGGATGGCGTGACCAAGCTGGAGGAGCCGTTCCAGCCGACCAGCGTGCCGGGCAGCAAGCTTCTCGATTTCGACTTCTACGGCGACCAGCCGGTGCGGGTCGTCACCGTCGAGGTGCCGGCGGAGCGGGTCGCCAAGGAGGTGTTCTACATTCCGGCGCTCCTGCTGCTGGCCCTGGTGATCATGCTTCAGCGGCGTCGAACCGACGTGCCGGCGTTCTAGACGGCACGGAAACCGAGGGAGAGCGGCGATGTACGCCGATATCATGCTGGCGGTCGATCTGGTCGCTCCGGAGACTCAGACGAAGGCCGTCAGTACGGCGATCGCGCTGGCGAAGACGTTCGGGGCCAGGCTGCACGTCATCACGGTCGTGCCGGACTATGGCACGAGCCTGGTGGGCGGGTTCTTCACCAAGGAGCACGAGCGGCAGGCCCTCGAGGCGACCAATAAGGCGCTCCATGACTTCACGGCTGAAAACCTGCCGAAGGAAATCAAGCTCCAACACATCGTCGGTCATGGTACGATCTATCAGGAGATTCTGCGGTATGCGGCAGAAACCGGTTGCGAACTGATCGTCATGGCGTCGCACCGACCGGAGCTTGAGGACTACCTGCTCGGACCGAATGCCGCCCGCGTCGTGCGGCATGCCCGGTGTTCGGTGATGGTGGTCCGAGACTGACGGCTCGGAGCGCGGCAACATTTCGTTAATGCACTGCCGCTAGCCTCCGCTCTACCGGGCGGGATCCTGGGCGTCTGGAGGTTTGGAAGATGAGCGGATCGAAACCCTCGACTGGTCAGGGAACCACGCTGCCGACGGCAGCGCTGGTGGCCAAGTTGTCCAAGGATAGCTCGCCTGCCGCCCGGGCGGAGGTGGCGGAGACCGTCGGTCGGGCCCTCGATGCCGGCGCGCTGGGCGGCGGCGAGCTGCAGTTGGCGACCGACATCGTACGGCGGCTGGCGATCGATCTCGAACGGCAGGTGCGCGAAACCCTGGCGCAGGCGGTTCGCCGGACTCCGGACCTGCCGCATGACGTGGCGCTGATCCTGGCCCGGGATATTTCCAGCGTGGCGATGCCGGTGCTCTCGGAGTCGAGTGTCCTCACCGACGGCGACCTGGTCGATCTGGTGGCCGGCGACGACGAGACCAAGCAGCTCGCGGTCGCGGCGCGCCCATCCCTGTCGGAAGCGGTCGCCGACGCTCTGGTGGCGCACGGTACCGAGAACGTGGTCGTGGCGGTTGTGTCCAACCCCGGGGCCGAACTCGCCGAGCCGACGCTGGATCTGGCCCTGGACCGGTTCCCGGAAAGCGAGCGGGTGCACGCGCCGATGATCGCCCGGCACGCCCTGCCGGTCGCGGTGGCCGAGCGGCTGGTGGCGGTCGTGTCGGAGCGCCTCAAGAGCGAACTGGTGCGTCGTCACGCACTGCCGTCGGATCTGGCGACCGACCTCATTCTCGAGAGTCGGGAGCGTGCGACTCTCTCGCTGGTGAACGATGACTCGCCGCCGGAGCGGGTCGAGGATCTCGTCCGGTCGCTCGCGAACGGCGGTCGACTGAACTCGTCGATCGTGGTCCGGGCCGCCTGCGTCGGCGACATGGCGTTTGTCGAGACGGCATTGGCCGTCATGGCCGGCGTCCCGGTCGACAATGCCGGCCGCCTGGTGCACGACGCCAGCCGACGCGGACTGGAGGCGCTGGCCGATAAGGCTGGCATCCTGGAACGCGACAAGGTCGTATTGCGGGCGGCGATCGAAACGATCGACGAGACCGAGCTTGGCGACGAGCCTGCGGATCGCGGCCGGTTCGCCGAGACCGTCATCGAGCGGGTCCTGACCCGGTTCGATGCCGGCGAGCCCGGTGTCAGCGAAGAGGACGTGCAGTATCTGATCAGGAAGCTGGAAAATTACGGTTCCCACCGTGCCGAGTCGGCAGCTCCGTCAGCCTGAGCTGCGCGCACGCAATCGCACGCAATCGCGCTCGATCGGACTGCTGTTTTCCTGTCCAAAAGGAAGACTTCTAATCCGCAGCGAGACGCGGTAGGATTAATAAGTTGCTTTCTGCAACCGTCGAGCTGGGGAGTCTCGATGTGAGCATTCAGACGATAGAAGATTCTGACTGGGAACAGTCATCGGGGCGTGCAGCGCTGCGGCGCACAGTGGTCTTGTTGGCGTTGGTCGTGCTTATCGTTGGCCCGATCCTGATCGGCGGTATGGTCGGTTGGATGGCGACCCGCGAGGCGGGGCCGGTGCTGGGTGATGACGGCTGGCTGCGCACCCGATCCAGCGTCGCGAGCACGGGGGCCGGCTTTCCGCTGGTTTCGGCGAGCGAGTTGCAGGCGGCCGGCCTGAGCGTCGACGAGGCGCGTACGATTCTCAGGCGATGAGGTTTCTAGGGACCGACTGAACGCAGGAACGCGTCGACCGCTCCTGCCGCTTCGTCGAGCGCGGCATCGTGGTCGCGACCGCTGCTCTTGCGCGGCTTGAGGTCGTGGTCGCCATCGTCGATCCAGGCGATCGAGATCGCCGGCGCGAGCCGGTAGCCGGCGATGTCGTCGGCGGTCCCGAACGGATCCCGCGTGCCCTGGACGATCAGCGTGGGCACGGCCAAGGCGGCGAGATGCTCGACCCGGGTCCGTTCCGGCTTTCCCGGCGGATGGAATGGATAGCCGAGGCAGACCAGCCCGCGGGCGCCGTCCTCGGCCGCCAGCAACGACGCCATGCGCCCGCCCATCGACTTTCCGCCGATCACCAGCCTGTCGGATCCCCCGAGGGCATCGACCACCCGGCGCCAGCAGGCAAGCAGGGCCGGTTGCCGGTCGGGCGGCCGGCGACGGCCATCGAGCCGGCGACTTGCCATATAGGGGAATTCGAAGCGGACGACCCGGTGGCCCCGGCCGGCCAGGCGCGCGGCCATGGCGGTCATGAACGGGCTGTCCATCGGCGCGCCGGCGCCATGTGCGAGCATCAGCGTAACGGCGTCGTCGTCCGGCCCGTCGACCAGCAGGTCGGGGACGGCTTCCACGTCGTCAGATGCCGGCGAAGAAGTCGTTGCCCTTGTCGTCGACGACGATGAAGGCCGGGAACTTCTCGACCTCGATCCGCCAGACCGCCTCCATGCCGAGCTCCGGGAACTCCTGGACCTCGACCTTCTTGATGCAGTTCAGCGCCAGCTTGGCGGCGGCACCGCCGACCGAGCCGAGATAGAAGCCGCCATGCTTCTTGCACGCCTCGCGCACCACCGGCGAGCGGTTGCCCTTGGCCAGGGTGACGAAGCTGCCGCCATTGGCCATGAACGGCTCGACATAGCTGTCCATGCGGCCGGCGGTGGTCGGCCCGAACGAGCCCGAAGCATAGCCGACCGGGGTCTTGGCCGGGCCGGCGTAATAGATCGGGTGGTTCTTGACGTAGTCCGGCAGCGGCTTGCCGGCGTCGATCAGTTCCTGCAGCTTGGCATGCGCGATGTCCCGCGCCACGATCATCGGCCCGGTCAGCGACACCCGGGTCTTGATCGGATACTGCGACAGGGTCTCGCGGATCTCGTCCATTGGGCGGGTCAGGTCGATCTCGACCGCGTCGGCGGTCAGCGCGCTCTCGTCGATATCCGGCAGGTACTTTGCCGGATCGGCCTCGAGGCGCTCGAGGTAGATGCCGTCGCGGGTGATCTTGGCGGTCGCCTGACGGTCGGCGGAGCATGACACGCCGATGCCGATCGGGCAGCTGGCACCGTGGCGCGGCAGCCGGATCACGCGGACGTCATGACAGAAATACTTGCCGCCGAACTGGGCGCCGATGCCCATCTCGCGGGTCATCTGGAGGATCTTCTGTTCCCACTCCAGGTCGCGGAAGGCGTGCCCGCTCTCCGACCCGGCGGTCGGCAGGCCATCAAGGTAGCGGGTCGATGCCAGCTTGACGGTCTTCAGGTTGAACTCGGCCGAGGTACCGCCGATGACGATCGCCAGGTGGTAGGGTGGGCAAGCGGCGGTACCGAGGGTGCGGATCTTCTCGTCCAGGAACTTCGCCAGGCCCTCGGGGTTCAGGACCGCCTTGGTTTGCTGGAACAGGAACGTCTTGTTGGCCGAGCCGCCGCCCTTCTGGATGAACAGGAACTTGTAGGCGTCGCCCTTGTCGGCGTAGAGCTCGACCTGCGCCGGCAGGTTGGACGCGGTGTTCTGCTCCGCGAACATGTCGAGCGGCGCCAACTGGCTGTAGCGCAGGTTGGTGTTGACGTAGGTGTTGAAGATGCCGCGCGACAGCGCTTCCTCGTCGTCGAAGCCGGTGAAGATGTTCTGCCCCTTCTTGCCCATGACGATGGCAGTGCCGGTGTCCTGGCACATCGGCAGCACGCCGCCGGCGGCGATCGAGGCGTTCTTCAGCAGGTCATAGGCGACGAACCGGTCGTTCGGCGACGCGTCGGGGTCGTCGAGGATGTTGCGCAGCTGCTGCAGGTGGCCGGGGCGCAGCAGGTGCGAGATGTCCTTGAACGCCTGTTCGGCCAGCAGGGTGAGGCCCTCCGGCTGCACGGCGACCACCTCGCGGCCGCCGAGCGAGGCGACCGACACATGGTCGGACGTCAGCTTTCGATAGTCGGTGGTGTCGGGGCCGAGTGGGAACATCTCGGTGAAGTCGAACGCCGCCATCGGAGGTCCTCTCGTGCGGAAGGCGGCGCCGGTATCCGGGCGCCGGCCGGGATCACTTCTTCTTGCGGAAATGGTCGAGCGACACGACCTCGCCGGTGCCGCCGTCGTCCGGCGTATCGCCGCCGTCGTCCGGCGGCGTCGGATCCGGGTCGCTGTCGCCGGAATCACCGGCGCTCGAGTCCTGGAACTGCAGCCCGAACTGCACCGACGGATCCGCAAACCCGGTCAGCGCCTCGAACGGCACGAGCAGGCGCTCACGCACGTCGTTGAAGCTGAGCATCACCGAGAACCGCCGATCCTCGACCTCCAGATTCCAATACTGGTACTGCAGGACGATCGTCATTTCGTCTGGGTAGCGCTCGATCAGGTAGCTGGGGATCTCGACGCCGGGGGCGCGGGTCCGGAACGTCAGATAGAAATGGTGATTGCCCGGCAGGCCGTGCTCGATGGCCCGGCGCAGGGCATCGCGAACGACACCGCGCAGGGCGTTCTCGACCATCAGGTCATATCGGAAAAGATCTTCCGCCATTGGCTCTCAATGCACTTGGGACGTCCCGCCAATGAACACCACCGACCGGCGGGCCTCAAGGCAAAACTTCGGGATTCGGCGGGAGAGGGAGGAAGTGCGGGCCTTCTGTTGCTAGGCGGCCCGCGAGCCCCACGTTACGACGCTAACCGCAACGGATTGTTCGGGGTTCCTTACCGCTTAAGCAGCGGCGCGGAGTTCCCCAGCATAGTTGTCATTCGCAACTATATAATAGCCCGATAACGGTGGTACCATACCGAGCGAAAAGACGGCCTTTACCACGCGCGTCGATCCTGTTTCGCCCCCATGATCCCCGGCCGCGTCCCTTGGGACTGGCCGGAGGAATTTGGTGGAGGCGCCGGGTACTGCCCCCGGGTCCGCTACGCTTATTCCGTCGCCCGTTTATCGCCATAGCCGACCGTCGCCGACGCCAATACATATAGGTGGTTCGACGACGCGATGAAAGGGGGACCTTTGCTTCGGGCGACTCGGTTATGCTGTCGTCGTCGTGACGGAGGATCGCATGCGTCAGTATCTCGACCTGATGGCCCGCGTGCTGGCTGACGGCGCGCTGAAGGGCGACCGGACCGGGACCGGCACACGGAGCGTGTTCGGCCACCAGATGCGCTTCGATCTCAGCGAGGGCTTTCCGCTGGTGACCACCAAGCGGCTGCACCTGAAGTCGATCGTCCACGAAATGCTGTGGTTCCTGGCCGGCGACACCAATGTGCGCTACCTGCAGGATCGCGGCGTCCGGATCTGGAACGAGTGGGCGGCCCCGGACGGCGACCTCGGCCCCGTCTACGGCAAGCAGTGGCGGAGCTGGGCGACCCCGGACGGCGGAACCGTCGACCAGATCTCCATGCTGCTGGAGCAGATCCGCAGCAATCCGAATTCGCGTCGCCTGATGGTCTCCGCCTGGAACGTCGGCGAGCTCGATGCCATGGCGCTGGCACCATGCCACTGCCTGTTCCAGTTCTACGTCGTCGGCGGCAAGCTCTCCTGCCAGCTTTATCAGCGCAGCGCCGACGTGTTCCTCGGCGTGCCGTTCAACATCGCATCCTATGCGCTGCTGACACACATGATCGCGCATGTAAGCGGGCTCGGCGTCGGCGATTTCATCCATACGTTCGGAGACGCTCACCTGTATCTGAACCATCTGGAGCAGGCCCGCGAGCAACTTCGCCGCGAGCCGCTGCCGCAGCCCAGGCTGTGGCTGAATCCGGCGGTCGACGACCTGTTCGCATTCGGCTTCGACGACATCCGCATCGACGGGTATGAATCCCATCCGCACATCGCCGCATCCGTAGCTGTCTGAGAACGCTCGCCCATCATGGCTCCTCGCGAAGTCCCAGAAGACCCACTTGCCGAAGGTGACCGGCTCGTCCGTGCGGGTGAGCGCGACAAGGCGGTGAAGGCCTTTGACTCCGCGGTCGACGGCGCCCCGATCACGGCGCGCGCCCGGGCGGCCGACGCGCTACTGGAACTTGGCCGTCTGGATGCGGCGTTGGAGCGGGCCGAGGCGGCCTGGCGGGTTGCGCCGGATGCGCCGGAGGCGCTGCTTCTGATGGGCCGGGTGGCGTGGCGCGCGCGGGCGGTGCGCGAGGCCCTGGCCTGTCTCGACCGGATTCCCGAGGATTCGCCCCTGTGGCCGGCAGCCCAGGCCGAACGTGCCGAGGCGCTGCTGGCCGGCCGGCGTGCGGACGAGGCCTATGGCGACCTGCGCCGGGCCCTGCAGCAGCACAGCGACGCTCCGGCACTGTGGTTGTCGCTCGGTCACGTCCTGATGACGCTCGATCGGCTGGAGGAGGCGGAGGACGCGTATCGCCAGACCGTCGACCGGCTGCCGAATTCGGGTCGGGGCCTGGCCGGGCTGGCAGAGGTCTGCCTGCGCCTGGGGCGCCCGGACGAGGCGGTGGAGGCCGGCGAGCGCGCGGTCGAGGTTTCACAGGGCAATCCGGTGGCACGCATGGTGCTTGCGAACGCCCTGCTGGCCGTGGGCCGGCACGAGGAAGGCTGGGCGGCCTACGAGGCGCGGTTCGACGCCTTCGCGCTCGATCACCGGGTCGGCGTCAAGTCGCGCAGCTTCGAGTTTCCGGGCTGGAACGGTAGCGAACTCGCCGACTCCTCGATCCTGGTCTGGGGCGAGGGCACCCCGTCCGACGAAGTATGTTTCGCCGCCCTGCTGCCGGCGCTGAGCGCACAGAATCCGAGCGCGCTGGTCGTCGAATGCGACCCGCGGCTGCAGGTCCTTTTCCAGCGTTCGTTCCCGAATGCCGAGGTTGTCGCGCGGACGACGCCGGCGGATCCGGAGCTGGTGAAGCAGTTCCTGAACTGGCAGTGCGCGAGCGGCGGCCTGGCGCATCGGCTGAAGGCCTATCGCAAGGACTACGCCGACATCGCCCGTGGCTACCTGCAGGTCGACGAAGGCAAGCGCGAGCGCTGGCGAAGCCGCTGGACCGGCGAATCCTCGGGCCGGGTGATCGGGCTGTCGTGGCGGCACCCCGACAGCGATGCCGAGCGCCGGTCCGTGCCGTTCCGCCCGCTGCTCGACGCATTGTCGGCGAGCGGCCGGGTCCTGGTGTCCCTGCAGCGCGGCATGAGCGACGCGGAACGCGCCACGGCGGCCGACCGGATGCGCATCGAGCCGGACTGGGACGTCAACGACGTCGACGACCTGGCGGCGCGGGTGGCGGCCTGCGATGTCGTCGTGACGGTCGACGCGCTGGTCGCACACCTGGCGGCGGGCGTCGGCGTCGACACCCGTGTCCTGCTGGATGCCGGTGCCGACGCACGCTGGGGCGCCGGCCGGCCCCAGACTTCCTGGTATCCGTCGGCGCGGCTGTACTGGCAGGATGCGGGCGGTGGTTGGACCAAGGCCGTCAAACGCATGGGCCTGGCGGTCGACGGCGGCTGAGCGCGCAGTTCACGGGCCGGTCGCGAGGGCGGTCGCGGCCGCCTCCACCGGGGCCCGCCAATCGCCCGGCTGCCGCTGCCGGAACAGCCGCATCGCCGGGTACCAGGGCGTCCGCTCGGCGTGCCCCCAGTACCACATCAGGCCCGGACCGCGGCTCAGCAGGACCCAGGTCGGGATCCCGAGCGCACCGGCAATCTGCGCGGTGGTCGACCCGGTGGTGATCACCAGGTCCATGGCGGCGATCAGCGCGGCGGCGCCGTCAAGGTCGTCGAACAGATCGACGTCAGCGGTGCGAACCCGGCAGCCGGCGGCGCTCGCTGCCGCGGCGATCTCGGCGGCGACATCGCCGTATTGCAGGTTGACGAAGGTGATGCCGGGGACCCGAAGCAGCGGTGCCCAGTCCGCCAGGCGCGTGCTCTTGAAGCCGCCGAACGAGGCGTTCTTGCTGCGCCAGCAGATCCCTACCAGGCGGTGTCCCGGTTCCGCCAGGGTCGACCTCAGCCCGGCGATGCGGTCGGGATCGGCAGCCAGGTAGGGTGCTGCCTGCATCGCGACCGGGGATCGGCTGCCGGTGACGAAGGGCAGGGAGCCGATCTCGACGGCACCCGCCGCACCGGCCGCCGTGACCGCGCGCTCGTCGGACACCGGGCCATGGGCGTCGCGGAACCGTCGGGCGGCGACCAGCGGCGTGGCCGGGTGACTGCGCCGGACCAGCGGAAGCAGCTTGGCGTCGAGCTCCACCGTGGCGATCGGGGTGGCTTCCGCCAGCGCCGGCAGGAAGCGAAGGAACAGCACCTGCTCGCCGATGCCCTGTTCGGCCAGGACAGCGACCGGCTGGCCGGCCATCTCCGGGGTCCAGCGAGGCAGCCGGTGACGCCGGCGGATGAAGTCCGGGATCGCCGGATCCAGCCGCGCCTCGTAGGCCGGCCAGCCCTCGGCCCAGCGCTCCAGGCCGAGCAGGGTGACGGCGCGGTTCAGCCGGAGTTGCGGGGGCGCGTCGCCGCGGGTCCCGGGGGTCTCCAGCAGGGCGAGCGCGTCCTCGTGCCGGCCGAGGTGGTGCAGCGCCTCGGCGCGATTCCCGACCGCCTGCGGGTGGCCGGGGGCGAGCAGGAGAGCCCGGGCCGCCGAGCGTTCGCCCGGTCCGAAGGCCAGGCGGGCGGTCAGGCAGCCGGCGTGGCTGGCAAGCGCGTCGGGCCGGGCCGGCTCCAGCACGAGCGACCGCCGGAGCGCGCGGTCGGCGCTGGGAGCGTCGCCGGCCCGCAGCCGCGCCGCGCCGAGCGACGCCGCGATCGGAGCCGCCGCCGGAGCCAGTGCCGCTGCGCGCTCGAGATCGTCGACGGCGCCGCCGGCGTCACCGGTTTCCAGCCGCAGCAGACCGCGCAGATAGTGCGCCTGCACGGCCGCCGGCGCGGCGGCGACCGCGCGGTCGAGCAGACCCAGGGCGGCGCTGTGCCGGCCGGCACGCGCAAGCCGCAGGGCTTCGGACGTCAGGCCGTCCGGCTCGGTTTCACGGTCGGTCATGCGCCTTGCGTCCGGTGGCCCGGCCGCCGATCCTTGCAGCCTGCCGACAAGCTGGAGTCCGTCATGCCGTCCATCGTCGTCGTCGCGGCCATCGCCCGCAACCATGTCATCGGCAATGCCGGCGACCTGCCCTGGCGGCTGCCGGCCGACCTGAAGCGGTTCAAGGCGATCACGCTCGGCAAGCCGATGGTGATGGGACGCAAGACCTTCGAGTCGATCGGCCGGCCGCTGCCGGGGCGGCGCACCATCGTCGTGACCCGCGACGCCGGCTGGTCGGCCGAGGGGGTGGAAACCGCACCGTCGCTCGAGGCGGCGCTGGCGCGGGCCGGGACCGGTGCGCCGGACGCCATCGTCATCGCCGGCGGCGGCGAGATCTACACCCAGGCGCTGGCGTTGGCGGATGCGATGCGCCTGACCTGGGTCGAGGTCGAGCCCGAGGGCGACGCCCGGTTTCCCGAGATCGACTTCGCCCACTGGCGCGAGACCGCCCGTGAGCCGCATGCCGCCGGGGACGGTCGGCCGGCCTTTACCTTCGTCGACTACGAGCGGGTCCGCTGAGCCTTCAGTCGAACACGATCTTCGGCGGCTGACGGCTGGTGTCGCCGAGTCGCCGGGCGACATCCAGCCAGACCGCATCGGCGACGGCGGCGAAGGCGGTGGCCTGCGGGCTGTCCGGTGCCGCCGCCACGATCGGAGTACCGGTGTCGCCGGCCTCGCGGATCGCCAGGTGCAGCGGCACCTCGCCGAGGAACGGCACGCCCAGGCGCTCGGCTTCGTGGCGGGCGCCGCCATGACCGAACACCTCGCTGCGCTCGCCGCAGTGCGGGCACAGGAAATAGCTCATGTTCTCGACGATGCCGAGCACCGGCACATCGACCCGGCGGAACATGTTCAGGCCCTTGCGGGCGTCCAGCAGGGCGATGTCCTGGGGCGTCGAGACGATCACCGCGCCGGTCAGCGGCACGCGCTGCGCCATGGTGAGCTGGGCGTCGCCGGTGCCCGGCGGCATGTCGACCACCAGGATGTCGAGCTCGCCCCATTCCACGTCGCGCAGCATCTGCTCGAGCGCGCTCATCACCATCGGCCCGCGCCAGATCGTCGGGGTGTCCTCGGCGACCATGAAGCCGATCGACATGCATTTGACCCCGTGGTTGACCAGCGGGATCAGGGTCTTGCCGTCCTTGGTCTGGGGCTTGTCGCGGATTGCCATCATGCGCGGCAGCGACGGCCCGTAGACGTCGGCGTCGAGCAGCCCGACCCGCAGCCCCTGCATGGCGAGCGCCAGCGCCAGGTTGGTCGCCACCGTCGACTTGCCGACGCCGCCCTTGCCGGAGGCGACAGCGACGATCGAGCGGATGCCCGTGATGTCGGGACGGGCCGGCATGGCGCCCTGCCCGTGGGCATGGCCGTGGCCCTGCCGCCCGGCCGGACGTGCCTGTGCGCCACCAGGGGCCGCGCCACCAGGGGCCGCCCCACCAGGGGCCGCCCCACCAGGTGCCGCACCGGCGCGGTGAGCGGTCAGCACGGCGGTCACCGATGTTGCCCCCTCGAGCGCCAGCACCGCGGCCTCGGCGGCCTTGCGCAGACTCTCGAGCTGCGGCCCGCGGGCCGGATCGACCTCGAGCGCGAAGCCGATGTTGCCGTCCTTGATGACCAGACCCGAGATCGTCGCCAGATCACCCAGCTTCCCGGCGCCTCCGGGATCGACGATCTCGGCCAACGCCGTCCGGATTGTCTGCTCTGAAACCGATGCCATTCTTGAAATCCCCACGATCCCGACGATATCCCCGTCCACGACGGGAAACGAAGCCCGCGATCGGGGACATAGAGCGTCGGGGTCGGCTTTGCAACGCGAGGCGCGCATGCTAAGCCGCCCGACGGCCAGGGTGAGTGTGAAAGGATTACGGTATGCCGTGGAGCGATCAGGGCGGCGGCGGACAGGGGCCCTGGGGGGGCGGCGGGTCCGGCGGTGGACGAGGCAATTCGCCCTGGGGGCGCCCCGGCGGTGGCGGCCCGAATCCCAAGGACATCGAGGACATGCTGCGGCGCAGCCAGCAGCGCTTCCGGAGTATGATTCCGGGCGGCTTGGGCGGCCCCAAGCTCGTCATTCTCGGACTCCTCGCACTTCTCGGCCTGTGGGTCGCGAACGGCCTGTACCGCGTTCAGCCGAACCAGCAGGGCATCGAGATGGTGTTCGGACGCTTCACCGGCGTGCCGACCGAACCGGGCCTGCACTGGAACTGGCCGGCGCCGATCGGCGACATCTACCTGCCGAACGTGACCCTGGAAAACCGGATCGAGATCGGCTTCCGGTCGAGCGGCGACGGTTCGGCGCGATCGTCGGGCAGCCGCGATGTGCCGGAAGAGAGCCAGATGATCACCGGGGACGAGAACCTTGTGGACATCGACTTCGTGGTCTTCTGGCGTATCGCCGACGCGTCAAAGTACCTGTTCACCCTGCGCGATCCGGACCAGACAGTGAAGGTGGCGGCCGAGGCGGTGATGCGTGACATCATCGGCGGCACCCGCATTCAGGACGCCCTTACCGACCGTCGCGGACCGATCGAGAGCGAGGCGCAGGTCCAGCTTCAGGGGTTGGTCGACGAATACGGCGCCGGCATCGAGATCCGGCAGGTTCAATTGCTGGACGTCGATCCGCCCAACCAGGTGATCGATGCCTTCAACGAAGTCTCCCGGGCCAAGCAGGATCTGGAGCGGATGAAGAACGAGGCCGAGGCCTACCGCAACGACGTCGTGCCGCGGGCTCGCGGCGAGGCCGCGCAGATCGTCGAGCAGGCCGACGCCTACCGCCAGGAGGTGGTCAACCGGGCGCAGGGTGACGGCAATCGCTTCGACTCGGTCTACCAAGCCTATCGCCAGTCCAAGGACATCACCACCCAGCGTATCTATCTCGAGACCCTCGAGGAGGTGCTGAAGAACGTGAACAAGGTGATCATCGACAATGGTGCGGGAGCCAGTGGCGTGGTGCCGTACCTGCCGTTGCCCGAGATCCAGAAGCGCCTGAGCAAACCGGGCACCGGCGCCGCTTCGCGGCCGATTCAGCAGGGGGGCAACTGATGAACCGCACGCTCGCTATCGTCGGCGTCGTCGTCATTCTGCTCGGCATCATCGCCGTCAACTCGATGTTCGTGGTTTCGCAGACCCAACAGGCCCTGGTCCTGCAGCTCGGCGAGCCGCGCCGGCAGATCAAGGATCCTGGACTGCAGCTGAAGATCCCGTTCATCGAGGACGCGGTGTTCTTCGAGCGCCGGGCGCTCGACGTCGATCCGCCGAAGCAGCAGGTCATCCTGTCCGACCAGAAGCGCCTGGATGTCGACAGCTATGCCCGCTACCGGATCATCGACCCGCTGCAGTTCTTCCGGGCGGTCCGGACCGAGCGCGAAGCCCGCGCCCGGTTGTCGGCGATCATCAACTCCTCGCTGCGGCGGGTGCTGGGCAACCAGACGTTGTTCGACATCCTGTCCAGCAAGCGAGTCGGAATCATGACGGACATCCGCTCCGAGGTGAACGGGTCGGCACAACGCCTCGGGATCGAGATCATCGAGGTGCGGCTCCGGCGCGCGGACTATCCCGAAGAGACGCGCGGCAACATCTACAACCGCATGAAGTCGGAGCGCGAGCGCGAGGCCAAGGAGTTCCGGGCCCAGGGCTTCGAGCAGGCCCAGAAGATCCGGGCGGATGCCGACAAGCAGCGGGTGGTGATCGTCGCCGAGGCCCAGAAGCAGGCCGAGACCCTGCGCGGTCAGGGCGACGGCGACGCCATCAAGATCTATGCCGACGCGTTCGGCAAGGATGCGGAATTCTTTCTGTTCTACCGCTCCATGCAGGCGTACCGGACGGCTATCACCGACAGCGATACGACCACCATGGTGCTGTCGCCGGACAGTGATTTCTTCCGGTACTTCAACTCGATGACGGGAACGCCGAATACGGAGTCCCGACCCGCTGGCCAGTGACCCGGGACGGACGCCGTGCGGGATCTGCTGACGGCGTTCGCCCTGGTCCTGGTAATCGAGGGGGTGCTGTATGCCGCCTTCCCGTCGGCGATGCGGCGGGCGTTGGAGGCGGCCATGGCGGCGCCGGAGACGACTCTGCGGGCGGCGGGATTGCTGGCGGCCGTAGTCGGTGTGGTGGCGGTGTGGTTGATCCGCGCCTGACCTGCCGTCAAATCCCCGCCGCAATCGTCGGGCATTGGAGTAGCCTGTAACATTAGAGTGTTCGCAGGGGGGCGGCGTTGACTGACGCCGATCTAAGCCCACCTTTTCAGTTGTCCGACCACGACACGCGCATGTCCTGAGTCGAGGAGAGGAAAACACCCGATGACCGTTCAGGTTCGAAACGCGGCCGAGGGGGCCGGTCACGGATCGATGCTGCGATCGGTGGCACGCCTGGGTATGACGGCGATGCTGGTGCTCGGGCTGGTGGTCCCGCTGGCGGCGGAGGCCACCGCGAAGGCGCCCCCCAGCAGCTTCGCCGATCTCGCCGAGCGCCTGCTGCCGGCGGTCGTCAACGTGGCGACGACGCAGACGGTGCAGGATCGTGGCCCGTCCATGGATATGCCGCAGTTCCCGCCGGGCTCGCCGTTCGAGGAGTTCTTCAAGGACTTCTTCGAGCGCAACGGTGGCAACAAGCCGCAGCAGCCGCGGCGCGCCCAGTCGCTGGGGTCCGGGTTCCTGATCTCGGCGGACGGCCTCGTGGTCACCAACAATCACGTGATCGCCGACGCCGACGAGATCACCGTGCGGCTGGCGGACGATACCGAGTTTCCGGCCAAGCTGCTCGGCACCGACACCAAGACCGACGTCGCGATCCTGAAGATCGACACCGGTGGGCGCGATCTTCCGTTCGTCAAGTTCGGCAATTCGGACGAGCTCCGGGTCGGCGACTGGGTGGTGGCGATCGGCAACCCGTTCGGGCTGGGCGGAACCGTGACCGCGGGCATCGTCTCGGCTCGTGGCCGCGACATCGGCCAGGGCCCGTATGACGACTTCATCCAGACCGATGCCTCGATCAACCGGGGCAACTCGGGCGGACCGTTGTTCAACCTCGACGGCGATGTGATCGGTATCAACACCGCGATCTTCTCGCAGTCCGGCGGTTCGATCGGCATCGGCTTCGCGATTTCCTCGAAGCTTGCCTCGAGCGTGGTCGGGCAGCTCCGCGAGTTCGGGCGCACGCGGCGCGGCTGGCTCGGGGTGCGGATCCAGCAGGTCACCGACGAGGTCGCAGAGTCGCTGGGGCTCGACCGGGCGCGCGGCGCGCTGGTCGCAGACGTGACCCCCGACGGCCCGGCCAAGTCCGCCGGTATCCAGGCCGGCGACGTGATCCTGAACTTCGCGGGCCAGGACGTCTCGGAAATGCGCGAACTGCCGCGGATCGTCGCCGAGACCGAGGTCGGCAAGACCGTGCACGTGCAGGTATGGCGCGACGGCAAGGCGATGGACGTTACCGCCAAGCTCGGCGAGCTGGAGGCGGCCGAGCAGGCCAGCCTCAAGCAGGAACTGCAGGATACGCCGACCGTTGAAAAGGGCGCCCAGGGTCGCGTCGACTCTCTTGGCCTTGGACTCGCCACGCTGACGCCGCAATTGCGTGCAGAATATTCCATAGGCGATCAGGTGGAAGGCGTCGTCGTGACCGAGGTCGATCCGGCCGGCACTGCCGGCGAGAAGGGTCTTCGCCCGGGCGACGTGATTGTCGAGGTCGCACAGGATGAGGTTCGTTCCCCGGACGATGTCGACCGTGGCGTGAAGGGCGCGGTCGAAATGGGTCGCAAGTCCGTTCTGTTGCTGATCGAGCGGGCCGGCGAGAAGCGTTTCGTTGCGCTCCGCATAGATAAGGGCTGATCCCCCCGCCCCCCGTAGGCCCTTTTTTGTGGAGCGTGAGGCGGCGCCGGTCTTCGGACCGGCGCCGTTCTCTATTCAGGGAACGTCCCCTGATCAGGCGTTCCCGGCCTCGATGTCGGACGCCCGGTAGCCCTGCAGGTACAGCAACCCGGTCAGGTCGCCATGGTCGATCCGGAAGGCCGCGGCCTCGCGGACGGCCGGCTTGGCGTGAAATGCCGTGCCGATGCCGGCGGCCTGCAGCATCGCCAGATCGTTGGCGCCGTCGCCGACCGCAACCGCATCGGCCGGGTCGGTCCCCAGCCGCCCGGTGACTTCGCGCAACGCGGCGAGCTTGGCGTCGCGTCCCAGGATCGGCATGACCACGCGGCCGGTGAGCGCACCGTCGGCGATCTCGAGGCGGTTGGCGCGGTCTTCGTCGAAGCCGAGCCGGGCGCGGATCGCCCCGGTGATCGGCGTGAAGCCACCCGATACGAGTGCACAATACGCGCCGTTCGCCTTCATGGTCGCGACCAGGGCGCCGGCACCGGCGGTGATCTCGATCCGGGCGAGTACGCCGTCGATCGTCGATTCCGGAAGCCCCTTCAGCATCGCCACCCGCTCCGTCAGGGCGGCCTCGAACTCCAGCTCGCCGCGCATCGCGCGCGCCGTGATGGCCGCGATCACGTCCTTCAGGCCGGCGTACTCCGCCAACTCATCGAGTGATTCCGACGTGATGATGGTGGAATCCATGTCGGCGATCAGGACCCGCTTGCGGCGCCCGGCCGCCGGCTGGGCATTGGCGTCGATCGGCCGGCCGGCCAGGGCGTCGCGGACCCGGGCGACGGCGGCGGCCGGGTCCGGCCCGTCGAACGGCAGGTCCAGGGCGACGCCGGGCGCGAGCCAGTCGATCTGGCCGACGGTCGCGCCGGCCCGGCGCAGGGCCTCGGCGGCGGTGACGGCATGGGCGGCGCCGAGGGCGCGCGCCAGGGGATCGGTCGTGAGCGTGAGGACATGTTGCATGGCGCCGCCTTATGGCGTAGCGGCAGGTCGCATGTCCAGCATCCCAGCCCGCCGCCCCGTTCTGGTCGTCGCCGGCCCCACCGCTTCCGGCAAGTCGGCGCTGGCGGTGCAGCTCGCCGAGGCACTGCATGGCGCGGTGATCAACGCCGACTCCATGCAGGTCTATGGCGACTTGCGGGTCCTGACGGCGCGGCCGTCGCCGGGCGACGAGGCAATGGCGCCGCACCGTCTCTATGGCGTGCTCGATGCCGCCGAACGCGGCTCGGTGGCCTGGTGGCGGACAGCGGCTCTCGCCGAGATCACCGCCGCCGAGACCGCCGGCCGGGCGGCGGTGCTGTGCGGCGGCACCGGGCTCTATCTGCGGGCACTGCTGGAGGGCATCGCCGACATCCCGCCGGTTCCGTCGGAGGTTGCCGACGAGGCGACGGCTCGCTACGTCCGCCTGGGTGGTGAGGCGTTCAGGGATGAATTGCGGACTCTGGACCCGGCCACGGCCGACCGTCTGCACCCCGGCGATGGTCGGCGCCTGCAGCGGGCCTGGGCGGTAGCGACGGCCACCGGTCGGGCACTGTCGGCCTGGCAGGCGGCGGTCCCGGCCTTGCCGCCGGGCCTGAGCTTTCGCCGCGTATTGCTGTTTCCGCCGCGCCCGGTCTCGGCCGAGGCGGTCGAGCGGCGCTTCCACGCGATGATCGAGGCCGGAGCGGTCGACGAGGTGGCGCGGTTGCTGGCACGCCGGCTGGATCCGGCGCTGCCGGCCATGAAGGCGATCGGGGTTCGGGAGATCGGTGCGTATCTGGAAGGCCGGGCGAGCCTGGAGCAGACGGTTCGTGACGCGGTCGTTGCGACCCGGCAGTACGCCAAGCGTCAGCGCACCTGGTTTCGGCATCAGTTCCGGTCGGACCTCCGGATCGACGCGCAATTTTCGGAAAGCGGATTTGAGGAAATCTTTCCGAAAATTCGCGAACTTATGTTGACGCCCGGATACTGACTGACTAGTTTCCGCCGGCCGGCGCGGGCCAATTCCGCGCCGTGCCTGTCTGAACCCCTGATCCGGCCCGCCGAAGCCATTGTCCAACGGCGGTACGCCCGATCGCAGCAGAAGGAGCGGAACGGTGGCCAAGCCCCGCAGTTCATCCCCCCGTCGCCCCGCGGCGCCAACGACAATGTCGGGCGCGGCGATCATTCTCCAGGCGTTGAAGGATCAGGGCGTAGAAGTCGTATTCGGCTATCCCGGCGGGGCGGTATTGCCGATCTACGACGAGCTATTCAAGACCAACGCGGTCCGTCACATCCTGGTACGCCACGAGCAGGCGGCGGTCCACGCTGCCGAGGGTTATGCCCGCTCGACCGGAAAGATCGGCGTGGTGCTCGTCACCTCCGGCCCCGGCGCCACCAATGCGGTGACCGGCCTGACCGACGCACTGATGGATTCGATCCCGATCGTGTGTCTGACCGGCCAGGTGCCGACCCACCTGATCGGCAACGACGCGTTCCAGGAAGCGGATACCACCGGCATCACCCGCCCGTGCACGAAGCACAACTACCTGGTCAAGGAGCCGGGCCAGTTGGCGCGCGTCATGCACGAGGCATTCTACGTCGCCTCGCATGGCCGGCCGGGACCGGTCGTGGTCGATCTGCCGAAGGACATCCTGTTCGCCGACTGCCCCTACGTCGAGGCCAGTCAGGTCGAGACCAAGAGCTATCGCCCGCAGGTCAAGGGCGACAGCGATGCCGTCGAGCGGGCGGTCGAGCTGATCGCCAATGCCAAGCGGCCGATCTTCTACGGCGGTGGCGGGCTCATCAACGCCGGTCCGAAGGGCTCGAAGCTGTTCACCGAGTTCGTGCGCAAGACCGGCTATCCGGCGACCCTGACCCTGATGGGCCTGGGTGCGATCCCGGCTACCGACAAGCGGTTCCTCGGCATGCTCGGGATGCACGGGACCTACGAGGCCAACTGGGCGATGCACGACTGCGACGTGATGGTCTGTGTCGGCGCCCGGTTCGACGACCGGGTGACCGGCCGGCTGTCGGGCTTCGCGCCGAACGCCAAGAAGATCCACGTCGACATCGATCCTTCGTCGATCAACAAGAACGTCGCCGTCGACATCCCGATCATCGGCGACGCCGGTATCGTGCTCGAGCAGATGCTCGCGGTCTGGAAGGCCAAGGGCTACAAGGCCGACGAGGCTGCGCTGTCCGAGTGGTGGAAGCAGATCGAAGGCTGGCGGGCACGCAATTGCCTAGCCTACCGGCCGAACGACGACGTCATCCTGCCGCAGCATGCCATCCGCCGGCTGTTCGAGAAGACCCGCGGCACCGACTGCTACATCACCACCGAGGTTGGCCAGCATCAGATGTGGGCGGCCCAGTATTTCGGCTTCGACGAGCCGAACCGCTGGATGACCTCGGGCGGCCTCGGGACCATGGGCTACGGATTCCCGTCGGCCATGGGCGTTCAGATCGCGCATCCGGACGCTCTGGTGATCGACATTGCCGGCGAGGCGAGCTTCCTGATGAACATCCAGGAGCTTTCGACCATGTGCCAGTACAATCTGCCGGTCAAAGCGTTCATCATCAACAACCAGTGGATGGGCATGGTCCGCCAGTGGCAGGAGTTGATCCACGGCGGCCGGTATTCGGAGAGCTACTCGGCGGCGCTGCCGGATTTCGTCAAGGTCGCGGAGGCCTTTGGCGGGGTCGGGCTACGGGCTACCAAGCCGTCGGAACTGGATGACGTCATCGACGAGATGATCGGCACGCCGCGGACGGTGATCGCGGACATCATGGTCAAGCAGGACGAGAACTGCTTCCCGATGATTCCGTCGGGTGCGGCCCACAACGAGATGCTTCTCGGCCCGGAAGATCAGGCCGAGCGGCGTACATCCGAAGAGGGCATGGTCCTCGTCTGATCCGGACTGGGTCGGCCGGCGCCTGGCGCGGCGCCGGCCGCCATTCGACCTTTTGTCATGTTTGTCGAGGGCGCGCCCGGTTCGGTGCGGCGCCCCGGGAGAGAACCAGTGAAACCATCCGATATGCCGGTGCAGCGGCATACAATCGCCGTGCTCGTGGCCAACGAGCCCGGCGTCCTGGCCCGCGTGATAGGGCTGTTTTCCGGCCGCGGCTACAACATCGAGAGCCTGACGGTATCGGAAGTCGACGAGGTGAACGCGCGGTCGCGCATCACCATCGTCACCTCGGGGACGCCGATGGTGATCGAACAGATCAAGGCCCAGCTCTCGCGCCTGGTGCCGGTCTACGATGTCCACGACCTGACCCTCGAGGGCCCACACGTCAGCCGCGAGCTGGCGCTGGTGAAGATCCGCAACGTCGGCGAGAACCGCATCGAGGCGCTGCGGATCGCCGACACCTTCCGAGCCCGGGCCATTGACTCGACGCTCGAGAGCTTCGTGTTCGAACTGACAGGCGACACCGGCAAGCTCGACGCCTTCATCGACCTGATGGCGGCACTCGGCGAGGTCGAGGTGTCGCGAACAGGTGTGGTCGCGATCGCGCGCGGCACCGGCCTGCAGATGCCGCAGGTACGCCACGAGCCGGGCAAGCGGAAGGGCCAGGCCGGCACCTGACGAAAAGCCCTTTGCACATCCCGCTTATGGACCCGCGGGCGCCCGCCCGTTAAACCGGCGATCGACCGCCATCAACAAGACCGAGAAGCGTCAAGACCCGAGAGGAGACTACTATGCGCGTCTATTACGATCGCGACGCCGATGTGAACCTGATCAAGACCAAGAAGGTCGTGATCGTCGGCTACGGCAGCCAGGGGCATGCTCACGCCAACAACCTGAAGGACAGCGGCGTCAAGGAGATCGCCGTCGCCCTGAAGAAGGGGTCGCGTTCGGCGCCGAAGGCCGAGGCCGCCGGCCTGAAGGTCATGACCCCCGCCGAGGCCGCGGCCTGGGGCGACGTGATCATGATGCTTACCCCGGACGAGTTGCAGGGTGACATCTACAGCCAGGACATCGCCCCCAACATCCGTGCGGGCGCGGCGATCGCCTTCGCCCATGGCTTCAATATCCACTTCAACTTCATCGAAGCGCGCGACGACATCGACGTTTTCATGATCGCGCCGAAGGGGCCGGGCCACACCGTCCGCTCCGAGTACCTGCGGGGCGGCGGCGTGCCGTGCCTGGTCGCGGTCAACCAGAACCCGTCGGGCAACGCGCTGGAGATCGCACTGAGCTATTCCTCGGCGATCGGTGGCGGCCGGGCCGGCACCATCGAGACCAGCTTCAAGGAAGAATGCGAGACCGACCTGTTCGGCGAGCAGGTGGTGCTGTGCGGCGGCCTGTGCGAGCTGATCAAGGCCGGCTATGAGACCCTGGTCGAGGCCGGCTATGCGCCCGAGATGGCGTATTTCGAGTGCCTGCACGAGGTGAAGCTGATCGTCGACCTCATCTACGAGGGCGGCATCGCCAACATGAACTACTCGATCTCCAACACCGCCGAATACGGCGAGTACGTGTCGGGGCCGCGGATCGTCACGCCCGAGGTCCGGGCCGAGATGAAGCGCGTCCTGAACGATATCCAGTCGGGCACCTTCGCGCGCAACTGGATGCTGGAGAACCGGGTGAACCAGGCGTCGTTCAAGGCCATGCGCCGGCGGGCCGCCGAGCACGACATCGAGGTGGTCGGCGAGAAGCTGCGGGCCATGATGCCGTGGATCGCCGACAACAAGCTGGTCGACAAGACCAAGAACTGAGGCCGGTTTTCGGACCGACGCTGGACGGCGCCGTCGCGAAACGGCGCCGTCGGCGTTCGCCGGAGCGGTTACGTTCTGTTAAGCAACTTGGCATATTCAGTCGGGTAGCGGCCGGACAGGCTGTCAAAAAAATTGCGAAATAGGGTGAACAGCCTTTTGTAGATGCCCGCGAATCCTGGTATCTTTCCGATTGCCGCGCGGGACAATGCGCAGCGTCTATCGATTCCAGGCATACGGACGCACGCGGTCGCGCACCCGGCTCTGAGGCTCTTACGGGATCGGATTCCATGTTCTTCGCCAACCTGCTCGGAATGCTCTCGGCCGACATGGCCATCGATCTCGGGACCGCGAACACGCTGGTCTACGTAAAGGGTCGCGGCATCGTCCTGAACGAGCCGTCGGTGGTCGCCATCGCCACGGTGCGCGGCAAGAAGCAGGTGCTGGCGGTCGGCGACGAGGCCAAGCAGATGCTAGGTCGCACCCCCGGCAACATCCAGGCGATCCGGCCGCTTCGCGACGGCGTCATCGCCGACTTCGAAGTCTCCGAGGAGATGATCAAGCACTTCATCCGCAAGGTTCACAACCGGCGGTCCTTCGCCAGTCCGCAGGTGATCGTGTGCGTGCCGTCGGGCTCGACCGCGGTCGAGCGGCGCGCGATCCAGGAGAGTGCGGAGAGCGCCGGCGCCCGCCGGGTGTTCCTGATCGAGGAGCCGATGGCGGCGGCGATCGGCGCCAACCTGCCGGTGACCGAGCCGACTGGCTCCATGGTCGTCGACATCGGCGGTGGCACCACCGAGGTGGCGGTGCTGTCGCTCGGCGGCATCGTGTACTCGCGATCGGTCCGGGTCGGCGGCGACAAGATGGACGAGGCGATCATCGCCTACATCCGCCGCAACCATAATCTCCTGGTCGGCGAGGGCAGTGCCGAGCGGATCAAGAAGGATATCGGCTCGGCCTATCCGCCCGAGGATGGCGTCGGCCGGACCATGCAGATCAAGGGTCGCGACCTGATGAACGGCGTGCCCAAGGAAATCATCATCGACCAGTCGCAGATCGCCGACAGCCTGGCGGAGCCGGTCAGCCAGATCGTCGAGGCGGTCAAGGTGGCGCTCGAGCAGACTCCGCCCGAACTGGCGGCGGACATCGTCGACAAGGGCATCGTGCTGACCGGCGGTGGCGCGCTGCTCGGCAACCTGGACTACGTCCTGCGGCACGCCACCGGCCTGCCGGTGATGATCGCCGACGATCCGCTGTCATGCGTGGCGCTCGGCACCGGCCGGTGCCTCGAGGAGATGAAGGTTCTGCGCAACGTCCTGATCGGGGCGTACTGACGCAACGAGCTTGCGGCGCGGAGTTCGCGGACCAGCGGGAGGTTGAACGGCGAGGATGGCACGGCGACCCGGCTCCTTCACGAGTGTCGCGCAGCCGGTGCGGTCGTTCTGGAGCCGTTTCGCCTTCGCATTGCTGTTGGCCGGCGCCTTCGCCTTGATGCTGCTCGGCAAGGCCGACGTGTTGCTTGTGGAGCGTTTCCGGTCGGGTATCGCGGACGCTCTGGCACCGGTCCTCGAGGTGCTGTCGCGGCCGGCGGCCAGCGTCGCCGACACCGTGGCGGCGATGCGCCGGCTGCGGGACCTGCGTGCCGAGAACGAGAGGCTGCGGGTCGACAATGACAGGCTGGAACGCTGGCAGCACGTCGCCCGGCGCCTGGAGGCCGAGAACAAGGCGCTCCGGGCCCTGACCAACTACGTCCCCGAGCCGAGCGTGGCGTTCATCACCGCGCGCGTGATCGCCGATGCCGGCGGTGCGTTCGTGCGCAGCGCCATGATCAACGCCGGCACCGACCAGGGGGTCCGGCGCGGGCTTGCCGCACTTACCGGTGACGGACTGGCCGGCGGTGTCGTCGAGGTCGGGAACCGCCATGCCCGGATCCTGCTCATCACCGACCTGAACTCGCAGATCCCCGTGGTGGTCGAGCGCACGCGCGACCCCGGCGTTCTGGCCGGCGACAACACCCGGTTGCCGCGGCTGGTGTACCTGCCGCAGAACGCCCAGGTCGTGCCGGGCGACCGGATCGTGACCTCCGGTCATGGCGGCGTGTTCCCGCCCGGACTGCCGATCGGGGTGGTGACTGCGATCGACGAGGGAGCGATCAAGGTCATGCCCTACGTCGACTGGAATCGGCTCGAATACGTGCGGCTGCTGGATTATGGCCTGGACGGCGTCGTCAGGCGGTCCGGGGGCACTCCGCCGTTCGCGCTGATGGGATCGGAGCGCTCCGACCGGGGCCACTTGCTCGGACTCGGCAGCCGATGAGGATGACCGCGACCCAGCGGGCCGACCTTTGGCTGCGGCAGGCGACGCCGATCGCACTCACCGTGCTGCTGGCGATCCTGTCGGCGGTGCCCATCGGCATTCCCGGCTATACCGCCGTGGTGCCGGCCTACACCGCGATGGCCGCGTTCTACTGGGCGGTTTTCCGGCCGGACCTTCAGCCGCCGTTCGCGCTGTTCCTGGTCGGGGTGCTGCAGGACATCCTGGCGGCGACGCCGATCGGCATGACCGCGCTCAGCCTGATGGTGGTCCATGGACTGGCGGTGTCGCAGCGCCGCGCCTTCCTTGGCAAGCCGTTCGTCCTCGCGTGGTTCGGATTCGTGCTCATCCATGCGCTGGCGACGTTTCTGGTATGGGCCCTGGCCTCGATGCTGGCGCTGCGGCTGTTGGGGCCGGAGCCGGCGGTGTTCCAGTATCTGGTGACGGTGACGTTGTTCCCGATCGTGGCCTGGGTGTTCGTCCGGATCCACCGCCACGTGGTGCGGTGACCGGCGATGCTGAAGGCAAGCGAACAGGACACCCACAGGATCTTCACCCGCCGCGCCCTGATGCTGGCGGCTGGCAAGCTCGGACTGGTCGGTGCGCTGGCCGCCCGCCTGTACTACCTGCAGGTGATCGAGGCTGATCGCTATGCCCTGCTGTCGCGCGACAACCAGTTCAACCTCGAACTGCTGCCGCCGATACGCGGTCGGATCCTCGACTACAACGGTGTCCCGCTCGCGGACAACCAGGACAACTTCCGGGTCGAGATCGTGCGCGAGCAGACCGACGACGTGTCGGCCACGCTGGCGGCTCTCGGGTCGATTATCGAAGTGTCGGAATGGGACGTTCGCCGGGTCCTCAAGGACGTCAAGCGCAAGCGTGCCTTCGTGCCGGTCACCGTGGTCGAGAACCTGAGCCGAGAGGAGATCGCAAGGGTCGCGGTTAACACGCCCTACCTGCCAGGCGTGCGAATCGAGGTCAGCAGGTCGCGCCGGTACCCGTTCGGCAATCTGGCAGTGCATTGCACCGGCTATGTCGCGGCGGTGTCGGAGAACGAGCTGACCGGCGATCCGGTGCTGGAGCTTCCGGACTTCCGGATAGGCAAGAGCGGGATCGAGAAGATCCACGACCTTGAGATGCGTGGGACCGCCGGGCAGCGCCAGGTCGAGGTCAACGCGATCGGCCGGATCATCCGCAAGCTGCCCGGCGACGAGGGCGAGCCGGGACGGGACGTCCGGCTGAGTATCGACATCAACCTGCAGCGGTTCGCGACCGAGCGGCTGGCGCGGGGCGACTTCGACCGGGTCCCGACCGACGACCCGCGCGCCAGGGTGGCCCTGGCGAAGGCGTCGCCGGAGGTGGCAGCCGCCAGCATGGAGAACGCCACCGTCCTGCTGGACGACGATGGAAGCGTCACCGAAGCCGAGAGCGGCGCCGTGGTCGTGATGGACGTGCATTCGGGGGAACTCCGCGTCCTGGTCTCGGTGCCGGGATACGACCCGAACCCGTTCAATCACGGGCTGTCCCCCAAGGAGTGGGAGGATCTGCTCTCCAACCCGCGGTCGCCGCTGACCAACAAGGCGATCGCCGGACAGTATCCGCCGGGCTCGACGTTCAAGACGCTGGTGGCGCTGGCGGCGCTCGATGCCGACATGGCGGCGCCGGACACGCGGTTCTTCTGCCCGGGACATCTCGAACTTGGTGATTCCAGGTTTCATTGCTGGAAGCATTCCGGCCATGGCTGGCTCGACATGCGGCAGGCGATCGAGCAGAGCTGCGACGTCTACATGTACGAGCTCGGCAAGCGCCTGGGGATCGACCGCATCGCGTCGACGTCCCGACGGCTCGGTCTCGGCGACCTGCTCGATATCGATCTCCCCGGCGAGCGCCGGGGGCTGATACCGAGCCGGGAATGGAAGCAGGCGACCCGCGGCGAGCCGTGGCATCGCGGCGAGACCCTGGTGTCGGCGATTGGCCAGGGCTTCGTGCTGACCACCCCGCTCCAGCTTGCGACCATGACGGCCCGCATGGTGAACGGCGGTCGCGCGGTGTTGCCCCGGCTGGTGCGCGACCCGACGGGTCAGCCGCCGAATTTTCCGTCGATCGGGTTGAACCCGCACGATCTGGACGTCATTCGCGATGCGATGAACATGGTCGTGAACGGTTCACGCGGTACCGCCCGGCGGGTGCAGTCGGCCAACAAGGACGATCCGACGGTCGGCGGCAAGACCGGTAGCGCGCAGGTCAAGCGCATCACCATGGCGCAACGCGCCGCCGGCCGCACCAACTCGAACCAGGAGATCCTGCCCTGGCGCGACCGCGATCACGCCCTGTTCATCGGCTTCGCGCCGGTCGAAGCGCCGCGCTTCGCGGTGGCGGTGGTGGTCGAGCACGGCCGGCACGGCGGCGCGACGGCGGCGCCGGTCGCCGCCGACGTCCTGCGCGAGGCGCTGCGTCTCGATCCGGGCGGTGCCGGGCCGTTGAGCGCCGTTCCGCCCGTCGACCCCCACAGGCGAGGTTAAGGCCATGTCCGTCGGCAACCGGTTCGAAGCCCTGAACTCGCCCGAGATGACCCTCGGCCAGAAGCTGGCGGCGGTGAACTGGCTGATGGTGTTGCTGGTGGCCGCGATCGCGTCCGTCGGTTTCGCCATGCTGTATTCGGCGGCCAATGGCAGCGTAAGCCCCTGGGCATACCGTCAGGCGATTCGGTTCGTGGTCGGCCTGGTGGTGATGCTGGCGGTCGCCATGGTCGACGTGCGGTTCTGGATGCGCAGCGCCTATCTGCTCTATGTCGGCGTTCTTCTGCTGCTGTTCGGCGTCGAGGTCATGGGCGAGATCGGCATGGGCGCGCAGCGCTGGATCGACCTCGGCGTGTTCCAGTTGCAGCCGTCCGAGCTGATGAAGATCACACTGGTGCTGGCGCTCGCCCGGTACTTCCACGGCCTGACCTGGGACGAGGTCGGCAATCCGCTGAACCTGATCCCGCCGCTGCTGATGATCGGCATGCCGGTGGTCCTGGTGCTGCGCCAGCCCGATCTCGGTACCGCGCTGATGATCCTGATGGGGGCGGGCGCGACGTTCTTCCTGGCCGGGGTTCGGATCTGGAAGTTCCTGACCCTGATCGGCATTGCGCTGGCGGCCATTCCGATCGGCTGGCAGTTCATGCGTGGCTATCAGCAGCAGCGGATCCTGACGTTCCTGGATCCGGAGAGCGATCCGCTCGGATCCGGCTACCACATCACCCAGTCGAAAATCGCGCTCGGCTCGGGCGGCCTGTTCGGCAAGGGATTCCTGGAGGGCAGCCAGAGCCACCTGAACTTCCTGCCCGAGAAGCAGACCGACTTCATCTTCACCATGCTGGCCGAGGAGTTCGGCATGGTCGGCGCGCTTGGCCTGATCAGCCTGTACGTGCTGGTGATCGCCTACGGCTTCGCGATCGCGATCCGGTCGCGCAGCCAGTTCGGGCGGCTCGTGGCCCTCGGCGTGACGACCACCCTGTTCCTGTACCTGTTCATCAACGTGGCCATGGTCATGGGGCTGATTCCGGTGGTGGGCGTGCCGTTGCCGATGATCAGCTACGGGGGAACCGCGATGCTGACCATCATGCTCGGGCTGGGCATGGTGCTGGGCGTCTCGGTCCATCGCGACGTCCGGATCGGCCGTGCCGGCGTCGACGAGGACTGACTGGCGCGGTACCGTCGTCATTCAACTGCTAACCATATCCGGGTAGGCTGACAGTATGAGCGGGCGCCGTGTCGCTCGTCCGCGCGTAGCCGGCCGCACAGGTGTTCTCCGCGAGATGTCGGGCGATCAACAGACGACCCTCTTCGACGCGCTGCTGCAGGCGAGCCTGGATGGAATCGCCGTGCTGCGGCCGGTGTTCCGGCCGGGTGGCGACTTCGCCGACCTGGTGTTCGAGACGGTGAACGCCCGCGCCGAGGAGATCCTGGCACGCGGCGAGGGCGAACTGCTTGGCATGCAAGCCCTGCGCGACTTCTTCGCCGGCGACGAGGATGCCTTCGACAAGTACCGCCACGTTTGGCTGACCGGAGAGCCGGTACGCTTCGAGGTCGATCGTCGCAGCGGCCCGAGCGGCCGGGTCTTCCGCGGCGCGATAGTACGGGCCGACGACCGGGTCATCGTGACGTTTTCCGATGTGACCGAACTGGTCGAGGCCAACGAGGCGCTGGAGCGCCAGCGCGTCGAACTGCTCTACCAGTATGAGCTTCTCGACGAGCAGGCGGCCGACCTCGCGCGGATCGCCGAGGACACCGATGCGGCGCGGGCCGAAGCCCGCAACGCCGAGCGATTCGTCGCCGACCTGGTGGAAGCCATGCCGCTGCCGGTGTTCTTCAAGGCCCGCGAGGACGGCCGGTTGCGCATGGCGAACCAGCTCTATGCGGACCTGCACGGCCGTCAGGGCGAGGAGGTGGTCGGGCGCACGCTGGACGACCTCTTCGAGCCCGACATACTCGACAAGATCAATGCCCGCGACCGCCAGCTCTATGATGCGGCGGAGCCGCGCCAGGCCTATGAGACCGATCTGGCGTTCGCCGCGGCCGGTCGTCGTCGCATGGTCATGCACACGGCAAAGATGTGGGACGCCGCCAACCGGTTGATCGGAGTCACCGGCGTGATGGTCGACGTCACCGAGGCGCATCGGTTGCGCCAGGAATTGGAGCGGCTGGCCACCACCGACTCGCTCACCGGGCTCGCCAACCGCCGCGCCTTCCTGGAGCGCGCCGGCGACGAGGTCGAGCGGTCGATCCGGTACGGACGTCCGGTATCGGTGGTCATGATCGACGTGGACCACTTCAAGGTGATCAACGATCGCCATGGCCACGCTATCGGGGATCTGGTCCTGCAACGCGTCGCCGACATGATCGGGGGGACCCTGCGGCAGGCCAGCGACATGGCCGCCCGGTTCGGCGGCGAGGAGTTCGTGCTGTTGCTGCCGGAGACCCCGGTGGCCGGCGCCCAGGTCCGGGCGGAGCGCATCCGGGAGGTCTTCGAGGCCACCCGGGTGGTTGCCGGCGACATCGAGATCGCGTTCACCGCCAGCTTCGGGGTCGACGAAATCCGGCCGGGCGTCGATACCGGCATCGAGACCGCCCTCAAACGCGCCGACGACGCCCTGTACCGGGCCAAGGCATCCGGCCGCAACCGGGTTTATCTGGCGGCGTAGCGCGCAACCCGGCGCCACGTGCCGCCGGGAATCCGGCAGCCGGGGGTCAGAACACCGATATCGATATGACGCCGACGCGATGTTCGGCGCAGCTGTCGTCGGTGCACACCGGCGCGATCCAGATCCGCCCCGAGGCCAGCGCCGCGCCGTTGTCGTCGATGTGGACCCGGGCGGCCGGCTCGTCGCGCACCGCCGATACGAAGGCCGGCGTCAGGCGAGGCCCGTACTCGGCCACGAACGCGTCGGGGTCGGTGATCTCGATTGCCCGTTCGGTCGCGCCTTCGGTGGTCCGGAGGGTGACCGGGTAGAGCACCAGCCCGGCCAGCGCCGGAGGATCGCCGACGGCCTTGCGGACGCGGGCCGCGAAGGCCGGGCCCTCGCCGGGGTCGAAGCCCGCGACATCCACCCAGCGCGGGTCCTCGAACGGCGTCGGCCGCCACAGCAGGGCTATCAGGGTCCAGCCGGTCAGCACTTCCGGTGCCGGCAGGGTGCCGTCGGGGCCCGACCACTCGCCTTCGAACACATAGGCCAGGCGGGCGCCCGGCGCCGACGGACAGATCACCCGTCCGGAGGAATCCTCGACGCCGGGCACGCAGACCGGCGTGGTCGCCGGATCGTAGACCTCGGCGAACCGCAGCCCCAAGGTCGGGCCCAGGCGGTTACGGATGGCCGGGCTCTGCACAAGCACCGAGAAGATGCCGCCGGCCCAGTCCGGGAACACCAGGGCGACCGGCGTGTCGCCCGCCTTGATCACCAGGATGTCGATCGGCCCGCCCTCGCTCGAGCCGGCGCCCCGCTCGACCGTGCAGCCCGAAACCGCCCGGGCGATCGCGTCGCGGTCGAACGGCGTGTCGGCGGTAATCGCCCCGAGCCCGGCATCGGACAGCTCCGGCGTACAGGCCGCGGCCCGGCCGGCGATCAGCAGGAGCGCCACCAGCACCGGTGCGGCGAAACGAACGGCAAGCGGAGGAGGTCCTGACATATCGACATGATAGTCCAGAGCCGGGCTGGGTTTGAGAGTGAAATGTGGGGAAGTGTTCCGGCTTGCACCTGGCAGCCAAATCGTCCCGCTGCAGGTCGAGCCTCAAGCTGTGGGTTACAGCCGCAACGGAACCGGATGGTGGGCGCAGTAGGACTCGAACCTACGACCCGCTGATTAAGAGTCTTTTTCACAGGGTTTCGCTGGATTGCGTCAACTTTCGTCAAATCTACATATATCGTTGATATTGGAAGATATTTAAGATTTCCTTGGCGAACTGATTCCTCCGGTATACGCTACAATTCGCCTCCTGGTGCTTACCTATTGCTTACCCAGAGGCCCTGCTGATCCGTTCGCTGACCGGAGACTACCGTGCCGAAATTGACCAAGCGGTTCGTCGAGACCCTGGTGCCGCCACAGCGCGGCGCTGCCGACGTGTTCTATTGGGATGACGATCTGCCGGGGTTCGGCCTCCGCGTCAAACCGTCCGGCGTGCGGAGCTACATGCTCCAGTACCGGCAGCATGGCACGTCACGGCGCATGACGCTCGGGCGGCACGGGGTGCTGACGGCTGATGAGGCGCGCCGGCTCGCCCGCCAGCAGTTCGGCAGTGTCGCGCATGGCGCCGACCCGGCGCGCGAGCGGGCGGACCGACGCCGGGCGCCGACCGTCAAGGATCTGGCTGACGACTACCTGGAGAGGTACGCGGTCCCGAACAAGCGCGAGTCGTCCATCCGCAACGACCGGCAGATGCTCGACGGAATCATTCTCCCCCGGCTCGCGACGCTGAAGGTGGGGGAGGTGGCGCGGCGCGACATCGAGCCGCTGCTGATCGCCATGAAGACGACACCATACCGGGCCAATCGGGTCCGGGCGCTTCTGTCGAAGATGTTCGGTCTTGCAGAGCAATGGGGCTGGTGTACCGGCAATCCGGTCAAGGGCATTGCCAAGTACGGGGAGGAGCGGCGCGAGCGGTGGCTGTCGCCCGACGAGGTCGCGCGACTGGCCGAGGTGCTGGCGAGGCATCCGAACCAACGGGCGGCCACCGTGGTGCGGTTGCTGCTGCTGACCGGGGCGCGGAAGACCGAGGTGATGCACGCCTCCTGGGATCAGTTCGACCTGGAACGTGCCGTGTGGACCAAGCCGGCGCATTTCACGAAACAGAAGCGGGCGCACCATTTCCCGCTGTCGGACGCGGCGGTTGCGCTTCTGACGGACCTGCGGAGGCAGGCACCCGGTGATGCCCGCTTTCTGTTTCCCGGCGAGGTGCCGGGGCAGCCGATTCAGGACATCAAGAAGTTCTGGAGCGAGGTGCGGGTATCGGTCGGCGTCGCCGATGCCCGGCTCCACGATCTCCGGCACACGTTCGCGTCGCATCTGGTGTCGTCCGGCGTCAGCCTGCCAATCGTCGGTCGGCTGCTGGGACACACCCAGGCGCAGACGACGGAGCGGTATGCGCATCTGGCGGATGATCCGCTGCGGGAGGCGGCGAATCGCTTTCGGATTTAGCTCGCAAACGCTCACAACCTGAAGGCCGCACGTTCAAATATTGCAAATTAAGAAATATATATCAATCACTTAAGGTTTCTTCCCCAGGTGGGGCTATTTGCGTTTGGAAGCACAGTGGAAGCATTCGAGGGAGGAAATCAGCGTCCGGTAGGCTGCCGGTTCGTGTCGAGTTCTTCTACACCGCGCGGCGGAGGCCGTCAGAGGTCGAGGAACAGCGATTCGCCACGACTCTTTCCCGATTCGTGCCCCCGTTGGGATGCTCGGCGACGCGTGCTGCGCCTCCAAGATCCGGGTCGAGATATCGCTTGTCCTGGGTTCGGGCGACGTCGGGCGAACGAGGTTATGTAGTCTGCGGCTTGTCGCAAAGTGGCTCTATGCCTGCGTTGTGGAGGGTGTTTAGATTGCTCGATGGCGATGAGATCCGTTGAAGGCGTTCGGCCTAGTGGTCTTCGCTGGGAGGGCGGTGGCAATGGTCGTTTCATGAGAGTCATTAGATCCTCGACGGATAACGCTATCTGCCAATACGATTTGCGTAATCTGCGGTTCAATGATCGGCGGACCGATGGCAGACGTAATCCTTGAGGCTACCCTGCGTGCACTGCTCGAGGCTGACACGATACGAGCCGTCTCAGCTGTCGGGCGACGCGGGGCATTCACGCTAGCTGTTCAGTATGGTGATTGCGAGCGTCTACTTGCGAGTACGCGGGGAGATGTTCGGCTGTTTTCTAACCTCACCACCTTGGCAGTCTTCTTGAGAAGGCTCGGGGTGTCGAGGTTCGAAGTCGATACGAAGGAATATGAGCCTGGCCGCGTGCGACCCGCTCGGCCAGATCGAGCTGAGGCGTTGCGACGGACACGGACGAAGCCAAGGCAAGGCACGTTTCTGTGAGGGGGAGCAAATGACGGCCTTTCAAGTGGTGGACTTGTTTGCCGGTGCTGGGGGGTTGTCTGAGGGATTTCGGCAGGCGGGGTTCTCAATATTCGCCGGCTCAGACAACGATCCGGATGCGATGGCGACTTATTTGAGGAATTTTCCGGAAGCTAATGCGGTAATCGGGGATATTACCCAGCCGTCAGTCAAAGAGAAAGTGTTGGAGACGGCGCGAAATGCTCACGTTCTTATTGGTGGACCGCCGTGCCAAGCGTTCTCTCAGGTTCGAAATCACACTCGGGTGATTGACGATCCGCGGAATGCTCTCTACCGAGAATTCGTGGACGTCTTGAGGCAGACGTTGCCTTTGGTGTTTTTGGTGGAGAATGTGACTGGCATTGACCAGATGGGCGTTCGTGCGCAAATTGCAGCAGACCTCGCACTGGATGGCGAATACAGCGTGGTTCCCCAGATCGTGGATGCCGCCGACTATGGGGTCCCTCAGACGAGGAAGCGGTTGCTTTTCGTTGGTATCCGTACCCGAACTGGAATGACCGCTCCGAGCCTTAGCGGAACTGGTGCAACCGAGGCAGTCGCGTTAGCGCGATTTAAAGGGCCACGTCGGCCTCAGTACCAACTCGTGGTGCAGCAGCACATCCGAAGCCTGCGGGCTGGCGACGCGTTGAAGGACCCTGAGGACGTCACAGTCGTAACGGCGGCAGACGCGATCGATGATCTTGCGGGCTTACCGGTTGGAAACCGGCTGGATGAGGTGCCATATGAGGCGTTGCCAGAGCCGTCCAGCGCGTATCAGCGCCTTATGAGAGAGAGTGCCGGGGCCATTCTGAGCAACGTACAGGTGCCCAGAATCAATCCGGATACCGAACTCCGGCTCAAGGGCGTTCCCCCAGGCGGCAACTATCGTGACCTACAGGACAATCTCCTGGAGCGGTACATTACTGGCCACCGATGGGGGCAGGACAACGGGTCAGGCAAGCTTTCGCGCAGACACTTCTACGCATATCGTCGCCTTCATCCTGGGATTTGGGCGTGGACGCTAAACACCAAAGGTGATTCAGTTTATCACTACAAAGTGGAACGCGCGCTTTCCGTGCGCGAATTTGCACGACTTCAATCGTTTCCGGATCGATTTATTTTCTGCACGGATCCCAGGCGGGGAATGATCGAGGGTCGTCACGACGGAGGTCCCGCTCATTCCCGCTATAGGCAAGTGGGCAATGCGGTGCCCCCATTGCTCGCTCGTTCTGTTGCGGAGAGGCTACTTGCCGAACTGACCGACTTCGACCTACGCCTCGGTCGTCGTTTGCGGGTTGGGTAAAAGCGTGGCTGACGCAGATATCAACCTCCCTGGTACGGCGTCAACAAAGTCGGCGTTCGGTGCACAGAATCGGCTGCGGCTCATTGACGCCTATTTTTCAGAACGCAGCGAAGGCGAGATTACGCCGGCTCAGGCCTGGGCCCATGTGTATCGCCTCCTGCTGTGGGTAGATCAGACGACGGGGCTCGGTCACTGCTACGAGAGCGACAAGAGCCAACCTGGAAAGCGATGGTACGCACGTTCCCTCGCCTTTCATGATTGGACTTCTTCGGCGCTAGGAATGTCGCCTGCCGAGCTTGCGACGGGCATCGACTGGCTCTTCATGCGCGCTTCAGAGGAGTTGGCTGCCGAGGTGCTCCGCAGAGCGTCCAGTGTCGCGGCGAGAGCTGAGACCCAGCGGAAGCCTTACCTGGGTCGCGGCTTTCCGCGCCCTGGCGAGGACCCTGAGCTAGTTGCGATCATCAAGGAAACTCTGGGAGACCACCTCAACGGTGAACCACCTTCTGAGATCTGGAACGCCTTGGTGCAAAAGGTACGTCAGTACCTAGCCCTTGAGAACAAGCGCAAGAACCTCGTCGGAGAGGGTTTTGAGGACGTGGTGGCGCAGGTGATACAGAGGGCCTGCCAGCGGACTGATTTGGAGATATATACACGGCGGGCGCTGCATGAACTGCCGGGGTTTAACCGGGTGCGATCTGGAGACAAGCCGAATAAAGTTGATGTCGCCGTTGTCCGCCCTGAAATGCGAACGCTAGTTACCGCTAAATGGAGCGTAAGAGCGGATCGTGAAAAACAGTTCATCACTGATTTTACTGACTACGTGAATGCAGAGTCGAACCGGCAGCCATTTGAGTATGTTTTCGTCACGAATGAGTTTGACCCGGCGCGCCTTATGCGGGCCTGTGAGCAGCTTTCGGGCAATGCACTGATGTTTTCTCAGGTTGTGCATATCAGCACGGATGCTGTGAAGGCGACATATGGAGAGGCACAGGCAACGAAAGGCGAGGGTGACTCGATTCGGCGCGTTCTTAAGCATATCGAAGATGGTCGATTGATCAGTTTGGAGCGATGGTTAGGGCATCTTGGACTGGTCAGAAGATGAAAGATGGTGATCGCGCGAAGTGAAAATATGCGGCGCATCCGGAGCAAAAACACTACGCCGGAACTATTGGTAAGGAGAGTTCTTCGAAGCCTTGGGTATACGGGATACCGACTCCATCGCCGCGATTTGCCGGGTAAGCCGGACGTTGCTTTCATCGGTAAACGTAAGGCAATCATGATACACGGTTGCTTTTGGCATGGTCATTCTTGCAAAGAGGGACTGAGGAGACCGAAGTCTAATCAGGAATATTGGATTGATAAGATTTATAGAAATCAGCTTCGAGATCGAAAGCATCTTGAGAAATTGGAGAAAGCCGGATGGGAAATTATGGTGATTTGGGAGTGTGAGCTTAAAAACAAAGAGCAAATCACATTAGAAATTCAGAGATTCATGACCGATATTGCGCTGGGTAATTCCAGTCAATCTAAAAAGTAGCTGGATTGTCAACTGGTGAATCGTGCTCCGGAATCGCGGCTCCCATTGATGTTTCCGAGAGCCGAAAGGACGGCATTGCTCAGCAGCCTATGTCAGATTGGCATATCGGTCCCTCGCTTTGCTGACTCGCTCAGCGAACGTGGCCTCATCAGAGTATACCGCCCGGCGGACAGGCTGGGTTGCCGTAGGGAACAGGTCCGCGGGTAGTTTTTCACCAGATGCCAATGCGACGCGCGTTGCAGCGAGGCCGACCAACTGTTGATCGATTATCTGGAGCTGAGCGGTTCGGCACGCTTCGAGAGCGGCTTCTTCGGTGATCAAGCCTACTCGGTCGAACGCGATGTCTGAGACCCGCGACCGCCCCAGTTCCCACAAGCGATGCTCAGGCCAGCGGCTGCGGTTCGAGTCGGCCTTGGGCACGCTGTAGCGCGACCGGTCGAGCGTGTCGTTGAAGATGCCCTGAAGTTTCTCCGTCAGGTCCCGCCAGGTCGTGACCTTGTACTTGTCCTTGAGGCACTGCTTGCCGGCACGGACCTCGACCCGCCAGACGGCCGACGCGAACGGGTCGGAGAAGTCCACCGGCTGGCGTCCGCTGCTGGCGAGGGCTGCGCGCCAGATGTCGAACCAGACGGCCTTCTCCGGCTTCCTGGTGGCCTCCAGGCGCTTGTCGTACACGATCACCTGCCGGCCTGGCATCTTGCCGACGGTGACCGACGTATAGCGTCCGGAGCCGCCGTGCGAGCGCAGCACCTCGATTTCTTCGTGATCGGTGCGCGTCGTGCGGGCATGCAGCACGAAGTTCTCCGGGTTCAGTTCGAAGCCTGGGGCGAGGACGTCCACCGCGAAGTCCACCCGCCCGATACTCTCGGGCTGGGGGAGGAGGGTGCAGCCGAGGGCCGCCAGGGTGCCTTCAATCCGCTCCCGCGCTCCGTCGAGGCCGTACGTCGAGAGCATGAGCGACTTTGACGAGACGCGGATGCCCCAAGGGTCCTTCGCATTCGGGCGCTTGAAGAACCAGGTGGCGCCGAGCGGGCCGGTATCGCACTTGAACGCATAGCCGCCCTTCGATCCGCCTTCGGCAACGTGCATCTTCAGGCCCGCATATTGGAGCAGAGCCAGTTGGCGAGCGCGGATTGCCTCCTCTTGTGCACTCTCCAGCTTCTCCATGAGGTCGTCCGAGATCCGACCCCGGTACGAGACGTCGAGGTTGTCGAAGCCGCTGTAGATCACCTGCATTACGCTGTCCTTCCATCAAGTCGATGTAGAGGGGGGTGCTACAAGGACCCCCCTCTTGGTCCTCGCGACCCGTCCGATTTCCGAATTGTGAGGGGGGAGTTTCGCCTGACCGCCTGTCAGGCACGCGCGCTCCGCGCCGGGGCGGCTTTGGTTTTGGGGGCGGGCAAGCCCGCCCCGGTTGGGACCAGGGGCGGGGCTACTCCCTGGCGGGAGAGCCCGCCCCTGGCCGGTTGAAGGGAACGCTCGTGGCGTCCGCCCCCAAAATCCCCGGCGGTGCCGCCAAGCCCGCCGGGGCAAAACTCATGCGGCGCGGCTGGCCGCCGGCTCGGAGGTGTGGGACTGCAACCGCGCCTCGACCCACGCCCGCAAGTCGCGGCGCCGATAGCGGATGGACCGGGCGGAAACCTTCACGAACCGAGGGCCACCGCCCCGGACGCGCCAGTTCTGGAGCGCGCGGACGGAGTAGCCGAGATAGTCGGCGGCCTCATGCTCATTGATGAGCCGGTCGAGGAAGTCAGGATCGGTCGGGTGGTCGTTGTCGTTCATCGTGCATCCCCTCCATACGTTGGCGTTGGAGGGCAAGATGCCGTGACCCGAAAACCCGAAAAACAACTCAAAATGGGTCGAGGAAATTGAGTTTTGAGCGCCCGTTACTGCCCGGCTTTCGCATCCTTGAAGCGGCGTCCAAGGTGGCGCTGCAAGGTTTGGGGGCTCATGCCTTCCTCGGGATCGGAGACGATCCCCGGATACATCGAAAGCACCGTCTCGCGAATTCGTGGATAGTGCCACGTGAGGGACTTCGAGAAGTCGATCCGTCCGGACGCCATCAGGCTATCGAAAGCCGTGACAATCTCGTTCTCCAAGGTCGCCCGACCCGGACCCCGCTGGCTCGCTTCCGGTTCGGCCTTGGCGATGCGGACGCCGTCGAACCGAATGCCGTTGCCCTCCACGGTGTCCTTGTCCCATTCGATCCGGCCCGCCCATACGTCCGTCGGCACGGGCTCCGGCTTGGCGTTGGCCGCACGCGGTGCGGCAAAACCCAGGCCGACCAGCTCGCCACGGCGTAGGCGTCCGCGAACCTGGCGGCGGAGCAGGTCTTTCAGCTTCTCTAGCCGTTTGGAATCGTGGTCGGCCTGCTGGAACGCCTCGCTGGTCTCTCGACCGTCGGTCACGTTTTCAGAGAACGCTTTGACCCATCGGACGACCGGCGGATCGGCCAGCAGTTCGGCCACTTCCTCGGCGGCCGATGGCGGACCGTGGCGCATCGGGGCTTGCTTCAGGGGGCAGGCGGTGCGCCAAAGGGCGGCAGCGTCTCTTGGCATTGGGAATGTCAGGCTCGCCTATATAGATAGATATATAGCCGCAGGCTAGCGGCAGGGACTCCACCCTATATAGATCATATAGATAGGTACTGACGACCCGCCTTGACCATCGTCAACGGTGTGAAGGCGGGACGCCGATCCGACACACAATCCCGTCTCGTCACTGGGTAAGCGCGAGCGGCATCAGTTTCCCGCCTGCTGCTTACCTATTGCTTACCCGACAATCGGGCCGTTCGCTGTGATGGGAGCTAAGTCCTTGATCCGGATGGTGGGCGCAGTAGGACTCGAACCTACGACCCGCTGATTAAGAGTCAGCTGCTCTACCAACTGAGCTATGCGCCCATCCGGTCGCGGCGGGGCCGGAAACGGCCGTCATCCGCGCGGGAGGCGGCCTTATAGCGGACCGATTCCGCTTTGTCGAGACCATCGGGCACCGGCAAGTATCACCCGGTCGTCGGTATGGTGAATGCCGGCCGGCCGCACCCGAATCTGCGACGGTTCGTGGTCGGTGGCCGTTGACGGGAACGCCGCCGGACGCGAGGCTAGCGCGTCGGGTTCTCCGGCCAACAGATTCTCGAACCACGGTCCTGATGCGGAGGAATGCGCCATGCGGGTCGCGAGCTATCTCGTCGACGGAAACCCGGCCTGGGGGCTGGTCACGGCCGATGGGGAGGGGCTGGTCGACGCCACCGGCCTGTTCCCGAGCCTGAAGGCGGCGCTTGCGGCCGGCGGCCTCGATGAGGTCGCCCGCACGCTGGCCGGCCGGCCAGCCAGCCGCAGCGTCGCCGAGGCGCATTTCCTGCCGGTGCTGCCGGATCCGGACAAGGTCCTGTGCGTCGGGCTGAACTACGACGACCACCGCCAGGAGGGCGGTCACCCGGAGCAGAAGCATCCGACCTTCTTCGTGCGATTCGCCAACGCGAACATCGGCCACCGCCAGCCGATGGTGAAGCCGGCGATCTCCGACATGTTCGACTGGGAAGCGGAACTCGCCGTGGTGATCGGCAAGGCCGGTCGCCACATCCCGGCCGCCAAGGCGTTCGAGCACATTGCCGGCTACGCGCCCTACAACGACGGCAGCGTGCGCGACTGGCAGCGTCACACCACCCAGTTCACGCCCGGCAAGAACTTCGTCGGGACCGGCGGATTCGGGCCGTGGATGGCGACCCCGGACGAGATCGCCGACCTGCAGGCCGTGACCGTCGAGGCCCGGCTGAACGGCACGGTCATGCAGCACGCCACGGTCGCCGACATGATCTTCACCATTCCGGCGCTGATCGCCTATGCCTCGACCTTCACCGAGCTGGTGCCGGGCGATGTGATCGCCACCGGCACCCCGGGCGGCGTCGGCTCGCGCCGCACGCCGCCGGTCTGGATGAAGCCGGGCGACGTCATCGAGATCGAAATCGGCGGGGTCGGCACCCTGGTCAACGAGGTGGTCGCGGAATGACCGACGCAGCTGCGCCGACGGACGCGCCCGCGGACGCGCCGCTGCAGGGTATCCGGGTCGTCGAGCTCGGCGGCAGCGTCGCCGTGCCCTATGCCGGCTGGGTCCTGGCCACCCTCGGCGCCGAGGTGGTGAAAGTCGAGCGGCCGGACGGCGGCGACGACGCCCGGGCCTGGATTCCGCCGGAACGGCGACCCGGCCTGGGGGCGATCTTCAGCTCGCTGAACGCCGGCAAGCGCTCGATCACCGTCGACTTCAAGGACCAGGCCCAGCTCGATCGGCTGGTCACCCTGATCGGCCGCGCCGACGTGGTGGTGCAGAATCTGCGGCCGGGATTGGCCGAGCGGCTCGGCATCGGGGCGGAGGCCATGCTGGCGGCCAACCCGCGGCTGATCTACTGCGACAGTGGCGCCTTCGGCCGTACCGGGCCGCTCGCGAACCGGCCCGGCTATGACCCGCTGATGCAGGCGTTCGGCGGGATCATGAGCGTCACCGGCCATGAGGACACCGACCCGGTGCGGGTCGGCACCTCGCTGATCGACATGGGCACCGGCATGTGGGCGGTGATCGGCGTGCTGGCGGCGCTGCGGCGGCGGGACGCCACCGGCGAGGGCGGCCGCATCGACGTGTCGCTGTACGAGACCGCGCTCGGCTGGATGACCTATCATGTTTCCAACTTCATGGCCTCGGGCCGCGACCCGCGCCGGCCCGGCACCCGGTCGCCGGGCATGGCGGTCTACCAGGCCTTCGCCTGCGGCGACGGCCACCTGATCATCGCCGCCCCCAGCGATCGGCTGTTCGCCAAGGTCGCCGGCGTGCTCGGCCACCCGGAATGGCCAACCGAGCCGCGCTTCGCCAGCAACGAGCGGCGCTTCGAGAACCTGGAGGAGCTTGTCGGCCTGATCGAGGCGGTCACGGCCACCCAGCCACGGGCGCATTGGCAGGCCGCCCTGGACGCCGCCGGGGTGCCGTCGGCGCCGCTGCAGAGCGTCAGCGAGGTGGTGGCGCACCCGCAGACCAAGGCGCTCGGGATCGTCGAGACCACGCCGGACGGCTGGGAGCTGGTCGGCCTGCCGCTGTCCTTCGACAGGATGCGGCCGGCCCAGCGCTCCGGGCCACCGGTGCTTGGCGCCGATACCGAGGCGGTGCTGGAGGAGGGGAGTTGACGGCGCCATCCGGTCCGCCGTTGCGCCTGTGGGTGCCGTGGCTGTCGGCCGCGGTTCCGGGTACAGTGCATCGGGCAGCGGGCAGCGGGTAGAGATTAGGGGGCCGGCGATTTTGCGACCGTCGGCATGACGATCGGAGCCTCGCTGAACCCCGGAATTACGGCACGTCCGGCCACGCAGATCCCCGGCTTTTTTGAGATGATCGAGGGGTGGCGGGCGGCTCGTCGCGGCAACATGGTGCCGTTGCGTCAGGACTTCGACCCGATACGCGTGCCCGGGCTGCTCGGATGGGTATGGGCGTACCGGTACGAGCCCGCGCAGGCCGACTTTGTGTGTCGGTTGGCCGGGGCGGAAGTCAAGGCGGCCTGGCGGGGGTGTATCGCTCCCAGAAGCCCTCGGCCGGAGCGATCTGACGGACCACGTCGACCCACACACCAGCCGGATCGCGAATCAGGAAGCGTCGCTGACCCCACGGCTCGTCGACCGGCCCGTGCAGGATCTCGACGCCGCGGGCCGAGAGCCGATCGCTTTCGGCGTCGACGTCCTCGGTCTCGAGGGTCAGCAGAAGGCCGGCTTCGCCGAACCGCTCGCGGCCCGGCGGGACGGACGGATGATCGGGCGACATGAAGGCGACCAGGTTGAGCGACCCGGACGACGACACCACGACGATCCAAGTCGCCTCGAACACCAGATCGAAGCCGAGGGTCTCAGTCCAGAACCGCCGGCACTCGGCGAGCCGGTCGGTCATCACGATGGGGTACATGCCGGACAGGCGCATGGGGCTCTCCATCTCTTCGCTGGCATGATAGAAACATACTCACGGTATGTAAAACATACAGGCAGTATGTATGCAAGAGAAGCGAACCCAGGCCGACCGTCGGGCGATGACCCGGCAGGCCCTGCTGACGGCGGCCCGGCAGGCGTTCGTGGAGAATGGATATGCCGGTGCAGCGACCGAGGCGGTGGTTCGCCGGGCCGGCGTCACACGCGGCGCGCTCTACTACCATTTCCCCGACAAGGCGGCGTTGTTCGAGGCGGTGGTCGACATCGTCGCGGCCGAGATCGGCGACGCTATCGTGGAGGCAGCGAGGCGATCGCCGTCGCCACGGGCGGCCCTGATCGACGGCATGCGGGCGTTCCTGGACGCCTGCCTGCGCGACGAAGCGCGATCGATCTACCTGATCGACGGCCCCGCCGTGCTGGGCTGGCGGCGTTGGCGCGAGATCGACGGGGCGCACAGCGGCCGGCTGTTGCGGGAGGGCGTGGCGGCGGCGCTCGGCGACTGCCCCAACAGCGATGTCGAGGTTCTGACGACGTTGCTCTCCGGCGCCTTCAACGAGGCCGCGCTGTGGCTGTCCGATGCCCCGGATGACGCAGACCGCCGGCGGGCCATGGACTCCGCCACGGTCGATCTGTTCGTCCGGCTGCTGCCAGACCCGGATTCCTGACCGCCTGCATCTGGACCACCCGCAGCGGCGTGCTATGGTCGCGCCGCATTGACTACGGCCGTTCCCGCCATGCCCCTCAGTACCCCGCTCACCGCTTTGCTCGGGATCGAACACCCCGTCATCAGCGCGCCGATGGCCGGCGTCGCCGGCGGCGCGCTCGCCGGTGCCGTCTCGCAGGCCGGCGGCCTCGGGCTGATCGGCGGCGGCTATATCGACGATGCCTGGATCGAGCGCGAGTGGAGCGCGGCCGGCAACGCCCGCATCGGGATCGGCTTCATCACCTGGCGGCTCGACGCGGCACCGGCCGCTCTTGACGCCGCGCTGGCGCACCGCCCGGCGTCGGTGATGCTCTCGTTCGGCGATCCGGCGCCTTATCTGCCTCGGATCCGTGACGCCGGCTCGGTCGCGATCTGCCAGGTGCAGACGGTCGAGGCCGCCCGCCGGGCCGCCGAGGCCGGTGCCGGCCTGGTCGTGGCGCAGGGCGCCGACGCCGGCGGCCACGGGGCGAGCCGCGGCACCTTCGCGCTGGTTCCCGCCGTAGTCGACGCGGTGGCGCCGGTTCCGGTCGCCGCGGCCGGCGGGGTCGGCGACGGTCGTGGACTGGCCGCCGCGCTCGCCATGGGGGCGGCGGGCGTTCTGGTCGGCTCGCGGTTCTATGCCAGCCGCGAGGCACAGGCCCTCGGCGAGGCCAAGGACCGGGCCGTCCTGGCCTCGGGCGACCACACGGTGCAGTCCAGCGTCTTCGACCGGATCCGGGGCTTCGACTGGCCGGCGCCCTTCAAGCTGCGCACGCTGCGGAACCGCTTCACCGAGCGCTGGCACGACCGCGAACCGGCGATGGCGGAGACGCTCGCGGCGGTGCGGGCCGACTATGCCCGGTCGGTCGAGGCCGGCGACGTCGAGGAGGCGGCGGTGGTCGTCGGCGAGGCCGTCGACCTGATCCGCGACGTGCCGCCGGCCGGCGACCTGGTCCGGCGCATGGTCGCCGAGGCCGAGGCCGCGCTGCGGGCCGGAATCGGATTCATCGTCTAGCAGGAGACACGCCGTGGGGCTGCGCGAGTTCGAGACCCTGACCCTGGAGACCGTGGACGAGCATGTCCTGGTCGTGACCCTGGACCGGCCGGAGGTCCGCAACGCCCTCAATACCCAGATGGGCTTCGACCTCCGGGACCTCTGGACCGAGCTGTACCGCGACGCCGGGACGGCGCGCTGCGTGGTCCTGACAGGTCGCGGCGACAAGGCGTTCTGCGCCGGCGGCGACCTCAAGGAACGCAACGGCATGACCGACGAGGTCTGGCGCTGCCAGCATGCGCTGTTCGAGCAGATGGTGAAGGCCCAGCTCGAATGCCCGGTGCCGATCGTGGCGGCGGTCAACGGCGCCGCCTACGCCGGCGGCCTCGAGATCATGCTCGGTTGCGACTTCGCCTATGCCGCCCCGCACGCCCGCTTCGCGCTGACCGAGGTGACGCTCGGCATCATGCCGGGGGCGGCCGGGACCCAGAATCTGCCGCGCGCCGTCGGCCTGCGCCGGGCCAAGGAGATCGTGCTGACCGGCCGGCCGTTCAGCGCCGAGGACGCCCTGGCCTGGGGCGCGATCAACCGGGTCTGCGGCGACGGCAAGCTGATGGACGAGGCGCTGGACACCGCCCGCGCCATCGCCGGCAACGCCCCGATCTCGGTGCGGCAGGCCAAGAAGTCGCTGAACGCGTCGGAGCAGATGGACCTGAAGAACGGCTACGACTTCGAGATCGAGGCCTACAACCGCACGGTCGGCACCGAGGACCGCCACGAGGGCATCCGCTCGTTCAACGAGAAGCGCAAGCCGGTCTACAAGGGGCGGTGAGGGTCGATCCGGCGGGGCGGCGGCGGGTGGATCCCGGATCGCCGCGGCGCGTCGTCCGGGATGACGTCAAGAGGGGAAAGCGCCGCCAGCGGGCCGGCGGCCGGAGGCTGTTCCTCCCTGTGACGTCATCCCGGACAGGCGCACGTCAGTGCGGTTGATCCGGGACCCACGAAGCAACCGGAGTTTCCGCCCCCGATCAGCCACGTGCGCTCCGGATCGCCTGCCAGACCCGCTCCGGCGTCAGCGGTGTGTCGAGATGCTCGATCCCCAACGGCCGCAGGGCGTCGAGCACGGCGTTCAGGATCGGGCCGGGCCCGCCGATCGACGAGACCTCGCCCACGCCCTTGGCGCCGATCAGCGCGTTCGGGCTGGCTGTCGGCGCCCAGGCGAGGTCGAAGAACGGCATGTCGTCGGCCCGCGGCAGGCAGTAGTCCATCAGCGACCCGGACAGCAGCTGGCCATTGTCGGGGTCGTAGAACACCCGCTCCAGCAGCACCTCGCCGATCTCCTGGGCGATGCCGCCATGCAGCTGGCCGCGCGCGGTCGGCTCGTTGATCACCCGGCCGAGGTCGTCGACGCCGGTCCATCGCTCGACCGTCACCCGGCCGGTGTCGGTGTCGACCTCGACCTCGACCGCGTAGGCACCGTTCGGGAAGGTGGTATGCAGGCCCTCGAAGTCGAGCTGGGCCATGCAGCCGGCGCCGAGATCGCCGTCGCGCTGCTCGGGCGGGATGCGGTCCCAGCCGGCAGCGACGTCGCCGAGCGCGATGCTGCGGTCGGTACCGGCGATGCGGAATTCGCCGAAGCCGTACTCGACGTCCTGCACCGCCGCCTCCAGCAGGTGCGAGGCGACCTGCCTGGCCTGGTCGATCATCTTCAGCGCGGTGCGATGCACGGTGTTGCCGGCGATCGACAGCAGGTTGGAACCGCCGGTGCCGCCGCCCTTCTCCAGGAAGTCGCTGTCGCCCTGCTCGACGCGGATGCGCTCGACCGGGATCTCCAGGACCTCGGAGGCGACGATGGCGAGGGCGGTGTGCTGGCCCTGGCCGGAATCCTGGGTGCCGGTGCGGACCAGCACGGTACCGTCGGGCAGGGCGCGCACCTCGCTGCGCTCGGCCGTCGAACCGCCGGTGGCGTGCAGGTGCATGCCGAGCCCGAGACCGCGCCGCAGGCCGCGGGCCTCGCTCTGCGCCCGCCGACCGGCGAACCCGGCCCAGTCGGCGTCGTTCAGGACGCGGTCGAGCACCGCCGGGAAGTCGCCGCCATCATAGCTTTCGTTCATGGCGGTGGCGTAGGGCAGGTCGGACGGCCGGACCAGGTTGCGACGGCGCAGCTCGACCCGGTCGACGCCGAGCCGGTCGGCGGCGACGTCGATCAGCCGCTCCAGGGTCGACACCGTTTCCGGCTTGCCGGCACCCCGATAGGCGTCGGTCGGGACCGCGTTGGTGAACACCCCGCGCACCCGGTAGTGCAGGCCGGGGATCTTGTAGCAGTGTCCGAACACGCGGCAGGCGCCACCGGTGACGATGGAGGCGTTGACCGCGTTCCAGTAGGCGCCGACATCGGCCAGCGCGTCGATGCGGAAGGCGGTGAACTTCAGGTCGGCATCGAGCGCCAGGGCGGCCTTGTCGATGCGGCCGCGGCCCATGGCGTCGGAGACCATGCCCTCGCTGCGGCTGGAGATCCACTTCACCGGCCGGCCGGTCGTCCTGGCGGCGGCCAGTACCAGCACCTGTTCGGGATACGGCCAGATCTTCACCGCGAAGCTGCCGCCGACGTCCTCGGTGATCACCCGCACCCGGTCCTGCTCGACGCCCAGGTAGTCGGCCATGGCGCCGCGCAGCGACACCACGCCCTGGCTGCCGGTCCACAGCGTGTAGCGACCGTCGCCCGGGTCGAAGGCGCCGATGCAGCCACGGGCCTCGACCGGCACGATGGCGATGCGCGGATGCCGGACCGTGAGTTCGATCACATGCGCCGCCGCGGCGAAGGCGCTGGCGGTGTCCGCGGGGTTGCCCTTCTCCCAGTCGATGCCGACGTTGTCCGGCGCCTGCTCCCAGATCGCCGGCGTGCCGCCGGAGACCGCGGCCTCGAGGTCGAGCACCACCGGTTCCTCCTCGAAGTCGACCTGGATCGCTTCGAGCGCGTCGAGGGCGGCAGCCTCGGATTCAGCGATCACCGCGACCACGGGCTGGCCGACATACTTGACCGAGTCGCGGGCCAGCACCGGCCGTTCCGGTTCGACCATCGGCGACCCGTCGCTGTTGGCCATGGCCGAGCGCACGGTCATCGGGCCGACCCCGAGGCGGTCGAGATCGGCGGCGGTGAGCACTTCGACCACGCCGGCGCAGGACCGCGCCGCGGCGACGTCCAGGCCCAGGATCCTGCCGTGCGCCACCGGCGACCGCAGCAGCACCATGGTGACGGCACCGTCGGTCTGGCGGTCGTCCACGTAGCGGCCGCGTCCGGTCAGCAGTCGGTCGTCTTCGAAGCGATGCATGGGGCTGTTCGGGGTGAAATGGCGAGATGCCGAGGGTGGCACGGATGGCAGCAGGTTTTCCAGTCTTCCCGGCGCCGCGATTTGCTATCATCGCCGGACTGGACCTTCCCCAACCGCAGTCGGCGAATGACGGACAAGCTGCCGGTCAAGCTGGCCAATCTCTACCAGGACGCCAAGACGGCCGGCGACCGAATCGAGACGTTTCGCGCTTACGTCAAGCTGCTCAATCTGGCGTATAAGGCGTTGGAGAAGGCCCGCGAGGAGTCGCGGCTAGCGGATCGGCATGTCAACGCCCTGCGCGTCGACCACACCTTCTTCACGCGCCACAAGGCGCGCGTCGAGGTCGCGTTCAGGGCTTTGCGCGACACCTACCGGAACCCGGCCAAGGCCTTGCGGATCATCGACGAACTGTGCGCGAACTATCCGCCGCAATACGTCTATGAGGTCTGTCAGCTCGGCAGCTACCGGCTCGGCGTGCCGCACGGATGGAACATGGTCGGGGTGCGTTCGGCATCCCGGATCGACGCCGACCAGAACTATCTCGACGCCGCGATCCCGGCGCTCGCGCAGATGCTGCCGGACCACGCCGCGTATCTGGAGCTGCGGGCCGGCAACATCGAGGCCGAGTTCGACGAGGCGGTCGCCGAGGCGAACCAGAAGCGCGCCGCGCAGGCGGTGATCGCGTCGGCGATGCCGCAGTGGAGCGAGGAACTGTCCGCCTGCTCGCTGTCGCTCAAGACCTCGGAGATCGGCCAGTTGAGCAACAGCGAGCGCGAGGTTCGCCGGCGCCTCATGCCGAAGCCGATCGTCAAGGAGCCGGAGGACGAGGCCTGAGCCGGCCTCCTCGCGTCAGCCGACGGTCTTGTCCGGATGCAGGGCCAGCCGGGCCGGCACCTCGACCGGTATCGACAGCAGGTGGAAGGCCAGCGACTTGCCGTGGCCGTCCAGGTTCAGCGCGCCGTTGACCCCGCCCTGCAGGACGTCGTCGATCACGAAGTTCATGGCCGGCAGGTTCGGCAGCTCGTAGCGCACCACTGTCCCGGCGCCCTTGGCGGCGAACCACGCCTTCACCCGCTCCGGCGTCAGCTGCGCGAGCAGCAGCGGCCAGGCGTCCTCGTGGTACGGGATCACGCTGATGTTGACCCGGTTGCCCTTGTCGCCGGTACGGCCGTGCGCGACTTCGTGCAGCGGCACCCTGACGGTGCTGTCCGACCCGCTCATGCCCGGTCCTCCTCGACCAGTCGTGCGCCGGCGCTCACCCGGCCGCGGTTGACCAGGATCGAGGCGGTGGTGACCTGCGGGGCGATCCGGTGGCGAACCCCGGCGCCGCCGGCCGGGCCGGAGCAGTATAGCGACAGCACCTCGTCGGCGATCCATTGCGCCATCTGCTTGTCGCCGCCCTGGGTGGCCATCCGCACCCGGTACTCGCCGTCGTCCGGCCAGTCGCGGCCGGCGCGCAGGTCGCCGCCGTCGCCGTCGAAGGTCGCGACCGTGCCGATCAGGTCGAAGCGCAGCGGCCAGTTGGTGCCGAGGTCGCGGACCCGGGTACGCAGCACCTCGATCGCCAGCTCGGCGCGCCGGCGGGCGTTCGGGCCGGCATAGGTGATCTCGCCCTCGCCGAGCCAGCCGCCCTCGAAGCTGACGGTGGCCTTCAGGGTCGGCGGGCGCGGCTTGCCGCGGGCCCCGGTGATGCGCACCCGGTCGGGGCCGATTTCCTCGACCTTCACGCCGGAGATGTCGAGGGTCACGTCCGGCGTCAGGTAGGCCGACGGGTCGTGCATCTCGTACAGCAGCTGCTCCTTCACCGTGCGGTGGCTGACCAGCCCGCCGGTGCCGTCGGCCTTGCCGATCACTACGGTACCGTCGGCGGATATCTCGGCGACCGGGAACCCGACATGGCCGAAATCCGGCACGTCCTTGTAGCCGGGGTCGGCGAAGTAGCCGCCGGTGACCTGGGCGCCGCACTCCAGCAGGTGGCCGGCCATGGTGCCGGCCGCCACCCGGTCCAGGTCGTCGAGCGACCAGCCGAACTCGTGCAGCAGCGGGCCGAGCGCCAGGGCCGGGTCGGCGCAGCGCCCGACCACCACCACGTCGGCGCCCAGCGCCAGGGCGTCGGCGATCGGCTTCGCACCCAGATAGACGTTGGCGGCGACCATGCGGCCGTCCGGCATGGCGATGCCCTCGACCGGGGCGTGGCCGCGGATGTCGCCCTCGGTCATTACGGCGGTCAGGTCGTCGCCCTCGACCACCGCGACCTTCAGGCCGGCGATGCCGTCCTCGCGGGCCATCTCGAGGATCTTCCGGGCGCCGCCGATCGGGTTGGCGGCGCCGAAATTCGAGACCACCCGGATGCCGGCGGCCTTCACGGTCTTCAGCACCGGCCGCAGGATCCGCTCGAGATAGGGCGAGTAGCCGGCGGCCGGATTCTCGATCCGGGCCTGCTGGGCCAGCGCCAGGGTGCGCTCCGCCAGGGTCTCGTACATCAGGTAGCGCGGTCCCGACCGGCGGGCCAGGGTCGCGACCACGGGAACGGCGGCGTCCCAGCGGTCGCCGGCGAATCCGGCGCCGCAGCCGATGTGCACGGTGGTGGCGGTCACGCTGGGTCTCCTCCTGATCGGTCTTGCGGCAGCCTATCCGACTGGGGGGCCTTGTCGGAATACCCGTTCGCTCCGGGGGCCGGCATGACAGTGTTGCTCCGCGGCATTCCTTGGCGAACTACGGTGACAGTGCATTGATCTTCCCGGCCCCGATGGTGCATGGCTGTGCCCCTCGCTGCCACGCTAGACTTTTCGGCATTGCCATGGGCAATGCACCGCGGCAGTTGCCTGGATATCGCGGCGGAATGCTCAACCCGCAATCCTTCGGTCATCCTGGACCGGAGTTCAACAGTTGGTGCCAGCGGACTCGAGGATGCCGAACGCGCCGGCACGGGGCGGTTGACGATGGCTGCATCGTACCGGTCAATTCAGGAGCCGAAGACGCAGCAGGAGCGAATCATGCAGGATCGGACCGCCGTCCCGACGCTTCCCGAACAGTCCGACGCCGCCTTGGCGGGACGGGTCGACGCGGTGCTCGACAGCTTCGTCGGCAACTCGATCGTCGGCGCGGTGGTCACCGTGGCGCGCGACGGTAAGGTCGTGTACCGCCGGGCCATGGGCGACGCCGACCGCGAGAGCGGCCGGGCGATGACGCCCGACACGCCGTTCCGGCTGGCCTCGGTGACCAAGCCCTATGTGACGGTCGCGGCGCTGGCGCTGGTCGATCGCGGGATCCTGGAACTGGACGCCCCAATCACGTGCTGGCTGCCGGCGTTCCGGCCGCGTTTCGACGGGGCCGAGGCCGCGATCACCATACGGCACCTGCTCAGCCACACCTCCGGCCTCGGCTACCGGTTCTTCCAGCCGCCGGACGGGGCGTACCATGCCGCCGGGATCTCCGACGGCATCGACCGGCCCGGCTTCGACCTCGCCGAGAACCTGCGGCGGCTGGCGGGGGTGCCGCTGAACTTCGCGCCGGGCTCGGCTTGGCTGTACTCGCTGGCGACCGACGTGCTGGGCGCCGTGCTCGAGGCGGCGGCCGGGCGGCCGCTGGCCGAGGTGGTGCGCGACCATGTGACCGGGCCGCTCGGACTGACCGGAACCGGGTTCCAGGCCGCCGAGGCGGAAGCCTTGGCGACCGCCTATGCCGACGGCGCCGACGGGCCGGTGCGGATGGCCGACCCGCACGCCGTGCCGTTCGGCGAGGGCGGCGCCATCGTGTTCTCGCCGGCGCGGGCCGGCGACGCCTCGGCCTATCCCTCCGGCGGCGCCGGCATGGTCGGGACCCCGGGCGATTTCGTCATGCTGCTGGAGGCACTGCGGACCGGCGGCGCCCCCTTGCTGCGGCCGGAGACGGTGACGGCGCTGACCACCAACACGGTGGGCGCGATGGCCGAGCCGGGTATCGGCGTCGGCTGGGGCTTCGGACTCGGCGTCGCGGTGCTGGTCGATCCGGCCGCGGCGGCGACTCCGCAGGCGGTCGGCACCTGGCGCTGGGGCGGCGTCTACGGTCACAACTGGTTCGTCGATCCGGCCGCCGGGCTGGTGGTGGCGACCTTCACCAACACCGCGGTTTCCGGGATGAACGGGGCGATCCGGGAGGCGGTCCGCGACGCGGTCTATGGCGTGGAATGATCCCGTCCGGGCAGGCGCCGTGCGAACAGTCGTTGCCCGCTCCGGCAGGCTGCGTCTAATCTTGACGACCTTCCGCTTGCCTGCCTCTGCCTTGCCCACTCCCGCCATGCCCGCACCTGCCTCGTCTGTCCCCTCCGGAGTACCCGTCCGATGCCCGTGATCAATCGCATTGCCGAGTTCCACGAGGAATTGACCCGCTGGCGCCGCGAGATGCACGCCCATCCGGAGACCGCCTTCGAGGAGGTCTGGACCTCGGACTTCATCGCCGCCCGGCTGGCCGAGATCGGCGTCGACCGGATCGAGCGCGGGATCGCCAAGACCGGCATCGTCGCCACCATCAAGGGGAACGGCGCATCCGGCCGCGCCATCGGCCTGCGCGCCGACTTCGACGCCCTGGACATCACCGAGACCACCGGCAAGCCTTGGGCGTCGACGCTGCCGGGCAAGATGCACGCCTGCGGCCATGACGGCCACACCACCATGCTGCTGGGGGCGGCGAAGTACCTGGCCGAAACCCGCAACTTCGACGGTACCGCGGTGCTGGTCTTCCAGCCGGCCGAGGAGAACGAGGGTGGCGGTCGGGTGATGGTCGAGGAGGGGCTGTTCGACCGGTTTCCCGTCGACGCCGTCTACGGCATGCACAACCGGCCCGGCCTGGCGCTGGGCAAGATGTGCATGCGCGCCGGACCGGCGATGGCCGGCTTCGATATCTTCGAGATCACCATCCACGGCTATGGCGGCCATGCCGCGCGTCCGCACACCACCATCGACCCGGTCGTGGTGCAGGCCCAGATCGTCCAGGCCCTGCAGACGATCGCCAGCCGCAGCACCGATCCGCTGGACAGCGTGGTGGTCTCGATCACCCAGGTGCACGGCGGCGACACCTGGAACGTGATTCCGGAGAAGGTGGTTCTGCGCGGCACCGTGCGGGCGTTCCGCACCGAAGTGCAGGATCGGACCGAGGCGACCATGAGCCGGCTGTGCCGCAACGTCGCGGCGGCGTTCGAGGCCACGGTCGACGTGCGCTACGAGCGCCGCTATCCGCCGCTGTCGAACAACGCGGACCACATCGACCTTTGCGCCGGCGTGGCCCGCGACCTGTTCGGGGCCGACAATGTCGACACCGACCCGGCCCCGGTGATGGGCTCCGAGGACTTCGCCTTCATGCTCAACGAGCGCCCGGGGGCCTACGTCAACATCGGCAACGGGGTCGGCGACCAGGGCGGGGTGATGGTCCACAACCCCGGCTACGACTTCAACGACGCCGCCCTGCCGCAGGGCGCTTCGTTCTGGGCGCGGCTGGTCGAGACCCTGATGCCGCGGACGGCCTGACGGCTGCGGGTCCGCCGGGCCGGGTCAGCCGGGGCGGCTATTTCTTCGCTGCCCCGGGCTTGGTGGCGCCGGGCTTGGTGGCGCCGGGCTTGGCGGCATCCGACCTGGCCGCGTCGGGCGTTGGGGCGTCGGGCGTTGGGGCGTCGGGCTTTGGGGTCGGGCCGCGGTCGCCGCGGCGAAAAAGGCCCTCCATGACTTGCCCGAGGGCATTGTGCAGGTTGCGGACGGCCGAGCGCGACAGGATCAGCCGCCCGACCACCGCGTGCTCCTGGCCCTGGCCGTCCGGGGTGGAACGCATGTTGACCAGATTCATCCGCACGATGCCGTCGCGCACCGTGGCGCCGATGACGCCGTCGACGAAGATTTCCGTGCAGTTTGGATCGACGACGATCTTGATGTCGGATGTCGCCATCACCGGCGGCGCTTCCTGGTCGCTCATGTCCCTGTTCCCTGGCAATATTTTACTCGAATGCACTCTAGCCGATCTTGAGGTGATGGCCACCGTCGACGGGCAGGCAGACCCCGTTAACGTATTTGGCCTCGTCGGAGGCCAGGAACAGCGCGGCGTTGGCGACGTCCCAGGCATCACCCATCTTGCCGGTCGGGGATTTCGCGTCGCGTTCGCGGATCATTTCGTCGACGTCGGCATACTGGCCGGCGATCTGGGTGCGGATCAGCGGTGTGTCCATCAGCCCCGGCATGATCACGTTGGCGCGGATGCCCTGGGCGGCGTATTGCAGGGCCAGGCCGCAGGTGAACTGGTTCACTCCGCCCTTCGACGCGTAGTAGGAGGCGTAGGGGTAGCCGACCCAGCGGATCGCGGCGACCGACGACACGTTGACGATCGCGCCCCTGCCTTGCTCCAGCATGATCGGCAGCACGTGCTTGCAGGTCAGGAACACGCTGGTCAGGTTGACGTCCAGCACGCGCCGCCATTCGGCTTCGTCGAGTTCGATGGGACCGCCCATCACCGCGATGCCGACATTGTTCTGCAGCACGTCGATCCGCCCCCAGCGGCCGGTGGTGTCGTCCACCACCGCCTTGACGGCGGCCGAGTCGGTCACGTCGCAGGTCAACGCGACCGCCGTGCCGCCCTCGGATTCGATGATGCCGGCGGTCTCCCGGGCGGCCGTCTCGACCACGTCGACGCATACCACCCTGGCACCTTCGCGCGCGAAGCGGACGGCCGTCGCCTTGCCGTTCCCCCAGCCGGGACCGGACGATCCGGCCCCCATCACGAGAGCTACCCTGTCCTGCAAGCGGCCGGTCATATGCGTCTCCTCAAAGGCTGAATCGTTGCTTTGCCCACGACAGTGCGCGACGGTCTGAAGGATGACAATCGCCGCCCTGAACCGGCAGTGGCGTCCGCCGGTTCTGCTGGCGATCTGGGCCGCCGCCTTCATCCTGCTGTGGACCGACCTGAGCTGGCTGCGCGACGCCGCCTCGGCGACGCTTGGCGCGTTGGTTCTGCTGTCGTTGCTGGACGCCCGGCGCGAGACCTGGATGGTGGTGGCGCTGATCGCCGCGCTCGGCGGCACCCTGGTGCTGTTCGGGGCGCATCCGGGCGAGGTCCTGCACGGGCTCGACCGCAGTCTGATCTTCGCCGCCCTGCTGCCCACGCTCTCGCTGACACGGGCGGTGGCGCGCGGCATGCCGTCGGTGCGCACCGCCCAGCACCGGATCGCCGGTTTGCCGCAGCGCTGGGCCGGGATCGGCCTGCTGTTCGGGGCGCACGCTTTCGGTTCCGTGCTGACCACCGGTGCCTTCGCGCTGATGAGTGCCGTGGTTCCCGAAGATGCGCCGGAAGCCGACCGTCGGGCGGCGGCGCTGGCCACCTTGCGCGGCATGAACACCGTGGCGCTGTTTTCGCCGTTCCTGGTGGGTTTCGGGGTCGCTTACACCTACCTGCCCGACGTACCGGTCTGGCAGGTGTTTGCGCTCGGCGGGACCCTGGCGGCAATCGGCCATGTGATCGGCCTGCTGATGTTCGCGCGCCCGCTGTCGGGCGAAGGGGTGCGTGCCGGACTCGGCTGCCTGGCGCCGATCGCGCTGCCGATGGGCGGCGCCGCGGTGCTGGTGGTGGTCGCGAGCCAACTGCTGCCGGTGTCGACCCTGGGCGCGGTGCTGGTGGTGATGCCGGCCCTGGCGGCCCTGCATTTCGCCAGCCGGCCGCACCGCCTGGCTCCGGTGCTGGCCGAGACCCGGGACGCCATGGGCCGGCTCGGCGACGACCTCACCGTGGTGTCGGCGGCGATGATCCTCGGTACCCTGGCGGAGACGGCGCCGCCGATCCGCGAGGTGGTGGCGCCGTGGATCGTCGAGCACCTTCCGGCCTGGGCGGCGTTCGGGGTCACCTCGGGCTCGATGATCCTGTTCGCCCTGATCGGCATGCACCCGATGATCACCGGCACCGTCATGATGGCGGCGTTCGCCGGAGCCGGCCCGGCGATCGCCGATCTTCCGCTGATGCTGGCCATGCTGTTCGGCTGGGGTCTCGGCTCCATGAACTCGATCAGTTCGCTGTCGCTTATCACGGCGGCGCAGATGTTCAGGGTCCGGCCGCTGGGCCTCGCCTTCGGGCCGAACCTGCTGTTCACCCTGGTGTTCGGCCTGATCGCCACCGCCGTGCTGACGGTCCTCAACGCCGAACTGGTCGGCTGAAGCCGGCCGTCATTCGCGGCCGCGCAGCTCGAAGAACACGCTCACCGCCACCATCGCGTACAGCATGTGACCGACCAGCGACATCCAGCTCAGCGGGATGAAACCCAGCATGAACGGCAGGCCGGCCAGCGACGCGAACAGGCCGAGCGCGATGACCCAGGTGGCGACGCCCCATAGCAGGCCGTCGAGCGTCGGTCCCAGGCTGCGGGCCATCCGCGTCAGAATCCAGTAGGCCAGGGGATACCCGGCGATTCCGGTGACGTAGTGCAGGGCCTCGGCGGCGGGCCGGCCCGGATTGAAGGCGAACAGGTTCTCGAACAGGCTGATGATCAGGCTGGCGGGTTCCAGCGGACCGCCGATAACCTGCGGTGTCAGCAGGCGGGCGAACAGCTCCCAGGCGAGCAGGCCGGCGGCCCCGCCGATGCAGAGGTTGACCAGCGTTCGCGCGTCCAGGTCGAGGCGGGCGAGGATCGCTTGGATCACCGGCCCCGGTTTGCTCTCATGGTTGGAGGCAGGCATCGGCATCTCCCGTGGCTGTGCGGCGGCGGCCCCTGCCGCGCCGGACTGCGGGCTCAATGCCGTGACCCAGGCCCCGGGCAACGCCGATTCGCATCACGACCGCGCACGGTTGCGTGAGGTAACGGTCCGGGACCGTCAGTCGGCGGCGTCGCTGGCGACCAAGCCGCCGGTCATGTAGTCGAGCCAGTACGGGCGCGGGCCGTAGACCTCGACCAGATAGTCGACGAAGGCCCGGACCTTCGGCGAAAGATGCCGGTTCGACGGATAGACGGCATAGATCGGCACGTCCTCGCGGACATACTCGTCGAGCACCGAGATCAGCCGCCCCGACTTGATGTGCTCGCCGACCACGTGTGCCGCCAGCATGGCGAGGCCGGCGCCGGACAGCGCCAGCGCCAGGATCGAATCGCCGTGGTTGGTGGAGATCGTGCCGCGCGCCCGGACGATCGTCTCCTGGCCGTCGACCACGAAGTGCCAGTCGTTGATCGGGCTGCCGGGCTGCAGGGTGATCAGGGCGTGGTCGTTGACCTCGTCCGGGCGGATCGGCGTCCCCCATTTGGCCAGATAGTCGGGTGCGGCCACCAGCTTGCGGTGGTTCGGCGCCAGCTTGCGGGCGATCAGCGAGGAGTCCTTCAGCTGGGCGATGCGAATCGCCAGGTCGACACCCTCCTCGACCAGGTCGACCAGGCGATCGGCCACCAGCATCTGCACCTGGACTTCCGGGTTGCGGTCCATGAAGCCGGGCAGATGCGGCGCGACGTGGCGATGCGCGAAGGTCGAGGGCGCGGTGATCTTCAGCAGGCCGCGCGGCGAGGAGTGGGCGGTCGAGACCGCGGCTTCGGCCTCGTCGACATCGGCCAGGATGCGCTTGCAGCGTTCGTAGTAGGCGGCCCCGACCTCGGTCAGGCTGACCCGGCGGGTGGTCCGGTTCAGAAGCCGCACGCCCAGGCGATCCTCGAGCGCGGACAGCTGCTTCGACACCACGGACGGTGAGAGGTTCATGTGACGGGCGGCGCCGGCGAGGCTGCTGTTCTCGACCACCGCCACGAAAATCGTCATTCCGGTCAACACGTCCACAGGCGATCCTCCCCCACATTCTTTATAATTCATTCTCTAAAGGAATGAATGCATTCACATCCTACCTCATTACCCCTCAGCGATAAAGTGTCTACCTTCCAAATCAGTTCAGACGGGACCGTTCGGCCGACGCCCCGCCTTCCTATCCCAGGAGGCAGACATGACCCGCAACACTACGCTTTCGTCCTCGGAAATCGCCAGCTTTGCCGCTCGTGGCCGTCAGCTCCACGGTCGTGCCGTGCGGGGCGCCTTCAGCGACTTGGCGGCATGGTTCGTCCGGATCGCCACCGAATCCTTTGGCCGCCGCGCCACCGTTCGCCTCGGTTGCAGCGACTGCGGCGCCCACGTCTAACCGGTCCCCCAGCCGACGCGTCGATCGCATAGTCGGAACGAGCCATCGTCGTTCCGATCGTCCACAGGCCCGCGACATCCTCCCTCCCGTCGCCGGCCCCTCACATGTGGGCACGTGCGATCGACCCGTCGGGCCTCAACGGCACTGCTTCGGCGGTGCCGTTTTTTTTCGGGTCTATAACCCAAAAAAAGGTCTACTGCTGAACGGTTCTGGCTGGCCGATCCGACACCGTTCCTACGTTACGGCGTTGCCTTGTGGGACCGTTCGTCTGACATTCAAGCCTGTCTCTGATTTCAGATGTCAGGTATCGGCATGGATTGCTACGGAACCGCAGCCCTGTCATGGGTTGGAACCATCCTGACGGGAATCGTAATTGCTGCGGTGAGTGCGTGGATAACTGTCCGATTGTCACTGAGGCGATTCCAGACCGAACGAACATGGGAGAGAAAGGTTGAAAGTTATCAAGGCGTGATCGAACTGCTGCACGAATCAGGTGTCTTCTTCGATGCGGTATTTGAGGCCGACATTCGAGGAAAAGACCTTTCGGACGAGAAAAAAGATCATCTATCCAAACGTTCCTCGGAAGCACGCGAGCATTTAGAAAAGAAGATACTTGTTCTCTCTCTATTTTTGTCAAAAGAAGCACGGAATTGCCTCAGAAAATGCTTGAAGGAGCTTGAATCGGCACGAAACACAACGGATTGGGTGCAATTTATAGACGGCAGTAACTCGGCAATATATGACTGTATCAATGAGTTCTCGGATATCGCCAAACGTGATCTTAGAATTAAATGATGTAATATTAAAGTTATTTGATAGTTTCAAACAACCACTTCAACAATCCCTCCAATTTCGGTTCTCCGAAGCTGCTTTCGGACTGCCTTTGTCAACAATTTCTCGATCCTGGCCATGATCGGTGTAGATCGATACAGGGTTCGTTGCCTACCCTTCGCCGTCGTATAGACCTTCAGGATTTCACGGTTGTTCCAACGGAATTCAGCTTCGTGGAGATACCGCGAGAAATGCGGACGGCTCCACCAGTGGTACACGCCGAATTTCATACGCTCCAAAATCGCGTTGAATGATTCGCCGGTGTTGTTGTGAACGTCGCCATCCGCATAGACGCCACCTTTGTGCCTAACGGCCGAATGCCCAGCATATTCCTGTCCAACCTGCCTGTAGCTGGCGTTCTCGTCGGTCATAAGGTGGGATGATGGGTCCACGTTGCCCCTGACGAATGCCCCGATCACGACAGCAGAATCGTTGTCGATCATCTCGGTACGCACCTCACCACCGCCTCTCTCCACGGGAACGGCAACCCCTTGCTTCTTGGTGCCCTTGCCCCGCTTGCTCTTCACACCTGCCTGTTTGCGGGGTTTTCCGCCAAGATACTTCTCATCAAGCTCCACTATCCCCGAGAGGATGCGGGAATCGACCATCCGCATCAGGAGCCGAACGGCATGGCAGACCTTCCATGCCGTCTTCTGGCTGATTCCGACCCATTGGGCGATCTTGACGGATGAGACGCCCTTGCTGGATTGGATCATGTAGTAGATCACTTCGAGCCAGGTTTTGAGGGGAAGCTTGGTCGAATGCATCGGAGTCTTCGTAGTGACAGTGAACTGCTTGTAGCAATCACCGCACTCGTAGAGCCCAGGACGGGCTGATTCACCAGTAATATGCCAAGACTTAACGGAACCGCAGTGGGGACAGAAACGCCCGTCTTTCCAAATGACTCCTTCAAGAAACTGCCTTGCGGAGTTTTCGTCGGGGAATTGATTCAGGAATGATTTCTTGTCCACTGTTGCCTCTGCTATGAACAGAAGCTAACATGGAATCTTGATCCGTCAAGTTTCTGACTGGACTCTTCTTAAAATGCAAAGAAAACATATTGTGGTTTGATTTCTTATGTTCTTCGGGTGAGGCATTTAATCCACGTCATGCACTGATCAATCACCCAGTCAGTTTGTTCGGATGAAAGGGCTGGATCAGCTTGATTTCCCTTCCCGTGCCCCATTGGATTTCGTACTTTGCTAAAGAATAATTTCAATAAATCACCTTCCCACACTTCGAGAAATCGTCCGTTCTTTTGGGATACAAGGTTATCAATGTAGTTAGCGGCACCTTTCTCATTACCAGTCGTCCATCCCTTTTGGTCAGAAATTATTTTAATTGTGCTCTCAAGGGCTTTCGCAGCATGGAAGGCAGGATCGACGCCATCGTTTTCCCGAGTGTCGAAGGCATCCTTCATCTCGTCATCAACACTTTTCCACATTGAGTTGGCAATGACGGTCCAGAACGGCGTCTCGATCTCCGATTCGGAAAGATCGTCATCTGCCGGTTGGAACACGCCAGCATGATATCGATATGGAAATCTCGCTATACGCAGTCGTTCGTTCAACTCTTTCACGATTTTTACAGAAAGCTCATCTCTCTTTTCTTTTTCAAGCGTGTAAGTCAGACATCTTAGAATGAGTTCTATAAGACTTGTCTTCTTTCGAAGAAATTCACTAGTGTCCTCTCGTGGAAAATGTCGATGGTTCGCCTCGCCGATATAGATACGGCACGCATCAATATAACCTATCGACTCTGTAAAATAATCTGCACCCCGCGTCATCTTCATAAGCTGATTTACGCCAATTTCTTTGCATAAAAGCTTATAGGTATACTCGCACAATCCCACTCTATCGTGAATTTTTGGAAGTGCGTCATCAAACAATAAGGTAGAAATCTGATGGAAGACCCGTGCGTGACGCTCGTCATCGACACCAGCAAAAGCGTCTGGGTTACGATCATAGAAGATGTCGGCGATCATTGTGACTTCCCCCTTCTGCCCTTCTATATTCGGTTCACATAAGTTCGATCTATCTCGGCATCTACGGCAAAAGCTTTCCTGCGAAACCTCCAGCATCACCCGCATCATCGCATATTTTCAAGGGGGAGATGATGGAGGAGCGTCCGACCGTCCGCAGCCTCACAACCTCTTAAAATTGCATTGACACGTAGTCACACGTCCATAACTATCAACTATGTGGATAAACTCAGAGTACGCAGCATGTCGGACGATGAATCAGCCGTTCAAAATAGACCAATTGCACCGCATTTGAGTGATGAGCTTCTCAAGCGAATCATAGAATGCTCCGCTCAGTCGATTGAGAAATGTCAATTAAGTGATTTGGAGATAGAAGAGTTGGCAGCACTTTCTAGCTGCGACGTAGATGAAATTAAAGCCCTGCATGATAAACGAAAAGAAAAATACGAGGGTGGGTATAGTTTTGTTCGTGGCTGATTTTTCGTCACGACTTCCAATCTTTTATGTTTACAAGAGTATCACTAAAGTCACTAGGCCGTATGTGCCTCGGGTAACCATCCAAACCATTATTATTCCATTCTAGTTCATCCCAATAAGCACTGATTCTTTCGATTTCTTGTGTTAGTTGCTTGGGGGACAATCCGTGCCTATACATGGCGACCAAAACGTCAATGGCTTTTTTTGATAGATCGTACCTGCTTTCCATGTCATTTTTCCTTAAATCTATTTTGTCTATTTATCATTCCATCTCCGTCTCTTTTCTTTAAGTAGATCAATTTGGAATCGGAGGTATGCTTTTGGAGGTGTGTGGGTTATTATAGAATGTGATGCCAGTATTAATAGTTCTCAATCGGCCCTTTTTTTAGGTTATAGACCCGTTTTTTTTGTCTGCGGCACGGGGCCACACAGCCGGCACGGCCTTGTGTGACATCTGTAGACATTCGGTGAAGCCCTTCTGTTTTCGGTGATTTCTGCCGATCTTCAGGTTTCGGTTCAACAACCGACGGAGGTCGGACATGGCGCGCAGGCTTGTGATCGTAACGTTCGCGCTGCTGCTCGGGTCGGTGTCGCTGGGCGCGACGGCCGGCAACGCCGACGATCGACCGGCCCCGGCCCCGGCCCCGGCCCCGGCGCCCCGGTCCGACGGCTCCGGCCTCAAGTCCGGGTCCCCGGAGGCATTCGCCGTCCAGCTCGAGGGGGCCAAGGTGCTGTCGGCGGACGGAAACGTGATCGGTGCCGTGGAACGGGTCGTCGAGCGACCGGGCGGTCCGCCCCAGGCGGTGCTCGGCGTCGGCGGCTTCCTCGGCATCGGCGAGCGCCGGGTGCTGGTTCCGGCGGCCGCCCTGTCGCCCAGCGGCAACGGCGTGGTCCGTCTCGACCTGACGGAGGCGGAGATCGGGAACCTTCCGCCCCATCGCGAATAGCCGGGCGCCCGGGCATGCCGCTTGCGATCTTCAGCGCCGCGCCGTCTCGGTCATCGCCAGGATGTAGCGGCACACGGTGTCACCGGCGTTTCGGTAGCCGTGCCGGCAGTGGCCGTCGTGGTGGATCGCGTCGCCGGCCGCCAGCCGGTGCACGACGCCGTCGAGGGTGAGGGTCAACTCGCCCTCCAGTACCAGAAGGTACTCGTGGCTGCCGGCCGGGTGCGGCTCGTACTCGCCGGCGTCGACGCCGGGCGGCAGGGTGGTCACCATCATCTCCAGCTCGATGCCGGGGACGACCGGCGAGACGATCCGGCGGGTCCAGCCGCCTTCGCCGGGGATCACCGTCTGCCGGTCGCGGCGCAGGATCGTGACGCGCACCGGCGATTCCTCCTCGACCAGCCGGGCGATGGTGGTGTCGAGGGCACCGGCGATCCGGTGCAGGACCAGGACGGTCGCGGCCTTCTCGCCGCGTTCGACCGCCGACAGCATGCTGACGCTGAGGTCGGCGCGCGCCGCCAGCGTGGCCAGCGTGTCGCCGCGCGCCTTGCGCAGGCCGCGTACCCGGTCGCCGATCGCCCGCAGGTCGAGGTCGCCATCGACAGCCGAATATTCTACCTCTATAGAGGAATTAATCATTTCTTTAGTGGAGACCGCAATGCGGTCGGCGTCAAGGCCAGGATCGGGGGCGGGCTCGGGGTACGCGGCCAGGCTGTCCGGCGCGGACATGCGGGCCCGGCTGCGCGGCCGGCCGCTGGCTTCCGTCGTACCGATCGGCATCGGCCACAACAACGGTCCGCCGATGGCGACCCGCTGGGGCCTGCATTGCTGGAAGCGCGCCCACGCCAAGGCCTGGGAAACGCCGGCGCCGGAGATCGTCCGGCTTCGGCTGCGCCGGGCCGCCGAACTCGGACTGACCTACCGCCAGATCACCTCGATCATCATGGAGTGCGGGCGGGCGCCGGCGGCGATCGTGTTCACGCTCGATGCGCTGGCGTCGCCGGGGGCGGCCGAGCGGCTGCGCGGGCTGACCAGGCCGAAGCTGCTGGCCGTCGGTTTCGATCCGGACGGCGCCGCCGAGGCACGGCTGGCCGGGCTGCGCGAGGCCGCCGGGGGCCGGCTGGACGGCTGGCGGACCGTCGGTACCCGGCTGGCGCTGGCCTCTGGCCTCCACGACCTGCTCACCGAACATGGCGTCCCGCCGCAGGCGGCGCTGCTGGTCGGCGCCGTCGAGGCCGACCGTGCCCTGGCGACGCGCGCCCGGCTGGCGGCGTTCCTGCGCGCCGACGCCTATTTCGCCCCTCACGCCTCGCTGCAACCGACCACAGGGACAGACCGATGACCCGGAACAACGATCTCGCGCCCGAGACCCTGGCCGCCCAGGCCCTCGGCTTCGTCGACCCGGAGAACGGCGCGCTGGTACCGCCGGTGCACCACGCCACCACCTTCGAGCGGCCGCCGGGCGGGATCGGCGGCCCGGGCTTCAGCTACAGCCGCAACGACAACCCCAGCTACACCCAGGTCGAATCCCTGCTGCAGCGCCTGGAGGGTGGGGACGACGCCCTGGTGATGGCCTCCGGCATGTCGGCGGTCACGGCGCCGTTCATGGCGCTGGCGCCGGGCGACCATGTGGTGGTCCAGAACGTCATGTATTGGGGCATCCGGCGCTGGCTGCTGACCTTCGCCACCCGCTGGGGCCTGGATGTCGAGTTCGTCGAGGCCGAGGACCTGGACGCGCTGCGGGCCGCCATGCGGCCGGGCAGGACCAAGCTGGTCTGGATCGAGACCCCGGCGAACCCGCTGTGGGGCATCGTCGACCTGGCGGCCGCCGCCGAGATCGCGCACGCCGCCGGCGCCCGCATCGCGGTCGACAGCACGGTGTCGACGCCGGTGCTGACCCGGCCGCTGGAGCATGGCGTCGACCTGGTCATGCATTCCGCCACCAAGTTCCTGAACGGTCACAGCGACGTGCTGGCCGGCGCCCTGGTGACGGCGCGCAAGGACGATTTCTGGGAGCGTATCGAGCAGGTACGCCGCGACATGGGCACCGTCATGGGCCCGCAGGAGGCCTGGCTGCTGCTGCGTGGCATGCGCACCTTGCACATCCGGGTCCGCAAGGCGTGCGAGAACGCCCAGGCGATCGCCGAGGCGATGGCCCGGCACCCGAAGGTCGGCCACGTGCTGTATCCGGGCCTGCCGGACCATCCCGGCCACGCGGTGGCGAAGCGCCAGATGCAGGGCGGCTTCAGCGGCATCCTGTCGATCCGGGTGGCCGGCGGCCGGGAGGCGGCGCTGGCGGCGATGCGGCGGATGACGGTCTGGCACAGCGCCACCTCGCTCGGCGGCACCGAGAGCCTGGTCGAGCACCGGGCCTCGACCGAGGGCCCCGGGACCCCGGTGCCGGACGACCTGATCCGGCTGGCGGTCGGTATCGAGCACGAGCAGGACCTGATCGACGACCTGACCCAGGCGCTGGACGGCTGAGGCGCGCGGGGAGGCGGCGGCCGACCGCTCGACGTCAACCCGGCTTGACGGCGGGAACCTTCGGCCCGTAGAAGGGGCGCGCATGCGCCGTGCGGTCTCCGGGTTCTTCCGGGACCGGATGTCCTCTCCCGGCGGAGGGGTGGCCGAGAGGCTGAAGGCGGCGGTTTGCTAAACCGTTATAGGAGTAACATCCTATCGTGGGTTCGAATCCCATCCCCTCCGCCAATACCATTTTTGGACTGCAAAAACGGTCTAACATACTGGAAAAAAAGATGTTTATGGGGTTCGAAACCCCTCGTTCCGGCAGTAAGTAAGCCTGTCTTCGAAGGCTGCTTTCAGCAGGGTATGCCGCCGGGCCAGTGACCCGCTTTCCCATACAGAACAAGGGTTTGAGATCGCCGCGAGGGCGAGTTCGAACACTTCGGCGAAGCGCTTGCGCGGGGCCGCCTTGGCGTCGAGTTTCTCGGCGAGTACGAGACTTTCGCGCTCCAGTTCGGTGATGCGCTGCTCATAGCGGGCAATCACGCTTTGGCTGGAGGCCTCGACGATCCGATCCAGAAACACCGCGCTCTGCTTTTCAATCTCCGCCATGCGGCGGCGCACCAGCAAGCGGGTGGAACGGAGCACTCCCCCAGCCCGCAAATCGCGACCAAAGCGCTCAAATTGACAAACTTTTGCCAATTTTTGCCATAATGGAGGTATGGAGGCCCCTATGGCGACAATGAACGTATCACTGCCCGACCCTATGAAGCATTGGGTGGAGGCGCAGGCCCGCACGGGCCGCTACAGCAACGCGAGCGACTATGTGCGCGACCTGATCCGGCGCGATCAGGAACGGGCGGCGCAGATCGCCCAGCTTCAAGCCGCGATCACCGAGGGGCTGGAAAGCGGCGTTGCGGAAGATTTCAGCATGGAGGCCGTCCAGTCGGAACTGGATAGAGGCTGATGCCGGGATACCGCGTCAGCAAGAAGGCGCAGAGCGATATCCGCGACAACGGCTCTATACCCAGCAGCAATGGGGAAAGAGCAGGGCCGCCTAAGACGGCCCGATTGCATTCGGATATGCTTATAGGTAGGATAAAGTAGGAATAAGGAGCATTGTGGGTATCAATCCATGATCAAGAAAAGCATCACAGTGACAGAGACGCAGGAAGCGTGGATTCAGGCGCAGCTTGCAACGGGCCAATACGCCTCTGACAGCGAGGTCGTGCGTGAAGCCCTGCGCGAAAAACAGAGCCGCATGGCCGAGATCGGGCGCATCCGCGCCGCGTTGATCGCCGCCGAGGAAAGCGGCACGTCCGCCCTCGGCAAGGAAGATATCCGCGCCGCCGTGCAGGCCGACATGAGACGCGATGGCGGCCTATAGTCTCAGCCAGCTTGCCGAAGAGGATGTCAGGCGGCTGTACCGCTACGGCATTGAGAAATTCGGCCTGATTCAGGCGGACAGCTATTTTGACGGCCTGTTCGCGCGGTTTGACGCGATAGCGGAATCCCCGGCGCTTTACCCGAAAGTCGACCACATCCGACCCGGCTACCGCCGCAGCGTCTACGGTGTTCATTCCATCTACTACCGGGCAGCAGGAACCGCCGTCGAAATCATGCGCGTCCTCGGCCGAGAAGACCCGGATACCCTGATGTAAGCTGGACAGCAAGAAGGCGCAGAGCGATAGCCGAAGGGCCGCAGCGCCTCAACCATCCGGCAACGATTTCCAGCGCGCGGTCACGTAGTCCAGATAGAGGTGGTCCCCATCGTTCGGACAGTTTGGCGGCTTGACTAAGCTATCCCCTGGTGTCGTTCATGCTGCCCGCCGGCCTCCGCGCACTATGGCGTGGTGCCGGATACCGAGTGCCGCCGACCACCGTCCGCGAGACGCTGGCGAAGATCGGAGCGGGATGATCGTCGGCGTCGAAATCATTGCCGCCTGCACACCGGAGCAATGACGAGGGGGCGTCGGCACCGGACCGTTCCGCCTTTCGTTCGGGCTGGCGTGCGAATATCCTCCCGGCAATCAGGGACGTGTCCGCCTTCGGGTGCGAACGTCGATCAAGAAGAGCCTCGGGATCCGGTTTCGCAAGAGCCACCGGTCCGGGGCACGGCCCGGACAACCGGGCTCAGAGGGAGGAAATATCATGGCGGACAACGTCAATTGTCTGATTATGGGGGCGTCCTACGGCTCGTTGCTGGGGACCAAGCTGGCCCTGGCCGGCCACGACGCGACGCTGATCTGCCTGCCGGCCGAGGCCGACCTGATCAACGCCGAAGGCGCCATCGTCCGGATGCCGGTGAAGAACCGCGAGGGTCTGGTCGAGATCAACACCAAGACCCTGCCGGGCAAGCTGACCGCCGCCGGGACCGGCGACGTCGATCCCGCCGATTTCGACCTGGTGGCGCTGGCCATGCAGGAGCCGCAGTTCCGCTCGCCCGGCGTGCGGGAGCTGCTGGACGCGGTGGCGAAATCCCGCAAGCCCTGCATGTCGATCATGAACATGCCGCCGCTGCCCTACCTGAAGCGGATTCCCGGCCTGGACGCCGAGGCCTGCCGTGACAGCTATACCGACGCCAGCGTCTGGGACAGCTTCGATCCCGCCTGCATGACCCTGTGCAGCCCCGACCCCCAGGCGTTCCGCCCGCCCGAGGAGAAGGTCAATGTGCTGCAGGTTCGGCTGCCGACCAACTTCAAGTCGGCGCGCTTCGAGTCCGAGAAGGACACCGCGATCCTGCGGCGGCTGCAGGCCGACATCGAGGCGGTCCGGTTCGACCCCGGCGACGGCCCGCTGGAACTGCCGGTCAAGCTGAAGGTCCACGACTCGGTGTTCGTGCCGCTGGCCAAGTGGAGCATGCTGCTGGCCGGCAACTACCGCTGCGTCGAGAAGGACGGCATGCGCCCGATCAAGGAGGCGGTGCACGCCGACCTGGAGGCAACCCGCTCGGTCTACGAGTGGGTGGTCGACCTGTGCCAGTCGCTCGGCGCCGATCCGGCCGACATGGTGCCGTTCGAGAAATACGCCAACGCCGCCCTGTCGCTGGGCAGCCCGTCGTCGGCGGCGCGGGCGCTGGCCGCCGGCGCGCCGAACATCGAGCGGGTCGACCGGCTGGTGCAGACCATCGCCGCCCAGAAGGGGCGCCGCAACGAGGTGGTGGACCGCACCGTGGCGCTGGTCGACGGCTGGCTCGAGGCCAACCGCGCCAAGGCGGGCTGACGCCCGTCGGCGGCATTGTCACGGCAGCGTGGCAATGCTTTCGCCGGGGGCGCGCTACTCCGCCACCCGCGCCGAGGCGGCCGGGGCGTTCATCGCCATGAAACCGCGGACATGGCGCAGCGCCAGTTCGATCTTCCGGGCGTTCTCCTTCCAGGGGTAGAGGCTGACCTGCGCGTTCGGCGCCAGCAGGGCCGTCTCCATCGCCGTCGCGTAGGGGTGCGCCGGGATGTCGTCCGGCAGGACCAGCACCGGTGTGGAGCAGGCGCGCACGAAGTCGCGGTCGACGGTGAACACGAAATCCGCCCGCTTCGTGTACATGTTGTCGAGGTACTCGGCGATTGTCGCCATGCTGACCTCGGGGCGCCGGGCGCAGAATTCGGGGCCCCAGCCGGCGATGTTGTTGCGGTAGAAGATATCCGGCACGGCGGAGCTGTAGCCGCTCGGATGCACAAGGACCGCCGACACGACGCGGTCGCCCGCGCGCTTCAGCATGTTCCAGATCATCGGGCCGCCGATGCAGAAGCCCATCACCATGAAGCGGTCGATCCCGAGATGGTCCATCAGGGCGAGTTGGTCGTCGGTGAAGGCGTCCCACGTCCGTTCGACCTCCAGCGGGCCCTCCGACCGGCCGCCGGTGGCGTTGCGCAGGTCCAGCGCGATGACGCGGCAGGTGTCGCTGAATTCCTCCAGCGGATTGAAGGCATGGGCCGCGAGGCCGGCGATGGTGGCGTTCAGGCCGCCTCCCGGAATGACCAGCAGCGGAAAACCGGATCCGGCTTCCTCGTAGTGGATCCGCACTGGACCATTCTCAAATATTGGCATGGCGGTTCCCGTTTCCTGATGAGGTAAACTGCGTCGCATCGGTGCTTGCCAGCTCACACCCTACGACCGCGCCAATCAAAAAGGCTTCCGCCGGCCACCACAACCTCCTCATTGGCATCGTTGGTCGCGTCCACGACACCTGGAACGGAGTTCGCACAATGACGAAGACCTACACGCCGCCGAAGGTCTGGACATGGGAAGGCCAGAAGCAGGGGCGCTTCACCAGCACCAACCGGCCGATCGCCGGCGCGACCCACGAGAAGGAACTGCCGGTCGGCAAGCATCCGCTGCAGCTCTATTCGCTCGGCACGCCGAACGGCGTGAAAGTTACGGTGCTGCTGGAGGAACTGCTGGCGAAGGGCCATGCAGGCGCCGAATACGACGCCTGGCTGATCCGCATCGGCGACGGCGACCAGTTCGGCAGTGGTTTCGTGGGAGCGAACCCCAACTCCAAGATTCCGGCGCTGATGGACCACAGCACCAATCCGCCGACCCGGGTCTTCGAGTCCGGGGCCATCCTGCTGTACCTGGCCGAGAAGTTCGGCGCGTTCCTGCCGACCGACCCGGCGCAGCGGACGGAATGCCTGTGCTGGCTGTTCTGGCAGATGGGCAGCACGCCCTATCTCGGCGGCGGCTTCGGCCATTTCTACGCCTACGCGGAGGAAAAACAGCAATACCCCATCGACCGCTTCACCATGGAAACCAAGCGCCAGCTCGATGTGCTCGACCGGCGCCTGGCCGACAACCGCTATGTGGCCGGCGACGATTACACGATCGCCGACATGGCGATCTGGCCATGGTACGGCGGGCTCGTCCTGTTCAATCAGTACGAAGCGGAGGAGTTCCTCGACGCCAGGAGCTACACCAACGTGCTGCGCTGGGCGCAGGAAGTTCATGCCCGCGAGCCGGTCAAGCGCGGTCGCATGGTCAACCGCATCCGCGGCGAAGCCCACGAACAACTCCGCGAGCGCCATGACGCGGGGGATTTCGAAACCAAGACGCAGGACAAGGTTGAAGCGGCGGGCTGAAGAGAGCGAATCGAGAGCGTCGAAGCGCCGCAAAGGTTGCCGTCAGTGTGATCGGATTGTCGCCGGCGGCGAGGCGTCCACCGCCAGAACTTCAAGGCCCCCGCATGCTATCGTAGGCATGGGCGGTCACGACGGTATCGGCCCACGGAGCTGCCGCGCCGTCATCCGGGCGCGGTGCGGCACGGTCGTCGGTAACCGGTCCGTTCGAAGCGGTTCGCCGACGCGTGCTGAATCCGCTAAAATGATGCCTCGCGCCGGAACGATGCGCCCTGACCCTTCACCACGAGGCATTTCCTGTGAACGCCGTTCGCCCCCGCCCAGGCACGCGGGAAATCTTCAAGTACAAGAAATACTGGGCAGAGCGCTTCGGCGTGGCCCCCATGCTGCCGATGAGCCGGGAGGAGATGGATCGGCTCGGCTGGGACAGCTGCGACGTGATCCTGGTGACCGGCGACGCCTATGTCGATCACCCCAGCTTCGGTATGGCGGTGATCGGCCGTACCCTGGAGGCGCTGGGTTTTCGGGTCGGCATCATCGCGCAGCCGGACTGGACCAGCGCCGAGGCGTTCGCCGCGCTCGGCAGGCCGAACCTGTATTTCGGGGTGACGGCCGGGAACATGGACAGCCTGGTCAACAACTACACCGCCGACAAGCGGGTCCGGCGGGACGACAACTACACGCCGCACGGCGCCCCGGGCAAACGGCCGGACCGGGCCGTCATCGTCTACTCCCAGCGCTGCCGGGAGGCGTTCGCGGACGTTCCGATCGTGATCGGCGGGATCGAGGCCTCGCTGCGTCGGATCGCCCACTACGATCATTGGAGCGAAAAGGTCCGCCGCTCGGTCCTGCTGGACAGCAAGGCCGACATCCTGCTCTACGGCAACGCCGAGCGCGCGGTCATCGAGGTCACCCAGCGCATCGCGCGCGGCGACGACCCGCGCGAACTGTTCGATGTCCGCGGGCTGGCGCTGGTCAGGACCCAGGCCGCCCCGGAACACCGGGAGGTCGACATGACCTCGATCGACGACGCGCCGGAGCGGGCGGCCCGCGATGACGATCACCAGGTGATCCGCCTGCCGTCCTACGAGACGGTGCGCGACGATCCGGAGGTCTACGCCCAGGCGTCCCGGATCCTCCATCTCGAGAGCAACCCCGGCAACGCCCGGCCGCTCGTGCAACGGCACGGGGACCGGGACATCTGGGTGACCCCGCCGCCGATCCCGCTGTCCACCAAGGAGATGGACTGGGTCTTCGACCATCCCTACGCCCGCGCCCCGCACCCGGTCTACGGCGATGCCCGCATCCCGGCCTGGGAGATGATCCGGTTTTCGGTGAACATCATGCGCGGCTGCTTCGGCGGCTGCACCTTCTGCTCGATCACCGAGCATGAGGGCCGCATCATCCAGAGTCGCAGCCAGGGCTCGATCCTGCGCGAGATCGAGGACATGCGCGACAAGGTGCCGGGCTTCACGGGCCAGGTCTCCGACCTCGGCGGGCCGACGGCGAACATGTACCGCATGGCCTGCAAGGATCCCGAGATCGAGAAGTCCTGCCGGCGCCTGTCCTGCGTCTATCCGACGATCTGCAAGAACCTCGACACCAGCCACAAGCCGCTGATCGATCTCTATCGGGCGGCGCGCGGCACGCAGGGGGTGAAGAAGGTTTCGATCAGTTCCGGCCTGCGCTACGACCTGGCCGTCGAGAGCCCGGAATACGTCGAGGAGCTGGTGACCCACCATGTGGGCGGCTATCTCAAGATCGCGCCCGAGCATACCGAGGACGGCCCGCTCACCAAGATGATGAAGCCGGGCATCGGCTCCTACGACAAGTTCAAGGCGATGTTCGACGCGGCGGCGGCCAAGGCCGGCAAGAAGTACTATCTGATCCCGTATTTCATCGCCGCCCATCCCGGCTGCACCGACGAGGACATGATGAACCTCGCCCTGTGGCTGAAGCAGAACGGCTACCGGGCCGATCAGGTTCAGACCTTCACGCCGACCCCGATGGCGATGGCGACCGCCATGTACTACTCGGGCCGCAATCCGCTGCGCCCGGTACGACGCACGGGGTCGGAGCGGGTGGAGACCGCCAAGGGGCTGCGCCAGCGCCGGCTGCACAAGGCGTTCCTGCGCTATCACGACCCGGACAACTGGCCGCTGCTTCGCGAGACGCTGAAGCTCATGGGGCGCGAGGATCTGATCGGCAACGGCAAGCTCCAACTGGTCCCGCGCTGGCAGCCGACCGGTACCGGCAAGACCGGGGGAAACGGGCCGCGGCGGCGGTCAAGTGTTCCGGCGGCGGTGGGCGGCAAGGGCGGACCGGCGGGCTGGAAACTCCCGCATCGCCCGGCGGAACTGGAACTCGAAGCCGGGAGCGAATCCGGGGTCGGGCGAAAGCCGCGAGCCGCGCGGCGGGGACGCGCCCCCCGATAGCAACCGCGCCGCCGGCTATCTTCCGAGGACCGGAAGGCCTGGCGCGGCGGGGGCGGCAGGGCCTCGGACGTTCGGCCCGGCCGGCGACGGCTTGACATGCGCGCCGACGATGCCACGTGCATTCGGTCATGGGAATCCAACGCCTTTCAGAAGCCGTGACGGCGGCGCCGCTGCATCTGATCGATGGCATCGTCGCCGGCGGGGTGGATCTGTACGTCTTCCGCGACGGCGACCCGGTATCGTCTCACTTGTCCCGGGGGCTGGTCTGGCATCCGCCGGTCGTGAAGATCCTGGCGCAGATGATAGCGCCCGGCTGGGTGTTCGTGGACGTCGGCGCCCACATCGGTCTGTTCTCGATTACGGCGGCCAAGGCGGCGGCGCCGGCGGGGCGGGTCATCTGCTTCGAACCCGACCCGATGAACCGGGCCGTGCTGGCCCTGAACGCCCGGCAGAACAGGGTCGATCTCGACATCCGCGGCTGTGCGATTGCCGCCGAGGCGGGCGAGGCGACGCTGTTCACCAGCAACGACAACCGTGCCATCCACAGCATCGTGCCGGAGCCGCGGCTAGAGCCGTCCGGGGTGGTCGCGACGTCGACGCTGGAGCGGGAACTGGCGGACCTCGACCGGCTCGACGTCATCAAACTCGACGTCCAGGGCGCGGAGCCCGACATCGTCGCCGGCATCGGCGACTTTCTGGTCCGGTTCGAGCGTGCGCCGGTCGTCATCATGGAGGTGAATCCGCGCGGCTGGGTGCAGCGGGATCCGAACATGGCCGCGCTTCAAGCCTTCATGAAGCGCTATCGGTACGACCTGCATGTGCTGATCGGCAGCGAGGGCGAGCGGCTGGTACCGCCGCCGGTCACCTGGAGCACGTTCACGGCGATCTGCAACGATTTCACGCAGTACGGCAGCGGCGTCGACGACCTCGACGTCGTGCTGTGGCCGCCGCCGCGGAACGAGCGGCCGGCCGGGTCCTAGGCACGCCCGGTCCAGCACTCGACCGCCGCCCGGACCAGCCGGCCGGTCTCCGGGTGGCCATTGAGAAGGCCGTGAACCGTCGACAGGCGATGGAAGGCGTGGGGCCGGTCCAGGCGGGTCTCGGCGACCCGGACCAGACCGTCGTCGTCGCCGTCGAGCAGCGGGTTGAAGCCGTTCCGGCCGGTTCCCCCGGCGATCACCAGCATCGGGATGTCGGCCGGCGGCTCCGGCAGGTCGATCGGATCGCACAGCATTCGCGCTGCCGGACCGGTGATGCGGTTGCCGGGCGGCAATGCGCGGATCGGGCCGGCGGCCTGGGCGCCCCGGTTCGGCGGGCCGATCTGAACGATTCCGGCGACCGGCATGCGGACGCGCCAGCGGCAGTCTTCGGCCAGGGCGCTGCGCAGCACCAGCCCGCCCAGGCTGTAGGTGACGAAAACGACGCGGTCATAGCCCTGGAACGTGTTCATCAGGTCGTTCAGCCAGGCTCCGAGCGCCGCCAGGTCGGCGTGACCGCTCGGGTAGTTCGGGGCGACCACGTCCCGGCCGGGATCCTGCAGCCGCCGCTCCAGCTTGCGCAGGCAGTGCCGCGACCGGTAGAGCCCGTGCAGCATCACGACGAGCGTGCCGGCGGAGCCCGGCTGCTGGTCGAGACGCCCGGTGGCGGCGCGGCAGTGCTCGAGGGAGCCGGCCGCAAGACGGCGGTCGTCGCGGTCGAGCAGCCGGCAATGCCCGGTCCAGACGTGGCGCTGGACGCGATGCGACGGCGCAATCGTCAGGTCGGCCCAGAAGTGCCGTCCGCCCAATGTCCGCAGCGGCAGGTTCGGGACCCGGTCGAGCAACCGGACCGCGGCTGCCGGGATCATCGCAGCACCACCCGCTTGACCGCGTCCGCCAGGGCCGGAGCGAACCGGCCCAGTGGCCGTGCGATCCGGCCGTAGACCAGGAAGGTGGCCGGCTGGGTCACCAGTCCGAGCGCCATCGCGGTCATCAGGTCGGCGTCGGCGCCGCGGCACTCGCCGCGGTCGATGCCGGCCTGGAACATCCGACGCAGGCTCTCGACCGGGGTCGGCATGACGTCGGTGACCCGGCCCAGCTGACCGTGCTGTGACAGCAGGATGAACGTGAAGAGGTCGGGCTCCCGGTCGAACAGGTCACAGAACAACCCGACGGTCCGGTCGATGCGTTCCGCCAGCGACGGAGTCTCGGCCATCATTGCATCAATGTGGCCGGCCAGCTCGACGTAGTGGGTCGAGAACAGGTGCCAGGTCAGCTCGTCCTTGCTGCGGAAATGCCGATAGATTGCGGCTTCGGAGATCTCGACCGCGGCGGCGATGTCCCTGGTCGTGGTTGCGTTCACGCCTTTGGCCGCGAACAGCGCGACGGCGGCGCGCTCGATGCGTTGGCGGGTGTCGGGGCGTCTCGGCATCGCTGTGTGGCTTTTTAGTGTGAATGTTCACTTACAATATATTGCAGCCGCGCGACTCGTCAATCGCCAGTGCACTCCTCGGCTACGCCGCTTGCGGTAGCTCGGGACGAGGCAGCAGTGCGAACAGGATCTGCACGGTTCCGGCGAACAGCCCCAATCCGACACCGAGCTGCAGGGCGAGGTCGTAGGAGCCGAGGACGTCGAACACCCAGCCACCGCCGAAGGCGCCGAGGAAGCTGCCGATCTGGTGGCTGAAGAAGGTGACGCCCTGCAGCATCGGCAACCAGCGCAGGCCGAACATCTCGACCACCGAGCCGGTCACCAGTGGTGCTACGCCGAGCCACAGGAAGCCCATGACGGCGGCGAACACCACCGTGCTCTCCGGTGTCGACGGCTGTACGAAGTACACCGCGATCGCAGCCGAGCGGACGATGTAGATCAGGCCGAGCAGCATCTCCTTGTTCCAGCGCCCGCCGGCCCAGCCGAAGAACAGGCTGCCCAGCACGTTGAAGCCGCCGATGGTGCCGAGTGCCGTCGCCGTCAGCATCGGGTCCATGCCGCACAGCACCAGATATGAGGGCAGGTGGGTGGTCAGGAACACCAGCTGCATGCCGCACACGAAGTAGGCGAGCGACATCACCACGAACGGCAGCCGGCCCGACGCCAGCCGCAGTGCCGCCATGGCATTGAGCGCGTCGGCGCTGCCCGACGACACCGGCTCGGGGCTGCGGTCGACCCGGCCGGCCACCCAGGCGGCGGGGATCATGACCAGCGCCATGACCGCGAAGCCGGCGGCACCGACGCGCCAGCCCTCCTGGGTCGCCAGCACCTGTCCGACCGGGGCGGCGATCAGCGCGCCGACCGATCCGGCGGCCGAGACGATGCCGAGATAGGTGCTCCGCTTGGCCGCCGACACCACCCGCGCCGTCACCGCCAGCGCCATCGACGCCGAGGCCAGCGCCATCGCGGTGCCGATCAGCAGCCCGGCGCCGAGCATCACCGTCAGCAGGCCGCCGGCCGACGCCATGAGCGCCAGCCCGGCGACGTACAGCACCGCACCGGCGACCATCACCGGGCGGTAGCCCCAGCTCGTCACCAGCGCCCCGGCGAACGGTTGGCACAGGCCCCAGATCAGGTTCTGGATGGCGATGGCGAAGCCGAAATCGGCGACCGAGATCGCCAGGTCGGCGGTCAACGGCTGCATGAAGATGCCGAGGCTCTGGCGGATGCCCATGGCCAGCGTCAGCATCACCGAGGCGCCGATCAGGATCGGCAGGGCGCCCGGCAGGCCGCTGCGTCTGTCCATGTCATCCTCCCCGGAGCAACGGCGCGTCACGGCCGATGTCGCGGCGACTGAACCATGGCCGCTGGCCGGCCGCAAAGGACAAGGGCACCTGCGTATCGGCCGTCAGTATTGCTGCGGTGGAACGACCGGCTCGGACGGCGACCAGAGATCGCCTAGTGGGCAATATCTGACCATTGGCACCGCATCCACACGTCCGCTCCGGGTCGAAAACGGACGTTCGCTCTCAACACCTCAGTCGTGCGGTGGAACGGTGTGGTATTGCGGCAGGCCGTCTGCGATCTCGTAGTAGTCCCCCTTGTCGGCGACGTAGATATGCAAATTCGCATTGGTCTCTGTCGGTCCGTGGAAAGCACCCATTGCCACGGCGATCCAACCCCGATCCGACCGATCCCAGAATAGAGACGATCCGCATGTCGAGCAGAAGCCGCGTCGGACGTTCTCCGAAGATTGAAACCACGTCAGCTTTTCCTCGCCGACAATCGTCAAGGCAGTCCTGGGCACATCAGTGGAAGCGAAGTGGTGGCCCGAGTGCTTGCGGCACATGCGACAATGGCAGAAGTTAGGATTTGGCAGACTGTCAGCCACTGTTAAGGTGACCGCACCACAAAGGCATGAGCCGCTGTGCATCCCCAATTCACTCCCGCAGACGTCTAGTCGGGAAGCATGGCATCGGGGTTGCGACGTTCGCAAGAGCGTCTGCTATGGGTCGATTCCAGCCGCAGCCAGTGGTTACCAAATGTCAGAGTTTGACTACTATCCCCCCGGCGTCAGCCACGTCGCGATGTCGTCCAGCGGCCGGCGGCGGCCGCCGAACTCCGGCACCGTGCAGCCGGGCGCCGGGTATCCCGTAACCAGCAGCAGGTACGGCTTCTCGTTCTCCGGGCGGCCGCAGATCTCGTTCAGGAAGCCCATCGGGCTCGGCGTGTGGGTGAGGGTTGCGAGGCCGGCATGGTGCAGGGCGGCGATCAGGAACCCGGTGGCGATGCCGACCGATTCCGAGACGTAGTAGTGCTTGACCCGCCTGCCGTCGGGCAACTCGCCGAAGCGCTGGGCGAACACCGCGATCAGGGTGGCGTGTTCCAGGAACGGCTTGTGCTCGTCGGTGCCGAGCGGCGCCAGGGCGGCCAGCCACTCCGCCGGTGCCCGCTCGCGGTAGAAGTCGCGCTCCTCGGCCTCGGCCGCCTCGCGGAGACGGTGCTTCACCACGGGGTCGGTGATGACGGTGAAGTGCCAGGGCTGCATGTTGGCCCCCGACGGGGCCGATCCGGCGGCGCGCAGGCAGTGCTCAAGCACCGCCCGCGGCACCTCGCGCGGCTGGTAGTCGCGCACCGTGCGGCGGCGCCGGAGGTCGGCGGCGAACGCCTCGGCCCGCCGGGCCATCTCGGCCTCGGGGTACTCGGCATAGCCCGCCAGGGGCTCGAACACCGGCGCTTCCATCGTCGTTCCTCCGTGCTTCAGCGGCCGGCCTTCAGCGTATCCGCCATCTTCTCGGCGATCATCACCGTGGTCAGGTGGGTGTTGGCGCGCGGTACCTCGGGCATCACCGAGGCGTCGATCACGCGCAGGCCGGAGCAGCCGATCACCCGGCAGTCCGGGTCGACGACCGCGCGCCGATCATCGGCCGGGCCCATACGGCAGGTGCCGCTGGCGTGCTGGGCGTCGGAGCATTCCGCCAGCATCCAGTCGTCGAGGTCGGAGCCGGTCAGTTCGTCCTCGACGCTGCGGCCGCTGGCGCCGTACTCGACGCGGGTGGTGACGCCGGCGACCCCGGCGTGGCGACCGATGTCGCGCAGCCGGCGCACGCCATCGCGCATCCGCAGCAGGTCGCGCTCGTCCGACAGCATGCGCTCCTCGACTTGCGGATCGAGATCGGGATCGCCCGAGCGGATGCGCACGGTGCCTTGGCTGAACGCCTGGTACACCGAGACCGCGATGCGGCCGCGTGCCAGGTCGCCGTCGGCCTCGGAGCGCAGATTGCCGGCGATCATGATCATGTCGTTCTCGCCGGCGCCGGCGAGGCCGGAGGTGTAGCGCAGGCAGCAATTGGTGTGGCGGTGCATCCGCGTGCCGACCCGGGCGTCCGGCACCAGGTCGAGCAGGATGCCGAGGATCGGATGGTCGAGCAGGTTGTGGCCGACCGGCAGGTCGGCAAGCACCGGGATGCCGAGGGCACGCAGATGTGCCGCCGGGCCGATGCCGGAGCGTTGCAGGATCGCCGGCGAGTGGATGGCGCCGGCCGACAGGATGACCTCGCGGGTCGCGCGCACGGCTTGGCGCTCGCCGTCGACCGTCACCGTCACGCCGGTCGCGTGCGGTCGGTTGCCCTCCATCGTCAGGGTGTCGACGACGGCGTTGCCGACCACCGTCAGGTTGGCGCGGCCGCGTGCCGGTTCCAGGTAGCCGTCATTGGTCGACACCCGGTAGCCGTCGCGGCTGTTGATGGCGTAGGGCGAGGCACCGGTGCCCTCGGGCGCATTGTGATCCTCGCACCACGGGTAGCCGAGGCCGAGGGCGGAATCCTTCAGCGCCCGGTCGACGAAGCCCCAGTGCTCGACCGGCGCGCGGTATACCGGGATCGGCCCGCCGCGGCCGTGGTATGGCGCGTCGCCGAAATCGACATCGTCCTCCAGCTTGCGGAAGTACGGCAGCACGGCGTCCCAGTCCCAACCGGTGCAGCCGAGGCCGGCCCACCGCTCGAAATCGTCGGGGATGCCGCGGATGGCGATCTGGCCGTTGATGGTGGAGCTGCCGCCGATGGCACGGCCGCGCCACAGCAGCTTCGGCTCCTGCCGGTCGGTGCGCCGCGCCATCAGCAGTGGCCAGCGGTAATCGTCGTCGCCGATGGCGCGCAGCGGGTTGGGGATGCGGATGTGTTCGGGCGTGTCGGCGGTGCGGAAGTCGCGCCCGGCCTCCAGCAGCAGGACGCGGATCGCGGGATCCTCGCTCAGCCGTGCCGCCAGTACGGCACCGGCCGATCCGCCGCCGACGATCACGTAGTCATAGTCCTGCCGCATCGGTGCGCTCCGCTGGCCGCCGGCCGGCTATCGCGGCGCGGTCTTGCTGTGGAATACCAAGCCGCCGAGCACCATGTCGATATCCTCGCCGTCGGTCGCCAGCGGCAGGTTCAGGGCTTCGTACTCGTAAAAATTACGGTCCGGGTAGAATGCTTCGCCATGGGTCCGGAGCGGGCGGCGATGGTCGATCATCCACCTGAAGCTCTGGTAGATGCCGCCGAGGATCTCCTCCGGGTAGATCTCGTCGTAGTACTTCCCGGTGGAATCGCGCTGCATCGCCTGGGTTATGGCGGTGCCGATGAGCCGGTAGCGCAGCCGCAGCGGATGCTGTTCGACGTCGATCAGGACGATGTTCGGGAGGTGCCGGGCAAGCTCGATCGGATCGATGTCTGCGCGGCGCGGAAAGGTGCGGCCGGCGCGCTTGCCTTCCCAGTACCGGTGGATCGCCAGCAGCGCGGTGTCACGGCAATGTAGTTCCGGGTCGATGTCGACCCAAAGATTCGGCGCGCACACGACATCCCCCCCGGATCGGACGCTGGCAAGCCTCACCGTAGCCGAGAACCGGTGGCGACGCACTTGCCTTGCCGGATCGGGCCGACTACCGATCGGAGTTCTTGAGCCATTTTGCGAGTAGCCGACAATGGACGCCCAACGCCCCAGCGACGCCATCCTGCGCCGCGATTTGCCGATCGAGCCGGCAGCGACCGCCCTGCTGCTGGTCGACGTGCAGAACCTTGAGATCTCCGCGCCGATCCGGCAGCAGCATCCGGCGTTCGTCGCGGATCTGGAGGCCCGTGTGGTGCCGAACATCGCCCGACTGATCGCCGCCGCCCGGGCGGCCGGGATCGAGGTGATGTACACGGTGATCGAGAGCCTGACCCGCGACGGCCGTGACCGCAGCCTCGACCACAAGCTGTCGGGTATCTTCGTCGCCAGGGGTGCCTGGGAGGCTGGCGTGATCGACGCGGTGGCGCCGGGTCCGGACGACATCGTGCTGCCGAAGACGTCGTCCGGCGTGTTCAATTCCACCGCCATCGACTACGTGCTGCGCAACCTCGGCGTCCGGCACCTGATCGTCGTCGGGCTGCTGACCGACCAATGCGTCGACATGGCGATCCGCGACGCCGCCGATCGTGGCTACTACCCGGTCTGCGTCGCCGATTGCTGCAGCAGCTACACCCGGGAACGGCATGACAATGCGCTCGGCGCCTTCGGTGGCTACTGCCGGACCGTCAGCTTGGAGGGCATCCTGGCCGAACTCGCCGTTACGGCGCGGTGATGGTCATCGGCTGGCCTCCGATGGCACCGACGGCGCGACCGGCGCATCGGGTCGCAACAGGCCCTCGGTCATCAGGTCGCTCCACAGTCCCGGCGGTACCGTCCGGTCGAACGCCGCGACATTGCGCGCGACCTCGTCCGGCGTGACGGCGCCGAGCACCACCGAGGCGACGGCCGGGTGGCCGAGCGGGAAATGGATCGCGGCAACCGCCAGCGGGACGGCGTGAGCGCGGCACACCGCTTCGATCCGGCCGGCCCGCTCCAGCACTTCCGGCGTGGCCGGGCGGTAGTTGTACATGGCACCCTCGACCGGCCCGGTTGCCAGGATGCCGGTATTGAACACGCCGCCCATCAGCACCGCGATGCCCTTGTCGGCGGCGAGCGGCAGGAAGTCGTCGAGCGCCCCCTGTTCCAGCAGCGAATAGCGGCCGGCCAGCAGCATGGCGTCGAAATCGCCGGCGCGGGCGAACCGGGCGCACACCGTGGCGTCGTTCAGCCCGACCCCGATCGCCTTGATCGAGCCGTCGGCGCGCAACGCTTCCAGCGCGCGGTAGGCGCCGTTCATGGCTTCGGCGAAGCGCTGCTCGGCGCCGTCGCCGTGTGTCCAGGGATCGACGTCGTGGATCAGCGCGATGTCGATCCGGTCGGTGCCGAGCCGCAGCAGCGAGTGCTCGACCGAGCGCATGGCGCCATCGTAGCTGTAGTCGTAGCGCGCCTGGAAGGGCAGGCCGCCGGCGAACCGCGTGCCGGTCGGCGGGCCGCGGTGCGGCGACATCAGGCGGCCGACCTTGGTCGACAGCACGATCCGGTCGCGGTCGAGCCGGCGGAGCGCGGTGCCGACGCGCGCCTCGGCGAGGCCATTGCCGTAGTGCGGGGAGGTGTCGACGAGTGTCACCCCGGCGCCGACCGCGCCGATCACGGTGCGCACCGCCGTGTCGTCGTCGAGCCGCCGGTACAGGTCGCCGATCGGCGCGGTGCCGAGGCCGAGCCTGGGCAGGACAAGGCCCGAGCGGGCATGGGTCATGGTGGCGATGGGCATTGGTCGGTCTCCTGGGGGCCGGCGCGGGGAGGACGATGATCGCCCGAACCGCCGCCGCGGTCACGCCGCGGAACGCGATGGATGGCGATTCGCACTCGCGGTCGCGGCGGCGGCAGAATGCCGCGCCGCCCGGGACCGACGCTCCACCGATTCCGCCGATGCCCGGCGGGTTCCCGGGCGTGGCTTGGCGGACGTGCGCGCAACCTTACTGAATTCAGGCGGTTAACCTCGGGAACGAATGCGTGATCGAAGATGACAACGGCGACCGGGTGACCCACCTGTAGGAGACCATGAGTCGATACTCCACCGGAGACGCTCGCGACCCGGAGGCACTCTGTGCCATACTCTCGTCACACCGTGCCTTTGATCTTGAACGTCCCTGGCTTAAATTCTTGTTAAGGAATCTGGCGGACGATAGTCAAAGCAGAGAGTGAACATACGTCCATTCGAATAAGACACCGAAGACACGTCAAGTGTCCTGGTCGTGGAGAGGCTTCGGCTGCTTCGCAATCGAGGGAAGAGAGCGCCACGAAAGAGGCGGTTCCAGATGCCTGGACCAGAGATAGACACGGTTGTCGTAAGCGATCGCGGCGAATTGCCGGATCAATACTCGTACCAGCCTTTCGACAGTCGCCGGCGTGATGCCGGTCGGCCGCCGTCTCGGTTACGGCACAAAGAAGAAGTTCAGGCTCGATCTCCTGTCCGAACGCGGTGCTTCGCCGCGTGGCTGCCATGATGGAGTGAGGCATGAGCGTCATGAAGGACGTGTTCTCCGAGTACGCCGATGCGTATCAGACTCGGAAGGACTCAGAGATGAGTCTGATCGAGTATCTGGAACTCTGCGGCGGCGATCCGATGGCTTTCGCGTCGGCCGCCGAACGGATGATCGCGGCGATCGGCGAACCGGACATCGTCGATACCTCGAAGGACGCGCGGCTCGGCCGCGTCTTCATGAACCGGACCATCAAGGTCTATCCGGCGTTCCACGACTTCTACGGGATGGAGGACACCGTCGAGCGGCTGGTGGGCTACTTCCGCTACGCCGCCCAGGGGCTGGAGGAGCGCAAGCAGATCCTCTACCTGCTGGGCCCGGTCGGCGGCGGCAAGTCGTCGCTGGCCGAGCGCCTCAAGACCCTGATGGAGAAGTTCCCGATCTACGTGCTGAAGGCCGGCGACGACCTCAGCCCGGTGTTCGAGAGCCCGCTTGGCCTGTTCGACCCGGAGCGCATGGGGCCGAAGCTGGAGGATCGCTTCGGCATCCCGCAGCGCAAGCTGACCGGCCTGATCTCGCCCTGGGCTGTGAAACGCCTCGACGAGTTCGACGGCGACCTGACCAGGTTCAAGGTCGCCAAGGTGTTCCCCTCGAAGCTGCGGCAGATCGGCGTGACCAAGACCGAGCCCGGCGACGAGAACAACCAGGACGTCTCGACCCTGGTCGGCAAGGTCGACATCCGCAAGCTCGAGTATTTCGGCCAGGCCGATCCCGACGCCTACAGCTACGCCGGTGGCCTGAACCGGACGACCCAGGGCATGCTGGAATTCGTCGAGATGTTCAAGGCGCCGATCAAGGTTCTGCACCCGCTGCTGACCGCCACCCAGGAAGGCAACTACGTCGGCACCGAGAACATCGGCGCGATGCCGTTCCAGGGCGTGATCCTGGCGCACTCCAACGAGTCCGAATGGCAGACTTTCCGCAACAACCGCAACAACGAGGCGTTCCTGGACCGGGTCTCGGTGATCAAGGTGCCGTACTGCCTGCGGGTCCAGGAAGAGCTGAAGATCTACGAGAAGCTGATCCAGAACAGCGAATTGGCGGACGCGGCCTGCGCCCCCGGGACGTTCGAGATGCTGGCCCGCTTCAGCGTCATGACGCGGCTGCGCGAGCACGAGAACTCCGATCCCTACTCGAAGATGCGGGTCTATGACGGCGAAACCCTGAAGGACACCGATCCGAAGGCCAGGTCGATCCTGGAGTATCGCGACGCCGCCGGAGTCGACGAGGGCATGGAGGGGCTGTCGACCCGGTTCGCGTTCAAGGTGCTGTCCAAGACCTTCAACTACGATGCCAAGGAGGTCGCCGCCGACCCTGTGCACCTGATGTACATGCTGGAGCAGGCGGTCCGGCACGCGCAGTTCCCGGAGGGTACCGAGCGCCGCTATCTGGAGATGATCAAGAGCGAGCTCGGGCAGCGCTACGCCGAGTACATCGGCAACGAGATCCAGAAGGCCTACCTGGAATCCTACAACGACTACGGCCAGAACCTGTTCGACCGGTATCTCGACTATGCCGACGCCTGGGTCGAGGACCACGATTTCAAGGACCCGGACACCGGCCAGATGATGGACCGCGAGTTGCTGAACCAGGAGCTCAGCAAGATCGAGAAGCCGGCCGGAATCGCCAACCCCAAGGACTTCCGTAACGAGGTCGTCAAGTTCGCGTTGCGGGCCCGGGCCCAGAATTCCGGCAACAACCCGTCCTGGACCTCCTATGAGAAGATCCGGGATGTGATCGAGCACCGGATGTTCAGCCAGGTCGAGGACCTGCTGCCGGTCATCAGCTTTGGCACAAAGAAGGAGTCGGAGACCGAGCGCAAGCACGCCGAGTTCGTCGAGCGCATGGTGTCGCGCGGCTATACCGAGCGCCAGGTCCGCCGGCTGGTCGAGTGGTACATGCGCGTCAAGCAGGCCGGTTAGGCCGGCCCGAACGATGCACATCATCGACCGGCGCAGGAACCCCCAGGGCAAGAGCCTGTCGAACCGGCAGCGCTTCCTCAGACGGGCCAAGCGGCAGGTGACGGAGGCCGTGCGGCAGGCCTCGGCCGAGCGCAGGATCCGCGATGTCGCGGACGGCGAGCGGATCGTGATCCCGACCGACGGCCTGCGCGAGCCGCGGTTCCACCACGATCCGGTGACCGGGCATCAGGACGGCGTGGCGACCGGCAACAAGACGTTTCGGGAGGGCGACCGCATCCCTCGCCCGGGCAAGGGCGCTGGCGGGAAGGGCGGTCGCGACGGCAGCGCCGACGGCGACGGCACCGATGCCTTCGGATTCGTGCTCACGCGCGAGGAGTTCCTCGACATCTTCCTGGAGGATCTGGAACTTCCCGACCTGATGAAGAAGAGCGTGAGTCGGTTGGAGAACACCAAACCGGAGCGCTCCGGCTTCGCGACTTCGGGTTCGCCGACCAACATCAACCTGCTGCGCACCATGCGGAACAGCCTGTCGCGGCGCATCGCGCTGCGGCGCCCAAGCAACGACGAACTGGACGCCCTCCGCGCCGAGATCGCCGACCTCGAGCGCACCGCCCCCGACAGTAGGAAGCTCGACGAGTTGCGGATCCGGCTGGGGCTGCTGGAGCGGCGGACCCGCGAAATTCCCTATCTCGACCCGATGGACATCCGCTTCAACCGCTTCGAAGCGGTACCGAGGCCGATCACCCAGGCCGTGATGGTCTGCATGATGGACGTGTCCGGCTCGATGTCGGAGGCCATGAAGGACCTCGCCAAGCGGTTCTTCATGCTGCTGTATCTGTTCATCCAGCGCCGCTACCGGCATGTCGAGATCGTCTTCATCCGTCACACCCACAAGGCGGAGGAGGTCGACGAGGACACCTTCTTCTACAGCCGCGAGACCGGCGGCACGGTGGTGTCCACAGCACTCGTCGAGATGCGCAGGGTGATCGCCGAGCGCTTCCCGGTGTCGGACTGGAACATCTACGCCGCCCAGGCGTCCGACGGCGACAACCTGACCGCCGACGGCCCGGAAGTGGCGGCGATCCTGGCCCGCGACATCCTGCCGATCACCCAGTACTTCGCCTATGTCGAGGTATCGGGCGGGGTCGGCGAGCTTCTGAAGACCAATTCCAACCTGTGGCGCATCTATGCGCCATTCGCTACCTCGCACGACAACTTCGCCGCCCGCCGGGTGGCCGGCCGGGGCGACATCTACCCGGTGTTCCGCGACCTGTTCACGCCGGAGAAGCAAAGTGTGTAGCGCACTGACGCCCGCCGCCGACGCCGCCCTGCTGTTCGCCGACCCTGACTGGTCTTACGACGCGGTCCAGAGGACCTACGATGCGATCGAGGAGATCGCGGTCGGGGAACTCGGCCTGGACGTCTATCCCAACCAGATCGAGGTCATCACCGCCGAGCAGATGCTGGATGCCTATGCCTCGATCGGCATGCCGCTGATGTATGGCCATTGGTCCTTCGGCAAGCAGTTCGCCACCAACGAACTGCTCTACCGCAAGGGTGCGCGCGGCCTCGCCTACGAGATCGTCATCAACTCGAACCCCTGCATCAGCTACATCATGGAAGACAACTCCATGGCGATGCAGGCGCTGGTGATCGCGCACGCCGCCTTCGGCCACAACCATTTCTTCAAGAACAACAATCTGTTCCGGCAGTGGACCGACGCCGAGGCCATCCTCGACTACATGCAGTTCGCCAAGACCTACATCGCCCGCTGCGAGGAGCGCCACGGTGCGCGTGCGGTCGAGCGGGTGCTGGATGCCGCCCATTCGCTGATGGACTACGGCGTCAACCGCTACCAGCGTAAACGCCGGGTCAGCCCGCAGTCGCGGGAGCAGCGGGCCCGCGACCGGCTGCGCTACGAGGAGAAGAGCTACAGCGACCTGTGGCAGCGCACCAACCCGGTCGACGCCGGCCCCGAGCGTGACGGCGACGGCGGCGATCAGCCGCCGCACCCGGCGGAACTGGTACCGCTGCCGGAGGAGAACATCCTCTACTACCTGGAGAAAATGGCGCCGCGGCTGGAGCCCTGGAAGCGCGAGGTGCTGCGCATCGTCCGCCAGATCGCCCAGTACTTCTATCCGCAGAAGCAGACCAAGGTGATGAACGAGGGCTGCGCGACCTACGTGCACTACCGGGTCTTGAACCGGCTGCACGAGAAGCGGTTGCTGTCGGACGGCGGCGTGCTGGAGTTCCTGCACTCGCATTCGTCGGTGATCTTCCAGCCCGATTTCGACGACCAGCGCTACTCCGGGATCAATCCCTATGCGCTCGGCTTCGAGATGATGACCGACATCCAGCGCATCTGCGAGCGGCCGAGCGACGAGGACCGCCAGTGGTTCCCGGACATCGCCGGCAACGGCGACGCCATGGGCACCCTGAGGGACGCCTGGGCGAACTACCGCGACGAGAGCTTCATCCTGCAGTTCCTCAGCCCGACGGTGATGCGGCGCTTCAAGATGTTCCGGTTGAGCGCCGGGCCCGACGATCCGGAATACCTGGTCGAGGCGATCCACAACGAGCGCGGCTACCGCCGAATCCGCAAGTCGCTGGCGCGCCGCTACGACGTCGGGCTTCACGATCCGAACATCCAGGTCGTGGAATCGAACCTGGACGGCGACCGCACCCTGGTGCTGCGCCACGAGGTGATCGGCGGCCGGCTGCTCGACCGGGAGGACGCGACGGCGGTGCTGCAGCACGTCGCCGACCTGTGGGGCTATCCGGTGGCGCTGGAGGAAGTCGACGCGACCGGCCATGGCGTCCTGCGCGAGCACCAACGGGTAGAGCCGCGGGACTGAGTAGTCCGTCCGGGGTCAGGCCCGGTCAGTCAGGGGCGACCGTCGGGATCGGTTCGCGCGGCGGCGGTGCCACGCTATGGGTGAGACCCCACATCCACCACGCCTCGCTGCTGCCATGCGGCCCCGGCGTCACGATGACCTGGGCGGACATGGTGCCCGAGAAGCCTTTGCAGGTATGGGCAACCGGCTCGAAGCGCGAACCGGGAGGGATGATCTTGATGTAGCAGGCATTGTTGTGGCCATCGAAGATCAATGCGGCGTGCGCGATGACGCCGGACCCGTCGTTGATCGTGAAAATCAGGAAGTCGCTGAATTCGAAGAAGCAACCGCCTTCGTTGTCGGAGGCGGAGTTCAGGATTTTCGAGTCGCCGGGTTGAATGGTGGGCAAGGCGGCGAAATCGCCCAGATGCCAGCACCGTCTGCCGGCATGCAGGATCTGAATCGGGACTTCGAGCTTGTTGTAGATGGCGAGGTTCCAGGTTACGGCCTGCGCTGAGGGCGGCGCGGCCAGGCAGAACCCGATGCCCAACAGGAGCGCTGCGAATGATCGCATGATGTCATTTCCCCCTCGATGCCGTGCGGATAGCGCGACCTGCAATTCAGCACCGTATTTCAGGTTCTCGGAGACCACCATCGGTATTGAGCGGGGCAATCGGTTGAATGCCGGCGGCACCCGGGCGCGGCCCGTCGCACCGTGGATCCCGGCTCCGTCCCGCCTCCGGCGCGCCGGTCCGGGATGACGGCAAGGGCGGAGCACGGGGTGGGCCAGATCGTCGATCCCCCCGACATCTCCGTCATTCCGGAGGGGGCGCGTCAGCGCCCGGCTCCGGAAACCACCCGCCCGCTCCGGCTTGTGTGCATCCCCAAGGCTGCCCCCTGGATCCTGGGGCCGGCCGCCGGAGGCGGGGCGGAATTGGGAACCACCCACCGCCGGAGGGCTCCAGCGCTATCCGAGGCGGCGGGAGATCTCGGCCCAGAGCATCTGGTAGGCTGCCGCCGCCGGTGACTTCGGCGCGAAGCTGGCGAGCGGAGCGCGCTCGGTGCCCATGCGCTCGACGATGCTGGAATAGGGCACGCTGACGGGCAGCGCCTCGGCATGGGCATCGGGGAAACTGTCGACGATCTCGCGGTGCATGGTCTTGCGGCGGTCGACCATCGAGAAGAACGGCATCAGCCGCAGGCCCGCCAGCTTCTCCTCGTCCCGGAACCGGCCGAGCTGCTGGTAGGTGCGCAGCGACAGCGTGGTCGGGATCAGCGGCACGACCAGCGCGTCGGCGGCATGGAACACCGCTTCGGAGACCAGGGAGACGCTCGGCGGGCAGTCCAGGACCACGTAGTCGTAGTCGGCGGCCAGCGGCTTGAGCAGCTTTGCCAGGCGCTTCTTCGACTTCTTCTCGGCATCGAGCATGAGGTCGAGGTTGCGGAACGAGAAGTCGGCCGGGACCAGGTCGAGCCGGTCGTGGTCGGTGGCCTTGATCAGGTCGTCGAGGTCGCGCTTGCCGGACACCAGGCCCTTGCCGCCGCCCTTCACCTTGGGCTTCACCCGGAAATAGAAGGTCGCCGCCCCCTGCGGGTCGAGGTCGACCACCAGGACCCGGGCACCCTCGCGCGCGGCCACGAAGGCCAGGTTGACGGCGGTGGCGGTCTTTCCAACGCCGCCCTTGATGTTGTAGCAGGCCACCACCTTCATTTGCCGTCCCCCGCCTTGGAGCGTGTCAGCCGACGCAGGCGATCGCCGAACCGGCGCTTTGCCACCGGCACGAACACCGCGTCGAACCGGGCCCGGGCTACCGCGCGCCGGATCTCCAGATCCTCTGCAAGTGCACCGATCGCCATCAGTGTGGCCGGACCTGCCGCCCCTGTCCGGCCCATCTTCACGCCAAACCGCCGGAGCGCTTCGGCCTGCACCGCGGTGTCCTGCACCTCGCCGAGATCCTGCTGCAGCTCCTTGAGCGTGGCGAGGACCGCGGTGGTCGGCTTCGACGGATAGGCATCCCGAACGATCTCGAGGACATAGCGCAGCTTCTTCACGGTCTTGCGCAGGGCGTGCAGGGCTTCGGCGGGCGAGGCCGCGGTGATGGCGGACCCTTCCTCCACCACCCGACCGTAAAGCTTCCGGATGCGGCGCCCGGCCAGCTTGCCGATCGGCAGCCGCTCCCGGTCGGTGGTACTCCAGGCTTGGTCGCCGGCGTCGAGTGCCCGGCGCCATCGCCGGACGCCGTCCTGGAATCGTCGCGACCTGAAGGCGTCCACGAGCTTCGCGTGCGCCTTGTCGCGCTCGGCCTCGAGGTAGCGGCCGAGCGGCTCGAGGTCGACCGCCCGGTCAGCGGCCCGGCGACGGTGCGCGCGCCAGTCCAGGATATGCACGTCCAGGTCGCGGGTCGGGCCGCTGACCTTGCCGAGCCAGCCGAGGAACGCCCGCGTCCGATCCAGCTCCGGTTCCGGCGAGCCGGAGCGCAGCAGCGTCAGGATCGACCGGCTACGCCGAACCGCGACCCTGAGTTCGTGCAGTTCCTCGCAGTCGATATCGGCGATCACGCCGGCGGCGCGATGCTCCACGGTGTCGAGCAGGGCCTGCAGGACCGGTCTCAGCGCCGCCCCCGCCGGAGCCTGAGGGTCGGTCGCCGAAGGGTAGGCCGTGCCGCTCGGCTTCGGGCGGAGGCTGTGCGCCAGCATCGCGACCGGGTCCGGGGCGGCTGGCGACCATCCGTAGTGCCGGAAGATGCGTTCGGCGATGCGGTCGCCGTCGGCCTCGTAGCCCTTCAGCGCGTCGACCCGGACGGCGCTGCAGCGGTCGCCGGTGCCGTCGGACGAGGCGGACAGCGCCGACAGACGGCAGCGTATCTTGCGGTCGGCGTCGCGCAGGGCCGCGCGATGCTCCACCAAGGTGATCCAGGGCGTGGGGATCAGGCCCCGGATGCCGACGAGCGATTCCAGGGCCCGATACAGCCGACCGTCCGGCAGGTCGTCGACCAGCCGCGGTGTCGGTACCGGGACGTCGGCCGTCGCGCGCACCCGGCCGTTCCCGGACACCAGCCGCCAGTGTTCATGGCTGCCGTCGGCAACCGGCTCCACTTCGAGACGGTAGCCCCGCAGGGTGAGGCGGCGGTCCAAGGTGTCGAGCAGCCGCAACCGCCGGCTCGACACCTCCTCGGGGTCGGCCGCGAGGGTTCCGCGGACGGAGTCGGCGATCGCGGCGAGCGGTGTGACGACAGCAGGACGCTCACGCGCTTCCGCGGCAGCCGCGCTCAGCCGCTGTTCCGATGTTGGTGAAGGCAATCCGACCTCAAGGGCTGGCCAATGGCGGCGGCAGGATAGCACTCAGGGCCACCCATGGTGTTTCCTCCGAGAAGTCTCGGAGCATAGGCGCACGAGGTGCGCTTCTCAAGAAATCGAGACGCACCTTGTGCGCTTTTTTCATCTGCATGGCGGTGGTCCGCGGCAAGCTATCGCGCGATCCTTGCCATTCCCTTGCGCCGCCGTCGCATGCTGATATGGGTCGGCACACTGACTGACGAGGGGAATGCAGCATGGCGGCCTACAAGGCCTACGACAGCGTCCGGCGCATCGCGGTGCTGGGCTGCGGCACCATCGGTGCGAGTTGGGCGGCCTACTTCCTGGCGCGCGGCTACGACGTCGCGGCGTGGGATCCGGCCGAAGGCTGGAAGGACCGCCTGCGGGCCTTCGTCGACAATGCCATGCCGCAACTGCAGGCGGTCGGCACGGCGCTCGGAGCCGCGGGCCGGCTGGAGATGCTCGACACGCCGGAGGCGGCGGTCGCCGACGCCGACTTCGTGCAGGAGAACGCGACCGAGCGGGCGCCGATCAAGATCGACCTGTACCGCCGCATCGACGCGGCGCTGGCGCCGGACGCGGTCCTGGCGACCTCGACCTCCGGGCTGATCCTGTCCGACCTGGTCGACGGGATTGCTTCGGCGCCGCGCTTCGTGGTCGGCCACCCCTTCAACCCGCCGCACCTGATCCCGCTGGTCGAGATCGTATCGAGCAAGGTCACCGATCCGGCCACGGCCGAGTGGGCATACGGTTTCTACGCCCATATCGGCAAGCACCCGATCGTCGTGAAGAAGGAGGTCAAGGGCCACCTCGCCAACCGCCTGCAGGCAGCGTTGTGGCGCGAGGCCTTCAACGCCGTGGCCGACGACCTGGCCAGCGTCGAGGACATCAACGCCGCGATCGCCCAGGGCCCGGGCCTGCGCTATGCGCTGATGGGACCGCACATGATCTTCAACCTGACCGGCGGCAAGGGCGGCATCCGGGCGGCGCTCGAGCAGTTCGGGCCACCGATGGCGTCGTGGTGGGAGACCATGCAGAAAACCCCGGCGTTCGACGACGACCTCAAGTCCAAGTTGATCGAGGGCATCGAGCGTGAGATGGGCGATCGCACGATCGAGGACCTGGAGCGCGAGCGCGACGACCGTCTGGTGCTGCTGCTGAGGATGCTGAAGGAAACGGAGACCTTGCCATGACCGCGGCCGTCGAGCCGAAGCGCATCGTCGTCGTCGGCGCCGGCATCGTCGGTGTCGCCACCGGCCTGCATCTGCAGCGCGAGGGGCACTCGGTCACCCTGGTCGACCCGACCCCGCCGGGACGTGGCACCTCGTTCGGCAACGCCGGGTCGATCGCCATTGGCAGCGTCTACCCGACCGGGTCGCCCGGGAACTGGAAGCAGGTCCCGAAGATGCTCACCGACCCGATGTCGCCGCTGCGCATCAAGTGGTCCCACGTGCTGAAGGCGGCGCCCTGGTTCTGGCACTTCCTGGAGGCCAGCCGGGAGAACCGGGTCGAGGAGATCTCCCACTACCTGTGGGCGCTCTCCAAGGACGCCATGACCTCGCACCGCAAGCTGATCGAGCTGACCAAGGCGCACGAGATCGTCCGCCCGGTCGGCTGGCTGAAGGTGTATTCCAGCCAGCGGAGCCTCGACCGGACCAGGCACGAGCGCGAGGTGATGACCCGTCGCGGTGTGAAATTCGACGTGCTGACCGCCGACGAGATCCGCCAGCTCGAGCCCGGCCTGTCGCCGAAGTTCACCCATGGCTACCACCAGCCGGAGAACGGCTTCGTCAGCGAGCCGGTCAAGCTGACCGAGGCGTATTTCGCCAAGTTCCAGGAGCTCGGTGGCCGCTGGGTCGCCGAGAAGGTGAGGCGTTTCGGCCTCGGTCCGAACGGCGTCGAGAAGGTGGTGACCGACCTCGCCATGCACCCCTGCGACGCCGTGGTGGTCTGCGCCGGCGCCCGCAGCCACGAGATCGTGGCGATGCTGGGCCGTCGGTTCCCGCTCGATACCGAGCGCGGATACCACTTGAACCTGAACGTCCTGGAAGGGCCGGAGCTGCGCCGCGCCACGGTGATCGGCGACCATGGCTTCGTGCTGGCGCCGATGCAGGACGGTTTGCGCCTGACCACCGGCGCCGAGTTCGCCGGCGTCGACGCCCCGCCGGATTTTCGCCGCATTTACCGCATGCTCGAGCTGGCGCACCAGGCGCTGCCCGGTCTGAAGGCGGAGGTGACGCGGGAGTGGCTGGGCTTCCGGCCGTCGACCCCGGACAGCGTCCCGGTGATCGGCCGGTCGCCGGACCATGCCAATGTCTATTTCGGTTTCGGGCACGGTCACATCGGCCTGACCCTGTCGGCCCGGACCGGCGAGCTGGTCAGCGACCTGATCGCCGGCCGCGATCCCGGCATCGACCTGACGCCCTACCGGATCGAGCGCTACTGAGGGCAGGCCGCCTCGCGGCGGCCGGTAGGTCCCGGATCGGGCTCGCCTTCGGCGATCCCGTCCGGGATGACGGCAGGGTAGTGAGCAACTTCAACTCCCCACCATGTCGTCATCCCGGACCGATCTGCCGAAGGCGGAGCGGATCCGGGACCCACGAAGCGACGGGCGTTGCCGGGTCGCCCGTCCTCACTGCCTCGGTGAATGTGGCCTGGGGCGCCGTGTGGTCGGGGGAGCCGGTCGCGGCGACCAGAGTCAGCGCCTTGGCCCAGGCCGGCACGTCGCCCGCGGTCTCGCCAGGCGGGCGTGCATGCCGTTGCCCGATTGCAGGAGCGCGGTCACCCGGCCGCGGCGCGGGCGTAGCCCTCGAGGGCCGCGATCATCCGGGTGATCGCGGCCTTGGTGGCGCCGAACCGCTCCGAGCGGGCAATGGCGGTCTCGTCCATGTAGATGCCGCGGTTCACCTCGATCTGCAGCGCCTCCCTGCCGGCGGCCGGGTCGGCATAGCGGCGGATCAGCTCGACGCCCTTGAACTTCACGTTCACCGCGACCGAATACCCCGACGCCCGCAGGGTCTCGACCACCACTTCGGTGTAGGCCGCCGTCGCCGTGGTGCCGTCGCGGTTGCCGACGATGAAGTCGGCGCGCCGCTCACCCTGGTCGCCCCATCTCGGATCGCCCCATTCCGGCATCGAGTGGCAGTCGACATGGAACACCCGGCCGAACCGCGCGTAGGTCTCGTCGAGCGCGGTCCGCAGGGCGGCATGGTAGGGCCGCCAGTAGGTTTCGATCCGGTGCCGGACCTCGTCGACGGTCAGCCGGCGATCGTAGATCGCGGTCTCGCCGTCGATCACCTTCCAGATCAGCGAGGCGCCACGTGCGGTCTTCTCGGTGGTGTCGACCGCGTCTGGCCAATCGCCCTCGACCATCGACAGGTCGAGGTCGCGCTCGCTGCGGTTGGGGTCGATATAGGCGCGCCGGAACAGCGCCTCGAGCAGGATCGCGCCGTGGGCCGGGGCTGCCCCGAACAGTTCCTCGACATACCAGTCGGCGACCCGCTCGCACAGTTCCATCGGAATCGACGGCCGGAAGTCCGACGGGAACGCCAGCCCGGTGTGGGGACTGTCGAACACCAGCGGGGCCGGCTCGCCGACCGGGTCCGCGCGGCGCACGACGTTCGGGATCTCGTGGCTGGCCATGGGGATACTCCCAGGAGTGGACGGCCTCGGTTCTAGCGCCGGGCCCGGTGCGCGGCAACCAGTCCTGGCACGCCATGGACATTGACCGTCGCGACCGGCTGCGCGCTGAATATCGCCGCGAACCCAATGAGAGAGAGTGCGATATGGCCCCGCCGCGCGTGTTGATCGGTCAGTTCATGCACGAGACCAACACCTTCAGCGTTCAGAAGACCGGCAGCGATGCGTTCGCGCGCGTGCTGCTGCACGAGGGTCCGGCGATGCTGTCGGCGCTGCGCGGCACCAACAGCGAGACCGCCGGCTTCCTGGCGGTCGCCGAGGCCGAGGGCTGGACGGTGGTGCCGTCGGTCGCCGCGATCGCCACGCCGGCCGGCCCGGTGACGGCGGAGGCCTGGGACCGCCTGGGCCTGGCGATCGCTCGCGTTGCCGCTGCGGAAGGCCCGTTCGACGGGATCCTGCTGGCGCTGCACGGGGCGATGGTGACCGAACTCGACGACGATGCCGAGGGCGCTCTGCTGGAGGCCGTGCGGGCGGCGGTCGGGCCGGATGTGCCGATCGGCATGACCCTGGACCTGCACGCCAACGTCTCCGACCGCATGGCCGATCTGGCCAACATCGTCTGCCCGTACCGCACCTACCCGCATGTCGACATGGCCGAGACCGGCGAGCGCTGCGCGCGGCTGATCGGCGAGGCCATGGCCGGCCGGATCCGGCCGCGCACGCTGCTGGCACGCCGGGCGCTGGCGGAGGGCTTCGACCACGGCCGCACCGATGCCGGTCCGATGCTGGAGGCGCTGGCCCGCGCCGCCGAGGCCGAGCGCCGGCCGGGCATCGTGACGACCTCGGTTTGCGCCGGCTTCTCCAGCGCCGACATCGCCTTCATGGGGCCGTCGGTGGCGGTGACCTACGATGCCGGGGTCGCGGGCGCCGAGGCGACGGCCCGCGAGGTTGCCGAGTCGCTGATGGATTTCTGCCGCGAGACCCGCGAGCACCAGGGCAACGTCTACCTGACCCCGGCGGCGGCGGCGGCCCGCGCCAAGGCCCGTGAGGCCGGCGCCACCAGGCCGATGGTCATCGCCGACTATGCCGACAACCCGGGCGGCGGCGCCTATGGCGATGCCACCGGGCTGCTGCAGGCGATGCTGGATGCCGACCTCGAGAACGCCTGCTTCGGCGCCATGGTCGACGGCGAGGCGGCCGCCGCCCTGCACGCGGCCGGCGAGGGCGCGACGGTCACCCTGCCGGTCGGCGGCAAGGTCGACCCGCGGTTCGGCGGCGCGCCGCTGACCCTGACCGGCACGGTCGAGCGCCTGACCGACGGTCGCTTCGTGTGCGACGGCCCGATGTGGCGCGGTATCGCCAAGTCGCTCGGGCCGAGCGGGATTCTGCGGGTCGGGGGCGTGCGTATCCTGGTCGTGACCAACAGCATGCAGATCACCGACGTGCAGCAGTTCCGGCATGCCGGCATCGACCCGGCGGCGATGGCCACCATCGGCCTGAAGTCGATGCAGCACTTCCGGGCCGCCTACCAGCCGCTGGCCGACGAGGTGCTGGTCTGCGACACCGGGGCGCTGTGCTCTCCGGACGTCCGCAAGCGGCCGTTCAAGAAGCTGCGCCGGCCGATCTGGCCGCTCGACCCGGCAGCGTGAAGGCGCCTCAGCGCGCGGTTGCCCGCTGCAGATAGGCGATCAGGTCGGCGCGGTCGCGCGGCGAGGGCAGGCCGAAGAACGCCATGGCGTTGTCGGGGGCCACGGCCAGCGGGTCGGCGAGGAAGGCGTCGAGGGCCGCCGGGGTCCAGACATGGCCCTGCCGCACAAGCGCTTGGAACGCCGGCGAGTACTCGAATTCCGGTGCCGCGCCGGCGGGCCGACCGACGACGCCGTGGAGATTCGGCCCGGGCAACCCGGTTTCCGCCGGATCGACCGAGTGGCAGGCGTAGCATCGCTGGAACACCGTTTCGCCGCGCGCAGGGTCGCCGGCCTGAGCCGTGGTGGGCAGGGCGAGCGCTACAAGCTGGGCGAGTGCCACGAGCCGGGTGGCGGCCGCCTTCACGGGCCGGTCTTGATCACCACGAGGCGGTCGGTGCCGGATTCCGCGCCCCAGACTTCGCCCGGCCGCCCCAGGATCTGGCGCACGTTGGCGCCGCCCCGGTCGGACGGGAAGCTCTCGAAGCTCTCGGTTCCGGGATCGAAGCGCAGGATCGCATTGGCGCCGAAGTCGGACAGCCAGACCTGGTCGCGGTCGTCGACGTAGACGGAATAGGTGCGCGGCCGGTCGCCCGGCAGTTTCCAGCTGTCCCACGCGGCCGTTGCTGGGTCGAACACGCTCACCTGTCCGCTGTTCCACTCGCTGACCCAGATCCGGCCCGTGGAATCAGACCAGACCCGGCGGGCGCCCTGGCTCTCGGTCGGCGGCCGGAGGACCTCGACGGCACCGGTCTCGACGTCGATGCGGGCGATGTGGCTGCCGGCCAGCGAGGCGTAGTAGATCGCGCCCGAAGGCGTTGCCGCGATGCCATAGGGGCCGCGGCCGTGCGGCGCGTCCCAGACCCTGACCTCGCCGGTGTCGGGCACGACCCGCCCGTAGATGCCGTTCTGCCCGGTGAACCAGACCCGACCCTTGGCGTCGAAGGCGGCGGTGTTGAGGTTGGTGTAGCCGCGCTCCGCCGGCAACGGGTACGTCTTGACCGCCTTGCTGGCCGGATCGACCCGGACGATGGCGTTGAGGCCGCCGTCGGTCACCCAGGCGGCGCCGTCCGGGCCGACGATGACGCCGTGCGGGGCCGAGCCGTCGCCGAGCGGGATCTGCTCGACCGCGCCGGTCGCCGGATCGAGCCGCCCGAGCGCGCCCTGGCGCTGGGCGGTGTACCAGACCGTGCCGTCCGGGGCCGGGGCCACGTCATGCGGGCGGGCGCCCGGGGGCACGTCGTAGTAGCGGACCTCGGCCGCGGCGGCGAAGGTCGCGGAGAGCAGGGTGACGGCCAACAGGGCCGGAACGACGACGGCACGCATGGCGGATCCTCCGGGAAGCCTCGGATCGGTCTGAGGTTGTGCCGCCGGGCCCTCGCGACAAGGGTCAGAGCGGACGCAGCACCCGGTGCAGGTCGAGGGACGGCGGCGGCACCGCGGTCTGGCTGAGCAGCCCGTGCACCTGGCCGCGGTGATGGGTCTGGTGGTTGAAGAAATGCGGCAGCAGCACCGCGACCGGATCCTCGGCCTCGAGCCCGGCATTGCTGACATAGCGGATCGCGCCGGCCAGAAAGCTGTCGTCTACCCGTTGGTCCACGAACGCCTCGATGCGGGCATCCATCGTGGCCCTGGCGCTGCGCAGCGCGGCGAAGTCGTCGTGCAGGATAGCGTCCAGACCGGTCGACGGGTGGCTGCCGTCCTCGAAGCGCGCCATCCAGATCAGGTCGCCCAGCAGGATGTGGTTCAGGGTGCCGTGGATCGAGCCGAAGAACGCCGGGCGCGGGCGCCGGTATTCTTCGTCAGGGAGCCGGGTGACCGCGTCGTACAGGATCCGGTTGGCGGCCGTGTTGTAGGCCGCCATCCGGCGCCAGTGACCGGTCGCCCCGGTCATCCAAAGCGCTCCAGCCCGTCCAAGGTCTGGCGGATCACCTGGCGCGAACGCCACAGCACCATCTCCTTCCAGGCGTCGGTCGCCGGGTAGTAGTGCCACTTGATCCCACGCTTGATCTCCTGGGCCTCGGCGTCGTGCCAGTCGAAAGTCCGGTTGGCGTGCAGCCAGTGGTCGGCGCGCAGGTTCTTGCGGCTGCGCTCCTGGTCGTAGGTACCGTATTCCAGGGCGACGTAGGTGTAGCGGTCGCCGAGGCGCGGTTCCCAGAACCGGCCCTGGGTGCCGTTCAGCGGGATCGAGAAGGACGCGCCCTCGGCCGGCAGGCCGGTGGAGTCGCCGTACATCGCCAGCACCCGATCGAGGTTCACGGTGCCGCGCTTGTGGCCGCAGATCGGTTCGCCATAGCCGTGCGGGCCGAGCCCGGTGTGGACGTCGATCACGGAAACCATCCGGCGGTCGCCGAGCCGGAAGGCGTCGAACACGCTGCCGAGGGTCTGGCGGGCCCGGCTGGGCGCGGTACCGCCGAAGAACATCGAGTGCTGGTGCTTGTACTGGCCGGCCTTGCGGGCCGCCTGGAACGCCTTCTCGCCATGCTCGGCCCGCCAGGCAGCGATCCGTTCCTCGGCGGCGGCCAGGGTCGCGTCGTCGAGGGAAGCTGGCACGAAGGCGTCGACCAGTTCGTCGTGGCCGGGGTTCTCGGGCAGCGGCTGGTCGAAGTCGACGAAATTGCGGTTCAGATCGCAGCCTTCCTCGGTGACCCGTCGCCACCAGGCGAAGCCGTGGCAATTGAGGGCATGAACCAGCAGCACGGCGGTGTCCGGCGGAAGCTGCCCGGTGGCGCCGCTCGCCAGCCAGTCGACCTGGACGCCGGAGCCGCAGAAGCCCTCGACCCCGTGGGTGGCGCTGATCAGCACGAGGACCCGGCCGGCATCCTCCGGGCCGAGCCAGGCGACGTCGGTGGTCAACGGCTCGCCATGGGGGCCGCGTAGCGGGTTTTCCCAGGCGGTGAGGCTGGCCCCGGCGGCGGTCGCGGCGGCGAGGAACAGCTGGCGGGCGTCGCCGTACTCGTCGGCGAAGCTCGATCGGGTCGAGGTCAATACGTCCATGCCAAGCGCGTATCACCCGGGCGCAGGGTCGGCAAGTGGCGGTATCGGAAGGACAGGGCTCCGAACTCGGGTTAACGGCCTTTCGTAGTTGTTCTGGTCGTGATTCGCTGGGTCTCCCGATTCACAGGAGGTCCCATGCCCCCGTCGCCGTTTGGAGAGAAGTCGCGGCTTGGCTCGCTG